>WUUC01064839.1_pt1 | contig 12183 bp, 9 predicted proteins | sample 6278441 | NCBI WGS metagenome assembly WUUC01 (sample SAMN13675441, study PRJNA597444) | soil metagenome | isolation source: soil | place: USA: Washington | collected 2017-10 | reverse complement strand
TGACCGGAATGCTCGGCGACCACCCGCCCACCGACCCGGACGGCTTCCTGGAGTTCACGCGCTCCCTGCCTGTCCCGGAGATCCACCAAGCGGTCCGCGATGCCGAACCGCTCGACGATCCGGTGATGATGCGGTACCCGGCAAGCATCCGGCGGCACTACGAGAAGCTGACCCGGTTCCCTCGCAACTTCCTCGTGATGGCCGACGCGGTCTGCAGCTTCAACCCCCTCTACGCGCAGGGCATGACGGTCGCCGCGCTGGAATCGCTGACCCTGCGCGAACATCTGGCCGCGGGCACGGTCCCGCAGCCGCAAGCCTTCTTCCGTGACATCGCCAAGGACATCGACTCACCGTGGCAGTTCTCCGCAGGGGCCGACCTCGGCTACCCCGCTGTCGAGGGCCGCCGCACACTGCAGGTCCGGATGGCCAACGCCTACGTCCCCAGGCTCCAAGCCGCCGCCGCACACGACGGCAAGCTCAGCAATGCCTTCATCCGCGCCGCCGGGCTGATCGATCCCCCGGCGGCTTTGCTGCGGCCCGGCAACATCGCCCGGGTGCTGCGGCATTCGCGCCGCCGCCCGGCCGAAACCCCGGTCGCCCCCGTCCGCGCCGACTCCCCGGTCCGCTAGTCCCTCGAAAGGCACCGAGCATGCAGCCCTTCCGCATCGACATTCCCCAGGCTGACCTCGACGACCTGGACCGGCGGCTGGCCGCCACCCGCTGGCCGGAGCAGATGCCCGGCACCGGCTGGGAACGCGGCGCTCCGCTGGACCACGTCCGGGAGTTGGCCGAATACTGGCGCACCGGGTTCAAGTGGCGCGCCGCGGAGGAACGACTCAACAGTTTCCCCCAGTTCCACACCGAGATCGATGGCGCCGGTGTGCACTTCCTACACATTCGGTCGCCGCGGCCAGAAGCCATGCCGCTGATCCTCACCCACGGCTGGCCGAGTTCCTTTGTCGAGTTCCTTGACGTGATCGGCCCGCTGACCGATCCGGCCGCGCACGGCGGAGACCCCGGCGACGCGTTCCACGTCGTCATCCCTTCCCTTCCCGGGTACGGGTTCTCCGGTCCGGCCAACCAGACCGGCTGGGACACCGAACGAATCGCCCGCGCGTGGGCCGAGCTGATGCGGCGGCTCGGCTACGACCGGTACGTGGTGCAGGGCGGCGACTGGGGCTCGGTGATCTCACTGCGGCTCGGCCTGGCCGATCCGGACCACGTCGCCGGCGTGCACGTGAACATGCTCGCGACTTTCCCGCCCGGCGACCCCGAAGCGATCGAGCGACTGCCCGAGGCGGACCTCGCGCGGCTGACCTTCGCGGGTCAGTTCGAACAGGACGGTGCCGGCTGGCGGCACATCCAGTCGACCCGGCCGCAGACGCTTGCCTACGCGCTGACCGACTCGCCGGTCGGGCAACTCGCCTGGATAGCCGAGAAGTTCACCGAGTGGACGCAGGACTCCGTCGACCGGGACCTGTTGCTCACCAACGTGTCGATCTACTGGCTCACCGCGACCGCGGGTTCCAGTGCCCAGCTGTACTTCGAGTCCAACCACGGCCAGGAGAACTTCGTCCGCACCTGGGGCGGGCCGTGGCCGCTGACCATGCCGGTCGGCGTGGCCGCCTTCCCGGCCGACGCGGTGCGGCCGATCCGGTCGTGGGCCGAGGAGATCGTCCCGCGGCTGTCGCACTGGAGCGAGTTCGACCGCGGTGGGCATTTCGCGGCACTGGAACAGCCCGGCCTGTTCACCACCGACGTCCGGGCCTTCGCCCGCACCGTGCGCTGACGCGAGAAGGGAAGCAGGACCATGACCGACAACAACGTGGCCAGCCCCGACCTAGAGAAAAAGGTCGCCGAGATCTGGACCGACATCCTTCCCATGGCCGTGGACAGTCCGGGGGCGACGTTCTTCGAGCTCGACGGTCAGTCCATCTCCGCGGTTCGGATCGTGGCGAGGGTCAGTGACGAACTCGGTGTCGAACTGGACATCGGCGAGTTGTTCGAAGACCCGGACCTGGACGGCTTCGTGCACATGGTGACGGCACGGGCGCAGGGCTGAGAGGTCGTGGCGACGTGGCATTCCCGCTATCCACCGAGGTTGATCCCGAACCGGTCCACGCCACCGTGTTCCGTTACGCCCGCGCGATGCCCGAGGTCACGGCTGTGTGCGAGAACGGAATCGAGACCAGTTATCTCGACCTCTACGAGCGCGCACTTCAGATCGCCACGGCAGTGAAGACTCCGCCGGGAGCCACGGTGGCACTGCGGCTGCCACCTGGGCTCTCACAGGTCGCAGCGATGCTGGGCGTGTTCACACGCAACGGCCACGTAGTCAGCCTGGACACCGAGGACCGAGGCGACCGAGGCAGGACCACCGTCACGGACGCACAACCCGCTGTCCTCATCTGCGACGGCGACAACCAGGGATTCGAAGAACCGACAGTGGACCTGTCGCGGATCGAGCAGCGCATCGAAATCGACCCGGCCCGCACGCCCTGGCCCAGCCCGGACGACCGGGCCTATGTCGCCTTCACATCCGGCTCCACCGGCAGGCCGAAAGGCATCGCCCAGTCCCATCGGACGCTCGCGCAGTTCGCCGACTGGTTCTCCGGCCAGTTCGACATCGGGCCACGCTCCCGGGTCGCGCAGTGGGCCTCCCCCGGCTACGACGCCAGTATCTGCGAGATCTTCGCGACCCTGGTGGCCGGAGCCACGCTCTACCCGGTCCCGCCGAAGCTCCGCCCGAACCCCGAGAAGCTCGCCGAATGGCTTGCCGGCAACGAGATCACGCACTTGCAGACCGTGCCGAGCTTCGCCCGCGAGTTGATCCGGGTCATCGGGCCGAACCGCCTCACCCACTTGCTGCTTGCCGGCGAGGCCCTGCCCGCCGAGCTGGCCAACCAGGTCCGGGCGAAGCTGCCCGGCGTACGACTGGTCAATCTCTACGGACCGACCGAGACGATTCTGGCCACCTGGCACCCCGTCGACGGTCCGATCGACCAGACGGTGCCCATCGGCCGCGCCATTCCGGGCCGTGAGGTCCTGGTGGTGGACGCCGAGGACCAGCCTTGTCCGGCCGGGGTCACCGGCGAGATCGTGATCCGCGGCCCGCACGTCACCCCCGGATACATCGGGCATGACGACACAGCTGCCTTCCGGCCGCTGCGCGGGCGCCCTGGGCATTGCTACCGCACAGGTGACCTGGGCCGCGTGCGCCGGGACGGCGGCCTCGAATTCCGTGGCCGGCGGGATCACCAGGTCAAGGTCCAAGGCAGGCGGCTGGAGATCGGTGAGATCGAAGCCCTGCTCACCGCCCACGAGTCCGTCGCCGAATGCGCGGTCCTGCCCGTCCGTGACAGCACCGGACTGGTCAGCCGGATGATCGCTGTCGTCGTGCCACGCGACGGCCGCGACAGCTCGCCACAGGTCTGGCGGTCTCACCTTCGGGAGTGGTTCGGACGGTCCACATTGGCCATCTCGGTCAAGTCGATGCCGCGGTTGCCACGCAACGCCGGCGGCAAGGTGGACCGTCGCGCCCTGCAAGACCTGGTCAAGGCAACTCCTTAGTCCGTCCACAACCAGATGAGGTGAAGACGTTGACGGTAGTCGAGCCAAAAGTGGTCTCCTTCGACGGCGAGAACCTGCGGACCTCCGATGTCCGTGCGATCGCCGAACACGACATGCACTGTGAGGTGAGCCAGGACGTCCTCGCCAAGACCGCGCGAACCCGGCGCCTGTTCGAGAACACTGTCGAGGAGGGCGTTCCGGTCTACGGGGTGACCACCGGGTACGGCGAGATGATCTACATGCTGGTGGACACCTCCAACGAGGTGGAACTGCAGACCAACCTGGTTCGCAGCCACAGCGCCGGGGTCGGGCCGCTGTTCGGCGCCGACGAGGCCAGGGCGATGGTGGCCGCGCGGCTCAACGCACTCGCGAAGGGCTATTCCGCTGTCCGCCCGGTGATCCTGGAGCGGCTGGCCCTGTATCTCAACCGGGGCATCACACCGGCGATCCCGGAGATCGGATCGCTCGGCGCCAGCGGGGACCTGGCCACCCTGTCGCACATCGCCAGCACACTCATCGGTGAGGGCTACGTGCTGCGCGACGGCCGCCGGGTGCCGACCGGGCCTGTGCTGCGGCGAGAGGGCATCGAGCCGTTGCAGCTGCGGTTCAAGGAAGGCCTCTCACTGATCAACGGCACGTCCGGGATGACCGGGCTGGGTTCGCTGGTGGTCAGCCGCGCGCTGGACCAGGTCCGGCAGGCCGAGATCATCACCGCGCTCGTGCTCGAGGCCATGCGCGCGTCGACGAGCCCGTTCCTGCCCGAGGGCCATGACATCGCACGACCCCACAAAGGCCAGATCGACACCGCGGCGAACATGCGGACCCTGCTGCACGGCAGCGGACTCGCCCTGGAGCACAAGGATCTCCGTACCAAGGCGCAGAAGCGCAAGCAGAACGGCGACGGCGTCTCCCGTACCGACGTGTACATCCAGAAGGCGTACACACTGCGGGCCATTCCACAGGTCGTCGGCGCGGTCCGGGACACGCTCTACGACGCCACCGCCAAGCTGGAGGTGGAACTCAACTCGTCCAACGACAACCCGCTGTTCTTCGAGGGCCGCGAAGTCTTCCACGGCGCCAACTTCCACGGGCAGCCGATCGCGTTCACGATGGACTTCGTCACGATCGCACTGACCCAGCTGGGTGTGTTCTCCGAACGACGTACCAACCGGATGGTCAACCGCCATCTGAGCGACGGCCTGCCGGAGTTCCTCGTCGCCGGTGATCCAGGCCTCAACAGTGGTTTCGCCGGTGCCCAGTACCCGGCGACCGCGTTGGTCGCGGAGAACCGGACGATCGGCCCGGCCAGCACACAGAGCGTGCCGTCCAACGGGGACAACCAGGACGTGGTGAGCATGGGCCTGATCGCGGCCCGCAACGCCCGGCGGGTGCTGAGCAACAACTACTACATCCTCGCTGTCGAGCTGCTCGCCGCGGCACAGGCCGTCGACCTGTTCGGCCGGTACAACGGGTTGAGCCCGGCGGGGCGGGCCGCACACGACTTCGTGCGGTCGCTGGTTCCCACACTGGACAAGGACCGGTTCATGAGCGACGAGATCGAACTGACCGCCGGCTCACTGGCACAGGGCGGCCTGCTCGAAGCCCTGCCCGAGCTGCGCTGACCGGAGGACATCGATGACCACGACCGAAACACTCCATCCGTTGTCGATGCAGCAGGAATTCCTGTGCATGTTCGACAAGGGCGACGAGGTCGGCCCGTTCGGCCCGCGCTACCACATCGTCGACGGCTGGCGGATCAGCGGCCGGATCGACACCGAAGTCCTGCGGCAGGCGCTGTTCGACGTGGTCGAGCGGCACGAAGCACTACGGACCACGGTGGTCCGCCACGACGGCCACGGCCAGCGCGTGCACCCACCGACCCAGCCACGCCTGTCCGTTCAGGACATCGGCGGAGTCGATGTGGAGCAGCGGCCCACGCGGGCCGAGGAGTTCATGAACGCGATCGAGGCCGGCACGTTCAGCAGTACCGATGTGCCGTTCCTGCGCGCCTCGCTGTTGCGGTTCGACGACCAGGACTCGGTTCTCGTGCTGAACTCGCACCACACGGCCACCGATGCCTGGTCGATGCAGGTGATCATGCGCGACCTCATGGTGTTCTACGCCCGGCGCAACGGCTTCCCGGCGCCCGATCTGCCGGAAGCGGACCGCTACCGTGATTTCGCGGCACGGCAATGGGCGGACGCCGAGGCACCGGCTACCAGGAAGACCCAGGCCTACTGGCGCACGAAGCTGGACGGCGCGAGGATCCTGGCCCTCACGATCGATGACGATGTCATCGCGGACAAGCCGGGGGACTCGTCGTTGGTGACCTCCTGGTACAGGTTCACCTATGACGCCGACATCCGCGACAAGGTCACGGCCGTCGCGCGGGCCAACCTCAGTTCTTCCTTCATGGTCCTGCTGGCGGCGTACAGCGTTTTCATCGCGCGCGAGACCGGGACACAGGACGTCGTCAGTCCGACCTTCACCCCCGGCCGGGGCCAGGCGGGCACGCAGAACACCGTCGGGTCGTTCTTCAACTTCGTGCCGCTGCGGGTGGATCTGCGCCAATGCGGGACGTTCCGGGACGTTCTCCGGCTCGCCAGGGCCAGTTGCCTCGAAGGTTACGCCAACGAACTGCCGCTCGGCCTGGTCCTGCAGGAGGCGCCGGACCTGATGAGCCCGACAACACAGCCCGGCCGGGTTCCGTGCGTGTTCCAGGCTGTGCAGTCACCGTTCACTTCGTCCCTTGACCGAGTCGGCGACCTGGCCTACAGCGCGATCTGGGATCGCAGGATCTCGCAGCCGGTTGGCTCCGACATCCCGGACGGCATGCTCTGGTCGTTCCACTTCGGACCTTCGCCGCAGATCGCCGGCCTGATCGGCTACAGCCGCAGTCTGTTCAACCCGGGCACGGTGGAGCGGATGGCCGCCGGCTACGGTCGTGCGCTGCGCGACCTGCTCGCCGACCCGGATCAGCCAATCTGAGAACTAAACCGCATTCGGGGAGATGCCCGTCACGAGCGCGCGGCGGAGGATGTTCCCAGACCGGAACCCACCGATCCCCGCCCACCAATGCCACCGGGAGTAAGCATGCGTCGACGCCGCGCACTACTCGCCTCGTCGCTGGCCGTCGTCCTCGCGGCCACGATCACCGGAGCCGGCTCGCTGTCCGCCGCACCGGAAACCGAGGCCAAGATCCCGATCACCGTCTGGCTGTCCAACTATCCCATTCCCGGCCATCTCGACGCCAGGATCAAAGCAGCCGAGGAGTTCAACAAGCAGAATCCCCGCTACAAGGTCACCGTTACGCCGTACGAGCACATCAAGCTCGCGCCGGACGTCGCGGCGGCGGCGAAGCGTGGTCAGCACCCGGACATCGCGAACTACTACTCGCACGCGATCCAGATCGCCAAGGACACTGTGGACAAGAACGGCAAGCCGTTGTTCACCTCGGTGCAGAAGGCGATCGGTGACCGCAAGGAGATCCTCGGCCAACAGGTCAACATCGACGACCTCGTGCCGGCCTACCGCGAGTACTACACCCAGCGCGGTGACATGACCTCGATGCCCGCGACCTCGATGACGAGCATGTTGTTCGCCAACAAGAACCTGCTCGACGCCGCGGGTGTCACCAAGGTTCCCGAGACGTGGGAACAGCTCGACGCGGCCTGCGCGGCCGTCATGAAGCTGCCCGGCCAACCCGCCTGTATCACCTGGCCGGTGCACAACTGGTTCCTGCAACAGCCGATGCTGCAGCAGGAAAGCATGCTGACCAACCACGACAACGGCCGGCAGAGCCGGGCGACGCAGGTACGCGCCGACAGCCCGGAAATGGTGCGGCACGTGCAATGGTGGAAGCGCCTGAACGACGCGGGCCATTTCCTGTACACCGCATCGTCCGAGCAGACCTGGGACGGCATGTTCGAGGCCTTCGGCACGCAGAAGGTCGCCTTCACCATGACCTCCGCCAACACCGCCGGCATGCTCGTCCAAATGGGACAGGAGGCGGGGTTCCAGACGACGATGGGCCGGCTGCCCTACCACGGAGACGGCCCACCCAGGGGCAACCTGGTGACCGGCGACTCGCTGTGGCTGTCGGACGGGCTCAGCAAGGACAAGCAGGACGGCGCGCTGGCGTTCATGTTGTTCCTCAACAATCCGCAGAACGCGGTCGCCTGGCACAAGAGCAACCACTACCTGCCGATCACGAGGACCGCGATCGACCTGCTGGCCAAGGAAGGCTGGTTCGAGCAGAACCCCGCTGACCGGATCGCGGTCGACCAGGTCAACACCACAACGGCGTCCCCGGCCGCGTTGGGCCCGGTGATCGGTGACTTCCACGCGTTCCAGAAAGTACTGACCCGAGCCGTCGACGACGTGCTCAAGCACGGCGCCGAGCCGGCCGCCCGGCTGCGCCAGGCCAACACCGAGGCGCAGAACTACCTGTCGTTCTACAACGCCAACTGCGCCAACGGCAAGCAACGGCACGAGAACTGTTTCCGGATCTACATGCTCGGCTGAGTCCAGAGTGGAGGCGACATGCTGAACAGACGAAAGCTCCTGGCACTCGGCGGAATGGCGGGTGGTGGCGCCATGCTGGCGCTGGCCGGCCAGACCAGCGCACCCACGGCAAGCCAGGCCCATGCCCATATGCAAGGCCCGCCCGGAACAGCGCCACAGCCACCGGTCAAGCCGTTCTCGGTCAGAATGCCGATACCGCAGGAGTTACGACCCACCCACAGCACCACGCTGCTGGACTCCTACGAAGTCGCCATGCAGCCTGCCCATGTCGAGATCATCCCGGGCATGCGGACACCGATGCTGACCTATGGCGGCGGCTTCGTCGGCCCGACGATCCGCGCGAGGGCCGGCCGCCGGACACTGGTGCGGTTCCGCAACGAACTGCCGCACGCGGCCAACGTCCACCTGCACGGCGGCCACGTCTCGCCGGAGAACGACGGCTACCCCACCGATCTCGTCCAGCCCGGCACCGGCCGCATCTACGACTACCCGAACAACCAGGACGGCGCGACCCTCTGGTACCACGACCACACACACCACATGGAAGCCGAGCACGTCTACCGCGGACTGCACGGTTTCTATCTGCTCGAAGGCGACGACGAGCGCGGACTCGGCCTGCCCACGGGCCGGTACGACGTGCCGATCATGTTGTCCGACGCGCATTTCGGGATGGACGGATCACTGGTCTGGAACCCGGAAGGCGGCTGGTTCGACCGCACGAACCTGCTCGCCAACGGCAAGGTGCAGCCCTACTTCCCGGTGGCGGCGAGGAAGTACCGGTTCCGGCTGCTGAACGCGGCCACCCACCGGCATTTCAAGCTCGACATCGGCGGCGAGACGATGATCCAGATCGCCGGCGACGGCGGCCTGCTGCCCGCCCCCGTGCACCGCACAGACCTGATGCTGACGCCCGGTGAGCGGGCCGAGGTGGTCATCGACTTCAGTAAGCACAAGCCGGGCGAGCAAGTCGTGTTGTGGGACGCCATCGGCGCGGTGGTGCGGTTCGATGTCGTGGAGCGCGCCCCTGACGACAGCCGGGTACCCGATCGCCTGCGCACCCTGGCCACGCTGCCGGCGGCGACGGTGACCCGGGACGTGGCGCTCAGCACCGACCTGGTGAACGTCAAGTCACTGATCAACGGCCAGCTGTTCGACCCGAACCGGGTCGACTTCCGGATCCGGCACGGCGACTCGGAGATCTGGCGGATCACCAACAAGGACAACAACTCGCCGATGGAACAGGTGGAGCACAACTTCCACATCCACCTCGTGCAGTTCCGGGTGCTGGACCGCAACGGCAATCCGCCCGCACTCGGCGAGGAAGGCCTCAAGGACACGGTTGTCGTCGGGCCGGGCGACACCGTCCGGGTCCAGGCCACGTTCCGCGGCTACCGCGGCCGATACGTCCACCACTGCCACATCCTCGAACACTCACAGTTCGGGATGATGGGTCAGTTCGAGGTCGTCTGATGAGTCCAGAACCGCGGACAAGGCCGCTGACCGGCGCGGAGTACATCGAAAGCCTGCGCGACGACCGTGAGATCTACATCTACGGCGAACGCGTGAAGGACGTGACCGAGCACGTCGCCTTCCGCAACCCGGTGAGGATGACCGCCCGGCTCTATGACGCACTGCACGATCCGGCGAAATCCGGTCCGCTGATCGCGCCGACCGACACCGGCGGCCACGGCTTCACCCACAAGTTCTTCACCACGTCCCGCACGGTCGACGACCTGGTGGCAGACCAGCGGGCGATCGCCGCGTGGGCGCGGATGAGTTACGGCTGGATGGGCCGCAGTCCGGACTACAAGGCCTCCTTCCTCGGCACGCTCGGTGCCAACGCGGACTTCTACGAGCCTTTTGCCGACAACGCACGGTTCTGGTACCGCGAGTCGCAGGAAAAGGTCCTCTACTGGAACCACGCGATCGTCCATCCCCCGGTCGATCGCAACCGGCGGCCCGACGACGTCAAGGACGTGTTCATCCACGTCGAGAAGGAGACGGACGCGGGTCTGGTGGTCAGTGGCGCCAAAGTCGTCGCCACTGGCTCCGCGTTGACGCACTACAACTTCATCGCGCACTACGGCCTGCCCGTCAAGAAGCGTGAGTTCGCGTTGGTGGCGACGGTTCCGATGGGCGCGCACGGCGTGAAGCTGATCTGCCGTCCGTCCTACAGCGCGACGGCCGCGGTGATGGGCAGCCCGTTCGACTACCCGTTGTCGTCCAGAATGGACGAGAACGACACGATCCTGGTGCTGGACAAGGTGCTCATCCCGTGGAGCAACGTGTTCATCTACGGCGACCTCGGCAAGGTCCAGCTGTTCGCGGGCAAGTCCGGGTTCACCGAGCGCTTCACCTTCCACGGCTGCACCCGGCTGGCGGTGAAACTCGAGTTCATCGCCGGCTTGCTGATCAAGGCACTGGAGATCACCGGCAGCCAGGACTTCCGCGGTGTGCAAAGCAGACTCGGCGAGGTGCTCGCCTGGCGAAGCCTGTTCCTGGCGTTGTCCGACGCGGCGGCACGCAACCCGGTGGAGTGGCACAACGGCGCTCTGCTGCCGAATCCCCGCTACATGGGCGCGTACCGATGGTTCATGCAGGTCGGTTATCCCAGGATCAGGGAGGTCATCCTCCAGGATGTCGCCAGCGGGCTCATCTACGTCAACTCCAGCACCGACGACTTCAAGAACCCGGACATCCGCCGCTACCTCGACACGTTCCTGCGTGGTTCCAACGGCATCGACGCCGAGCAACGCGTGAAGATCATGAAACTGCTGTGGGACGCCGTCGGGTCGGAGTTCGGCGGCCGGCACGAGCTCTACGAACGCAACTACGCGGGCAACCACGAGAACACCCGGCTGGAGATGCTGTTCGCGCAGCAGGCCAGCGGCGAGATCAACGACTACACCGCACTGGTCGACGAGTGCCTCGCCGAGTACGACCTCGACGGGTGGACCACGCCCGACCTGGCCACCTACGACGACCTGCAGCGGATCCGCAACGGCATGCTCAACGGTTGAGAGGAGAGCGACATGGCGATCAAAACGGGGGGTGAACTGCGGCAGCCGGCAGTGCGGCGGCCCACCCGGCGGCCATGGCTGATCCTGCTCGCCGGCGTGGTCGTGGGTTTCCTGATCTACTCGTTACCGCCGTACGTGAGCCTGGACCCGGCGCAAGCCCGGACCATCCTCGACGAGGGCTTCGCCTGGCACTACCCGTTGCTGGTCGTGCACATCACGGCAGGCTCGATCGCCATGGTGACCGTGTGCCTGCAGGTCTGGCCGTGGTTGCGGCGCACGTACCCGGCGGTGCACCGGACCAGCGGCCGGATCTACGTTTTCGCCGGTGCCCTGCCGGCCTCCCTGGTCTCGCTGATCATCCTGCCGTTCACCGCGGTGCCGGTGGGTGCGGTCGGTGCCGCGATCACGGCCGTCCTCTGGTTCGGCACGACGGTCACCGGGTACGTCCGGATCCGGCAGCGCCGGTATCTGGAGCACCGCCGGTGGATGATCTACAGCTTCGCACTGGCCATCAGCATCATCTGGGGACGGATCGTGGGGGTCGGGCTGGTCGAACTCACCGCGGGCTGGAACATCGACCCGGTGGTCTACGCGGAGCTGGCCGGTTGGCTGGGCACCGTGATCAACCTGTTCGTCGCCCAGTGGTGGCTGGAACGCACCGGCAAACGACCGTCGCGGGTCAGGTGACCACCACATGCGTCGGCCCTCGTGAGTGCTGCTCACGAGGGCCGATCGCGGTTGGCTCAGCGGTTGGCTCAGTCGCCACGGGGGCTGTTCTGGTACGCCGCCAACCGCCACTCGCCGTCCTGCTTGACGACCACCCAGGAAGCCCGGATGGCTCGCTGCGGGGCGACCGTGGTCTCACCGGGCGCCAGCACCCCGCCTGCGGTGATCAGCACACCGGACGTGGCGCTGAAGAACCGGACGTCGATCGGCTCGCCGGTGACCTGGGTGCCCTTGTACGGGCCGCGGAAGGCGTCCGCCATGAACGCGCTGATCTCGTGGCGGCCCTTCTTGAACAGGCCGGGCAGGATCATGGTGCCGTCCTCGGTGAACACGTCAGCGAACG
>WUUC01045998.1_pt1 | contig 12183 bp, 6 predicted proteins | sample 6278441 | NCBI WGS metagenome assembly WUUC01 (sample SAMN13675441, study PRJNA597444) | soil metagenome | isolation source: soil | place: USA: Washington | collected 2017-10 | reverse complement strand
ACACACCTCTCGATGACCGAAACCGCCGCGGCACCCCTGCGAAAGACCCCGCTCAATGCCCGACATCGCGCGTCGAACGCGCGCATGGTGCCGTTTGCCGGGTGGGACATGCCGGTTGAATATTCCGGTGTCAGCAACGAGCACCTGGCGGTGCGGACGCGTGCCGGCCTGTTCGACGTCAGCCACATGGGCGAGATCGAAATCGCCGGCAAGGACGCGCTCGCAGCGGTACAGCACATCTCGAGCAACGACGCGAGCCGTCTTACGGTGGGGCAGGCGCATTACGCCGCGCTCACGACTCCCGACGGTACGTTCGTGGACGACATGCTCGTCTACCGCATGGCGCCAAGCCACTTCATGCTGGTCGTGAACGCGTCGAATATCGAGAAGGACTACAACTGGATTGCCGCACAGATTAAAACTGTCGGCGAGGCGGCGTGCGTGGACTCGAGCAGTCGGTACGCGCTGATTGCGATCCAGGGTCCGGCGGCGCGGGAAGTCCTGCAGCCGCTCACCGGAGTGGATTTGAACGAGCTGAAGTACTACTGGTTCGCAAATGGGGAAGTGGCGTCCGCGCTGGCGACCGTGTCGCGGACCGGCTACACCGGCGAGGACGGGTTCGAGGTGTTCTGCCGCCCAAACCAGGCCGACCACGTGTGGCAGGCGCTCCTCGAGGCTGGCCGGTCCGCCGACGTGATCCCCTGCGGCCTCGCGGCGCGCGACACGCTGCGTCTCGAAGCGGCGATGCGTCTTTACGGCAACGACATCGACGAGACCACCAGCGTGCTCGAGGCGGATCTCGGCTGGACGGTCGGATGGAAGAAGCCGGCGTTCATCGGTCACGAACGCCTGCGGCAGCAGAAAGAGCACGGCGTCACGCGCAAGCTGGTAGGGTTCGAGATGATCGACCGCGGCATCGCGCGGCACGGATACCCGGTGGTCCGGAGCGGTGAGCAGATCGGGGTCGTGACGAGTGGTACTCAAACTCCGTTCGTGAAGAAGGCGATCGGGATGGCGTACGTGCCACGCGAGTTAACCGTTCCCGGGACGGAGTTGGAGATCGACGTGCGCGGCCGCGCCAGCAAGGCGAAGGTGGTACCGCTGCCGTTCTACAAGCGGCTGCGCTGAACCGCGAACCCACGAACCGACGAACCGACGAACCCACGAACCCACGAACTCACGAACCCGACCGATGAGGAGCTGCGATGTATCCGGCGGACCGTAAATACACGAAGGACCACGAATGGATTCGTATTTCTGGCGACACCGCCGAAATCGGCATCACCGATTTCGCCCAGCAGCAGCTTGGCGACGTGGTGTTCGTGGACCTGCCGGAGCCGGGAAAGTCGATTTCCGCAGGGGACTCGTTTGGCTCGATCGAATCCGTCAAGGCCGTGTCCGAGCTCTACGCGCCCATGAGCGGTGAAGTGCTCGAGGTCAACGGCAGCTTGAAGGATCGGCCGGAAGTCATCAACAAGGATCCGCACACGACATGGATGATCAAGGTGCGGCTGACGAACGCGGGCGACACCACCTCGCTGCTCGACAGCGCGCAATACCAGGACCTGACGAAATAATGAACCGGTTAGACGCCACCGATTACTTCCAGCCACGTCACATCGGACCGTCTCCCGCCGACACGGCGGACATGCTCAGGGTTGTCGGGGCTCCCTCGCTGGATGCGCTGATCGACGAGGCGATTCCGGCGTCCATTCGCCTCCGTGAGCCGCTGAACCTGCCTCCGGCTGAAAGCGAACATCAGTACCTCCAGCGGCTGACAGGGATTGCGCGGAAGAACAAGACGTTTCGGTCCTATATCGGGCTCGGTTACCACGACACCATCACTCCCAGTGTGATTCTGCGAATGGTCATGGAGAACCCTGGGTGGTACACGCCATACACCCCGTACCAGGCGGAGATCGCGCAGGGACGCCTCGAGTCGCTGCTGAACTTCCAGACCATGGTGGCCGACTTGACGGGCATGGAAGTGGCGAACGCGTCGCTCCTCGATGAAGCGACGGCGGCCGCCGAAGCGATGACGTTGCTGCATCGCGTGCGCACGAACAAGCCGGGCCAGGGCGAGCGCGGTCTGTTCCTCGTGAGCGACCGCTGCCTGCCGCAAACGATTGACGTGCTCAAGACACGGGCTGAACCACTCGATATCGACCTTCACGTCGGCCCCATGGGCGAGATGACGTTCGACTCGCGCGTGTTTGGCGTGCTGCTGCAGTACCCGGACGAATGCGGACTGGTGCAGGACATCAGCGCGTTCGTCACGAAGGCCCACGAGGCTGGCGTGCTCGTGGCGGTCGGCACGGATCTGCTCGCGCTCGCGCTGATTACGCCGCCGGGCGAAATGGGCGCGGACGTGGTGTTTGGCAATTCCCAGCGGTTTGGCGTGCCGCTCGGCTACGGTGGGCCGCATGCCGCGTTCTTCGCGACGCGCAATGCGTTCGTGCGCCAGGCGCCCGGTCGCATCATCGGTGTCTCAGTTGACGCGTACGGTCGAAAGGCGTATCGCATGGCGCTCGCCACGCGCGAGCAGCACATCCGACGCGAGAAGGCGACGTCGAACATCTGCACGGCCCAGGCGCTCCTCGCGAACATGGCCGCGATGTACGCCGTGTACCACGGCCCCGAGGGTCTGAAGGCGATTGCCTCGCGCGTCCACACGCTTGCGCGTGTGCTCGACACGGAGCTCGCGCGGCTCGGTGTCAAACAGACGAACGCCCACTATTTCGACACGCTGCGGCTGGAGGTGACCGGAGGTGTGCAGAACGTGCGGCAGGCGGCGCTCGCGCGCGGCATCAACTTCCGGTATATCGATGACAAGACCGTCGCCATCGCCCTGAACGAAACCGTCGGAACCGCGGACATTCGCGACATCGTTGCCGCGTTTGCCGAAGCCTTCGGCAAGGCGGCACCCGTCGTTGATTTCGATTCGTACGACCGTACGCTTGCCGCCGATGGCCGTCGTCGATCTGGGGACGACGGGTATCCGGTAGAACTTCGTCGAAAGACATCTTACCTTTCGCACCCCGTGTTCAACACGCATCGCTCCGAAACCCAGATGATGCGCTACGTCCGGACGCTCGAGCGCAAGGACATTGGCCTCGACACGTCGATGATTCCGCTCGGGTCGTGCACGATGAAGCTGAATTCCGCGACCGAGATGTTGCCGGTCACGTGGGAACACTTCGGACGCCTGCACCCATTCGCGCCCGTGGATCAGGCGCAGGGCTACGCGCAGGTGGCGCAGGAGCTGGAAGCGGCGCTGTGCGCCATCACCGGGTTTGCCGCGGTGTCGCTGCAGCCGAACTCCGGGGCACAGGGAGAGTTCGCCGGCCTCATGGTGATTCGCGCGTATCACCGCGACCGCGGGGACGATCACCGGGACGTCGTGCTCATCCCCGCATCGGCACATGGCACCAACCCGGCCAGCGCCGCGATGGCCGGCATGCGCGTGGTGGTGGTTGCGACAGCGCCGAACGGCAACGTGGACCTCGCCGACCTGCGGAAGAAGGCTGCCGAGCACAGGGAGCGGCTGTCCTGCCTAATGATCACCTACCCGTCCACGCACGGTGTGTTCGAGGACGACATCATCGAGATCTGCCGCATCGTCCATGAGCACGGCGGCCAGGTGTACATGGACGGCGCGAACATGAACGCGCAGTCGGGCCTCACGAGCCCGGCGAAGATTGGCGCGGACGTGTGTCACCTGAACCTGCACAAGACATTTGCGATCCCGCATGGCGGCGGCGGCCCGGGCATGGGACCGATTGGCGTGGCGCGGCACCTCGCTGCATATTTGCCCAGTCATCCGGTCGTCAAGACTGGTGGCGAGCGGCCGATTCATGCGATTAGCGCCGCGCCCTGGGGCAGCGCAAGCATCCTGCTGATTTCGTACGGCTACATCCGCATGCTTGGCGCCGAGGGTGTCACGGCAGCGACGAAATACGCGATTCTCAACGCCAACTACATCAAGGCGCGCCTCGAAGGCCATTACCCGGTTCTCTATACCCGCGCGAACGGGCGGGTGGCGCATGAAATGATCTTCGACCTGCGCGGGTTCAAGAGCGGCGGCGTGGACGAAATGGATGTCGCCAAGCGTTTGATGGATTACGGCTTCCACGCGCCGACGGTGTCGTTCCCTGTAGCCGGCACGCTCATGGTCGAGCCGACCGAGAGCGAGGACAAGGGAGAACTCGATCGGTTCTGCGCCGCGATGATTCAGATTCGCAAGGAGATCGACGCGGTGGTCTCCGGCACGGTCGACAAGCAGGACAACGTGCTCAAGAACGCGCCGCACACGGCCGAAGCCGTCATGGCGACCGAGTGGAAGCACCCCTACTCGCGCGAAGAAGCGGCCTTTCCGCTGCCGTTCGTCAGGGCGAACAAGTTCTGGCCCGCTATTGGCAGAATCGACAACCCGTACGGTGACCGCAACCTGTTCTGCTCCTGCCCGCCGGTGGAGGCATTCGCGTAGATCGCGCGTGGATCGTTCTTCCGTGGCTGCTCACGGACGTACCGTCTGGCGCGGCGCCTCAGCGCTGTTGCGATCGTCCTGTTCGTCGCAGTGGGAATCCGCACGCCAGGTCGACGTCGATGCACTCCTCGAGCGCGCCGGTGCGTACGTCGCGCGCTTCAAAATCGCATGCGCGGGCCGTGAAGACGCGTCGCTGGCGATGGTCCTGCCACGCGAGATGCAGGAACGCTACGCCGCACGCCAGAGTCGCGATTGATCGAAGGCACAGCCACTTACGCGAACTTCCGTCGCTTCACGGTTGCCGTGGACGAAAAGATCGGTCCCCCGCGTAAACGGCCTTCCCGCACCGAACCCAGGAACCCCGAACTCCGAACCTCCTCAGTCCGCCCACGCTCGTTTCCGGAACCCGTCAAGCAACCTCTTCGTCACCGGACCCGGCACCCCCATGCCGATCTGATGATCGTCTACCTGTACGATCGGGACGATCTCCTTGGTGGTGCTCGTGAGGAAGCACTCGTCTGCCGCCAGCAGATCGGTGTCGCGGAGCACCTGGTCGCGCACTGCCACGCCGACATCGTTCCCAACCTCGAACACGAATTCGCGAGTGATGCCCGGTAGCAGGCCCGCTTCTATCGGCGGCGTCAATGCACGCCCGTCCTTGACAATGAAGACGTTGGACTGCGTGCACTCGGTGAGCTCGCCGCGATAGTTCCGCATGATCGCTTCGGTGCCGCCGCGGCGCAGCGCGTCCTGCATGGCGAGCGCGTTGTTCAGCAGGTTGTTGCTCTTGATCATCGGGTTCACCGACTGCGGGTGGTTTCGCATGATCGGCGACAAGCACACCCTCACGCCCTTTTCGAATACCTCGGGCGACGGATCCACATTCGGCTTGATGATGATGACGACGGACGGGGCGGGTGTGGCTTTCGGATCGTAGGTGAGCTCGCCGATGCCGCGGGTGACGAGCACACGGATGTAGGCTTCGGCGCCACCCAGCCGCGCGGCATCCATCGTCTCGCGGACCTGCGCGGCAAGTTCCTCGTCGGTGAACGGCAGGTCGAGCACGATCATCTGCGCCGAACGGCGGAGCCGCCGCATGTGACGATCGTAGAGGAACGGCCGGCCGTTGTAGGTGCGGAGAGTTTCGTAAATGCCTTCGCCGTAGAGAAACCCATGGTCGAAGACGGAGATGGCTGCATCGCGGTCAGCGCTGATGCGGCCGTTGACGTTGACAGTCGCTGCCATGTGTCTGCTTGTCGGTTGGTTTGCGGCAGCTTCCACCTTCAGGGCGCAAGCCGTCGCTTCCGCTTCAGAAGCCGTCGCTTCCGCTTTGGGGCGGAAGAGAGGAGCAGCGTACCTTGTGTGGTACATTGGGCGCAACTTCCCGCATGCGAATCCTCACCGCCGCGCAGATGCGCGAGGCCGATCGGTTCACCATCGAAGATATTGGCATCCCGGCGCTGGTCCTGATGGAAAATGCCGGCCGGCAAGTAGTGGCGGCGATTGAGGCCGGCTACGAACCGCAATTGAACGGCCGCATCGCGGTGCTCTGCGGCCGCGGCAACAACGGCGGCGATGGCTTCGTGGTGGCGCGCACGTTGATGCAGCGCGGCGTGGACTGCGCCGTATTCGTGATTGGCGCCGTCGCGGAGGTGCGCGGCGATGCCCGCGTCAACCTCGAGATCCTAGGACGCCTGGGCGTGACTGTTGTCGAGATCAACGACGAGCAGACCTGGGAATTGCACTTCTCGGAAATTGCGCAGTGCAGCCTGATCGTTGACGCGATCTTCGGCACCGGCCTGAAGCAGGCGCTCGGCGGGATGCTTGAAACCGTGATCGCCGACATCAACGCCTCCGGCATTCCCATCGTGTCGATCGATCTCCCGAGCGGCCTGTCGGCGGACACGCCGCACCTGATTGGAGACTGCATCGATGCGTCGATGACCGTCACGCTGGCTGCGCCGAAGCTTCCACTGATCCTCCCACCGGGCGAAGCGCACGCGGGCGATGTTGTCATTGCCGACATCGGCGTGCCAGCCGAAGTCATCGACGGGTTGGATGGACCGCAAATCGAGCTGCTCACGCGCGAGGACGTGCGCGCGCTGATCGAGCCACGCGCCGCCGATTCGCACAAGGGCGATTTTGGCCGCGTGCTGGTGATTGCCGGTTCACGGGGCAAAACCGGTGCGGCGCACCTGTGCGGGATGGGCGCTCTCCGCGCGGGCTCCGGACTCGTGACGATTGGCACGCCGGCGTCGTGCCTGCCGATCGTGGCATCACTGGCGCCGGAGTTCATGACCGAGCCACTCGCCGAGAGCGGAGACGGACAGGTGACCGCCGCCGCTGTCGAGCGGATCGCCGAGTTCACGCAGGACGTGATTGCGTGCGGGCCCGGGCTCGGCCGCGGCCGGTCGGTTCGTGAATTCGTCCGCGCCCTCCTCGATCGCGCCGAAACACCGCTGGTGTTAGACGCCGATGCGATAACCGTGCTGGCCGATGAGCCGGCAGTTCTCGTGGGCCGGGAAGAACGCGACATCATCATCACTCCCCATCCCGGTGAGATGGCAAGGCTGATCGGGAGCACGACGGAGGAGGTGCAGGCGAACCGCATCGAGGTGGCGTCGGCTTTTGCGAGCACGCACCACGTGTATGTGGTGCTGAAAGGTCACCGCACGGTCATCGCCACGCCCGAAGGTCGCATCTTCATCAACCCCACCGGTAACGCCGGGATGGCGACCGGCGGCACGGGCGACGTACTCACGGGCATGATCGCCGCCTTCCTCGCGCAGTTGCTCGATGCCGAAGCCGCATGCCGCGTTGCGGTCTTCCTGCACGGCATGGCCGGAGACCTCGCGGAGGCAAGCGAGGGCGAAGTCGCCATGACGGCCACGGACCTCCTGGCCCATCTCGGCGAAGCCATCTGTGATCTCACGGCCAAGCCGAAGCCCCAGGCGTAAGGGCCACGGGAGTCGGCCGACCGATGACGCGGATCAGCCATTCAGAGGCAGAAACAATCGCGATCGCGCGGGAATTTGCCTCGACCCTGCAAGCCGCCGACGTCGTGCTCCTCTCGGGAACGTTGGGCGCAGGAAAAACGGCGTTCGTCCGCGGCCTCGCCGAAGGCCTCGGCATCAATCCCGAAGACGTGAGCAGTCCCACGTTCACGATCGTCCACGAGTACCGCGGCGGACGGCTATCGCTCTACCACGCGGATCTGTACCGGCTCGAGCGAACGGCAACAGAGGACATTGGCCTAGAGGAAATGGGAGTGGAGGATGGCGTCCTGGCGATCGAATGGCCCGATCGCCTCTCGCATGATTTACCCGGCGCGCACGAAGTGCGGATCGAGCTGGTGGACGAGACCACGAGGGCAATCAATCTAGATTCTGGAATCTAGATTCGGGATTGATTACTCCATCCTGTAATTTGGCGCTTCCTTCGTAATCTGCACGTCGTGCACGTGACTCTCGCGCGCGCCGGCCGGCGTGATCCGAATCAGCTTCGCCTTACGCTGCAGCTCGGGAATCGTGGCGCAGCCCGTGTAACCCATCCCGGCGCGCAGGCCGCCGACGAGCTGGTGAATCATCGCTGCCACGCTGCCCTTGTGCGCGACACGGCCCTCGATCCCCTCCGGCACCAGCTTGTCGGTGCGGCGGCCGCCCTCGAGATCGAATTCATCCTGGAAATACCGGTCGCGACTGCCGCGCCGCATGGCGCCAATCGACCCCATGCCGCGGTATTCCTTGTAGCTCCGGCCCTGGAACAGGATCAGTTCGCCCGGGCTTTCATCGGTGCCAGCGAACAGATTGCCGATCATGGTGCAGCTCGCGCCCACCGCGATCGCCTTGACGATGTCTCCCGAGTACCTGATCCCGCCATCGCCGACGATGGGCACATTGCGCGCGGCGGCCGCGGCGGCGCACTCCATAATCGAGCTGATCATCGGCATGCCGATACCGGCAACCACACGAGTCGTGCAGATCGAACCGGCGCCGATCCCGACTTTCACGGCGTCCACGCCGGCCTCGATGAGCGCCGTCGTGGCTTCACCCGTGGCGACGTTTCCCGCGATCAAATCGGTGTTCGGGAACTCGCGGCGAATCCGCGCAACCATGTCGAGCACTCCCTGCGAGTGCCCGTGCGCCGTATCGACGACGAGTACATCCACGCCGGCGGCGACGAGCGCATGCGCGCGCTCGAGCGAGTCCTTCGCAACGCCGATGGCCGCGCCGCAGCGCAGCCGCCCCAACGCGTCCTTGCACGCGTTCGGGTACTTGATCATCTTCTGGATGTCCTTGACCGTGATCAGCCCCTTCAACCGGTAATCACGATCGACGACGAGGAGCTTCTCGACCTTGTGCCGATGAAGGATGGCGCGCGCCTCATCGAGCGTCGTGCCGACCGGAACGGTGATGAGGTTCTCCTGCGTCATGATGTCGGCGATCGGCCGATTGACGTTTGTCTCGAACCGCAGGTCGCGGTTCGTCAGGATGCCGACGAGCCGCCCCTCTTTGCTTCCGTCCTGCGTGATCGGCACGCCGGAAATCCGGTAGCTCTTCATCAGGTCGAGCGCTTCGAAAATCTTGTTCGATGGCGAAAGCGTGATCGGATTGACGATCATGCCGCTCTCGGAGCGCTTCACGCGGTCCACCTCGGAGGCTTGCTCTTCAACCGACAGGTTCTTGTGAATGACACCCAGGCCGCCTTGCTGCGCCATCGCGATGGCGAGCTCCGATTCCGTGACGGTGTCCATGGCCGCGCTGACGAGCGGCACGTTCAATCGGATGTTACGGGTGAGGCGAGTCGAAACGTCCACCTGTGTCGGCAGCACGGTGGAGTGCTGCGGCACGAGCAGCACATCGTCGAACGTAAGGGCCGTCGCAATGCCGGCCTCGGTGGGGGTGAGCGTCAGGGATCCGGCTTTGAGGTCCATATGAAAAGGGGTCGGGACTCACTTTCCAGCAGGGTCCACGCGGAAAATGAGTCCCGACCCCATTTTCACGCGGCGGTTCCGTGACACTTCTTGTACTTCTTCCCGCTGCCGCACGGGCACGGGTCGTTACGGCCCACCTTCGGTCCCTCATGCTTCACGGTCTTGACCACGTCATCGCCGCCGGTGCGCGCGGGAACAGGAGCCTGTCGCGCCGAAGCCGTCGCCGCGCTTGCCTGGCCCGAGCCGGGCCGAGGGGGCCGACCTACACCGGCGAAGGCGGGCGCCGGTTCGCTGCCGGGATTATTCGTGACCATCGACGGTGCCGGCCGACGGGGCGCAGGGCGTGGCGCCGGAGCACCCGCGGGGCCACCCTCTTCGGTCAATACCGGCCGCAGGTGGAAGAGGTAGCGGACGATCTCTTCCTCGATGCGCGCCCTCATGTCCTGGAACAGCGCGAAGCTTTCCTTCTTGTACTCGACGAGTGGATCGCGCTGGCCGTAGCCGCGCAGGCCGATCCCTTCCTTCAAGTGGTCGAGCGAGTAAAGGTGGTCCTTCCACTGCGCGTCGACGATCTGGAGCATGATGTCGCGCTCGACCCGACGCATGATCTCAGGACCAACGAGTGCTTCGCGCTCGTCGTATCCGTTTTTGAGTGCCGCCCACAGGTCGTCCGCGATCTCGCCGCTGTTCTTGTCGTCGAGCCGCAGGGATTCGATCTGGGAGGACTCGAGACCGAAGATCCGGACCACCTCTCGCTTCAGCGCGTCGAGGTCCCATTCCTCGTGATCGAGCTCCTTGCCGGCGTAGCGGTCCACGAGGTCGTCGAGGATGTCCTCGGCAAGCCCGAGCATGTACTCGCGCGTGTTGACGACGTCCTCTTCGGTGACGTGGACGTTCCCCTCGAGAATTTCACGGCGCAGCGTGTAGACGCTCTCACGCTGCTTGTTCATCACGTCGTCGTACTCAAGGAGGTGTTTGCGGACGGAGAAGTTCTGCGCTTCGACCTGCTTCTGCGCCCGTTCGATCGCGCGGGTGACCATCCCATGTTCGATTGGAACGCCTTCCTCCATCCCGAGTCGCTGCATCAGGCCGGAGATGCGGTCCGAGCCGAAGATCCGCATCAGGTCGTCTTCAAGTGACAGATAGAAACGCGATGATCCGGGGTCGCCCTGGCGGCCGGCGCGGCCGCGCAGCTGGTTGTCGATGCGCCGCGCCTCATGGCGTTCGGTGCCGAGAATGTGGAGGCCGCCATCCTTCACGACTTCGTTGTGCTCGGTTTCGGTCTCGCGCTTGAAGTGCGAGAAAATCCGCTCCCAGTCGGGACGGGGAACGCGGTAAAAACCGTCCACGTGGAAGAAATAGACGAACTCCTCGTCGTCCACGAACTTCTCTTCGCCGCGTGGAAGCTTCTCGGCCGCTTCCTCTCCAAGTGCCTGCTGCCGCGCCATGTGCTCGGCGTTGCCGCCGAGGAGGATGTCCGTGCCGCGGCCAGCCATGTTCGTGGCAATCGTGACGTTGTTCTTCCGGCCCGCCTGCGCGACGATCTCGGCTTCCTGCGCGTGATACTTCGCGTTCAGCACGACGTGCTTGATACCGCGCTTTCGTAGCATCGCGGAGAGCCGCTCCGACTTTTCGATGGACACGGTGCCGACGAGTGTCGGCCGCCCGGAATTTTGCTTTTCGACAATGTCGTTGAGGATCGCTTCGAACTTCTCACGCTCGGTCCGGTAAACGAGGTCCGGTTCCTCGATGCGCGTCAACGGCCGGTTCGTCGGCACGATGATCACTTCGAGTTTGTAGATCTTGTCGAACTCCGGCGCCTCGGTTTCCGCGGTGCCGGTCATGCCCGACAGCTTCTTGTACTTGCGGAAATAGTTCTGGAAGGTAATTGTGGCGAGCGTCTGGTTCTCGCGCTCGATTTTCACCTTTTCCTTGGCCTCGACCGCCTGGTGCAGGCCGTCGCTCCACCGGCGGCCGGGCATCAGCCGCCCCGTGAACTCATCGACAATGACGACGCCGTCGTCCTTGATCATGTAATCCACGTCGAGCCGGAACAGTGTGTGCGCGCGCAGGCCCTGGTGGATGTGATGGAGGAGCGGCATGTTCGCCGGGTCGTAGAGACCCTGCGATGCCGGTACGAGGCGATGCGAGAGCAACTGCTCGGCCTTCGCCATCCCGCTCTCGGTGAGCGTGACCGTTTTGTGCTTTTCGTCGACGATGTAGTCGCCGGTCGCTTCCAGAGCTTCGCGATCTTCAGCCTTCGTGTCGCCACGCGTGACGGCGCCCGGCTTGAGACGGGGGATGATGCGATCGACTTCGTAGTACAGGTCGGTGGACTCTTCCGCCGGGCCCGAGATGATGAGTGGCGTGCGCGCTTCGTCGATGAGGATGCTGTCGACTTCGTCCACGATCGCGAAGTGATGCCCGCGTTGCACCATCGACGCGAGCTCGAACTTCATGTTGTCGCGGAGGTAGTCGAATCCGAACTCGTTGTTGGTCCCGTAGGTGATGTCCGCTGCGTACGCGACCTGCCGTTGCTGATCCGTCAGTTCGTGCTGGATGACGCCGACGCTCATCCCGAGGAAGCGATACAGGCGTCCCATCCACTCCGAGTCGCGCCGCGCCAGATAGTCGTTGACGGTGACGACGTGAACGCCCTTGCCCCCGAGGGCGTTCAGATAGGCGGGTAGCGTGGCGACGAGCGTCTTGCCTTCGCCGGTCTTCATCTCGGCAATCTTGCCGCTGTGCAGCACCATGCCGCCGA
>WUUC01177498.1_pt1 | contig 12185 bp, 12 predicted proteins | sample 6278441 | NCBI WGS metagenome assembly WUUC01 (sample SAMN13675441, study PRJNA597444) | soil metagenome | isolation source: soil | place: USA: Washington | collected 2017-10 | reverse complement strand
GGTTGGGCAGCCAGTTGGTGGTCGCGCCGGTGATGAGGATCAGCGCCAGCACGAACGTGACGACGTGGTTCGGGAACACCCGGAAGAACCTGCGGCGCCAGAACGAGCTCGGCCGCTCACCGGGTTTCGACGACCAGGCCAGCACGAACCCGCTCAGCATGAAGAACAGGGACAGGAACGGCAGCCCGATCGGGATCATGAACTCCGATAACCAGGTGGCGAACCCCTGGTCGGCGAATGGCGATACCGGGGTCGTGAAGCCGGACGCCGGATTGTAGAGGTGAGTGGCGTGGATGAAGAAGATACCGATGGCGATCGGGAACCGGAAACCCGTCAGGCCTCGCAGCAAGGTGACGGGTCGGTCCGAACCGGTCGGACTGGTGGTCTTTGTCGCAGACAATGTACTGCACCTTTCGTCGGCAGGGACGGAAGATCCGACGTTGGCAAGCCGAAGTAGACGAGCCGCCCGGCCTTGAGGGAACTAGTCTGCGATCAAGAATCAGTTCGGACCGTCCCGGCGTCGTGGGGCACGAGTCTCCACGCGCCGGGATTGGCTCCTGGTGCCACCGGTCGTCCGCACGGCGCAGGAGAGCGGGGCCCGCGGGCCCCGCTCTCCTGGTGCGATCCGTGCGGTGTGCTCAGACCCGGGCCGCGGGCACGTCGGCCGCGGCGGGCCTGCCCGCGGGCGCCTTCTTGAAGGCGACGGCGATGCTGACGATCAGCAGCCAGATGAAGCTGAGGTAGCGGCCGAACAGCGTGAACGCCACGAACGCCTGACCGAAGCCCGACAGCGCCGCGAGCAGCGCCAGCGAGCCGACGACGATGCCGGCGATCTTCAGCCACTTGGGCAGCACGTTGCCGAGCCCGATCGCCCCGGCGACGACCATCAGGCCGAGCGTGGCGACGTGCAGGGGCCCACCGGTCCAGAAGGCGACCTGGTACAGCGCCTGCGCGACCGCGCCCTCGGAGGCGGCGTCCGTGCCGAGCCCGGCCTGCGCCGCGGCGCCGACCATCAGCATCGCGGCGGAGACCGCACCGGCGGTGCCCGCGACGCTGGCGGCCGCACCGGAACCGCGCACCGTGCGCACGAGGTTGGCCAGCACGCCTGCGAAGACGATCAGTGCGATGGCGGCCACGATCTGCAGCGCGGCGTTCGTCTCGGCGGCGGCACCGTTGGCGGTGAACCACTCCTGCGCGGCCGGCATGTCATCCGTCGGCCTGGGGTAGGCGATGCTGGAGTCCGCGCTGAAATCCTGCGCGAATGTCCCGGCGACCCACAACAATGCGAACAGTGCGCCGGTCAGCACGCCAAGGTTCACCTTGCGGGCACCTTGCGTGGAAGTCATTGCTTCTCCCTTTTCTGGACACCCTTCCACGACCGAACGACGACGGCGCGGGCCGCCGTCCGTATATCGGGGTGGTCGTGTGTACGGACCGTGTTTGGATCCACTCTGACAGCTAAGACTGACAAAGACCTCTAGCCGGCGGAGTATTCACGAGTACATCTTGAGTGGTACTCGAGCGGGTCCCGTGTAGTAGGGAGAAGCACGCCTTCGAGTCGGAGCGGACCAGGGTCGGTCCCGTGGGTCTTTGCGCGAAAGCCCGCTCTTGGCGGACAGTTACCTCAGGGGAACGTGACGGCGCCCAGCCACCGTCCACCCTGGCACCCGCACCCGCGCCGGAACGCGACCGGCACTGTCAATTCCGGGGAGGCGGAGTTGTCCAGCCTGGGAGGACCAGGCCTGATTCGTAGGCGAACACCACGAGTTGTGCGCGGTCGCGGGTGGCGAGCTTGGTCATCGCGCGGCTGACGTGGGTCTTGGCCGTCGCCGGGCTGACCACGAGGCGTTTGGCGATCTCGTCGTTGGTCAGGCCCTCGCCGACCAGGGCGACGACCTCGCGCTCCCGGTCGGTGAGCACGTCCAGCGAGGTGGGCCTGCGGACCTTCTTGGCCCGGATGGCGAACTCGCCGATGAGCCGCCGCGTCACGCTGGGGGACAGCAGCGCGTCCCCGTCCGCGACCACGCGCACCGCGCGGATCAGCTCGACCGGCTCGGTGTCCTTGACCAGGAAACCGCTGGCACCGACGCGGATCGCCTCGAAGACGTACTCGTCCTCCTCGAACGTGGTGAGGATGAGGATGTGCACGTCGGCGAGCTCCGGCGCGGCCGAGATGCGCCGGGTGGCCTCGAGCCCGTCGAGGACGGGCATCCGGATGTCCATCAGCAGCACGTCGGGCCGGTGCTCGCGCGCCGCGACCACGGCCTCCTCGCCGTCGGCGGCCTCGGCGACCACCTCGATGTCCTCCTGCGCGTTCAGCAGCGCGCGGAAGCCCGCACGCACCAGCGCCTGGTCGTCGGCCAGCACAACTCGGATCATGTCGTCCCGTTCTCGGTCCTCGCGCTGCCGTTGCCGGTGTGCTCGGGGGGTTGGGCACCGCCGGATGGTCCGGCCGGCAGGGTCGCGGTCACGCGGAACCCGCCACCAGGCCGGGGACCGGCGACCAATGTACCGCCGAGCGCCTCGGCCCGCTGCCGCATGCCGGTGAGACCGCTGCCGCTGCCCAGCTTGGTGCCCGCCGCGCCCGCGCCGCGGCCGTCGTCGTCGACCTGGACGCGGAGCTCGTCCGGGAGGTAGTCGAGGCGGACCCTCGCCTCCGTCGGGCCCGCGTGGCGGTAGGTGTTGGTCAGCGACTCCTGCACGATCCGCAGGGCCGCCGCGTCCACCCCGCTGGGCACCTGGCGCCGCTCCCCGGTCACGTCCAGCCGCACCCGCAGGCCCGCCTGGCGCATCCGCTCCAGCAGCGGGTCGAGCTGGTCGAGGCTCGCCACGGGGTGGCGCGGCGCGGTGTCCGGGCCGTCCACGTCCCGGAGCACGCCGAGGATGCTGCGCAGCTCGACGAGCACCTCCTTGCTGGACTGCTTGATCGCGGTGAGCGCCTGGCGGACCTGCTCCGGCTGTTCGTCGATCAGGTGGAGGGCCACGCCGGACTGCACGTTGATCAGCGACACGTGGTGGGCCAGCACGTCGTGCACCTCGCGCGCGATGCGCAGCCGCTCCTCGCCGGCCCGCCGCTTGACCTGCTCCTCCCTGGTCTCCTCCGCCTGGGCGGCCCGGTCCTCGCGCGCCTTGACGATCTCGGCGACCACCATGATCAGGGTGAGCCAGGCGATGGCGAACGAGAACTCGACGATGCGGAGCGAGTACCGGTCGGTGGCGAGGTCCATGACGACCAGCAGCCCGGTCACCAGGACCGGTCCGGTCGTCCACGCGAGGAGCCGCCGCCCGTGCAGCACCGCGTTGAACAACGCGACGACCACGCTGAGGAACACCGGCCCGTACGGGAACCCGAGCGCCAGGTACAGGCAGGTGACGGCGGAGACGGCGACGAGCGTCGCGATGGGGTGGCGGCGGCGCAGCAGGAGCAGGGCCGGGCCGAGGAGCAGCAGGACGACGGTCAGGGGACCGAACCGGTCGTCCTGGCCCTGGAAGTGGGCGGCGGGCACGGTGGCGGCGACCTGGACGATCGACGTCGGCACCACGATCGCGACGGCGGGCAGTGTGCCCGGCCCCAGCGCGCGGGGTCTCGGCGACGGTGTTGCCATGTCTGCACAGTAGATGACCTGCGCGGGGGCGGACACCGGACGGCGGGTGGCTCGACCCGTACTCCACGGGGTGCAGACGGGGCCCGCGAGGCGCCTCCCACGGGGTACCGCGAGTGCCGTCCGGTGTCCGATGTGCCGGCGGGCCGCCGCGGGCACGATGGGTGACATGAACGAGCCATGGGACGACACGGCACCCGCGAAGGCGGTGCGCGCCTCGGACAGCGAGCGGGAACAGGTCGCCAAGCTGATCAGCGACGCCGCGGGCGAGGGCAGGCTGACCCTGGCCGAGGCCGAGGAACGGCTGGACCGCGCCTACGCGACGCGGTACCGGCACGAGCTGGCCGCGTTCGTCGGCGACCTGCCGGGCCGGGAGGACGAGCGGCGGCCCGAGCGGCTCGCCGCCGACCGGCTCGCCGCGTTCCCCGCCCGGCTGCGGGTGCACGCGACGGTCGCGGTGGTGCTGTCGGTCTTCCTCATCACGCGCTGGATCGCCTCGGACGCACCGTTCTTCTGGCCCGCGGGGCCGATGTTCTTCCTGTTCGGCAGCCTGCTGCTGCACGCGCGGCTCGTGACCGGGTCGAGCACCGGAGCAGCACCGGGTTTTCGACGGCGGGAGCTGCGACCATCGTGGGCGCAACAGTACGTCGACCCGGCCGGTCCGTCGACCGCGGGAAGGGGCAGGGGCAATGAGTAGCTCCGCACAGCGCAGGACCCGCAGCACCGTCATCCCCCCGATGGAGCGCAGAGTCCGCCAGGTCTGGATGGTGCTGCACATCGTCAGCGCGGTCGGCTGGCTCGGTGTCATCCTCGCCGCGATCGCGCTGAGCGCCGCGGGCCTGATGACCGACGACCTCGAGCAGGTGAAGTCGCTCTACGTCGCCATGGAGGTGCTGGCGAGCACGTTCTTCCTGCCCGGCACCCTGCTGCTCGTCGTGACCGGTGTGGTGCTGGGACTCGGCACCAAGTGGGGCCTCGTGAAGTGGTGGTGGGTGGCCGTCAAGCTCGTCATCGGTCTCGTGCTGTTCGCGGCCGGGGCGTTCAACCTGCGGTTCGCCGTCTACAACGCGTCGGACGAGGCCGCGGCGCTCGAGCCGCTGCCGTCCAGTGTGGACGTCAGCCTGTTCGGCATGCTGTGCGTGATGGCGGCGCTGGGCATCTTCGCCGCGCTGCTGTCGGTGCTGAAGCCGTGGGGCCGGACCAGCTGGGGCCGTTCCGCGGTCGCGAAGCCCGCCCCCCGGGAAGTGCGGGAGCCCGTCTCATGACCATCCTGTCCAACGGCACGGTCACCGGGCTGGCCGCCCGCGCGGTCGGCGTCACCAAGGCCTACGGCACCGGCGCCGCCTCCGTCGTCGCCCTCGACGACATCTCGGTCGACGTCCGGCGCGGCGGGTTCACCGCCATCATGGGCCCGTCCGGGTCCGGCAAGTCCACCCTGATGCACTGCCTGGCCGGACTGGACACAGTGGACTCCGGCGAGGTCTGGATCGGCGAGACCGAGCTGAACGACCTCGGCGACCGGGGCCTCGCGGACCTGCGGCGCAACCGGATCGGGTTCATCTTCCAGCACTTCAACCTGCTGCCGACGCTGACGGCGGAGGAGAACATCACGCTGCCGCTGGCGATCGCCAAGCGCAGGCCGGACCCGGAGTGGTTCGCCAAGGTGGTGGACGCGCTCGGTCTCGCCGACCGGCTCACCCACCGGCCGAGCGAGCTCTCCGGCGGCCAGCAGCAGCGGGTGGCCGCCGCCCGCGCGCTGCTGCCCAAACCGGACGTGATCTTCGCCGACGAGCCCACCGGCAACCTCGACTCCCGCTCCGGCACGGAGATCCTGCGCTTCCTGCGCCGGTCGGTCGAGGAGTTCGGGCAGACCATCGTGATGGTGACCCACGACCCGGCCGCGGCGGCCTACGCCGACCGGGTGGTCTTCCTGCTCGACGGCCGCCTCGTGCACGAGCTGACCGACCCGGGCGCGGACGAGGTGCTGGACACCATGAAGGCGCTCGACTCGCTCGGCGCGTGAGATGAGGTCGTAATGCTCAAGGCAACCCTGAAGGGTCTGCTCGCCAGGAAGCTGCGGCTGGCGCTGGCCGGGCTCGCGGTCGTGCTCGGCGTGATGTCGGTGTCGGCCGCGATGATCACCACGACCACCGTCAGCAGCGGCTTCGACTCGGTCTTCAAGACCATCGCGTCCGATGTGGACGTCTCGGTGTCGGGGAAGTCCAACATCGACTCCGAGTTCCAGGGCAAGGCGTTCACCCCGCCGGTGCCCGCGTCCGTGGTGGCCGAGCTGGCGGACCTGCCGGGGGCCGCCGACGTGGTCGGCGAGGTCTCGGCCGACGGGGCCCGGCCCATCGGGGCGGACGGCAAGACGATCAGCGTCCAGGGCCCGCCGCGCAACGGCCGGGCCTGGCACGGCGAGACCGGGAACATCGCGCTGCGCGAGGGCCGGGGCCCGACCGCCGACGGCGAGGTCGCGATCAACGGCGGGCTCGCCGAGCTCGGCGGGTTCTCGGTCGGCGACACCATCGACGTGCTGACGCTGCGGCCCCGGCAGGGCTTCGAGATCGTCGGCATCTTCGGGTACGCCAACGGGCTCGACACGCTCGGCGGGAGCACGGAGGTCGCGTTCACCGAACCGGTGGCGCAGCGGCTGATGCTCGGCGAGGAGGGGGTGTACAGCTCGGTCACGCTGACCGCCGGGGACGGCGTGTCGCCCGAGGAGCTGCGCGACCAGGCCGCCGAGGCGCTCGGCCCGGGGTACGTGGTGCGGACCGGGGACGAGCTGGCCGAGGCCACCGCGGGCGACGCCATGGCGTTCCTGGACATCGTCCGGATCGTGCTGCTCGGCTTCTCCGGCCTGTCGCTGCTGGTCGGCATCTTCCTGATCCTCAACACGTTCTCGATCCTCGTGGCCCAGCGGACCGGTGAGCTGGCGCTGATGTCCGCGCTCGGCGCGCGCCGCGGGCAGATCGTCGGCTCGGTGCTGGTCGAGGCCGTGCTCGTCGGCACGGTGGCGTCCGGCATCGGCCTGGGGCTCGGCGTCGTCGTCTCGCTGCTGCTGAAGACGGTCATGGAGGCCAACAGCGGCGCGCAGCTGCCGGTGTCGCTGACCGTGCCCACGGCCAGCATGGTGCTGGCCTTCGTGGTCGGCATCGGCGTCACCGTGCTCGCCGCGCTGCTGCCCGCCGTGCGCGCCTCGCGGGTGCCGCCGGTGGCGGCGATGCGCGGGGCCGCGGCCGAACAGCGCTCGCTGACCGGGATCACGTGGGCAGGCGCGGTGCCCGCGGTGCTCGGGACCGGTGCGGTGGTCACCAGCATGGTGGCCGACCTCGGCGGTGCGAAGTGGGCGGCGCTCGGGGGCGGGATCGTGCTCGGGCTGTTCGGGCTCGCGCTGCTCACGCCGGTGCTGAGCCGGGGGCTGCTGCCCGCGGTCGGCCGGCTGCTCGGCTGGTCGATGCCCGCCAAGCTCGGCAGGCGCAACGCGGCCAGGAACCCCCGCCGCACCGCGATCACGGTCGCCACCATGGTCGTCACGCTCGGCCTGGTCGGCGGGGTCGGCGTGGTGGCGGAGTCGCTGCGCACGGACGTGACCAGCAGGCTCGGGTCCGACCTCGTCGCCGACTTCGTGATCGCGGGCGACGGCGTCACCGGCCGCGCGGGCGGTGCGGGCGGCGGCCCGCCCACCGACGCGGACGGCCGGATCATGCCGACGTTCGAGGCGTCGGTGCTCGACCGGGCCCGCGAGGTCGACGGCGTCGACACGGCCACGGCCCAGTACGTCGACACCGTGCAGGTGTCCGGCGCGGGTGGCCGGGCGCCGGTCGGGAGCCCCGCCAACGCGGGGTCGCTCGAGGAGCTGTCCGGCGTGCTCGGCCTCGAGAAGGAGGGCGGCAGGCTGACCGACCTCGGCGCCGACGAGGTCGTCATGGACACCGGCACGCTGACCGAGCGCGGACTGCGGGTGGGCGACCGGGTCCGGATGGCCACCGAGCGCGGCGGCTGGCGGGACTACCGGATCGTCGGGAGCTACGCGCCGAACTTCCTGTTGCGGGGGCCGGTCCTGTCGCCGGAGACCGCGCGGGAGCAGTTCGTGTCGGCGCTGCCCGCCATCGGGTACGTCAAGCTGACCGGGGGCGCCGACGTGGCCGCCGCGAAGAAAGCGGTCACCGACCTGGTCGCCGACAACCCGGAGGTTTCGGTACAGGACCAGACCCAGGCCGCCGCCGAGGCGTCCAGCCAGGTCGACATCGCGGAGCTGATGCTCTACGTCCTGCTGGGACTGTCGGTGGTGATCGGGATCCTCGGCATCATCAACACGATGGCACTGTCCATCCTGGAGCGGACGCGCGAGCTGGGACTCCTCCGCGCGATCGGCATGCGCCGCTCGCACATGGTGCACATGGTGGTGGCCGAGTCGCTGGTGATGGCCGTGTTCGGCGGGCTGCTGGGCCTGCTGTTCGGCGGCTTCGCGGGCGCCGCCGTGGTGACGGTGGCCGACCTCGGCCAGGTCGCCGTGCCGTGGCTGTCGCTGGCGGTGTTCCTCGGCCTCGCCGTGGTCGCCGGCCTGGTGGCGGCACTCCTGCCGTCGGGCCGGGCCGCCAGGGTGAACGTCCTGTCCGCCATCGCCTACGAGTGACCCGCGCACCCGAGCCCGCCACCGCGACCGGTGGCGGGCTCACGCGCGTCGCGGTCCGACGCGGAACGCCGCGTCCGGAAGGGTCCGGACGCGGCGTCGTGGGCGCGGGCTCAGGCGGCTGCCTCACCCGGCCGGGGGTAGTGCGACAGGCCGGAGACGGTCTCCATGAACGCGAGCAGCGCGGCGACGTCGTGCTCGCCGAGGCCCGCGTTCACCGCCGCGGTCAGCCAGTCGTGGCTGGCCGCCGTGGTGGGCATGGGGACGCCGAGGCGCTGGCACTCGTCGAGCACCAGGCCGAGGTCCTTGCGCATCAGCTTCAGGCGGAAGTCCGCCTTCTCGAACGCCCGCCGCGCCATCGCCCCGGCCTTGAACTTCATCATCGGCGAGCTGTACCCGCCCGCGGCGATCAGCTTGATCAGCACACCCCGGTCGAGACCGGCCCGCTCGCCGAACACGACCGCCTCGGCCAGCGCCTGCATCTGGACACCCATCAGCAGGTTGAGCGCCAGCTTGGCGGTCGCGCCCATCCCCCCGGGTCCCAGGTGGACGATCTCCTTGGCGAGCGGCGCCAGCACCGGTTCGAGCGCGGCGACGTCCTCGGCGGTCCCGCCGATCATGAACCGCAGCTCGCCGTCCTTGGCGTGCTGGGCGTTGCCGAGCACGCACGCGTCCAGGCCGCGGTGTCCCGTCCCGGCCAGCCGGGACTGCAGGGACGTGGCGAACTCCGGTGCCACCGTGGACATGTCGGCGACGATCGCGCCCTCGGGCAGGCCCCCGACGACCCCGTCCGGCCCGAACAGCAGCGCCTCGACGACCTCGCTCGTCGCGAGGGACAGGAACACGACGTCCGCGTCGCGGGCCGCGGCAGCCGGCGTGTCCGCCAGCACCGCGCCCTCCGCCTCCAGCGCCTCGCCGCGCGACCGGGTGCGGTTGTACACCGTCACGCCGGCGCCCGACGCGAGCAGGCGGGAGGCCATGCCACCGCCCATCGCGCCGAGGCCGATGAAGGCGATCCTGTGCGTCATCAGCTCGCCCTCGCCTCGGGCACGGCGACACCCGACGGCGGCGCCGCACCGATCGGCGGCCGCGGCTCCTCGACGATGCCGAGTTCGAACAGGATCCGCGGGAAGTCGTCGCTGATCCACGACTCCACGACCTTGCCGTCGCGCACCCGGTGCAGGTCCACGCCCTCGACGACGAAGGTGCGGCCGGTCGGCGGCATCCACATCAGGGGGCCGGTGTGCGTGCCCGTGGTGCGGAACCGCAGGCCCACCAGCTCACCGCTCGCGAACATGTCCTGGATGCCGCAGGTGAAGTCCGGGAACGCCCGCTTCCAGAACTCGACCGCCATCTGGAACGCCGCCGGGCCCTTCGGCAGGGCCAGACCCGCGGTGTGCACCTCGTAGTCCGCGGAGAAGACGTCGTCGATGAAGCCGAGGTTCCCCTTGTTCAACCCTTCTTCGGTCACGAACCGGACCAGCTCGATGTTCTCTTCGGACATCTACGACCTCCGCGCGACATTGTCATACCGATACGGCCGGGGTTACTGTTTGCCCAGTCGACCACACTTTTTCACCGGTGCTTCCCCGCGCCTTCTGGACGTCGTCCCGGACCGGCGTGAACACTTCCCGGCACGTCTGGGAATCGATCCCGTGCTCCTTGTCGGAGCTATTCGCCGGTGTTAGCTTCAGACTGTCATGAATTGTCTTTGACGGAGGCCGAGATGCAGACCACCCAGGTTTACGCGGTCAACCGGGACACGGCCAACTGCCTGCAAGTTCGCACCGAGGAGATCGCGGAACCGCCCGCGGGGCACGTGCGGATCAGGGTCGAGGCGGCCGGCGTCTCCTACGGAGATCTGCTCTTCCAGCGCGGCGTGGTCCCCGGCGGACCCAAGCCGCCGTTCGTGCCCGGCTGCGACCTCGCCGGCGTCGTCGAGTCCGTCGGCGCGGGCGTGACCGGTCTCGCGCCGGGTCAGCGCGTGGCCGCGCTGGTCGTCTCCGGTGGCTACAGCACCGCGGTGAACCTGCCGGCCGAGCGCGTCGTCCCGGTGCCGGAGGGGGTGGACGCGGTGAGCGCCGCGTCCGTGTCGCTCAACTACTTCATCGCCTACCAGATGCTGCACCGGGTCGCGCAGGTGAACTCCGGCCAGCGCATCCTCGTGCACGGCGCGTCCGGCGGCGTCGGCCTCGCGTTCCTGCAGCTGGCGGAGCACATCGGCGGTGTCACGGTGTTCGGCACCGCCTCCGCGGCCAACCTCGACGTGGTGCGCAGGCACGGTGCGGTCGCCATCGACTACCGCTCCCAGGACTTCGTCAACGTCGTGCGCGGCACGGTCGACGCCGACGGCAACGCCAACGCGACCACCGCCTACGACCAGGACGGGACCGTCGACGCGGCGTTCGACCCCATCGGCGGCGCGCACTTCTGGCGCTCCTACAGCGTGCTGCGCAAGGGCGGCGGCAGGCTGGTCGCCTACGGCCAGAACGACGCGCTGCGGGACGGCAAGCCGAACATGTTCATCGGGGCGGTGGGCTTCCTCGGCGGGATCGTGCTGCCGAAGCTGCGCCCGGACGGCCGCAAGACCGGCTTCTACAACGCCTGGGCCCTCGAGAAGACCCACCCCGAGGCCTACCGGCAGGACCTCGGCGAGGTGCTGGACCTGCTGTCCGCGGACAAGATCGCGCCGCGGTCGGTCCGCACGGCACCGCTGCGCGACATCGACCAGGTGTTCGCCGAGATCGAGCGCGGCGTCACCGGCAAGATCGTGCTCGACTGCACCGCCTGACGACCGAGAACCGAGGAACGGCGATGCCGGCCTGGCTCCTGCCAGGCCGGCATCGCCTTTTCCGAGTCTTTTCCGGGCCTTTTCCGGGGTGTCCGCTCGAGCTGTGCTCGGGGCCGGGTCCACGGCCCAGGGGGCTGGGACGCCCGACTCATGACCATGGGACGGCCGGGCACGCATTCTTAGTGGGAAAAGCATCCGAATCTGCCGCTCGAATGTGCGGAGAACAACGCCACGAGCGCTTGTCGAAGCTGGAGTGACTGGCGTGCACCGATCATTGATTGTCGCTCGAATGATGCCCGGCTCGCAGGAGAAGGTCCGCGACATCTGGGCCGAGTCCGACGCGACGGAGCTCCCTCGAATCGCCGGTGTCGAGCACCGTTCACTGTGGACACTCGGTGACGTGTACATCCAGCTGCTGGAGACGTCGGAGCCTGGCCAGGAGACCATCGACCGCATCAAGGGACATCCCGAGTTCACCCGCATCAGCGACCGGCTGAGCGAGTTCATTTCCCCGTACCTGTCGACCTGGCGTTCACCCAAGGACGCGCAGGCGCAGTGCTTCTACACCTACGAGAAATAAGGAGAGCCCTCATGGCGGACGTGACGTTCTCCGACGTCGAGTCGATCCTGGTGGCGAAGGTCGGGCTGGCCCCGGACACGCTGGCCGCGAATCCGGAGGGCTCGCTGGAGGAGCTCGGCCTGGACTCCCTCGCGGTCCTCGAGCTGCAGATCGTGATCACCAAGCAGTACGGAGTGGAGATCCCCGACGAGTCGGGCGAGCTCAATGTCGGCGAGATCGTCGGCTTCATCAACGAGGCCACCGAGCAGGCGGCGTAAGGGGAGAGGGTCGACATGGCTGGGCACACCGACAACCAGATCCGGATCGAGGCGCCGTTCCAGCTCGTCTGGGACATCACCAACGACGTCCCGAACTGGCCGGACCTCTTCACCGAGTACGCCGCCACCGACGTGCTGAGCGAGGAAGGCGACACGATCACCTTCCGCCTCACCATGCACCCCGACGACAACGGCACCGTGTGGAGCTGGGTCAGCGAGCGCACGCGGTACCACGACGAGAAGCGCACCCACTCGCACCGCATCGAGACCGGTCCGTTCGAGTACATGAACCTCGACTGGTACTACGAGGAGGTCGAGG
>WUUC01046491.1_pt1 | contig 12186 bp, 9 predicted proteins | sample 6278441 | NCBI WGS metagenome assembly WUUC01 (sample SAMN13675441, study PRJNA597444) | soil metagenome | isolation source: soil | place: USA: Washington | collected 2017-10 | reverse complement strand
GTAGACTAATCGGCAAGTCATAAATTTTTGGTATTTATTATTGAGTGTTCGAATCACTCCAACATAATATATAATTAGTCTTACCTTATTTGTTCTTGTTAATACTATTTCGTTTAATTTATTTTGCTTTTTAAGGTGGATATAGTTCAATCGGTAGAACAACTGTATGTGGCACAGTATGTTCCCTGTTCAAGTCAGGGTATTCACCCTGGTATTTAATATATAAAGCTTTAAACCAAATTAAACCTTAAACTGGTTAACTTTGTTTATTACGAAGCATAATTATAGTTAATTAAAAGCCAGGATAGTTCAATAGGTCAGAACATTAATTTCATGCATTAAGAATGGGAATTCAATTTTCCCTCCCGGCTGTATAACTATAATAGTTAAATTTTTTTTTATTATTATATATATATACTAATGAGCATCCATATATATTTGTAAAAACTTTTTTAACATTTCTAATTAAGTAATTATATACTTAAATAACATATTTGGTCTTACTTTATTGCCATTAGTGTAATATGGATAGTTTCATGGTAATAGGTATTTATCATAAGGAGGAGTTATAAAAGTTAGTTTTAGTGTACGTAACCATCATGAAGGATCCTTTAGGAAGAGTTGCTATTGGTAAAGCGAGATATTTGCTAAATATTGTGTTATGCACCTGGATGTTCGAATCATCTCTTTTCCGAATTTATAAGGGTTATGATGTAGACGGTTATACATTTTGATTGCAGATCTTAAATTTGGGGTTCAACTCCTCCATAGCCCTTAAAAAAACAAATAAAAAATTTTGTTTTTGTTTACAAATATAGGTTTATTTATTTTAGATAGTGGGGTTTACCAGTACTGTAAAAAGGGATAAAATATCATTAGGATAAATCAGTAGCATTATGTTTACTACTGATCCCTTATTTAAGGATATGATGGGAAAGCCTAAACTATGTTTATGATAAAGCATTATAGTATTTATATTTTATATTCAGTTCATGGCTAGGATAAGTACTCTAAACTAAAGTTTCTTAAGCTAATCTTAATTAGCTTACTTAAGCTTAAATAAATTCTTCATGTTTATATAATATATAGGCTGATTACCAATTTAAGTATTAGGTCAAGTAATAGAAAAAACAAAAAAAAATAACAAATGAATTTACTTTTAAACAATTTTAACCATTGTGATACACCTAGACCTTGAGGTCTTTATTTCCAGGATAGCGCCACTCCTCAGATGGAAGGATTAGTCGAATTACATGATAATATTATGTTTTACTTAGTTATAATTTTATTTGGTGTAGGTTGAATAATGATAACTATGGTAAGAAATTACACTAGCAAAAATTCACCTATTTCACATAAATATTTAAATCATGGTACATTAATAGAATTAATTTGAACAATTACACCTGCTTTAATATTAATATTAATTGCATTCCCTTCTTTTAAATTATTATATTTAATGGATGAAGTTAGTGATCCAGCTATGTCAGTATTAGCAGAAGGTCACCAATGATATTGAAGTTACCAATATCCTGATTTCTTAAACGAAGAAGACGAATTTATAGAATTCGATTCATACTTAGTTCCAGAATCGGATTTAGATGATGGAGCTTTAAGAATGTTAGAAGTAGATAACAGAGTAGTTCTTCCAGAATTAACTCACGTAAGGTTTATTGTAACCGCTGCAGATGTTATACATTCATTTGCTTGTCCTGCTTTAGGTATTAAATGTGATGCTTACCCTGGTAGATTAAATCAAGTATCTATTCTTATAAATAGAGAAGGAACATTCTATGGTCAATGTTCAGAGATTTGTGGTATATTACACAGCTCAATGCCGATTGTAATAGAGTCACTTTCTATTGAAAAATTTTTATCATGACTAGAAGAACAATAATTTTATTTATTGCATTTATATTTAATTGCTTAGACTTTAAATAACTATTTAGAAATAAAAACCTAAGTTTTTACTATTTAAATACAAATTTCTTGTTTAAATATCCTTAATATAGATAAGAGACAAAGTAAATTTATTACTTGTCTCTTATTCTAATTTTATCTATCTTATTCTTATTATTATCTAACTCCGTAACTTGACGACGAGATAAATCTATACTTTATAGCAGAGCAACTATGACAATCTTGTTTTTATCATCCTATATAGCTATGACGAGTTTATACGTCAGTATATTAGATAAAGGTATTGGATTATACGGCGGACTATTCCATGCTACAAGTATTACACAAATTTTCCATGTTTTTATATTTTTAATTAGTGCAATTATTTTACAACTTACAAGTTTTTATCCTAGAAGATTGTGATTAACAGATTATTCTTCAGCAAAAAATTTATTTATGTATAATTTTCTATATTATAGAACTAATATTACTAATAAAATGGCTGATCAATTTAAAATAATCGAATACCCTTTAATTATTTTATTTATAATTACAGGTGCTACTTTTTTAATATCTAGTAGTGATTTGGTATCTATCTTTTTGTCTATAGAGTTACAAAGCTATGGGTTGTATATACTTAGTACAATATATAGGAATTCAGAACAAGCTACTTCAGGAGGTCTTACTTACTTCTTGTTAGGAGGATTAAGTTCTTGTTTTATACTATTAGGTACAAGTTTATTATATACAAATTCAGGTACAACTAATTTAGATGGTATTTATGTTATAACTAGCATAAGTGATTTAGCTAACCTAAGTAATAATGTTTTTTTATACTGATATAAATCGCACTACATAAATTTTGCTTTGCTTATATTGAGTGTAGGTTTCTTATTTAAAGTGAGTGCTGCACCATTTCATTTTTGATCACCGGATGTATATGATGCTATACCTACTATAGTTACTACTTTCGTAGCTATAGTTGCTAAAATTTCTATTTTTATATTCTTACTAGAACTTGTGCATTATACAAGTAATTCCTTGTTTAATTTTCAATTTAGTTGATCTTCAAGTTTATTAGTTAGTTCCTTATTTTCATTAATAATTGGAACCGTGGTAGGATTATCACAATCTAGAATAAAAAGACTATTCGCTTATAGTACTATTTCGCACGTAGGATTTATATTATTGGCATTAAGTATTAATAGTGTTGAATCAATTCAAGCCTTTATCTTTTACTTAATGCAATACTCTATAAGTAATTTAAATGCCTTTATTATACTTATAAGTATTGGTTTCTCTCTTTACTACTACGTAAATGATAATGAGGAATTTAAGGAACTTGCAGATAAGAACAATTCACCTATACAATTAATAAGTCAATTGAGAGGATATTTCTATATAAACCCTGTTTTAGCTATAAGTTTAGCTATTACAATTTTCTCCTTTGCGGGTATTCCTCCTCTTATAGGGTTCTTTGCTAAACAAATGGTATTGAGCGCAGCTTTAGACAGCGGATATATATTCCTTGCTTTAGTTGCAATATTAACTAGTGTTATTGGTGCAGTATATTATTTAAATATTATTAAACAAGTATTTTTTGATGAAACTGAATATAAAATTAACCCTGAATTAGCCGATATTAATTTATACGGAAATATTGTTAAAAATAATACTTTAATTAAACCATTAAGCTTTAAATCAGATAGTATTAAACTATCTAGTTCTTTAACTATTACTATTTCTGTACTAACTTTAATAGTTCTTCTGTTTATGTTTGTATCGCAAGAAATTCTAAGTACGGCTAACCTACTAGCACTAACATTATTTAATCCTTAAATGACAAGTACTACTTTTTTTTTTATTTTCGTACCAATATTAGCTATTTTATTGTTGGCAATCAACTTAATTTTTGCTCCGCATAATCCATATCAAGAAAAAAACAGTGCATTCGAATGTGGTTTTCATTCTTTTTTAGGTCAGAATAGAACACAATTCAGTATTTCTTTTTTTATATTTGCACTTCTTTTCTTATTATTCGATTTAGAAATACTTTTAGTTTATCCTTATGTTGTAAGTGCATACAGCAATGGTATATATGGTTTAGTAATAATGTTAATATTCTTTTTAGCTTTAACATTAGGTTTTGCATTTGAATTAGGTAAAAATGCTTTAAAAATTGATAGTAAACAAACTTTATTGTTAAATAATAAAGTTAGTGATATTATCTCTATAATAAATAAATAATAACCTATAAGGGTATTACTATAAATGAAACTCTTTAGATAAAACTATTTCTTATAATTTTGTTCGCACTTGAAAAATTTTTCTTACAGGTAGCGATTGCTTTTTAATTTTTATGTGAAATAGGATTATTTATTCTAATATTTCACTCTAAACTACCTTAATAATAGGTAACTTATATAATTAATGTTTATTAAAAATAAAGTTATTTTTATCCTAAAAATTTTTATAATACTTACCCCCCCCCCCTTTTTTTTAGAATATAAGTATTAAATTTAGATAATTTAATAAATAAATAAAATGTATTATATTCCAACTTTAATTTCTATAATAGAAGTTCTACTTGTAACTGTGCCTGTATTAATGGTTGTAGCGTTTACAACTGTAGCTGAAAGAAAAACAATGGCTAGTATGCAAAGAAGATTAGGTCCTAACATAGTAGGGTATTATGGTCTTCTACAAGCATTTGCTGACGCCTTAAAATTACTTTTAAAAGAATATGTATCGCCTACACAAGCTAATATAGGTTTATTCTTCCTTGGTCCAATTATAACTTTAATATTCTCATTACTAGGCTATCTTGTTGTACCGTATGGTCCTGGTTTAGCTTTAGGTGACATTAATTTGGGTATATTATATATGTTAGCAGTTTCTTCTTTATCTACATATGGAATACTATTAGCAGGTTGAAGTGCCAACAGTAAATATGCTTTTTTGGGTTCACTTAGAAGTACAGCACAATTGATAAGCTATGAATTAATATTAAGTTCTGCTATATTACTTGTTGTAATGTTAACAGGATCTTTAAATTTAACTGTTAATATTGAAGCTCAAAGAGCTGTTTGATTTATAATTCCTTTATTCCCTATATTCATTATATTTTTCATAGGATCTATAGCCGAAACTAATAGACCTCCTTTTGATTTAGCCGAGGCTGAGTCCGAGCTTGTTAGTGGTTTTATGACAGAACACGCAGCTGTTATATTTGTATTCTTTTTCTTAGCTGAATATGGTAGTATTGTATTAATATGTATACTGGCTAGTATATTATTTTTGGGTGGTTATCTATATGATTACCTTCCTTTATTTACTTTAGTACAATATTTTGATTTTGATTACTATATTAAAAACTTAGATAATGAAAGTATATTTTCAAATCCTTTAATAGAAGGACTAACATATGGTTTAGCTTTAGGTGCTAAATCTTGTCTATTAATATTCGTATTTATATGAGTGAGAGCTTCATTCCCTAGAATTCGTTTTGATCAATTAATGTCTTTCTGTTGAACTGTTTTATTACCCGTAGTAATAGCGTTCGTTATTTTAGTTCCTTGTATATTATATAGTTTTGAAATAATACCTACAAATATTTATTTACTTTAAATTTTTTTTATTTAAACAGGGATATTTGCTTATAATTATAATGAAAATAATTATATTAAACTTTTGGTATTACTAAATATTTATGTCTAGTGTTTTAAGATCAAATTTTGATCCTCGTAAATTCGTTTGAAATTTAAATCTTTATATGTTACTTTCTTTTTTATTAATTATACCTTTATTAGGTATTGCAACAATATCTGCAAATATGAGCTACGACTTATCTTTATTGCACATAAAACGAATAAAAACAATAGCTTTAACTACATCTATTGTTAATCTCTTTCTTTCTTTAATAATTTTTATATTGTTTGATTTTAGCAGTAATCAATTCCAGTTTGTTCAAGAATATCATAATATTAGTTCTTTTGATTTATATTTAGGGTTAGATGGATTATCTATATACTTTGTATTATTAACAACTATAATTACTCCTATTGCATTATTAAGTAATTGAAACTCCATTAAGGGGAATATTAGATCATATTTAATAATTATATTGTTGTTGGAAACATTATTATTAGCAGTTTTTCTAGTATTAGACATACTTTTATTTTATGTGTTTTTTGAGAGTATTTTACCTCCACTATTTTTATTGATTGGTTTATTTGGTTCAAGTAATAAAGTAAGAGCTAGTTTTTACTTGTTTTTATATACATTATTCGGGTCATTGTTTTTATTATTATCGATATTAACTATGTCTTCCATAATGGGAACTACAGACTTTGATGCGTTATACAAAACTAATTTTAATTATTCTACTCAATTGTATTTATTTTATGGTATATTTATTGCATTCGCTGTAAAAACACCCACTATATTCTTAAACACTTGATTGTTAAAAGCTCACGTTGAATCACCTTTAGGTGGTAGTATTATACTAGCTGCTATAGTTTTAAAATTAAGTCTATATGGTATATTTAGACTTATTTTACCTTTATTGCCCAAAGCTTCTTTAGATTATACTTACATAATATATCTTATTGGTGTTATAACTATAGTTTATGCTAGTTTTAGTACATTACGTACAATTGATGTTAAAGAGCTTATAGCTTATAGTTCTGTATCACACGCAGCTGTATACCTTATAGGTGTATTTAGTAATACCATACAGGGAATAGAAGGTGGTATAGCTTTAGGATTAGCTCACGGGTTTGTTTCAAGTGGTTTATTTATTTGTGTTGGAGGTGTATTATATGATAGATCTGGAACCAGGTTAATAAGTTATTATAGAGGTATTGCTCAAGTAATGCCTTTATTTTCTATTTTATTCTTTATATTATCATTAGGTAATGCAGGAACACCACTTACTTTAAACTTTATTGGAGAGTTCATGTGCTTGTATGGTACTTTTGAAAGATTACCTTTATTAGGTGCTCTAGCTAGCTCTTCGATAGTATTTTCTGCGGCATATACTATTTATATGTTTAACAGAATAGCTTTTGGAGGATCATTCAGTCGATTCTTTGAAAAAGAATATATAAGTGATGTAAATAAACGTGAATTTTTCATTTTATTTACATTAGTAGTGTTTACTGTTATACTTGGTATATATCCTGCTCCTGTTTTAGATGGGTTACATTACTCAGTTTCTTATTTAATATATTAGAAATATTTGGGTCTTATATATTTGTTTTATTTGTTTTATGGGTATAAGTACCCATAATTCTTATTAGCTCAATGGTAGAGCAGGATACTTCTAATATCTAGATCCAAGTTCGAGTCTTGGATAAGAGTAATAGACATACTCTATATGATATGTCTATATTTTATACAAAAAATGTGATTAATTATATTAGAAACAATGTGGTTAAAAAGCTATTCGTATAGCAGAATTATAATAAAAAAATAATAATATACAAATGAATTTATCTTTAATACTTTTCTTAATAGGAATTTTAGGTTTTGTTTTCAATAGAAAAAACATAATATTAATGCTTATTTCGATTGAAATAATGCTACTAGCTATTACTTTTTTAATTTTGGTAAGTTCATTAAATTTTGATGATATAGTAGGTCAAACCTACGCAATATACGTAATAGCCATAGCAGGTGCAGAATCTGCTATCGGTTTAGGTATTCTAGTTGCTTTTTATAGATTAAGAGGAAGCATAGCTATAGAATATAAATAATGTATTTAACCATCATAATTTTACCTTTGTTAGGTTCAATAGTATCCGGTCTTTTTGGGAGAAAAATCGGAGTTAGCGGAGCACAAATAATAACATGTACATGTGTAATTGTAACAACTTTATTAGCTATAGTTGTATTTTTTGAAGTAGGTTTAAATAATATACCTGTAAGTATACCACTATTTAGATGAATAGATAGTGAATCCCTTAACGTATTATGAGGTTTTAATTTTGATAGTTTAACAGTATCTATGTTAATACCTGTATTAATTGTTTCTTCATTGGTACATATATATTCTATAGGATATATGAGTCAAGATCCTCACAATCAAAGATTTTTTAGTTATTTAAGTTTATTTACTTTCATGATGATAATACTTGTTACAGCTAATAATTTTTTATTAATGTTTGTAGGATGAGAAGGGGTTGGTATTTGTTCATATCTTTTAGTTAGTTTCTGATTTACTAGAATAGCAGCAAATCAAAGTTCTATGTCAGCTCTATTAACCAATAGAGTAGGAGATTGTTTCTTAACTATAGGTATGTTTGCTATATTATGAAGTTTTGGTAATATAGATTATGCGACAGTATTTTCTTTAGCTCCTTTTGTTAATGAAAACATTGTTACAATTATAGGTATATGTTTATTAATTGGTGCTATGGCTAAAAGTTCTCAAGTTGGATTACATGTTTGATTACCAATGGCTATGGAGGGTCCTACACCTGTTAGTGCCTTAATTCACGCCGCTACTATGGTAACCGCTGGTGTGTATTTATTAATGCGTACTAGTCCTTTAATAGAATACAGTTCAACTGTTTTATTGTTATGTTTATGATTAGGGGCAATTACTACTGTATTTAGTAGTCTTATTGGTTTATTCCAACAAGATATTAAAAAAGTTATCGCTTATTCCACTATGAGCCAATTAGGAATGATGGTGATAGCAGTAGGGTTGTCTTCATATAACATTGCTTTATTTCACTTAGTTAATCATGCTTTTTATAAAGCATTGTTATTCTTAGGTGCAGGAGCTGTTATTCACGCAGTTGCGGATAACCAAGATTTCAGGAAATATGGGGGATTAAGACCATTCTTGCCTTTAACTTATTCTGTTATGTTAATAGCAAGTCTTAGTTTAGTTGCTTTCCCTTTTATGACAGGATTCTATAGTAAAGACTTTATATTAGAATCTGCTTATGGACAGTTTTACTTTAGTGGTACAGCAGTTTATTTTATAGCCACTATAGGGGCCATGTTTACTACTCTGTATTCAGTGAAAGTCTTATATTTAACATTCTTAACTAACCCTAATGGGCCTATTGTTAATTATAAACATGCTCACGAAGGTGATATATTTATGAGTCTACCTCTTATAATCTTAGCCGTATTCTCTATATTCTTTGGTTACATAACTAAAGATATATTTATAGGGTTAGGTTCAGGTTTTTTTGCGGATAATAGCTTATTTATTCACCCTACACATGAAATTATGTTAGATACTGAGTTTGCTGTGCCTACTTTCTTTAAATTATTACCTTTAATATTTACTATTTCCCTTAGTACTTTAGCTATAATTATTCCTGAGTTTTTACCTAAACTACTTATTAGCTTTAAATTATCTAGAATAGGTTATAACATATTCGGATTTTTTAACCAACGTTTCTTAATAGAACTTTTTTATAATAAATATATAACAGGTTTAGTATTAAGATTAGGGGGTCAAACTACTAAAGTTTTAGATAAAGGAAGTGTAGAATTATTAGGTCCTTATGGTTTAGAAAAAGGTTTACTTAATTTAAGTAGAAGTATAGCTAGTTTAGATACAGGTGTTATAACAACATATGCATTATATATTTTAATAGGTGTAATTTTTTATATGTTAATACCTTCTTTATCCTTATTTGACAATAGTTTACTGTTATTAATAATTGTAGCACTTTTAAGTCTTATGAATCTAGGTAATACTAATAACAAATCTCATTCACTTGTGTAGTATTGGTAGAATTTGGTTTAATTGTATCCAACGTAATATTAAGCATAAACTAAAGTTTATGCTTAAAAATATTATCCATAATATTATGGGTAATTAATGCCTAAATGACAAAATATATACTTAATTTTAATAGCTTAGACATTAAAAAATAATCCAACAGGTTTTAAGTAAGAACAAAAATTTTTTTATGATACAAGCAGCCAAAATTATAGGTACAGGTTTAGCGACTACAGGTTTAATTGGTGCAGGAGTGGGTATTGGGGTAGTTTTTGGTGCTCTTATACTTGGAGTTGCTAGAAATCCTAGCATAAAAGGACAATTATTTTCTTATGCTATTTTAGGTTTTGCATTTGCGGAAGCGACTGGTTTATTTGCTCTTATGATGGCCTTTTTACTCCTGTATGTTGCCTAAATACCCTTATTGGTTAACACTATAAATATATTTAGCTCAATGATAAAAGATATGTGCTATATCCATTGGTAGATATCTATTTTATCCTTAGAGGGTTCTTTAAAGAACCCCCTTCGCTGTTATTAGCTCAATGGTAGAGCAGGATTTTCCTAAAATTTAGATTTAAGTTCGAATCTTAAATAATAGCATAAACAATCTTAATTGTAAACTTTATTCAAAGTATTATGATTGACCATTAAATTATAAAGTGTGTTTTAGACTAATTGCTTTCTATTTATCAGGTTTAGCTAAGTACTTTTACTTAGTAGATTAGATTAAAAGAAAAAAAAAATAATTTTTAGTTACGTTATACTTTATTCAGTTAAGCCCCTTTTTGCATATAATCTATACAATAAAAAAAAAACAAAAAAAAATATTATTTTTTTAATTTACCAATGAGAGTATTTAAAAGTCATCCTATTTTGAAATTGGTTAACTCCTACGTAATCGATGCGTCACAGCCATCTAACATAAGTTATTTATGAAATTTTGGTTCTTTATTAGCTTTTTGTTTAATTATACAAATAGTTACAGGTGTAACTTTAGCCATGCATTACAACCCTAGCGTATTAGAAGCTTTTAATTCAGTAGAACATATTATGCGTGACGTAAATAACGGGTGATTAATACGTTACTTACATAGTAATACTGCTTCGGCTTTCTTTTTCTTAGTATATCTACATATGGGTAGAGGTCTATATTACGGATCATACAGAGCTCCTAGAACATTAGTATGAACTTTAGGTACTATTATATTCTTATTAATGATAGTTACAGCATTTTTGGGTTATGTTCTTCCTTACGGTCAAATGAGTTTATGAGGTGCTACAGTTATTACTAACCTTATGAGTGCCATACCATGAATTGGACAAGATATTGTAGAATTTATTTGAGGTGGTTTTTCTGTTAATAATGCTACTTTGAATAGATTTTTTGCCTTACATTTCGTATTACCATTCATATTAGCTGCATTAGTATTAATGCACTTAATTGCACTACACGATAGTGCAGGGTCAGGTAACCCTGTAGGTGTTTCAGGTAACTATGATAGAATACCAATGGCTCCTTATTTCTTATTCAAAGACTTAATAACTATATTTTTATTTATATTAGTATTAAGTGTATTTGTATTCTTTATGCCTAATGTATTAGGAGATAGTGATAACTATGTTATGGCTAATCCTATGCAAACTCCTCCTGCTATAGTTCCTGAGTGATATCTTTTACCTTTCTATGCTATATTAAGAAGTATACCTAATAAATTATTAGGTGTTATAGCCATGTTAAGTGCTATATTAATATTATTAGCTACTCCTTTCACTGACTTGAGTAGATCTAGAGGTATACAATTTAGACCTTTAAGTAAAATAGTATTTTATATTTTTATAGGTAATTTTTTAATATTAATGCAATTAGGTGCTAAACACGTTGAATCACCATTTATAGAATTTGGACAAATAAGTACAGTTATATATTTCTCTCATTTCCTAATAATAGTGCCGTTTATTAGTTTATTAGAAAATAGTTTAATTGAATTAGCTACATCTAAATAATTTGTCTTATTTAATTAAAAGACTCTGGGTAGAAATACCCATAATTCTTATTAGCTCAATGGTAGAGCAGGATACTTCTAATATCTAGATTCAAGTTCGAGTCTTGGATAAGAGTAATAGGCATACCCCTCCCTTTTTATAACTTAATGTTTCAGGGATGTTATTACTTTTTTATGTTGTTTAAACTTAAATAAATTAATTCTTAGCATTGCTAATATTATAGCTAGTAATAACACTTCTCTTTAACATAAAAAATGTATTTTTAAATAACAATCCTACCTGATGTTAGTAATTATTTGTAAAATTAGTAATATTAATTTTACAAATAATTAAGCATCGTGTATTTGGGTTCATGTTTGTTTAATAATAAAAGCGTATCAATTAGTCATTTGTCCCAAATAAATAGCTTAGAGACACAAAAAGGTAAGGCTCATTTATCTAATCTTTCTGTCTTAAATACAAATATATCTTTATGAACAGAAAGATGATTTTTATCTTCAAATGCTAAAGATATAGGAACACTATATTTAATA
>WUUC01227351.1_pt1 | contig 12187 bp, 18 predicted proteins | sample 6278441 | NCBI WGS metagenome assembly WUUC01 (sample SAMN13675441, study PRJNA597444) | soil metagenome | isolation source: soil | place: USA: Washington | collected 2017-10 | reverse complement strand
GGCCCACGGGCCTGCGAGTACGCGAGCGGATGTGGAATCCACGCGATCCCCGGCTGATCGTCCCGTCGGTCTTCGGCGTGGGCTGGACTCTCAACGCGGGACGATTGATCCCCATGCTGCGTCGACTGACCCAACGCCGGGCGGTCTGAGGTGTTCGCCCGTCGGCGGATCTGCGCGCCCGCAGGCTCGCCGCGGACCACATCGGCTCGGCCGCCACTGGGAAACAGGGTCGTCCTGGCGCTGCTGAGTTCGCCGCTGCACGTGCTGCTCCCGGGATTGTGTGAGCTGCGGTTCACCGGGCGGCGAAGCGGCCGGCTGGTGGTGCTGCCGGCGCAGTACGGCCGCGCGGCCGACCGGGTGGTGATCTGCGTGGGCCGCTCGGGAGGCAAGCGGTGGTGGCGTAACTTCCGCACCGCCCACCCGGTCGAGGTTCGCGTGCACCGGGTCCTGTCCCACGGCGTCGGACGGGTGGTCGACCCCGCGGATCAGGACCGGCCGGACGCCGAGCGGATCTATCGCGCGGCGCAGCCGAGGAACCCGGTGACGGACAGGGATCCGCTGGTGGTGATCGACCTCATCCCGCCCCGGCCGACCTGACCCGGCCATCACCGTACGGGCGGTGCTGGATGTCGGTCGGGCCTGTTGCCGACTGACGATGTATAGTGCGGTGTATGCTGCGGACCAATATCTACCTGGAAGAACACCAAACGGTGGCCCTGGACGCCTTCGCCCGGCGAGCGGGTGTGACGCGCGCCGAGATAGTACGTCGTTTGATCGACCGAGGGCTCGCGGCGGAGTCTCGGATTCTGGCGGACGACCTCGACGCCATCGAGGCGTCCTTCGGCGCGCTCTCGAAAGAGCGGGTAGACGTTGCGCAGCGGAGCGGGAGCAGCCGAGAGGACCATCTCGACCGGCTCTGGGAACAATGACACTGGTCGACTCCGACGTCATCATCGCGCATTTGCGGGGGCACCAGGAGGCCCGATCCTGGCTCGTGTCCGCCCGCCGCGACGGCCCCCTGTCCCTCAGTGCCGTCACCGTCGCAGAGGTGACGGGTGGTATGCGCTCGGCCGAGCGCCAGGAGGTCCGCCGCCTGCTCGCATCCTTTACCTGTGAACCGGTGACACGCCAGGTGGGTGAGCGTGCCGGCGACCTGCGCCGCCAGTTCCGCCGCTCGCATGCCACCATCTCGACGGCCGACTACCTGATCGCCGCGACCGCCCTCGTCCGCGAGCTTTCCCTGTCGACCCTGAACGTCCGCAACTTCCCGATGTTCGCTGAGCTCGAGGCGCCCTTCACGCTCTCAACCTGACGGTCAAGACCTCAGTCAGCGAGAAGAACAAGGCCGCGCCCGGCCGCAGCCGACCTACGGCCAAGATCCCCAGCACGACTCCCTGCCTGTCCCGCTGGCTGTGGCTGGTCGGCCGCAGCCGACGTACGCCGGGCGCGGCTGAGCTTCCGGCGTCCGTGAGACGGCGGGACGTTTGACCCTGTCCGCCGCTGGTGCCGGCGGGCACAGTATCGCCATGGACCGAACGATCGACACCGGCGCGAAGGCCCTGGACACGGGCGACTGCTGGACCCTGCTGGCCGGGGCCACGGTGGGGCGGTTGGCCGTATCCGTCGCCGGTGCCGTCCCGGACATCTTCCCGATGAACTACGTCCTCCAGGACGGGACGATCGTGTTCCGAACCGGGGAAGGATCCAAGCTGTCCTGGGCGGTCCACGGTCGGCCGGTGGCCTTTGAGGTGGACGGCAGGCACGCCGGCACCGGCGCGGGCGAGGCGTGGAGCGTGGTGGTCAAGGGTGGAGCGGCGCACGTCGAGCGGGCCGAAGAGATGATTGATCCCGCCGGTCTGCCATTGTTCCCGTGGCATCCCGGGACGAAAGACCACTTCGTACGCATCGTGCCCGACGAGGTCAGCGGCCGCCGGTTCCCGATCGTGGGCCAGACGGCGCGGAATCACCCAGGCGCCCACTGATCGGCACCCCCGGGCACGTCCGTCACCTCGATCTCGGCCAGGTCGGCGACCTCCGGGGTGGAGGCGGTGATGCTCGGTACCCCAGATGGAGATCCGGCGTGGCACTACGTGACCGCGACGTGGGGTCACCGCGGCTTCCTGCTCCCGTACCGCGCGGTCACCGAGTGAACCCGTGGGGCGCCGGCCGGCTGCGGGGTGAGAGCACCGGCGCGGTGAGTGCCGCCGTGAGGACCAGCACGAGGAGGGGGACGAGCGCCGTCCAGGCCAGGGCGGCGAACGGAACGGTGCCGAGCACCATCAGCCCCGCGGCCAGCGGGCGCCCGTGACCGGCGGTCACGGCGGCGCCGATCAGCGCGCAGCCCCCGACCGCGCCCACCGCCAACGCCACCGGTGCGGCGCCCGCCGCCATCAGCAGCTCGCACCCGCCCAGCGCGGCGAGCAGGACACGGCTCCAATCGCGACGCGTGACGGCCGCCGCCTGCCGCCAGCTGCCGACGCACAGCGCCGCGCCGACCAGCATCAGCGGTCCAGGGACGAACCAGAGCCGCCCGACAGTGGTGAAGCCGACGAGTGCGGGCACGGCGACCGCCGCGCTGGCGGCCAGGCGCGTTCCGGCGCCCAGGTCTGCACGGCGCAGCACTGCGCACGCCGCACCGGCGACCGCGGAAAGGACTACGGTGAGTGCCCCGAGGGCGCCGGGGGCAGCCTTGGCGCCCGTCCAGGCCGGGATGTCCGAGCCGATGCTCGCCTGCACGATCCCGGCCAGGGCACCGAGAACCGCGCCCACCACAGCGAGAGCGGTCCCGGCCGTGCGGTGATCACCGGTGGTCACCGGATCACCGCCGAGACCGGACGGCGCGGGCTGGGGCGGGCGGCCCGCAGGGGGTAGCCCACGCGGAAGGCAGCCAGGGGTTGCGCGCCGGGCGGCAGCAGCCCGGCGAACCGCGGCGCGAACGTGGCCGGTGCCCCGACAGCGCGCTCCCGGTCGATCCGTTCGGTGATCTGGTTCATGTGGTGCAACCCCAGATTGCGGCCGGTGGCGGTCAAGTGGATGCGCTGCAGCAGCCGGCCCCCGATGAGCTGGGTGGTGGTGTCGTAGGGGTCGGTGACGGTGATGACCCCGTACGCCGCTGCCGTCCTGGTATGCACATCGCGGGTCTGGGCCACCCAGAACGCATCGCCCGCGGCCCGCGAGGACGCGGGGAGCAGCTTCGCGACCGACAGCAGCACCGGCGACATGCCCTGGGCGTCGAGGGTGAGCCCGTCACGGTGCCGCTCGATGTCGTCCTGGCTGGCCCGGAACCACGCGAAGCCGTCCGTGGACTGCGCCTCGTCCCGGGTGATGGCGGTGGCCGCGTCGACCATCAGCCGTCCCAACGCCGCCTTGGCATCGGCATCGGTGACCCAGACGACGGCGACGCCGGGCAGTCCAAAGACATTGACCAGGCCGCGCAGGTCCCCGGCCGGGACGGCCTCAGCGGAGTAGGGCCCGCGGTTGGTACGCCGCTCGCCGATCGCGTCACACAACCTCGATGGATCCGGCGTCGCTTCGACCAGTGCCACCCGGGCCACCAGGTCGCTGCCGCTGCCGTCAGGCAGCAGGGTGACGGTCGGCGCCAGCCCCCTGGCGCGGGCGGCGAGGACGAGGTTCTCGATGGCGCAGCCCAACCCGACGCGCATCTCCCGGCCGGCCGGGTCCAGCGCGCCGGTGCGCCGAGCGGTATCGGCGAAGACCTCGACCTCGGTGTCGGAGACCCGGAAAGCCCACGGCTGGGCGTTGTGCGGGTTCGCCGCGAGGACCGCAGCGGCGACCGCCCCGAGGGGGCCGTCCGCCTCGGGCCACGCGCGCCAGGGGTCCAGTGCTCGGCTCCGCTCGGCCGCTAGCAGGCCGTTGTCCAACACCCGGTAGCTCAACACCCCGGTCCCGGCCACGGCGACCGTGGCGCCGCCGGCCGCGATCCCCTTCAGCACGCAGCGACGGCTCATCGCTGACGCCGGGGGCGTGGACGGTAGCCGAGCCTGCTCCGCCGCCGGCGTGCTCGCCGTGCGTCGTCCACTCATCGGGCGGGTCCCGCGATCGAGCGGTGACGCCCGGCTATGACGAGCCCGGCGAGGCGCTGAAATGCGGCCCGGTCGCTGGCGGCCTCGGCGAGCAGGCGCTCACCGAGGCATTGCAGGGTGTGGCCAGCCGCGACCTCGTTGCTGATCTCGGGCACGGCCTGCTGGCCGGGTGGCGGGCTCGCCGACCCGCGGGCGGTGAGGTGGACCGGTGCCTATCGAGGGTCGGACCCGTGCGGCGTGGACAGATCTCGACACACCTCTCGACGCGGGACCGGATGCGGCTCGGGGCCGTCCTGCTGGTCGAGAGCCTACTCGGGTACTGCTGTTCGACAAGACCGGCACGCTGACCGCCGGGCGCCCCACGGTCCGGGACGTCGTGGCCCCGGCCGGGATCTCCGCCGAGAGACTGCTGCGGCTGGCCGCGTCCCTGGACCAGGTGTCCCCACACGTCACCGGAGCGGTGGTCCGGGCCGCCCGCGAGCGGGGCCTGGACCGAATGCTGCCCCGCGACGCCGAGGAGGTCCCCGCGAAGGGGATCCGCGGGATCGTGGGGGCACCAGGGTGCGGGTGGGCACCACCGGTTCGTCACGGACGAACAACCCGACTGGATGCGGCGGCTGCGCCGGCGCTCGGCGCTGGAGGGGTCCCTGCTGGTGTTCGTCGCCGTCGACGACACCGCCGCGGGTGCCCTGGTTGTGGCCGACCCCGTGCGTCCGGACGCCGCCCGGATGGTCGCGCAGCTGCACCGCTCCGGCATCTCCCGGGTGGTCATGGTCACCGGGGACCGCCGCGATGTAGCCGAGACCGTCGGGGCGTACGTCGGGGCCGCCCTGGGCGCGTGCGGCACCTCGGCGTCCTCCGAAGCCGCCGACGTGGTGATCACCCTCGACCGGCTCGACAGGGTCGCCGACGCCATCGCCCGCCGCTCTCGGCGCATCGCCGCGCAGAGCGTACGGCTGGGCATGGGCCTGTCCCGGGCCGCGATGGCCGGGGCCAGCTGGCCCCGGCGCCGGGAGCGCTGCTGCAGGAGGTCATCGACGTCGCCGCCATCTTCAACGCCCTGCGCGCTGTCCGGGGGCCGCCAGCCCGCCCTGCGATTCACCGAGGACACCCTGGCGCTGGGCCGACGTCCGGGCCGTGCACTGGCTCCTCGTCGAGGAGCTACTCCCCCACGAACAAGCCGAGAAACGACCAGCTCGACTCCGCGCTCGGCGACGCCATCGGCCCCCCGAGGCCACCGGCCCGATGAGCCGGGAACACACCGAGATCAAACACCTCGTACACCGCCTCGGCCGGCTCCTGGACGACCTGCCCCCCGGCGACCCCCGACCCCGCCGACGCCCGCGACCTGGTCGAGACGATGTACGGGCTGCTCGCCATCCTCCGGCTGAACTTCACCCAGGAAGAGGAGACCTACTTCCCCCTGCTCAAGGCCGAGCCGGCGGGTGCGACTGGGCCGGCGCCGACGTCGAAGGACAGCGGGAGCGTACGAGGCCTGCAGTCGAGGTGGACGAGGTTCCGACTTAGCTACTAGCGGCCGAGCTGACCCGGCAGCGTTCCTCCTCGGACGTGGGGCAGCCCCCGCCCCTGGAACCACCAGCCCGCGGGGGGCGCAGACCGATCTCCGTGGCGATCGATCGGCGGGGCGCCCGCCTCCTCCTGCGGTGGCCGTATTACATCGGCCCGGGGGATTCGGTTCCAGACGGCGCATCCACTCACCGGCTGGCGCAGCCGGCGCTAGGGCTCAACGTCCCGTCGTGTGGACGGCGGAGGCCGTTGTGCCCTCCCGGCTGCCGCAGGTCTGCCGTACGGTCTGGTCCTGTTTGGTTGCCATCCAGTGAACGCTGCTGTGGAAGTGGATCGGGGATGCCGAGGAAACGCTGGCGCGAGCTGAGCGTTGAGGAGTGCCGAACCCACGGCGTGGACGAGATCGAGCAGACGGGATGGAGCGTGCTCGCCCGCGGTGACGCCGAGGAGGTGACCGACCCGGCGCAGCTGAACCGGCTCAAGGGGCTGCCCCTGACTCCCTGGGCGCCGGGAGACAAGGCCCACTACGTACAGATTGGTGCAGCGCAGATGTCCGGCCGGAGGGTCAGTGTCGCGGACATGCCGTTCAGCTGTTGGGGGTAGGCGCCATCGGCAGGGTGGCGGGGTGGCTGCCGTCGCTGGACCGCTTCACGCACCACGACCGGTCCTGGCTGCGCGGTGACCTGCTGGCGGGAGTGACCGTCGCGGCCTATCTGATCCCCCAGGTGATGGCCTACGCCGAGGTCGCCGGGCTGCCTGCGGTGACCGAGCTGTGGGCGTTGGTCTACGCGGTCATCGGCGCGTCCCGGCAGCTGTCGGTGGGACCCGAGTCGACCACCGCGCTGATGACCGCGGCGGCGGCGGGCCGCTGGCTGCTGGTGACCCCGCCCGCTCTGCCGCGATGGCGGCCGCCCTCGCCGTCGTCGTGGGTCTGCTGTGCCTGGCCGGGCGCGTCCTGAGGCTGGGTGCGCTGGCCGATCTGCTGTCCAGACGAGTGCTGGTGGGCTACATGGCCGGGGTCGCGGTGCTGATGGTGGTCAGCCAGCTCACGCACCTGACCGGTGTCCCCACGAGCGGGACGCGTTCGGGACCGAGGTGGCTTTGTTCATCCAGAATCGATCCCACATGCAGCCCCCGACCGTGGCGCTGGTGCCGCCGTGCTGGCGTTCCTGCTGCTGGTGGCGTGGTGATTCCCACGGTCCCCGGGGTCGTTGTTGGCCATGCTGCTGGCCGCCGCCGCGGTCGCGGCCTTGGACTGCAGGCGCGCGGGATCGACCTCATCGAGGACATCCCTGCTGGGCTCCCGGTTCCGGTGGTCTCGCGGATAGACCTCCACGATCTGGCTACCCTGCTGCTGCCCGCGGTGGGCGTCGCTGTGGTGGCCTACTCCGACAACGTCCTCACCGCGCGGGTCTTCGCGACCAGGAACAGATGCGAGGTCGACGCCGACCAGGAACTCCTCGCGCTGGGGGCGGCCAACGTGGCCGGCGGGCTGGTGCAGGGCTTCCCGGTGAGCAGCATGGGTTCCTCGACCGGCTGGGCCAGGACCGGGTGTTCATGACCCTCCCCACCGCGGTAGCGGCGTACGCGCAGTGGTACGCCGACCGGCACGCGACCCCGCCAGCGGAGATCGACCTCCCCCTGGCGGCTGGGTCCCCGGGCCTGACCCCACCCGAGCCCCGACCCAAGGAGTCAGTGCTGGCGGAACAGTGCGACCTTCAGCGCCCCGGTGTCGCTAGGCCGGGAGAACACGTCGTAGGCGTCCTGGATCTCATCGAGTCCGAACCGGTGGGTGATGAAGCTCCCGACATCGATGCGGTGGTTGGCCAGCATGGTCAGCAGCGTGGGCGTGGAGCTGGTGTCGACCAGGCCGGTGGTGATGGAGACGCCCTTGTCCCACAGCTGTTCCAGATGCAGGGTGGCCGGCGCTCCGTGCACGCCAACATTGGCGACCCGGCCCCCGGGCCGGACCAGCCGGGTGCACAGCTCGAAGGTCTCCGGGATGCCGACGGCCTCGATGGCCACGTCTGCCCCCAGCCCGTCCGTGTTCTCCCGGACGACGGACTCGACGTCGTCGGTGGAGTCCAGAACGATGTCCGCACCGAGGCTCTTGGCGGCCTCCCGGCGCGCTGCTGCGGGGTCCACCACGACGATCCGCCCCGGGCTCAGCAGTTGCGCAGTTACGATCGAGGCCAGCCCGATCGGGCCGGCGCCCACGACGACGACGGTGTCGCCGGGGGCCACCCGGCCGGCCTTGATCCCCACCTCGAACGACGTCGGCAGGATGTCGGCCAGCATCAGCGCCGCCTCATCGGACACCTGCTCGGGTAGCGCATGGGTGGAGGTGTCGGCATAGGGCACCCGCACCCGCTCGGCCTGGGTGCCGTCGATGCGGTGCCCGAGGATCCAGCCGCCGCCGCCCAGGCACAGCCCATATCGGCCCTCGCGACAGAAGCGGCACCGAGCGCACGCGGTGATGCACGAGATCAGGACCCGGTCACCCTGTTGGACCCGGCGCACACCGGCTCCGACCTCCTGGACGGTGCCAACGGCTTCATGGCCGAGCACCCGGCCGGGTTCACAGGTGGGCACATCACCACGCAGGATGTGCAGGTCCGTGCCGCAGATGGTGACCGCATCGACCCGGATGATGGCATCTTCGGTATCTTCCAGGACCGGATCGGCCACGTCGGCCCAGTAGCGGCGGCTGGGGCCGTGGTAGGTGAGCGCCTTCATCGCTGTTCCTCCAGATGGTGTTGGGCCTCCCCTAGAGCTTGCACCCTGTGGGTCGCCGCGTGTCTCTGACACCGACGCTGTCGCGGTCACCGGACGCGACGGGAGTCTCCTGGGGCTGATCACCGCAAAGGATGTCCTCGCCGCGGTGGCCGGTGCCAAGCGGTGCGGTCCCCGGCCGCCCGAAGAGGGCCGCGACGCTCCGACGCTTTTCCGCCTGGTGCGGGCGGACATTCCGAACAGGGTGGCGGAGGACACCGCCGAGGGGGCCGTCACCTCATCCCAGGCCACGTAGCCTCTCCGAGAGGACTCGCCGACCGATCCGCAGACACGTGGACACGGATCGGGGCGGCACTCAACCCCGCGGGTCATTGCACGTCGATGATCATGCAGGGAGCCTTGGGCTGTGGGTCCCCCCGACAACCCCGCGCGAGCCCGGTTGCGTCATCGGTGCCGGCCGGGTGCTGCGGGACTTGGCGGCGAACTCACCGTCGATGCCTCGGACGCGGGCGGCACGCGGAGGGTGTGGCGAGCCCCACTCCGGGATATAGACGATCTCGACCGCTAATTGTCCTGCAGTTTCACGGCGAACACCGCAGCCGGGGTGCGACGCTGCATGCCCAGCCTGGCGAGCAGGCTCGAGACGTAGCTCTTCACGGTCTTCTCCGCCAGGTGCATGCCCTGCGCGATCTGCCGGTTCGTCAGGCCTGGGCGATGTGGTCGAGGATGCGCTGCTCCTGCTCGATCAGCCCGGCCAGCCGAGGATCCCGAGGCGGTCCCTCCCGCAGCCGGCTCATCACCCGCCGGTCACCGTCAGATCGAGCAGCGAATGGCCGGCCGCGACCCGGCGGACCGCATCGAGCAGGTCAGTGCCGCGGATCTGCTTCAGCACATAGCCCGTCGCCCCGGCCATGATGAAATGCAGCAGCGCCTCGTCGTCGTCGAGGAGGTGAGGATCAGACAGGCGATCGCGGCATCTCGGGACCGTACCTCCCGGCAGACATCGATGCCGTTGCCGTCAGGCAGGCGAGCGTCGAGCACCGCGACATGCGGGCGCAGCGCGGGAATGCGCCGCTCCGCCTCTGCGGCAGATCCTGATTCTCCGACCACCTCGATGTCACCGCCGGCCTCGAGCAGGTCACGGAGGCCACGCCGGACCACCTCGTGGTCATCGAGCAGGAACACCCGGATCCGATCCATGGCAGATGTCTACCTCAGCGGGGTTGACGGGCGAGCGCGCCCTACTAGAGGTAACCCGCGGACTCGAACGCGGGCGGCAACTCACCAGGGACGATACGGCGCCCGGTGACAGCGTGCGGGATCAGCCGCAGCCAGTGTCCGTGCTCGCCGGGTGCCCACGGCTGCACGCCGCTGGCTCTGGTGCGCTCGATGAGCTCGGCTCGGTGCTCCGCCGTGACCGCTTCGGCCAGGCCCCGGACCAGCACGCTCCAGCCGGTGCGGGTGAGCTGGTCGATCTGGTCCACCTCGAAGGTCACGTTGGCGTGCGAGGCGGCGGTCAGTTTGGTTCCCGGGTGGGTCCGGATCACGACCACACCGCGGTCCAGCGCATAGTTGACCGGGAAGATGAGGGGGTAGTGCTCGGCGTTGACACCCAGTCGACCGACTTGCTGGGTGGCCAGCAGGAGGTAGCACTCCTCGGCGGTGAGTTCTCGCAGGCTTGGGCCGCTCGCGCCCTCGATCACGGCCGGTCAGTCCTGGCTCGTACGCCGGGCGTGGGTGAGCGGGCTGTCCCACGTCGAGCGGTCGACGGCATGGAAGCGGCGGCCGCTGACGTCCTGGGGCACAATCCGTACGAAGCGGTGCTTCTCCCCTGCCTGCCACGGCCCTTGACCACCACGCTCCAGGCCTCGCCAGCCTCGGCGTCGTACCCATCCACCTCAAAGGCCACCACCTGCCCGATGGCGACATTGGCCAGCTTCGCCCCCGGCGCTGTTCGGAACACGACGGTTTCCTGGTCGACCGCGAAGTTGACACGGAAGATGTCCGGCTCCCCAGCGACGGACACCCCCAGGCGGCCCACCCCAGCGGAGGGCAGCAGCGTCCAGCCCGCATGTGTCGCCAGCACCGTCACCCCGGTGTCGGATTCGGTTCCCATGACCGCAGTGTCCGGCCAACCCCGGGCCGCGGATAGGGCACAACGTCCCTTCCATGGGCACCGCCGGCCGAGTAGCGGGGGCCGGACCCGCGATACGTGAGCGCCGTCATCGCTGCTCGTACGCGTGGTGGTCGGGGTGGGGTCCGTGGACGACCGCTGTGGGGCAGTGGGCGTGCCGGATGACGCCTTGACTGACCGAGCCGAGCAGCATCCCCCGGAACCCACCGCGTCCGCGGCAACCCACGACGACAAGGTCGGCGGTCTGCGATGCCCGGACCAGCGCCTCAACCGGTGGGACTGTTCGACCGACTCGGTGATCGACATGTCCGGATACTTCTCCCGCCAGCCGGCCAGCTCTTCCGACAGTTCCGTCTGAGTCTCCCGCTCGCACGACTCCCTGTCGACGAGGGCGGGGTACATCGTTGGTCCGTAGATGGGCGGCAGCTGCCAGGCCCACAGCGCATGCAGCGGTAGCCGTCGACGAGAGGCCTCGGCGATCGCGAACTCCATCGCGGCCGCTGCCGGATCCGATCCGTCGACACCCACGACCACCCGCGAGCCCGCCCCGTGACCGGCAGCCCCGTCGGCCCCGCGCACAACCACAACGGGGCAGTGAGCGTGCGCAGTGACCCCGACCGCCACGGACCCCAACAGCAGCGCCTCGAACGAACCGGCGCCGCGGCTGCCCACGACGATGACCGACGCCTCCTGTGACTGCTCCAGCAGCAGCGGCACGGGTGATCCGTAGAGCAGCTCTGACTCCACACGCAGTTCGGGTGCCCGCGCGCGAATCTGGGCCTTGGCCGCATCGAGCACCGCATGCCCGATCTCTCGCAGAACCTGGTCCATGGCGGGCGATCCCACGGTCACGGTGTAGGAGGACACAATCTTCAGGGGGTGGCCTTGCATTTGAGCCGGCCGAACGGCCCAGTCCAAGGCGCCCTTGCTGGCCTCGGAACCATCCACTCCCACGACAACCGGCTTGCTGGTCTCAGTCACCCGTGTCTCCTTCCGTTGACCCCCCGCCAGGTTGGGTGCTCCGGTCATGCCGCGTCAGGGCCAGAAATCCCGGATCGATGACTGAATCCGGGTTCGGGCCGCCAGAGGCGGGACCTTCGGCCCCGTCGATGTCGAAACCTCCCGCGGAAGCCCGTAACAGCGGGCGGTGCCGTTGTCGCAGTCAGATTCGCCGGGCAGACCGGGCCTGACGGCAGGGCATCAAGGCCCCGGGAAACTGCGGAGAGAGAGTGGGTCTTCCCCATCAGTGGTCACTCCAGGTAGGCAGCCCAGCAGGGATCGCTGGCGACGTAGTCGAGCAGCGCGGCGACCGCGCCGGGCTGGCTGAGCACCGTGTGATAGCCGGGTTTCATGGAGGGGGCCAGGCGGATCGCCTCGAGGAAGGCGTCTCGGTCGAGCTTGTTCTCGGCCATGAAGTCGGTGAAACCGGTCTCCTTGAAGACCTGGAGGACCGTGTCACGATCCGGGTTGTTCTGCAGCCACGTGGTCCCCAGCGAAGCCACCCCGACCTGGAGCCCGTGCATAGAGGGCGGGTTCGCGACCTGGTCATAGGCGTGGGATATGAGGTGTTCGCTACCGGATGCCGGGCGGGACGAGCCCGATACCTCCATAGCCACCCCGCTCATCACCAGCGCGCCGCCGACGAGCTGCAAGAATCTGAGGTCATCGATGTCCTTGACGGGGTGGTTGACGAGGTTCGCGACGCTCTGCAGGGAGATCATCACCGAGAAGTCGTTCACCGGCTCACCGG
>WUUC01163132.1_pt1 | contig 12188 bp, 15 predicted proteins | sample 6278441 | NCBI WGS metagenome assembly WUUC01 (sample SAMN13675441, study PRJNA597444) | soil metagenome | isolation source: soil | place: USA: Washington | collected 2017-10 | reverse complement strand
TGCTACAAGTGCAGCGGCCTAGACCTCTCGCGACTGCTCGGGTAGCTGTCGCAGAGGGCTGAACGGTTACGTTAGAGCTCAAGCATGGCTCAATTAGACTTGCCGGTGTCTGGCTGCTTGGAGGTCTCCGCCATGATCCGTTCTAATCGCAGTCTCTCGAAATCAATCCCGAGGAAGTATTTCTCCGGGCCCGTCACCTCCTCGATCAGCTTCGTCGTGAAGTGCAAGACCGTCGACTTCCGCGCCTCCCTCGGCGGCCCCTCCCGCGACAGGAGTGTCGTGTCATAGCCGGTGACGAGTTTCTGTACCTGAGATGAGATCAACTCGCCCTGCCCTTCTCCGAGCGACTCCCTACTGGTACGGCGGTAGGCGGCGCAGTAGTAGCGCGTGACGGCCGATTCGACAACCGAACGCGACTCCGTCGTGTCGGGCCAGGATAGGATCTCAAGTAGCTCCTCGTCCCGGAAGATGACCTCGTCCCGCCCTTTCCCTCCCGTCCATAACAGATGCAACAGGGCCGCCATGACCAGCGGTTCGCGGCCGCCCGGTAACCCTTCGTCCGACTCGCTGACGAGTTCGAGTTGGTAAACCCCTCCCGGCCGGCCCGTCCTTACGCTCATCGCGGTGAAATGCCGCCGCGGGTGGTGTGGCTCGCCAAGGCCGCAAAGCATGAACTCCGAGAGGTTGCCGCCCAGCACCCGCCTCGCGGAATCCAGCAGCTCATCTTCGTCATCTGAGGGGACGTAGTGTGTGGTCATCTCTCTCCCTGCTCAGGTCACCACGGACAGGCTCTCAAAATGTAACGCCGACCGCTGAGATCAATCAGGCGGCGGCGTCATGCCGTACAGCCGCTTCCCGCCCTCGCTGTGCAGGAACCACCACGAGTAGACCGCCACCGGCGGGCAGTAGAAGAGCCACAGCACCGCCGTGCACAGCGCCAGCTTCCTGCCCCACCGCTTCCTCCTGTGGAGACCGACGGCCGTGGACAGTAGAAGCAGGAAAAGGAAGACCACTACCCCCGTCACGATAGCGGCCGTCATGATCTGGTCGTCCCTGCGGGGCGAGGAGATGCTGCTCACGTTCTTGGCGATGATCCACGGCGAGGCGCAGAGCAGCAGGGCGAGGAGCCCGCAGACGAGCGAGTAGAGGAGTACGAGCGTCTTGTTGTGGTCGCGGGGTGACATGATCACCTACTCCAGAAGGCCGCCGTCGCGTGCTAAATCTCTGAGTGAGCAGGGGTAGCATACGCATGACAAGTTTCTTGTCGGCGGAAGGCCGGGATTCTCCGATAACGGGTGACGGCTATTCATGTGTTTGGTATCTTTAGGTAGGCCCTATCTTTGACAGTCTGCCACGGCGGCTTATGCGCGAAGAGGCACGGTATTTTAGGTGAGGCGCGCCGCGGAGAAGATAAGTCCGTATCTACTCCCGGCGTCTCAACCTCTTACCTCGCGGCTAGTAGTAACTACTACTAGCCGACTCATCGTAGTAGCAACCACTTCCTTTTGTAAACCCCTCGGCCGCACAATTCTCCCGTCAGGAGGGCACTCCTGATGGTCAGAACCAAGCGCCGTAAGCCCATGCTGGCCGAGAAGCTGCGCCACATCCGCGCGTCGCTCGGAATTTCTCAGAACGAGCTGATTGGCAGGATGGGACTTGCGGGACAGGTTCTCCGTGAGGAGATTTCGGACTTCGAGCGCAATAAGCGTATCCCGCCGCTCGAGGTGATTCTGCAATACGCCCGTGCAGCTAATGTTACCGTCGAAGCGTTAATTGATGACGATCTTGACTTGCCGAAGAAATTACCAAGTTCAGTAAAACATGAGGGAATTAAGCGTAAGGCTGGGATGAAGAAAACAGCACCATAGTGACTCGCCAAACTCATTACAGAGTGCTACTCCGGGTTAATTCCGGTCTTCGTGCCGGGCAGATACTGGTTCGAGCTTGACCACCACGCCGACCTCAACAATACATGTCAAAATTATCTGGCTCGCTATTTCCTGCCGGGATATATTCTTAACCTGAGGTGTTAAGACGGACCCATAGACAGGGTCAACACGTGAAGATGTGAGAGGTAAGTCCCGATGGCAAATAGAAGGAAGGCGGTGCCCGTGACGCTCACCGAAGGCCAGCGCGAGAAGATCGAGCGCCTCTGGTTTTACTATGGTAACTACGGCCCCGAGGCCACACCCGGCAACCACCAGTTCATCCAAGGGCTCCTCGAGCACGGGCTCGACCTGCGGCCCCTGCATACGAAGCGGACGCCGAAGTCGGGGCGGCCGACCGGGGAGTGCGAAGCCGCGGTGGATGCGGTGTTGGCAGCGGATGACGGTCACACCGGAAATTCCGCCGGGAGGAGGGGCGTCCTGAGATTAGTCCCCTCACCCGACGCGAGCGGTGAATTCATGATGCCGGACCCGGAATTGAAGGTGTTGCTCGAAGACATACGGCGACGCCACTTCGCACAGCGAGGGCGTGCGGGTGGCCGACCCACGGGAGGGGACGCGGCGTAAGCACGCCTTCTCGACGGGACGCCGCGTGCTACGGGTAGGTACGGCAGTCATCAAACCCCCAGCCGATGAACGAGAGGCAGCAGTCACACATCGACTACTTTTTACAGCGCATCGAGTACTGGCGGAGGCTCAAGCGCGACGAGACGGTGGCCCGGATGCTGGCGGCCAGGGACTCTGACCACTCGCACCCGTTGAAGAGCGAAGAGGAGGGCTCGGAGGTATTCGACTACCTCCGGAGACTGGAACAGGAGAGCCGGTAGATCGTTGCCGGCGCACGAACGGTCGGTGGCCACCATAAACTGGCCGGCGCGGCCGTCAGTCCTCGACCAAATCGACGTCCCACACCGGGTGCAGCCCCCACGGCGTCCCGGGTGGCCGGGCCGCACTGCTTTCTCCCTTCTACCGCTTCTTCGAGGCGGACTTCCCTGTGCCCTTCTTACCCGAGGACTTGATGCGCCTCTTCGGAGAGGACAGGTTCGAAAACTCGCGCCGCGTGATGAGGGCCGTGGACGAGATAAACGCGAAGCACGGCCGGGACACGATTCGCTTAGGCGCCGTACGGCCAGGGGGCAGGTGGGAGACGAAATTCCTGCGGCGGTCGCGGCGCTATACTACGTGCCTGAACGAAGTGCTCAAAGTCGCATGAGGACTCTGGTTTATACTGGTAGTGAGGGAAACCACATGGTAAAAGACCGTTTCGGCTATCAAAGCGAGAAGTTGTCGCAAGCCCGCTCATCTCTCATGGCCCCGCACGTCAGGGGAGAAGAATACAGTTTGGCAGCGGCATTCGACTTCTGCTCGCGGGCGTTTCATGATTTCGACGTGGCGCGGGTTGAAGACGAGGACGCCGTCGGCTGGATCGAAGCCATCAAGCGGCTCACAGACACGTCCGGCGTGGAGGACGCCACCGGGGAGGGCACGTGGGTTCACCGGGCCCGCCAAATGACCTTTGAGGAAAGGTACGAATTCTCGAACGCCGTGGACGAACTCGCTAGTTGGTTCGAACGCGAGTTTTGGTCAGGCGACTGAGTGACGGTGGTTCGAATCAAATCAGGTGATCTTCGCCAACTTCGTCCGAAGCCTCCGCCTCAAGAAAGCCTGAGCACTGAAGCTCGGCCGACGCCACACTACTCACGGCCGCGTTCTTAGGAGGCCACTTGAAACGAGCTTTCCTACTACTCTTATGTCTGCTGGCGTCTCTGGCCGCCGTTCGTGCCCAGACGCCTTCAGGGCTTAATCCACAAGCTTCGCTCGACGCCGATCTCGGCAGGGCGCTGGGCTTTCTGCTAGGCCAGCGCATTACCCTGAACAGGGTGAAATCGGAGTTCCCTGACCTCGCGTCGCGGGCCCGGCAGGCCGAAGCGGAATTTAACCTCTCCTTCGGGGCCGCAGAGACCGAGATAAGAAAAGCCTTACAGGGGATGATGGGGGACGAGTACCCCAGGTTTCTGGCGCAGATAGATAATAGGCTGAAGACCACCCTGGATTCTCAGCCGGTCACGCGAGAGGTCGCCGGCAACCTCCTCATGGAGGTCGAATCCAGGGCCAAGGGCAGGCTGCCCTCACCGATCCTCGAAACGCTGCTGACTTACCAATTCATGGGCCGCCCCGACGAGGAGTTCACACGCGGGTACAGGCGAGTATTCCGCACCGCCGGGCACCCGAAGGCGAAGGGCTTGGATTTCCAGATCAGCTACCCCGCCAGTTGGCGCGGGAGCGAGGGGGAGAGGCCGAACATCATCCAGAAGTTCGTGAGCGAGAACGGCCGCGGTTCGGAGATGGCCATGCTCATGGTAAAGGAACTGCCGACGCCGCCGGGCTACAAGATCACGCAGGCCGATCTGGACGACTTGTTCTCGGAGAAGGAATTGAGGGGGATGGTCCCCACCGGGGGGCGAGTAATATCGGCGAAGCCCATCGTCCTAGACGGCCAGAAAGGCGGCATGCTCGTATTCGAACAGACCCTCCAACGGCTCGACGTGAGCCTGACCGTGAGGGGCATGCACTTCGTCACCATACGGTCAGGGAAGATGTTGTCCATCCAGTGCATGGTCTACACTAGACCCGGCGGTGCCGCAGACATGCAGGGGCGTTTCGGACTTTTCGAGCCGGTTTTCCGGTTGATAGGAAATTCTTTAGTCCTCAATGACCGGTACAAATAAGCGACCCACATTCAGGGTCCGAACAGCAGGGATAGATGCACTCGGCGCCCCACTCGAATATGGCGGCCTCTTACCAGCACTCGATGTCGGTGATGTTGTTTAGCTGGGGCGACTAAGGGTTCCCGTAAGGGTTCCCGTGAGGCGGCCTCCCTGTCGCCGCCCTCACCCATTGTTGAAGAACGAAATATTCCGGTTGACGGCCGACCCGAATTAGTTAAAAATTGTCCTCTTCAAGGGGTCGCCGATCGGACCGCCCGAGCAAGGCCTGTACTTCTTCCTAACTCACTACCACCCCGGAGTTTCCCCATGAGATACCTCGCGAGCCTTATTACGATTTTTGCCCTGACAGTTTCACTAGCCACAGCGGCACCGGCTCAGAAGCGGCGCAAGCGCCCCGCTCCCGCGCAGCCCGCCGTCAGCGCCGAGAAGATCAGGCGCGACATCGTCGGGAAGTCAGTCGACACCTCCACAAGCGACGGGAGCAACAAGACCCGCTGGACGTTCGCCGAAGACGAGCTGAAGGAGATCGAGGTCAAGGAGAGCGAGACCAAGGGCTTCCTTACCTACGTCGTCATCCGCATGCGCACCGGCGACAGCACCGCGAAACTCGAGGGCGATCTCCAGCTCACCTACAGGCGTGACGGCGGGGCGCTCAGGCTCGACGGCGTCGACAACCTCTCCTTTCGCATCACCGACATGGAGCAATCGGCAGCCGGCGGTTACGCCCCGCCCCCGTCCGTCGCCCCCGCCCGGAGCGCCGCGGAGCGGCCGACCGGCCGGCAGCAATATTCGGTCGCCGCGTCCTCGTTCGCCGTGCCCCCGAATTATTACCAGTCCTTCGCCATCAACATCCCCAACAACGTTCCTGCCGGGCGCGTCTTCGGGCGCTTCCGGGCCACCAGCGGCGACAACATCCAGGTCCACATCATGGACGCGGACGCCCTGGAGAACTTCAGGCACCGGAATCAATTCCTGACTTACTACAGTTCGGGGAAGGTGACGGTGGGCAACATCAACGTCAACCTCAGGCCGGGTCAGTATTTCCTCGTGTTTGAAAACTTCTACTCGACCTTCTCGAACAAGGTCGTTCGGACCGACGTCATGCTCGAGTTTTAGCAAGTAAGGAAGGTGGACTAGAAAGCGCCATGCGTGAGACTCCCTTCGGGTCGGCTTCTTTACACGCCGTTACACCCGCTCCCACTCGAAGGGCCGAAACTCTGCAATCTTCCGGTAGTCGTCATCGTTCATGGTCTGTACAACGATCCCGTTCCGTGACGAACTCATGGTAATCAGCGCGTCGTTGGTCATACGCGCCCGCCCCACCTCCTCATAGCCGTGCTTCTCCCCGATGAAGGCAAGCACCTGACCGCTCGCCGTCCAGTCCGACTGGAGGGGCACGAGGAGCCTTCCCACCCGCTCGAAATCTTTCTCCAAGCGCGCCAGCAGCTTCTTCATCGCCCCATCCCGCGCGCCCATTAGCAGATCCTCCAGGACGACGGCGCTCAGCCACAGGGGGCGTTCCTGAGACTCCCCGCTCCGGGCGGCGCGCCGGGATGAGAGTATCGAGGCGTCGCCCCCCCGCAGTGCGGAGATGTAGACGGACGTGTCGAAGAGGATGCCGGGCAATGTTACTCAGCCCCCAGACGGCCGAACACGTCGTGGATCCTGAGGCCTTGGCGCGTCGCGGCCCGCTCAATGAGAACAATTGCTAAGGAAGAAGGCGGAGCGAGAGAGGACTCAAGACGAAGGAGAGCTTAAAGGAGAAGTTAAGTAATTTACGGGGGGGAATGAACAAAGCCGGGTTATAAGGAATTAGTGTATCGCCACTTGAGCCGAGGTTCATATCTCCTATGCACATCCGTCGTGAGCACCTGATATGCCAGGTCCTCACTAAAAAGAACCGCCGCGTTTAGCCGTAGCTGCGATAGAGAGCGGTACGCCACGCCGACGTAAGACGAGGCGCGGTACACACTCTTGTTGACCAGGAAGATCGCGTTTCGGATGGAGTCGGCCTTTAGACCTTCACCGAAGGCGCTAACATCTTCTTCGGCCGGCGGCTTCTCGACGGCCGAGTGAATAACCACCCCGGCGAGCCCGCGGAGTTGGCCGACCTCTCCCCCCTCGCTCACAGATACTTCTTCCTCGAACACGCGAGAAGCCGCCTCGTCGATCCCGGAGCCGAATTCCGTAAAGAGGTGTTGGGCGTACATGAAGGTGTCGCGGAACAGACCCGTGCGGATTGAACCCCTGCCTATCGGGGCGTTGCGTGCAAGAACCGAAGATTCGATGGCCTGCTCGCCCGCTGTGCTGAACTGGAAGCACTTCAATATTTCAGCGCAGACCTCCTCAAACAGTGCGGGATCTAATTCGTCCAGCGCGCTCCGCATAGGGTCGATGTCGTGTCCGAGGTCCATGCCGCGGAAGAGTTTCGGCGACGCGCGGCCGAGCTTCTCCATGATTAGCTGAACGATGCCCTCGGCGCTCAGGCGGCGGGCATCGACGTACCCTACCGTCTCGGCTAATCCCGGCAACCTGCTGTCATCCAGGCGCACCGGCAAAATATACTCCGACTCCGCGACGAGTTGTTTCGCTTGCGCGGCCTTGATCTCGTGCCGGGTCCACGGCTTGGATACATAATGCCCGGAGACGAAAACAACGCAGTACCTGGATTTGCTCGAATACAAGTCGGAGAGGTGCTGGTATAAATCCTTCCCCCACAGCCCGGCCTGCTCGAATCTGTCATAGAAAACATGCACGCGCCTGCGGCGCAAGCCGACCGCAACTTGTTCGACGAGGCTTCGATCTTCGCCGGCGAATGAAAGGGCTACATCGTATTCTTTAGTCATGAGCGCCAATACAACTGATGTGACGTCGGGTCCGTGCCGCCGCTAGGTCGCGTACATCGTTGGGAGGCTGCATGACGGATTCAGCCTAGAAATGGCTCGAAGCCGGGAATACGATCATCAACCACATCCACCAGGCGCTTGAGCGTTTTAACGACGGGCCTACCCTCGATGACATCCGGCTCGGTGAACGCAACGTCGAGGGTGATATTCAAATCAGTATCCATCGCGGCCTCACGGGTGGCGACTACGTCGCCGTCTTTCAACGGCTTTCCGAAGTTGGGGAAAGAAACGCCGCCGACTCCTCTGTAGCCGCGCTCCCAAAAACCGGGGATCGTAAAACTCGCTTCGGTAACGTTGATGAGCGGGGTGAGCAACGCGTGGTGCTTGTCGGCGATGTCCAGATAGTGGATCACCCAGAGGCCCGCACCCTTTCCACCCTGGTACGGCTCGATAGCGTCAATCGCGTCTATGGCACCTTGCGCCATGCCCTTCACCCTTCTAGCTCTTTGGGCTTTGTATTCGGCAGCGCTATCCCAGACCGGGAAGGCGGTCTGCTTGGAGTGGGTCGCGCCGTTGGCGTAGACGAGTTGATAGGCCAAGTGGTCGAGGGCGCTTCTGATGTTATGAATCACATCCCCGGCGATCAGCCCAATCTCGACTGGGGGGGACTGGATGTCGAACACGCGATAAACGTTATACCCGGTTTGGTCGGTCTCACGTTCTATTCGATACGGGTTGCCATTGATGAAGCTGTCCCGCACGACTTCTAACTCACTGAGGTGATGCTTTGCCCGGTCGATTTTAACCCGGATGAGTGTGAGTCTTTCGTCAGCTGTCATATCAATGGCTTAGTTAGCTTTTTTATCCGGGGCTTTTGTCTGTGGTGGGTCCTGATGGCGATTTAGGCCGCTTTCCCCCTCCTCTGGGAGACGATAAGGGACGCCCCCTTTCTTAAGTGCCTTCGGAAGAAATGCGTCTATCTCCGCATCGGAGAACGTCATGTCTTCAAGGTGTTTAAGGGCTTCCTGCGCCTTTTTGTATGCCTTATAAGTAGTGCTCGGGGCTCCTTTGTAAACTGAATGGAGGTCCTCTAGCAATTGATCCCGTCCCTTTTGCAACTCTTCGATGGGCCTTTCACCCATACGTAGATCAGTGATAAGAGAAAGATATTTCTCCCGGATAAGCCACAAATCAGCTCCTGCTTGTCGGTGCTTCTCCGCGAGCTCGCCCAAGTCATCGTTCTTTGTATAGGTGTTCAACGCAAACAAAGCTGTCGACACGATCACACCGATAAGTGCTCCAGCATTACCTGCGCCAAAGAGGGCGGCAATAAAGCCACCCGTTATTACTGCAGAGAGAATGATCTGCCAGAGTTTGACTCTTGAAAGCCGCAGGAGAAGGAGATCGGCGGCCTTTTCATGCGTTTTATGGGTGTAAACGACTCGCCCAAAACACTCGCGCAACTGGCCTTCGAGGATAGCCCTGGAATCGGGCGTGTCATCAGTTTTGGAATGAGCTTCCAAAGTTTATCCGTCCTTTCTTCATAACCTGTGCGCGTCGGCGTCCGTGCAGGCATCACGCGATTATCACATTAACCGTTTGTGTTTATCGGCACACGGATTCGGTCCTTAGCGACTACCACGCCGTCCTTTATTGCATAGCATTCGACGATGTGGTCACCTTTAAATCGAGTCGGTTCTGTCTTTCTGTGACGTCCTTCGTCGGGGACAATCTGCCCCCGTATCTTGTTACGCCGACGGGCTTCATCTCCCCTGTTAAGAACCTTCCATTCAATCGAATACTCACCGGGCACATCTATCTCGACAATCTCAAACTCAAGTGTTTTCATCGCAAGCAAAGGAATCTTTTTGGAGAGCATATCTCTTAAGCTGTGCTCCCGAAAGCCATTCTGCTTAACCGCACAATCAAGCCTGAGCGTGTAGCGAATATCAACCGGGTAACGGTCTTCGATGAACTCTTCGGTATCGTCCCAGGTCATTGACTTACTTGCGACAGCACGTTCTGCCGTCGCCTCCGCGCGGGCAGGAAATGGGCGGCCGTATACCTTCTTCCACTTATCGTTAACGCCGTCGGTTTTTTCCGCCTCGATTGCCTCCAGACAGCGGTGGTAGGCTTTTTTCGCCCTCCTCTGAAACGCCTTCTTCACCTTGACGTGTTGATTACTCCCGGGCGCGTAGTAGCGGTCCTGCTGAGGGAGTTCAGAGAGATACTTGAAGAAGTCCCGGCTCATCCAATCGTAGTAAAGGAAGCTCTTCGTATCATACTCGCTTGTCGAATTCAGGAAGTTGTAAGCGAGAGTGTCTATCAGGAGGCCGCCCATTCTAACGCCGTGCTTATTCCGCCACGCGCGAGCCATCTTGCAGAGACGCCGGAGGTTCGAGTTCTTCTCGTTGTCCAATTTCGCGACGGCATTCATTTCCTCGTACGGCTTTGTAATCTTCCAGACGCCCCCATTCTTCGTGTCCGGGTACTTGAAGCTGCCGTCATCCTGCTCAAACACAGGCTGCACTTCCACGTGGAAGTTCGTATATGTGACGGTCACGACGAGTCGGTCAACCCGAATGTCCGTTCTGGGATACCGCTTCAATAAGGCCGCCCTCACGTCCTGAAGAAGTTTGAGCTGTTTGTTATCTTTGTAGGTGTCCCACTTCGACCTGGGCATGATGTAGAGCATATCCAAGTCCGATATGCCCCTGATCCCCGTCCTCCTTCCGAAGGACCCGACTTGCAGTGTGTTGGCGGTCTTCGATTCCGTATCGCGGAATTCCTTATTCAGTGCCGCGGTCAACTCGCCGTAACGCAAGCTGATTGTCTCAGCATTGCTGATCGCTAAATTCGCCACGAACTGGCTAAACATATCGGCGATGGACATTCTTCATCTCCGTCGGCCTGATGCCCCGCGTCAGGCGCCGCCCCGAGTGCCAATCATAAAGGCTGCACTTCAGGTGGTCGCGTGCGTGCAGTTGTTGGACGACCCGTTGATCTCATTACGAGGCGCGCCTGTCAGCTTCATCAACATGCGCGCCTCGTTTTCCTCTTTTGCCGAAGCGCATCCAACTAAAAATTACGCCTCTTGCTCCTCGGGATAGTCCAGCGACTCGACCGGCCCCCAAGCCCACCTCGACGGGGCGTTGACCTGGGCTTGTATGTCTCGGCCTTCAGTGGCAACGACATTCCCGCCGCGATGGTAGAGCGCCCTGACGACGGACTTGCGCGGATGATCCGTGTCCTCTTTCGCCGAGCTGATTATCGCGTCAAACTTCGCCTGCCCCCACAGCCTTGCAGGAAGGCGTTCGCCGAGCCAGCGGTCGAGTATCTCCGTTGACACGTTGCGCCGGGAGCCGTGGTGAGGGACTTGGAACCGGTTGATCCCGGGTAATGTCAGACCGATCTGCGGGGCGTAGTCGGCTGCTTCGGTGAGTGCCCCGCGGCCGGCGTCCCCGGTTAAAAGGATGCGGTGGTCGCAGAGATTAGCGTACTGAATGACGCTCATTTCATTCTCGGCGCTGGTCTCCTCCGGCGAGAAGATTTCCTCTCCCCAAGCCGCCGCCTTCAAGTAATAAACTGCTTTAGCCGCATATTTCTCTACGAACCTTCCGAGTGATCCAACGGCAGTCTCCTCGGCCTCTTCAACGGACTCCGGGGTGCGCTCAGACTCGACAATGAGGTCTAAATAGCGGCTCTTTGACGGGGCCAGAACGGTGAACTCGCCCATCTTTGCCCCCTGGAAGGGTTCGCGGATGGGAATATCTTTCTCTAACGCGATCTCTTCTAGGGCGGCTAGATTCGGGTAAACGGCCTTCAGCCGCGCTTTCAAACGCTCGACTGACGTGTATGTCGCGAACCTCGATATGAGTTCACCCGCGTATTCCCAGGGCCGCAGCATCCATAGTTCTTTAACTACAACTTCCTGAAGAACCGTTCTCAGGCCGCCGGCGTGGTCGCCGTCGGGGTGGGTGACGACCACTCTGTCGATATAGTCCTGGTTCGTGTAATACGTTTTGAGGTGGTTGACAATCTTCTCCCCGCAAGCTTGGTATCCCCCGTCAACAACATGAATCCAGGTGACGCCGTTCCGCTCGTACCGGAGTGTGATGGCGTCGCCGCTCTTTTTAGATTCAACGTCTAAGAAGTCGATCTCGAAATAGTCACCCATCTTAGCCTCCTGCCTTGACCGCCCCCTTGATTGCCAGAACGGTCGTAACGAACCGCTTACCGTGATTCCTTGCCGCTTGGCCCGCCAAGACGAACTGAAGCAGAAGCAATCCCAAATAGATGAAAGCTACGCGCGTCGAGGGAATCTGGATAAAGCCGGCGGCGCCGAAGACGATGACGAACATTAACGCGAGGCTCGTGTAGTCGCGCGTAAACAAAAAAGCGCGGTGAACTTGCCCGATCGCCGGGTCCTGTTCGATGGTCTTGTATAGCCTGTACCACAGCGCGTTCTGCTCTCTGGGGGCGGTCGGCAGCGGCCCGTATGTAAGCTCCAAGCAGGCGACATCAACACGCGCGTCCGACTGTGCGTGACAGGTAAACGCCTTGCAGCCCGGCAGCGGGTCTCTCCAAGACATGAACACGAGGCGCGCCTTCATCTCGGGCGAAAGCTGCGCGTTAATAACTCCTGTTAGAATCAGCCCTAGACCTGC
>WUUC01007249.1_pt1 | contig 12189 bp, 10 predicted proteins | sample 6278441 | NCBI WGS metagenome assembly WUUC01 (sample SAMN13675441, study PRJNA597444) | soil metagenome | isolation source: soil | place: USA: Washington | collected 2017-10 | reverse complement strand
GGTCCTCCTTGCTGGGGTAGCGCCGGTACAGGGCGCTGATCCCGACGCCGGCCCGCTCGGCGACCGCGGCGATCGGCGCCGTCGGGTCGGCCACGAACACCTCGCGGGCCGCCTCGACGATCAGCTGGTCGTTGCGGGCGGCCTGTGCCTTGCGGCCGCTGAGCGGGACGGTCATCGGGTTGTCCTCCTCGGAACAAAGCGCTCTGTTCTGACCCTAGTGCGCGGCGGCCCGCGCCGTGCGCGGCAGGAGGAAGCCGAGCGCGAACGTCACGGCCGTCAGGCCGATCGCGACGAGCGTGACCACCTTCGCCGCGTCGACGAACGCGGGCACCGCGGGCGCGCCGACGTTGGCGAAGAACACGGTGCCCAGCACCGCGATGCCGAGCGACGCGCCGAGCTGCTGCACCGAGGTCAGCACGCCCGAGGCGGAGCCGACCTCCTCGTCGGCCAGGTCGCCCACGATGATGTCGAACAGCGGCACGAAGATCATGCCCATGCCGATGCCGAACACCGCGAGCGGCGCGATCGGCAGGCCCTCGGCGGACATCGCGAGGTACAGCCACACCAGGCCGGCGGCCATCAGCCCGAGGCCGAGGTGCAGCACGTGGCGGCCCAGCCCGGCGAGCGCGGTCGCCCCCACCGCGGAGCCGACGAACGCCCCCACCGCCCACGGCGCCATGGCCAGGCTGGCCGTCAGCGGCGAGTAGCCCAGACCCAGTTGCAGGAAGAGACCGACGGCGAGTGAGAACCCGGTGATCACGCCGAAGAACGAGACCACGAAGACGACACCGGAGGCGTAGGACCGCTTCGCGAAGACCGACAGGCGCACGAGCGGCGACTCCCCGCGCCGCTGGGTGACGGCGAACGCCGCCAGCACGAGGACCGACGCGGCGACCATGCCCAGGCTCCAGAGCGGCCAGCCCAGCTCGTGGCCCTGGGTCAGCGGGTAGACCAGCAGGAACATGCCCGCGGCCGCGAGGACGGCGCCGCGGACGTCGAGGCGCTGCCCGCGGGCGGTCGGCGGGGTGTCGGGCAGCACCCGGGTGCCGACGAGGAGCGCGAACAACCCGAGCGGGACGTTGATCGCGAAGACCATCCGCCACCCGGTGCCGAACAGGTCGGCGTCGACGAGCAGCCCCGCCGCGACCGGGCCGAGCACGGTGGCGAGCCCGATCACCGGCCCGAGCAGGGCGAACGCCTTGCCCATCTCGGCGCCGAACAGCTCGCGGATGAGCCCGAAGGACTGCGGCACCATGACCGCGCCGAACCCGCCCTGGAGCACGCGGGAGGCGAGCAGCATCTCGGGGGAGAAGCTCAGCGCGCACAGCAGCGAGGCGCCGAGGAACCCGAGCACGCCGACGATCATCATCCGCTTGCGCCCGTACATGTCGCCGAGCCGCCCGCCGACCAGCAGGCCGACGGCCATCGCGAGCGTGTAGCCCGCGGCGATCCACTGCAGCGTCGAGGTCGAGCCGCCCAGGTCGGCGCGGATGGCAGGCGCGGCGATCGTGCCGACGGTCGAGTCGAGGAGGTTGAGCATGTCGGCACCGAGGATCGCGAACAGCCCGAGCCAGCGCCGCGGGTGCGCGGCGGGGGTGGCGGCCGGGGCAGGCGCGTCGAGAGTGGTGGTCACCGGAACTCCTTCGGAACGGAATGCTTAGTTCCGCAACTGTAACAGAACGGAATGCTTCATTCCAATAGAGGAACCGGGCGCGCCGTCCACAACGTGGTCCCGGCCGGCCTACGGCCACGACGCCGTCGTGGCGAACGCCGACCGCGCGACCGGGGCACAATGAGGCCCCGTGAACACGGCACTGGAGGCGGTCGGCCGCGAGATCACCGCGTGTACGCGCTGTCCCCGGCTCGTCGCGTGGCGGACCGAGGTGGCCGCCGCCCCGCCCGCCCGGTTCGCCGGCCAGGAGTACTGGGCGCGGCCGGTGCCGGGCTTCGGTGACCCCGGCGCCCGCATCCACGTCCTGGGGCTGGCCACCGCCGCCCACGGCGGCAACCGCACCGGGCGGGCGTTCACGGGCAACCCGACCGCCGACTGGGTGGTGCATGCCCTGCACCGGGCGGGGCTGGCCAACCAGCCCACCTCCGAGCACGCGGGCGACGGCCTGCGCCTGCGCGGGGTGTGGCTGGGGTCCGCGGTCCGCTGCGCACCGCCGGGCAACCGGCCGACACCGGCCGAACGGGACGCCTGCCTGCCGTTCCTCTCGGCCGAGGTGGCCGCGCTGCCGGAGCTCAGGGCGCTGGTGTGCCTCGGCGCGTTCGCCTGGCAGGCGGCGCTGCACTGGGCGGGGGTGCGGCCGAAACCCCGCTTCGCCCACGGCGCCGAACACCGGCTGGACGCCGATCACCGGCTGAGCACGGGACACCGCCTGGGCACCGGCTACCAGCCGAGCAGCGATCACGGCACCGGCACCGATCACCGGCCGGGCGGCAACCACCGCCCCGGCGCCGAGCGCGGCAAAGACACCGGCCACCGCTGCGGTGGTGACCGCCGGGTGGGTTCTGACCACGACAACGGCACCGGCACCGACCGTGGTGGCGGCAGTGATCGCGACAGCGGCAGGGGCCACCAACCGGGCGTCGAGCACGGCACCGGCGCCGAGCACGGCGCCCGCCACGGCACTGGCACCGGATACGGCGGCGGGCTGGTGTTGCTGGGCAGCTATCACCCCAGTAGGCAGAACACCAATACCGGTGTGCTCACCGAAGTCATGCTCGACGCCGTGTTCGCCCGGGCCCGCGACTGCGCGGGCCTGTAGTCCGCCGTCACCGCGGGTCGCCCGTGAACGTCCGGCGGTAGGTGCGGGGGCTCACGCCCCGGCGGACGGCGAAGTGGTGGCGCAGCGTGTCGCCGCTGCCGAGGCCCGCTCGGGCGGCCACGGCGTCCACCGGCAGGGCGGTCGTCTCGAGCAGGTGCTCGGCGTGCCGCAGGCGCTGGTCGAGCAGCCACCGGTGCGGGGTGGTGCCCGTGGTCTCCCGGAAGCGGCGGGCGAACGTGCGGGGCGACAGGTGCGCCCGCGCGGCCAGGGCGCCGACCGTCAGCGGCTCGTCGAGGTGGGCGCGCACCCAGTCGAGCAGGGCCGCGAGCGGGTGGCCGGTGGTCGCGGGCACCGGCATGTCCACGAACTGCGCCTGCCCGCCCTCGCGGTGTGCGGGCACCACCATCCGCCGGGCGAGCGCGTTCGCGGTGGCGGCGCCGTGGCGCTCGCGGACCACGTGTAGGCACGCGTCGATCCCGGCGGCCGCGCCCGCGCTGGTGAGCACCGGCCCGTCGGTGACGTAGAGGACGTCCCGGTCCACGGTGACGGCCGGGTACCGCCGCGCCAGCAGGTCCGCGAACTGCCAGTGCGTGGCGGCGCGGCGGCCGTCGAGCAGTCCCGCGGCGGCGAGTGCGAACGCGCCGGAGCACACGGACAGCAGGTGCGCGCCCCGGGCGGCGGCGGCGCGGAGCGCGACCGGGAAGGCGGGGTCGACGGGTGCGTCGAGGGTCGGCCACGCCGGCACCACCACGAGGTCCGCGGCGACGAGCCGGTCCAGCCCGTGGGGGACCTCGACCGCGAACCCGGACGTGGTGGGCACGAGTCCCGGCCGCGCACCGCAGACCGCGAACTCGTGCGACGGCAGCCCGTCGTCGGTCCGGTCCAGCCCGAACACCTGGCACACGATGCCGAGCTCGAACGCGGCCACCCGCTCACCGACCAGCGCCACGACGTCCACACCCCCGATGATGGCAGGAACTTCCGACATGTGGGCAGTCCTGCCACTGTCGTGCCCCGGCGTACCCCACGACCCTGGTGGGCATGGATCTCACGAACGCGACGGTGGCCGTCGCGGCACCGGGCCGGGGACCGCAGCGGTGGGCGGGCGCGCCGAGCGCCGCCGTGGACGTCGACGGCTCGGTCGTCCTCGCGTACCGGACCAGGGGTGCGGGCGACCGGAACGTCCTGGCGCGGTCGGCCGACGGCGAGCACTTCGAGACGGTCGCCACCGTCGAGGCGGACGGCGTGGCCGGGGCGGACGTCATGGTGGAACGCCCGGCGCTCGTCCGCACCCCGGCCGGCTGGCGGATGTACACGAGCTGTTCGACCCCGGGCACGAAGCACTGGTGGGTGGGGCTGCTCGAGGCACCCACGCTCGCGGGGCTCGCGACCGCGGAGCACCGCCCGGTCTTCCCCGGCGACGCGGCCACGGCGGTGAAGGACCCGGTGGTGCGGTTCGACGGCACCCGCTGGCACGCCTGGCTGTGCTGCCACCCGCTGGACGTCCCCGGCGAGGAGGACCGCATGAGCACGGCCTACACCACCAGCGCGGACGGCCGCACCTGGGCGCCGCCCCGGACCGTCCTGCGCGGCAGGCCGGGCCGGTGGGACGCCCGCGGCGCCCGCCTCACGGGCTTCCTCCCCGACGGCCGCGCGACCTACGACGGCCGCGCCACGGCGGCCGAGAACTGGTTCGAGCGCACGGGTTTCGCCCGTGCGGACACGCTGGCGCCCACCGACGACGAGGTGCTCGACCTGCGTTACCTGGAGGTGCTGGCACTGCCGGGCGGCGGCCACCGCGCCTACTGGGAGGCCCGCCTCCCGGACGGGACCCACGAACTGCGCACCGCCGCACTCGCGTGACCCCGGGAAAAGGGTGCCCGGAAGTCAATCGTCACAGTTGACAAGTCCGATGAGGACGGTGGGAAAACCTGCGAACGAGCTGCTGGGGACGGTCCGAACGGACCGGAACATGTGCACGCTCCCTCGGGTGGGCGGACGGGCCGCCCCGTACAGCTCCTGGCAACAGGTAGTCGACAAGAGACGCTGTGATGATAACTCCGTTGTAAATAGGCCATTCGTCGCACCAGCGGTGGTGGAGCGGGTCGCAGTGTGTCGTTCGTCGCAATGCGGGGATCAATCCGCCGGGGGCCGTCCAAGTCGGCAAAAATTCTCCCCTGATCATCTCCGCTGGTCCCGGCGTTGAAAGCCCGCCGCCGGCGGTTTCGTCACGCTCTGCTTAACGATTTGTCGCCGATCTCCGCCTAGAATCCCGCCGGATCCGACAGGGATGGAGAGCTGATGACGATCACCGCGAAGCACGGCGTCGCCCCGCGTACCGGGGCAGGACTCGTTCTCGACGCCGTGGACCGGTGGGCAGTGCGACTGCCGACGGCGACCGCCGTCACAGCACCCGACGGGGTGCTGACCTTCGCCGAGCTCAGGACGACCGTGCGCGTCATGTCCGCCGCACTGCGCGCCGCGGGCGCGGCACCGGGCGTCGCTGTGGGACTCGGCTTCGGACGGTCGAAACTGACCGTCCCCGCGTTGCTCGCGGTGTGGCACGCGGGCGCGACGGCCGTGCCGCTGGACGACCGCCACCCCGCGGAGCGGCTCGCGGTCATCCTGGCCGACGCGGACGTGCGGCTCCTCATGGGCGAGCTCCCCGCCGCCGTGCCGCTGCCGGGCGTGCGCACGGTGGACCTCGCGGCCGAGCCCACCGACCTGCCCCCGCGGACCACCGCGCCCGAGGACCACGCCTACCTCGTCTACACCTCCGGCACCACCGGGCGGCCCAAGGGTGTCGAGATCGGCTACCAGGCCCTCGGCACGTTCCTCGGCGCGCTCGAGACCCTCGGCCTCACCCCGGGCGGGGTCGGCTTCAACCCGCTCTCACCCGCGTTCGACGGCTGGTTCTGGTGCACGCTGCTCTACCTGGTGCACGGCCAGGGCGTCGCCATCGTCGACACCGGACGTTCCGGCCAGGCCGACCTGGCGGGCGCGATCGCCGCGCTCGCGCCGCGGACGGTCTGCATGAGCCCGTCGATGTACGCCGCGTGCCCCGACGACATGCCGAGCGTCGACGTGGTCGTGGTGGCGGGGGAGGCGGCCTCGCCCGCCCTGCTGCGCCGCTTCGCAGGCCGCACCAGGGTGCTCAACGTCTACGGCCCCACGGAGGCGACGATCGCGGCCACGTGGGCCGACAGCGCGGCCGGCGACGACGTGCTGACGATCGGCCGCGCGCTGCCCGGCTACCAGGCGCACGTGCTGGACGGCGAGGGCAGGCCGGTCGAGCCCGGCGGGGACGGTGAGCTGTGCATCGGCGGCAACGCCGTCGCGCTCGGCTACCGCAACCGGCCGGACCTGACCCGCGTGAAGTTCCTGCCGAACCCCTTCGGCGAGGGCAGGCTCTACCGCACCGGCGACCACGTGCGGCTGCGGCCCGACGGCCAGCTGGAGTTCCTTGGCCGGGTGGACGACCAGGTCAAGATCCGCGGCTTCCGCGTCGAGCTCGGCGAGGTGGAGCGCACCGCGGCGGGCGCGACCGAGGTCCGGGCCGCCGCCGCGTTCGTGCTGAGGTCCGGTGACGCGCTCGGTCTGGCCGTGGTCCCCGAGCCCGGTGTGGACCCGGCGGCGTGCGTCGAGGCGGTCACCGGCCGCTGCCAGCACCTGCTGCCGGACTTCATGGTGCCGGTCGTCGTCGAGCCGGTGTCCGAGCTGCCGGTGACGCAGCACGGCAAGGCGGACCGGGCGGTGCTCGCGGACCGCGCGGCCACCGCGCAGGAGGCGAACGGGCGGCCGCCGGTCACCGAGCGGGAGCGGCAGGTGTGCGAGGTCTGGAGCGGCGTGCTGCCCCGGCCGGTGTACGACGTGGACGCGAACTTCTTCGCCGCGGGCGGCCACTCGCTGCTCGCCTCGCGCGCGATCGTCGCCCTGCGCAAGGCGACCGGGCTCCGGCTGTCCATCAAGGACCTGCTGACCCACCCCACCCCGGCCGAGCTCGCGAAGAAGCTGGACCGGCTGGCCGAGGCGGGTGGGCAGTGAGCTGGCTGATGCCGTTCGCGCCGGTCGGCCCGCGGCCGGTGCTGGTGTGCCTGCCGCAGGCCGGCGCCGGGTGCGGTGTCTTCCGGTCCTGGCAGGGGATCCTCGGCGACGAGGTCGCGGTGGTCGGCGTGCAGCTGCCCGCGCGGGAGAGCCGGTTCACCGAGCCCCCGGTGGGGTCGGTCGCCGAGGCGGTCGCGCACATCGTGGCCGCGCTCGTCGAGACCGTCCCGGCGGGCCGCCCGCTGGTGCTGTTCGGCCACAGCCTCGGCGGGCTGCTGGGCTACGAGGTGGCCCGCGCGCTGCCGCCGTCGCACCGCCCGGCGGCGCTCGTGGTCGCCGCGTCCCGGCCGCCGCACCTGAGCGGTCGGGCCGCGGGCAGCATCCGGGACGACGCCGCGGAGTTCGCGGAACGGCTGGCGGACAAGGAGCTCGACGAGGACCTGCGCGAGCTCGCCATGGACGTGCTCCGGCAGGACGCGGTGCTGTCGGCGACCTACGAGGACCCGGGAGGCGCGCCGGTGCCGTGCGACCTGCACGCGTGGGGCGGTGACGCGGACGCGATGGTGACGGCCGCGCAGCTCGCCGAGTGGCGCGGCTACGCGGGCGCCGCGTTCCACACGCGGCGGTTCCCGGGCGGGCACGACTTCTGCGTGGCCTCGGCGGAGGTGCCGTTCGCGGCGCGTGCCCTGTTCGCGGCCGCACGGCAGGAGGTCTGAGGTGCAGATCGACCTGACGGACCCCGGTCTGTGGGAGCGCAACGAGTTCGGCGAGGTGCTGGCCTGGCTGCGCGCGAACGAGCCGGTGTACCGGCACGAGGAGCCGGACGGCCCGGGCTTCTGGGTGCTGACCCGCCACGCCGACACCCTGCTCGTGTACGGCGACGACGACCTGTTCAGCTCCCGGTACGGCATGCGCCTCGACAGCAACCCCGAGGCGGTGGCGGCGGTCGCGGGCCGGATGCTGATCGTCACCGACCCGCCGGACCACACCCGGCTGCGCCAGCTCATCGGCACCGGGCTCGGCCGCGCGGCGCTGCCGCGCATCGAGGAGGTGGTGCGCGAGGTGGTGGCCGACGTCGTCGCCGGGGCGGTCGCCGAGGGCGAGCTGGACTTCCTCGACGCGGCCAAGAAGATCCCGAACCACGTCGTGTGCGCGCTGATGGGGCTGCCGCGCGAGCACTGGGAGTGGGTCGGCGACACCATGACCGAGTCGTTCGACGCGGAGGACGCGGAGGAGAAGCTCGCCGCGGACGGCGAGCTGTTCGTGCTGTTCACCGAGCTGCTGATGGAGCGGCGCGAGGCGCCGGGTGACGACTTCATCAGCCTGATCGCGCAGGCGCGGCGCCGGGAGCGGGGCGGCGCGAGCAGCGAGCTCACCGACGAGGAGATCATCGTCAACTGCCACGGCGTGCTGGCGGGCGCGAACGAGACGACGCGGTACGTGATGTCCGGCGGGCTCCTCGAGCTGGCCCGCGAGCCCGCGCACCTGGAGTGGCTGCGCACGGCGGGACCGGCGGGCATCGCCTCGGCCGTCGAGGAGTGCCTGCGCTGGACCACGCCCGCCGTGCACGTGCTGCGCACGGTCACCCGCGACACGGAGATCGGCGGCGTCCCGATCGCGGCCGGCGAGCGCGTCACCGCCTGGAACCCGTCGGCCAACCGGGACGAGGCGGTGTTCACCGACCCGGACCGGTTCCGGCCGGACCGCACCCCGAACAAGCACCTCGGGTTCGGCTCCGGGCGCCACTTCTGCATCGGCGCGCGGGTGGCCCGGCTCGAGCTGATCGCGTTCCTGACCGAGCTCGTGTCCGGGGTGGCGCGGGTCGAGCTGACGGGCGAGCCGCGCTACAACTCGTCCAACTTCACCTGGGGCCTGCGCAACCTCCCGGTCCGGCTGGTGCCGACGGGGTGACCGCGTGCCGAGCCGCGATCGGGGGTCGGGACCCCGCCCCCGGCCGCACCCGGCGTTCGGCTCGCGTTGTCCGCGCGCGGGGAGGAATAGGCGGCCGCCGACCGGGCACCCCGGCCGCATGACCGACATGCCGACCCTGCAGCGGCTCGGTGAGCTGACCTACCTGCTCGAGCACAGCACGACCGTGTACCTGCGGTACTCGCCCGGGCCACTCGCCGACGCCGCCCACCCCAGCAAGGACCACGAGAGCGGACTGCTCATGCCGGGCGTCTCCGCGAACCCCCTGCAGCCACCGCGGTGGTGGTCGCGGCCCGTCGAGGACTGGGTGGCGCGCCGCGTCTGCCAGTACCTCCGGGAGCTCGACGAGGGTGCCCGGCCCTGGGTGCTGACCGGGCGGGTCATCGACTTCGGCCCGGACAACGAGCCGCTGCTCGTCGACGTCGAGCCCATCGCGTGGCTGTCGTCGGACCTGCTCCGCGAGGCGCACCAGCACTACCGGGAGCAGCTCAACGCAGGTCAGGCCACGCACCCGGGTTGATTGAGCCGCCCGCCGGTGGGTAATCCGGCGGCATGGTGAGCACCGGCTACTTCCTGTCCTGCGAGGAGTTCGGTCCGCGCGAGCTCGTCCGGCAGGCCCAGCAGGCCGCCGACGCGGGTTTCGAACGGCTCTGGATCTCCGACCACTACCACCCGTGGAACGACACGCAGGGGCAGAGCCCGTTCGTCTGGTCGGTCATCGGCGCGCTGTCGCAGGCCGTCGACCTGCCCGTGACGACGGCCGTGACCTGCCCGACGGTCCGCATCCACCCCGCCGTGCTCGCCCAGGCGGCGGCCACCGCGGCGGTGCAGCTGGAGAACAGGTTCGTGCTCGGCGTCGGCTCCGGCGAGGCGCTCAACGAGCACATCCTCGGCGACCCGTGGCCGCCCGCCGGCGTGCGCCTGGAGATGCTGGAGGAGGCCGTCGAGGTCATCCGGCTCCTGCACCAGGGCGGCAGCCGGAGCCACCGCGGCAGGCACTACACCGTCGAGAACGCGCGGATCTACACGCTGCCCGACCAGCCGGTGCCGATCTACGTCTCCGCCTTCGGGCCGAAGGCGGTGCAGCTCGCCGCCCGGATCGGGGACGGCTTCGTCTGCGTCATGCCGGACGCCGACCTGGTCCGCGCCTACCGCGAGGCCGGCGGCAAGGGCCCGGCGCAGGGCGGGTTCAAGGTCTGCCACGCGCCCACCGCGGAGGAGGGGCGCAAGACCGCGCACGAGATCTGGCCCAACGAGGGCCTGCCGGGCGAGCTGGCGCAGGTGCTGCCGCAGCCCAAGCACTTCGAGCAGGCCGCCGGGCTCGTCACGCCGGACATGCTCGACCTGCCGACCGGACCCGACCCGCAGCCGTACGTCGAGCGCGTGCAGTCCTACGTGGACGCCGGGTTCGACGAGGTGTACGTCGCCCAGATCGGCCCGCACCAGGACGAGTTCTTCCGGTTCTGGCGGGACGAGGTCGCACCGCAGCTGCCGGCGGGCCGGTGACGACGTTCGGCGTCGAGGAGGAGTTCCTGCTCGCCGACCCCGGCACGGGGCGCACGGTGCCCGCGGCCGCCGAGGTGCTGAAGGCGGCCGAGGAGGAACCCCCCGCGGCCGACGGTGCCGCGCTGCACACCGAGCTGTTGCAGACGCAGGTGGAGGCGGCGACCGCGCCGTGCGCGACGCTCGACGAGCTGGCCCGCCAGCTCACGGGCGGCCGGGAGCGGCTCGCGACCGCCGCCCGGGGCTGCGGGGTGTGGCTGGTGCCGAGCGGCACGTCGGTGCTCGGCGGGGAGGCGGTCACCAGCGAGGGCGACCGGTTCACCGGCATCGCCGGGCGCTACGCCGAGGTGGTGCGCGAGTACCAGGCCTGCGGCTGCCACGTGCACGTCGCCGTGCCCGATCTCGAGACCGCGGTGGGGGTGGTCAACCACCTGCGCCCGTGGCTGCCGACGCTGCTCGCCCTGTCGGTGAACTCGCCGTTCCACCACGGCCGCGACACCGGCTACGGCAGCTGGCGGATGATCGAGCAGTCCCGGTTCCCCGGTGCCGGGGTGCCACCGTCCTTCCGCGACGCGGACGACTACGCCGAGCGGGTCGCGCGGCTGGTCGACTGCGGGGTGCTCGAGGACGCGGCCATGACGTTCTGGCTGGTGCGGCCGTCGCCGAACTGGCCGACGGTCGAGTTCCGGGTGGCCGACACGGCGGTAGACGTGCCGTCCGCGCTGCTGCAGGCCGCGCTGTCGCGTGCGCTCGTGACGACCGCCCTCACCGACCTGTCCCTCGGCCGGGAGGCGCCGTCGCTCGACGAGCAGGTGCTGGCCGCCGCCGTGTGGTCGGCCGCGCGGCACGGACTCGGCGGTGCGGCCGTGCACCCGGTGCGGGCGCGCACCGTGCCCGCGACCGAGCTGCTCGACGAGCTGATCGTGCGGGTCGCGCCCGCGCTGGCGGAGGCCGGCGACCTGGCCGCCACCCGGGAGCTGTTCGCCGGGGTGCTGCGGGGCGGCACCGGTGCCGAGCGGCAGCGAGCCGCGGGCGAACCCTACGACGTGGTGCGATTTCTCGCGATTGGAGCGTCCGATGAGGACTGAAGTACGCCCGGTCCAGGGCGCTGTGCTGCCGGTGCCGAGAGGTCCGCTGTCCGCGGCGGTGGTCGAGCTGCTGCGCGACGGCACGCTGCCGCCGGTCGACGTGACCGCGGCCGACCCGTTCGGCGCGGACCTCGCCGTCGCGCTGCACACCTGCTACGAGCTGCACTACCAGGGCTTCCGGGACGTGAACACGGGCCCGGACCCGGACTGGGAGTGGTCGCCGGAGCTCCTGGCGTTCCGCCGCGAGCTGGAGCGGGTGTTCGAGCAGGCGCTGCGGGCCTCGGTCGAACCGGGGACGGACGTGGGCGCCGTGCTCGACGAGCTGCTCGTCGAGCCGGTCCCCGGCACCGGGGTATCGCACTTCCTGCGGGACGAGGGGGAGTGGTGGCAGCTGCGGGAGCACGTCGTGCACCGCTCGATCTACCACCACAAGGAGGCCGACCCGCACGCGTGGGTGATCCCGCGCCTGTCCGGGCAGGCGAAGGCCGCGCTGGTCGCCGTCGAGTTCGACGAGTTCGGCGGTGGGCACGGCGACCGCCTGCACGCCCAGCTGTACCGGGACCTGATGGCCGCGTGTGGGCTGGACACCGGTTACCTGCACTACTTCGACGACGTGCCGGCCCCGGTCATCGCCGTGGTGAACATGATGTCGCTGTTCGGGTTGCACCGGCGGCTGCGGGGCGCGATGGTCGGGCACTTCGCCGCCGCGGAGATCACCACCGCGCCGAGCGCCGCGCGCATGGCGAAGGCCATCGAGCGCCTCGGCGGCGGACCGCGCACCACGCACTTCTTCACCGAGCACATCGAGGCGGACGCGGTGCACGAGCAGGTGCTGCGCCACGACGTGATCGGCG
>WUUC01233651.1_pt1 | contig 12191 bp, 8 predicted proteins | sample 6278441 | NCBI WGS metagenome assembly WUUC01 (sample SAMN13675441, study PRJNA597444) | soil metagenome | isolation source: soil | place: USA: Washington | collected 2017-10 | reverse complement strand
CGAAGTCAAAGATCCGCAACGCAATCTGCCGCGCGCCATCATCTACGGCACGCTGATGATTATCGGAATCTATCTGTCGGCCAATGTTGCCTACCTCTACATGAATCCCATCGAAAAGGTGCAAAGCTCACGATTGATCGCCGCCGACACGATGTCCTCGATGTTCGGACAGTTTGGCGTGGCCTTTATTTCTGTCGTGGTGATGATTTCGACCTTTGGATCGCTCATGGGCAGCATGCTGGCGTCGCCACGCATCTTTTTTGCGATGGCGGATGATCGGCTGTTCTTCAAGCCGATTGCCGCAGTCCATCCGCGCTTCCACACGCCCTGGATCGCCATTTTGCTGGCCTGCGTGCTCGGCATCGCGATGGTGATGACGCAAACGTTCGAGCAATTGACCGACACCTTTGTGCTGGCGATGTGGCCGTTTTACGGCTTGAGCGTTGCCGCCATCTATCGTCTGCGCAAGTCTCAGCCGCATCTGCACCGGCCGTACAAAGTGATCGGCTACCCGTTCGTCCCGGCGGTCTTCGTCGCGGCGTCGTTTTATCTGGTGATCAACGCGCTCATCACCGATCCAAAGTGGACGACGATCACGTTTGCTGTGGTGCTAGCGGGATTGCCGGTGTATTACGTGTTGTTCCGAGGGAAAACGCCCGCTCGGGCGTAGCCGCAACTATCATCGCGCTTAGAACATCCTCGACTGGCAGCCGTCGACGACAACGGTAGCGCCGCTCATCCAACTGGCGCGCGGCGACGCCAGAAAGGCGACCACGTCGCCTACTTCCTCGGGCCGGCCGAATCGACCGAACGGCAGCTCGCGACGGACAAATTCGGCGATCCCTTCAGGGTCGGCCTGCTGCCGCGCGTGCCAGGACCCGCCCGGAAACAAAATCGATCCTGGCGCGACGGTGACGACGCGGATGTTGTCCTTGGCGAGCTGCTGCGCCAACGATTTCCCGAGACTGATTTCAGCCGCCTTCACGGCGTTGTAGGTCATGCGTCCGCCCGCTTCGCGGCCAAAGATCGAGGAGATGATGAGAATGGCCCCGCCTCCCCGCTTTTGCAGATGCGGGACGACGGCACGAGAGGCGCGAATCGTCGTGAATAGGGTTTGATCGATGGCTTCGTGCCAGGCCGAATCGTCGGTTTCGACAAGCGACGAGCCGCGGCCGAGACCGACGTTATTGACCAGGATGTCAATGCCACCGAGCCGTTGCGCGGTGGTTTCGATCACATGTGAGACGCCCTCGGCTGTCGAGACATCAGCGCTGATCGCCAGCACCTCCGCGCCTTGCGGCGCGGCGAACTTCAGTTCGCCGGCGGCCTGCTCGAGCCGTTCGGCGCCGCGAGCGCAAATGGCGACCTGGCAACCTTCGTCAATCAGCGCGCGCGCGCTGGCAAACCCAAGTCCGCGGCTTGCGCCGGTCACGATTGCCACTTTGCCGGTGAGTTGTAAGTCCATCAGGGAATGGGCGTGTGCGGGGCTAATCTTGCGTTCGAGAGCTCAGGTCGTTGAGTCGCCAATCAAAGGTGTGGAAGACCGTTCGGAACTGGTTTTTCTCGAGAAATTCGGCTTCAGCTCGGACCAGATGCGGCTCGATGATCGCCAGCACCGCGCGTTCGAGCGGACTGCGTTGATTGAAGACGGCATGGGCCTTGTCGGCAAGCGTGACAAATGCCGATTCTCGCCACGAAAAAATCGGCGACAGGCTCAATTGCGCAGTCTCAAAATCCATTTTCACCAGTACGCGACGCGTGATCGCTTCGCCCGCTACGGCCTCGAGTTGCGTCTCCAGCTTCGCCGGATCATAAGCCTCGCTCCGTAGTCGTCCGCCGCCCGCCGAACCACGGCCCAGCGCGAGAAAAACGCGCGGATCACCCAGCGGCATCAGGATGTCTTTCTCAATGCCGTCGAGCGTCACCATCTTGCCCGCCGCGCGATGCGTCCGCTTGTCGAATGCGCCGGGAATCTGACGGATGCTGTCGGGGGGATATTCAGACGATTTGCCGCGAATCGGAAAGTAATCGATTACCGTCCGCAGCACGAACGCGTTGTAGGCGTTGATCCAAAACGCTCGCTGCTGTTCCGGCGACGACCGATTGGTCATCGTCGTCGAACCGACTTCGGCGAGGAACCGATCGAGCCGCGATCGATCGCTCTTGAGCGCGTTGTAATACACAAACCCGTCGCGGACGTAGAGGTCGAGCAGTTCGTCGTAACCCGCATAGAGCAGATCGATCGAGCGCGTCTGTTCCCGGCCCGCGACCGTTATGACGCTGGCTAATAACAGCATCAGCAGGAAAACGATTCGCATTCAAGCACTATAGCCGAGAGAGAAAGGCGGCCAGTGTGCTGTTGAAGACGTCTGGTTGTTCGAGGTTGGCCACATGACCGGTTCGCGGAATGATCGCAAGCTCGGCATTGGCTGCCATCGCGTGCATCTTGCGCGCTTCTTCAACCGGTGTCAGCTCGTCCTCATCGCCCACAATGATGAGGATGGGCACGGTCACGCCGCGGAGAACGTCGCCTGAATCGGGCCGCTCCATCATGCGATGGATGGCACCGCGAATGGCTTCGGGTGGCTGCTGTTTAATCAAACGCCGCACCACCGACTCGACCTCGGGTCTTTCGACGCTGGAAGTGCGGCCGATCAATTTCGCCATCATGTCGCGCGCCACGCCTTGCGGGCCCTCACGATCGAGCAGCGCGAGCATGTTGCGACGGTTGCCACGACCTTCAGGCGTGTCGGCGCCGGCTCTCGTGTCGGCGAGGACGACCGCGGAAACGACTTCAGGCGCGCGGCGTAACACCGCTAATGTCACGTAGCCGCCCATCGACAAACCGACGAGCACCACCTTGGCGATTTCCAGCTCACGCAACAAATCGACGACGTCGGTCGCGTAGTCGTCGATGCGCGGCGGTTGCTCAGCAGCCTCATTAATCGTCGAGCCTCCGAAGCCGCGCAGATCAATCGCCACAAACCGCCAACCCGGAGGAACGGATTTGAATTGTGACTCCCACATTGCCGCGCCCAGCGGAAACGCGTGCACAAATAGGGCGACGCGCAATGCGCGATCACCCGGCGCCGAATCGAAGTAAGCGAGCGTGCGGGATTGGACGTGGACGTACTGACGCTGCATGCAGGCAGCGGCAGATTAACATAGGCGCTATTCGTAGCGCAGCGCGCGCATCGGATCGATACGCGATGCGCGACGCGCAGGCAGGTAGCTCGCGAGCAGTGCAATTGCGACCAATCCAATGGCGACGGCGGCATAGGTCAGACGATCGGTCGGCTCGACATCAAAGAGCAACCCGCGGATGAATCGCGTCGCGCCAAACGCGAGTGCAAGCCCAATCACTAGTCCGGCGATGGCCAACGACGCGGCTTGTCGAACGACCATCGCAACCACTTTGCCGCGGTGCGCACCGAGCGCCAGTCGAATGCCAATTTCGCGTGTTCGCTGCGACACGGCGTGCATCAGCACCCCGTAAATGCCAATTGCCGCCAGCAACACCGCGGCTGCGGCGAACAGGCCGAGCAGAAGCAAATAGAGACGCGGTTGCGCGACCGCATTCGCAGCCAGTTGTTCCAACGTTCGCACGCGAAACATAGGCACATCGGGATCCAGTTGCGCGAGCAGAGTGCGTGTCGGCTCGACGACGGCAGCCGCATCAGTGCGCGCTTTGACGGCGATTGAGACACTCTCGACCGGAAATTGAGCGTGCGCCAAGTACACGGTGGGTCGCAGCGGTCCTGCTGGTCCGAAGTCACGCACATCGCCGGCAATTCCGACTACACGTCCACCGGCATTGGGTCCACCCTGCCCCAGCCGCGTGCCCAGCGTGAATTCGTGGCCGAGCGGGTCTTCGTTCGGCCACAACGACGTGGCCGCGGCCTGATTGATCACGACCACGGGCTCCGCGCCTTGCCGGTCGGCTGGAGTGAAGGCGCGGCCGCGCACCACCGGAATGCCCATGGCGCGAAAGTAGTCGGGCGTCGCGACGCGCACCAGCAGCGAGCGAGCATCCTGCTCGTCGTCCGCGAGTCGCCGGCCATCCAGTGTCGACATCGAGATGGTGTAGCGAAAGTTGGTCAGCGGCAGTCCGAATATCGCACCAACAGCCTCGACCTCGCCTTGCGACGCAAGGCGGGAAGTTAGCGTGTCGAGAAAAGCGGCGCGAGCGGATGGCGTCGCATACTTCGTCTCAGGCAAGGAAATGGCGAACGTTTGCACTCGCGCGCTATCGAAGCCGAGATCAACCGACGCCATACGCACGAAGCTGCGCATCAACAGACCGGCGCCGATCAACAGAACGACGGCCATGGCGGTTTCGGCGACGATCAGGCCGCCGCGGAGCCGTTGGCGTTCTCGGCTGCCCGTCAAAGTTCCAGCATCCTCTCTGATGCGACGGGACACATCGACGGTCCGGGAAGCATGCCACGCGGGCAGCGTGCCAAACAGCAATGCCGCTAGCAGCGAGACGGCAAACGTGAACACCACAACGTCGCCGTCAACGCGCGTCTGATCGAGGAGCGGAATACCGAGGCTGGTGTCGAGCGCCGCAATCCCGTGTGATGCCCACATCGCAAGAAGCAATCCCGTCACCCCTCCGGCGAGCGCGAGCGCGACGCTTTCGATGAGCAACCCATTGACCAGACGCGCGCGGCCGGCGCCGAGAGCCGCGCGAATAGCCATTTCGCGGGTCCGTCCGACGGCGCGCGTCAGCGTGAGGCTGGCGACATTGACACACACGATCAAGAGCACAAATCCGACGGCGGCGAGCAGCAACAGCATCGCCGGTTTGACGTCGCCGACCATGGCTTCGCGCAATTCGAAGAGGGCAATCGCTTTTTTGGCATTGGTGCGTGGGTGTGCCTCGCCCAATCGTGTGACCACCTGCGTCATTTCCGACTGGGCGCTTGCTGTCGTCACGTCAGATTTGCGGCGCCCGATCACGTCCAGGTAGTGTGCGCCGCGCTGCGTGGTGAGATCGTTGACCGAAAAACGCAGCGGCACCCACAACTCCGAGCCGAGCGGGTATTCGAACGAGGCCGGCATGATGCCGACGATGCGCCGTGGCACCCCATCAAGGGTCATCGTGCTACCAATGACCTGTGGGTTGCCACCCAGACGCCGCATCCACAGCGAGTACGCGATCACCACGACGTCAGGTCCGCCAACCGCATCGTCTTCGACGCTCAACGTGCGTCCGTAGTTTGCGGGTACGCCGAGCACCTGAAAGAACGCGCCCGTAACGTTGGCAAACGGCACTTGCTCGGCCGGTCCGTAACCGCTCCACGGGATGGTGCCCGCGCTGATGGCAGCCATCTCACTGAACGATTTACTGGTGCGGCGCCAATCATCAAAGTCGGGCGGCGAGGCGGCCCCGTTCGGGAGCTGCGGCCGCGCCACGGTCGTTGAGGAAATCTGCACAATCTCGTCGGGGTTGGGAAACGGTAATGGCCGCAACAACACCGCGCGCACCGCACTGAAAATCGCAGCGTTGGCGCCCACTCCAATGGCGAGAGTGAGGATTGTGACGGCTGCAAAGCCCGGGCGTTTGATCAGGCTGCGAATGGCGTACTTGATATCTTGCAGTACCATTTCGATTCTCCAGCGGTCCCAACGCAGCCACGCGGCATGCACCAATGCCCCGCCGCAACGGCTGGCGATGCGGAGGGACGATGCCGGCGCGCGGCGCCGCCCTTCGGGGCTGAATGCGTAAAAAAACTCGGCTTCCCACTCGCGACGCCATTCGCCGCGCATGTCCGCAGGGACGAGACGCGAGGCGGCACTCAACAGCCCGCGACATAGACGAAGATGACGTGCGGAATCGCGGGTCATGATCGGCGCCTTGCGGATCCCAGAGCGCCGGGCAACAGCGTGCGGTAATAGGCGAGGCTCTCCTCGAGCGTTCGGGCGCCGTGAGCGGTGATGCGGTAGTAGCGACGGGCCGGCCGGCCGTCACGATGCGCCTGCCGTTCGTCTTCCCACGCCGAGCGTACCAAACCGTCACGCTCGAGGCGGCTGAGCGCGGGATACACCGTGCCGCTCGGCAGACCGGTGTTATCGATAACGTCAAACCCGTACTCGAAGCCGTTGGCAATCGCTTGCAATACGCTGACCGCGGCCACGCTGAGGCGACGCATACGGCTAGATAGTATCGCTACATAGCATTGAGTTCAACAGGGATGCCAAACCACGCCGCCGCACGCTAAGGCTGGCTGTTAAATCTCTATCGCGCCGCCGAGCGTTTTGAGGTGATCGCGAAATGTATACGCAGGCTCGGCGGTCCGCCGCGCGACATACGCGTCCAATTTCAGTTGTTCGCGTAGCCGTTCCCCCCTCATGAGCCGTGCGGCTTGCGCCTGCTCTCTCGCGGCAATGTCCCGAGCCGCGGTGATGACGCGAGAGAGGTCGGCTTCGGCGACGACAATGACGCCGTCAATGTCGGCAAAGACGTAGTCGTCGCGCGTCACCGTTACGTGACTGAGCGACGCAACTTCAAGCGCGTGCGGGCCGCGGGTACGGAGCTCTTGTGGCCCCGCGGGCCAGGTTCCGAGCGACCACACGGGAATGCCGATAGCGTGGATTGCCACCGTGTCGCGGTGTGCTCCCCACACCACGATACCGGCCATGCCCGCAACGTGCGCTTCGCCGGCAACAAGGTCCCCAATGCAGCCTTCGTCGAGGCGGCCGACGTTGTCGATTACCAGGACGTCCCCGCGCCGCGACGCAGCAATCGCCTCGAGAAATACGTCCACGCTGCCGGCGTGCCTTGCCGGTCGGGCGCGGCCAGCGATCCGATGCGCTGGATTCATCGGTTTGATCCCGTGCGGCGCCAGGCGCAGAGGCATTTGCAACATCGCACAAGCGTCGGCGATAAACGGCGTCGTCCACTCAAACCCGCTTAACAGGTCGGCACTCATGTTGATAATGCTAGCATCCGAATTCCGGACCACGCGCCGTGCAGCCCGGGATGTTCGCCTCTCTGGCCGTCGCTTGGAGGATTTCACGTGCACGCACGATTTCTATTCTGGTTCGCGGCGCTCGTGGTCGCCATCGCATCGCTCTTGCCAGTGGGTCGCGTGGCGCCCGCCCCGCGATTCGATGAGCCCGACGCTGCCGCCTGGTACGATCATCACCGCCGCGCACCCTCGCGCGCGCTCGACACTGTAGCGCTGTACGACCTCGCCTCGGCGCGCGTCGAGCGGATGACTCGCTTTTCATCGCGTATTGCACGCACCCTCCCGTCCACCGTATCGAAGGCAAGCGTCCTCGATGCCTGGACCAGTCTAGGGCCCGGCAATATCGGTGGGCGGACGCGCGTCGTCCGATTCCACCCCACCAACGACTCGACACTGTTTGCCGCGGGCGTCTCCGGTGGGATTTGGCGCAGCGACGATGCGGGCGGAACGTGGCGGTCATTACCATCCGGCCTGGTCAATATCGCGGTCAACTCGCTGGTGATCGATCCGTCGCGTCCCGAGACGATGTACGCCGGCACCGGCGAGGGATATTTCCGCGAGGATATCCGTGGCACGGGGTTACCGCTACGCGGCGGAGGCGTCTTCGTGACGAGTGATGGGGGTGAAAGCTGGACAGGACTGTCGTCCACGACAGGCCCTGATTTTCACTGGGTGAATGATCTCGAATTGAGCCCAGGAGATTCTCGCGTGCTCTATGCGGCCACACGGAGCGGTGTGTGGCGGTCACAGAACACAGGCGAAACCTGGGAGCGCCTGTTCGACACGCAAGTGCGCGGCGGATGTCTCGATCTTGTGCTGCGGCGCGATGAATCCACCGACACGCTGTTTGCATCGTGCGGTTCGTACGATCAAGCGAGCGTATATCGTTTTCGCCGTGCGGCGACAGATACCGACGTCGACGTCGTCTTACGCGAACCCGGGATGGGTCGCACGTCGCTTGCGCTCGCGCCCTCCAATCCCCAGGTCATCTACGCACTGGCCGCGAGCAATGAGCCCGGGCCAGACGGCCTCTACCGCCAAGGACTGCTGGCCGTGTACCGGTCAGATACAGGCGGCGAACCAAGTTCGTGGACGCCACGGGTCACTAATCAAGACCCGCTCAAGATCCATCGCTTGCTGTTGACCAACGCACCGGCGGCGATGGTCGAGGAATGCGGCAGCACCACTGGCCGGAACACATTCATCAACATGGGTTGGTATGTGAACGTCATCGCTGTCGATCCGCGTGACGCTGACCGCGTCTGGGTTGGCGGCGTCGATTGGTTTCGGTCCGACGATGGCGGACGATCGTGGGGGTTTGCCAACGCGGGCTCGGGCCGCGCCGGCATGCATGTCGACCAGCACGGCATCGTGTTTCACCCGCGATACGACGGTGTGACCAACCAAACCGTCATCGTTGGCAACGATGGCGGGATCTATCGAACGCGCAGCGCGCGCGGCCGCGTCGCGACAGGCGCGTCGGCGCCCTGCATTCGGAACACGATCGAGGTCGAGTGGGAGTCTCTCAATCGCGGGTACACGGTGACGCAGTTCTATCACGGCACGCCGTTTCCCGATGGCAGGCGCTACCTTGGAGGCGCGCAAGACAATGGCAGCATTCTCGGTACAGACGATGCGGGCAACAACGGGTGGCGGTTGATTTTCGGCGGCGATGGCGGGCACGTCGCGGTTGATCCAACAAACCCGCAGACCGTCTATGTGGAGACGCAGTGGGCCAATATCGTGAAGTCGACCGACGGCGGCGCGCGCTTTTCGTCCGCCACGCGTGGCCTCGATCCCGTTCGCTCAGATGTCCTTGGCCCGGACGCCAACTACTTGTTCATTACGCCATTCGTGCTCGATCCGTCGAACGCACAACGGCTCTGGACCGGCGGAGAGTTTTTGTATCGCAGCAGCAACGGCGCGGCACAGTGGACCAAGGCGAGCACCGCGTTGCCCGAGGGTGGACTCATGAGCGCGATTGCTGTCGCCGCGACCGATTCGAACCGCGTCGTCGCCGGCACCCATCGCGGTGACATCGTGACCTCGCGCACGGCACTTGCCACGTCGGCGCAAAGCCAGTGGAGCGCCACGCGTCCACGCGACGGCTGGGTCACCTCGGTGGCCTTCGACCCGCGCAATGCCGACGTGTTGTACGCCACGTACGGCAACTTTGGCGGGGCGCATGTCTTTCGTAGCAGCGATGGCGGCGCGACATGGCAAGCGATTGACGGCGGCGGTGACAACAGCCTGCCCGACATTCCCGTCCACTCGATCGTGATCGATCCAGACGATCCAACCAGGTTGTATCTCGGCACAGACGCTGGCGTGTTCGTTTCGATCGATGGCGGTCAGCGGTGGTTGGTCGAAGAGACCGGCTTCGGGCCGGCGGTCACTGAGTGGCTGTCATTACTTCGGGACGCGAGCGGCCGTAAACAGCTCTTTGCTTTTACTCATGGCCGCGGCGCTTGGAGGGTAGATATGCGCTGAATCGCAGCCGCTCGAAGGCCTTTCGTGCTTCGTCAAGTTCGGCTTCTCTCTCTTTCGCTTCGGCCTTTGCTTTGTCGTACGCGGCCTGTGCGCGCGCGAGCGTGGCTTCCGCCTTCCGACGCGCCGCCTCCATCTCGCGCTCCCGCGCCTTTTGTTCCGCCGCTTCGCGTTTTGCCGCTTCCGCCTCCCGCTTGGCGGCGGCCGCCTCTCGTGCCGCTTCGCGCTTTGCCGCCGCGGCGTCTTGCTTGGAGGCGGGTTTGGCTGACTCGCGCGGCGGAATGGACTTCAGCGCCGACGGTCGCAGTGAGACGCCGGACAGCGCTTCAAATCCAAGCGGCTTGAGGGGCCGCGTCAACCGACCTGGTGGGTCGGCCGCGGGCAATGCTTGCAGGGTTTCGGTTACGGCCGCGAGCGTCGCTGGCGTAAGTGCCTGACCGCCCTCGGCAATGAGCGCGCGCGTGCGGTCGTTGGCGGCACGAACGGCGTCGCGATGCGCGGCCTCCGCCTCCCGGAGATCGGTCGGTTTACCGGCGAGCATCTTGCGATGCGCGTCGCGGAGGCGCTCGGCAGCTTGAATCAGCCGATCATAGACGGCCCGTTCACGCCAAAACAGTTGATTGACGGCCCACGCCGGCACGCTCGGCTTCTGGAGATCCTTGATGGATGTGTCGGACTTGCCGTGCGCTTTGGCCAGCGCGTTGCGCGCCGGCGTGAACTCGTCCAGCGGCAGCTGATATAGCCGATCGATCTCTTCGTCTGCCATTACTCGACGGCCTTTTAGTGGAGCGTCTCAACGAAAACAAAGTGACGAACATCGGCGCTCAGCCAACGTTTCTCGGCCGTTCCTACGGAACGGCCGCTGAACACAACGACCGGACGTTCCACTAGTGGAGCGTCTCAACGAAAACAAGTGTAGTCCGCGTCTTTGACTACTCGGCAGCGGCGTTGATCGTAGCCAGCACCTCATCACCGAGCGCTTCGAGCTTGCGCGCGCCCATCCCTTTGATGCCGGCCAGTTGCGACAGTGAGCGCGGCCGCGAGCGCGCGAGTTCGCGCAAGGTCGAGTCGTGGAAGATGACGTAGGGCGGCACACCGCGCGACCGCGCAATCTTCAAGCGCATCGCCCGCAGGCGCTCGAAGAGAGGACGGTCGACGCCACTCCACGATTCAACCTCGATACGCGCACGTGGCGTGCTGCGGCCTTTCACCGGCCGTCGCTGTCGCGCCAACGAAAACTCACTGAGCGCGGCCGGGTCTCTCATCACCTCGAGACCCAGGGGCGTGAGCTGCAGAACAGGATAGTTGTCATCTGTCTGACGCAACAAACCGTGGCCGAGCAATTGGTCGATGTAGCCGCGCACTTCGTCACTCGACGCCTCGCGCAGCAATCCGAACGTACTCAGTTGTGCATGACCGCGCGTGGTCACCTGTTCGGTCTCGTTGCCGCGAAGGACGTTTGCGATATGCGCCGCCCCGAAGCGCTGGCCAACTCGCGCGACGCACGACAAAATCTTGCGCGCGAGGGTCACCGGCTCGGTCATTTCTTCGAGCTCGCCCAGGCAGAAGTCGCACGCGTCGCAAGTATCACGCCCGTAGGTTTCGCCAAAATAGCCGACGATGTGACGATGGCGACAGCCGACGCGCGCGGCGTATCGTTCCATGTCGCGCATCAGGCTGCGGCGTTCCTCGGTCAACTCGCCATTACGTTCGAGCATGACCCGCCACTTCATGAAATCCGCGGCAGATGTAATGAGCAGGCATTCGGCTTCCAGCCCATCGCGCCCCGCGCGGCCGGATTCCTGCTGATAGTGCTCGAGTGACTGGGGGGCGCCAGCATGAATAACGAATCGCACGTCTGATCGATCAATCCCCATTCCGAAAGCCACTGTTGCGACAACGATGTCCACGTCTTCGTTGAGGAACTTGTCCTGGTTTCGGTGGCGCTCTTCGTCTGCCAGTCCGGCATGGTAGGCGACAGCCCGGTGCCCTTCGCCGCGAAGCCATTCGGCGAGATCGTCGACATCGCGTCGCGACAGGCAATAAATGATGCCAGCTTCTCGCGGATGCCGCGCCAAGGTGTCGAGAATCTGGCGCTTCAGATTCGCGCGCGCAATAACGCGGTAGACGAGGTTGGGGCGGTCGAACGAACCGACCAGTTCAACGGGATCGCGCAGGCCAAGCTGCGACACGATGTCGCGCCGAACCCGGGCGGTCGCCGTCGCTGTAAACGCGTGCATGCTGGTTTGCGGCAGCGTCTGCCGCAAGTCGGCCAACTGGCGATATTCAGGGCGAAAGTCGTGTCCCCACTGGCTGATGCAATGCGCTTCATCCACTGCCACGAACGACACGGGAGTTGATGAGAGGTTCCACACCGAGCCTTCGGCGCCGCCGCCGACCAGCCGTTCGGGGGCGAGATACAGAAGACGATAGCGACCCTCCCGCAGCCCGGCACGCACGACACCTTTTTCGTCCGATGTCATGGCGCTGTTGTAGCAGGCGGCCGCGACACCGTTCGCGATCAAGGTGTCCACTTGATCTTTCATCAGCGCAATGAGTGGCGACACGACGATTGCGAGGCCGTCGCGTACGAGTGCAGGCGCCTGGAAGCAGATGGATTTGCCCCCGCCAGTAGGTAGCACCAGCAAAGAGTCGCGACCGGCAACGACCGCCTCCATCGCATCAAGCTGCAGAGGCCGGAATGAGGTGTAACCCCAGTATTGCTGTAGA
>WUUC01120271.1_pt1 | contig 12193 bp, 14 predicted proteins | sample 6278441 | NCBI WGS metagenome assembly WUUC01 (sample SAMN13675441, study PRJNA597444) | soil metagenome | isolation source: soil | place: USA: Washington | collected 2017-10 | reverse complement strand
TCTGACCGCAGATGCTCCTGTAAAGCCTGACCCTGTGATCGTAACAGCTGTCCCTCCAATGGCTGGACCAAAATTTGGATTGATACTTGTAACGATTGGCGCTCCAATTAAAGTCGCAGAAAAGAAAAGAAAATAAATAAATAAACGATGCATCAATGCCTCCTTTAAAATCTTCTGTTTTAGAAGATATTCACAAACTTCCTATTCTTCTTAGCCTTAACATGCCCAAACAAGTCATTGATTCACTAGTTGTGGCTTTATACTCATAATCTTTGCTTAACCACTTATTTCTTCCTAACCAGGCGAAAGCACGTTCAATCTTTAATTTTTTGTGTTTTTTGTCACAAGCTTGCAAGAGATCTGGTGATTCAGATCTCTTATCACTACCAAACTTTTTATTTCTTTAACAGTTTTATATTTGTAATGAAGATTTTTTATATTTTTAACGGATCTTCCGGGGAAGAAACAGCCCTTTTTAGGCTGTAAATCATTGAATTTAAATTTCTTTACGCTCGCTCACAAGTTTTTTCTAGTGGCTACATTGACCTTCTTATAAGGTAAGACCTCTGACAGTTCGATGCTCAATGCAGTCAGTAATTCTTTAGTTCTTTCATCGGGCTGAGGAATATATTGACATGAGGAGTTGTCCCCTCTCAAGAGGCTGTGAAAGTTTGCTAACAACGCAATTCCTTCTTCTACTGTCATTTCAATTTGTTGCCAAGCCATCCTCAGATATTGGATCAATTTATAAGCCAGCATAACGACAAAAACATGCCCATCTGGCCTTGAACATTTCCTGACATAGTAGGGCCTAATTTCAAGTTGCGTTGTTTTCATTGCCCGAAATGCCCACTCCACCTTGCTTAGGTCTTTATAACATGCGTGTATTATTGCTGAGCTGGTCTCTATTGTATCTGCAACATTTGTTTTAATGACGTAGCAACCATCGTATTTTGATTCTTCAGACAAGCTCTCCTCATTTAGCGTAATGCAGGTGTCGTCGGATCTCCTTCACAATCGGTTAGCAAGCCAATGACAATTTGTTTTTCCCGCGTTTCTTGTCTCTATTATAACCAAAATTTCCATATGCATTTTGATCGCCTTCCATATAACTGCTCGTGACATCATATAGAAATAGATTTAATAGCTTCTGAGATGATGCTGCTTTAAACAGTTTTTTTTCACTTTGATACTCGGCAAGCCAGTCTCTCGTACAGATCATCCTCTGTAAATGCTTCTAAGTAAATCGAAGATCGCATGAGATAATCTAGATAGTCTTGCGCGATAACACGTGCGAATGTTTGCCATAAAGCTAATTTTCCATTCCGAGTATTTCCGAGAGAAATTGTGATCGAAAGCCGTTTTGCTACCTCTATAAGCACATAAACAGCTCCAACAAACAATCCTTTGACAGCTTTAGCGCATCAGCGACAGCGGTTAAAAACTTATTGATGTCTTCTTTGTTTTTGAGGGCAATTCGGATTGCCTCTATAGTTTCGTCAGATTCTTGTGAAAGGTTTGCTATGGTTTTGTGTTTAACTTTTTCGCCTTCACGATATGATGTGCGAAGTAGAACTCTTCTATAAATCTTCCCACGAGCTTTTGTTAGTGCTATATCGATATGCATAGTGGCCACATTTTTCACTAATAAACAAGCTTATAATACTTTCTAAATAAATTCAATACTGTTTTTTAGTGGTTACAAAAACTTCACAAAAAAGCCATATATAAACACCTGGTCGTTAAGAAGCTAAACTAGCAACTCCTTTTGGAAAACCCTGGAAGATCCGTTTTAATGAGAACAATAATTCTTCTTGCATAAAATTTTTCTACAAGTAGTGAACTCACTAAATTGAAGCTTCTAACCAAAAATTAGATCGAGCTCGCATGCGATATAAAGTTCATCCACTTGAGCTATATCCTGAGCTTCATTATTAGGAGAAGAAATACAATGCTATTGATTTAAAATCCAACTCTAGTTTATTAAATCTTATAGCATTTGTTCAAATCAAAAATTTAAAATTGATATGATCGATAAGATGTTTCAGTCATTTTAGATGATCAAAATTTTTAAATTAAATACGATAAATTGTTAACAAATTTTAAAGCTATAAACTAATCAAACTTAAAGAGAGCTTATTATGAATGTTATCATTGATCATAGACCACAACACAGTGTGGATATTTCAGTCAAGCATGTTGATAATCCACACGAAATTTATGGAGATCAAGCAATTGTAGAAGGCCTTATAAAAGATGTGAACAACCACTTTTCTGAAACTGCAAACAAAATAATAAAGCAAGCTTTACCTATTCTGAAAGAACCTCCTTTAACAAGAGAGAAATGTCTATTGCTACGTCACATTATTGATCAAGCTTGTGAGGTGGTTCCTAATGAGATGAATAAACAGGGAAATTTAATTATGATCACAAAGGTCATGACTATAGGTCTCAATAAGAGCCAGCAAACAACTTTACTCAATCAGAAAGGAATCTATCAAAACCAAGGTTTAACCCGCTTAGAATTAGGGGTACTAGCTGTTTCTCAACAAGCAAGTGATGCTCTTAATCGCTATACTAGTCAATTGGCTGGCCTAAAGCGATCTGCAGAACGACAACCTTTACTTTCAAGTCAACAATCCTCCAAAACATGTTGTTGTCTTATTCTATAATTGGAGATTCGTGAGTTTTGAATCATGTGGCCTTTATTCACTTAGTTACTAGGGGCCAATTGAAGGATTCCTTCATTCATATTTCATACATATTTACAATAAGGCCGTTTAATTTATGCATTCCAATCCCGATCAACAGATTAATAATTTTCGATTTATGAATTATTTATCTTTTACTTGTCAAAATACCTCAGATCTGAATAGAAAGGTAACAGCAGTCTTAAAAGAATACAAGCAACGTCAACATGAGCTTAATGAAACTTTAACTCTATTTCTTGGAAAAGAAAAAATAGAGCAACTAGCAACCCTTAAACTGCTTCTTCCTAGTTGTCACAACAACTCCCCTTTGCTTGCCATCATGCGACAAGGAAGCTTTCATATCATCCAAGAAAATGAACAGACTTTTTATGTTCCCCTCTATCTTCTTGCCAAAGCAGCTACAGGGCAAATTTTGGAAGAGGATGTTCAATGGTTGGTACAACAAGTGACTCATCTCCAAAACCAGAATAAGGAAAAAGAGCGAACGAAATCCCTTCATCAAGAAGCAAAATCCACTTTCGAGCAACTGGATGTAAAGGACAAAAAACTTGCTAACTTGGAAGATCGCTTAAATGAATTGAAAACAGAATATACAGATATTTCGCGATGCTTTGAACAAATAAAAAAAGAGAATAAAGGTTTAGTACAAAAAAACCAAGATCTTAGAAATGAATTAAAGGCTTCTTTCATTCATATCGACTCTTTAGAAAACCAAATTTTCAAATTTGGGAATTCCATAAAGAAAGCAACTTTCAAGTAGAATAAGAATGATGAATGTTTTAATTGTTCAGAACATTCATTATCTTTCTATTCCAATCCGAGAATAAAGGAAAACAATTCTATGAATCCAGTAGAGCCCATTGTTTTTGATTTAATGACCCAAAAGAATATCAATCTTTGGCTAGAAGGTCAATATGACGACGAAACAAAAGCTCGTATTCGTCAAATGCTTAAAGAAGACCCTAAACAAGTCATAGATGCTTTTTTCACGAATTTAACTTTCGGGACTGGTGGATTACGGGGCATTATGGGAATTGGCTCTAATCGAATAAATATTTACACTGTACGAGCTGCCACCCAAGGCTTAGCCAATTACGTGCTCAAGCAACCTAAGGAAGGGCTTCAACAAGGAGTCTTTATTGGGTATGACTCACGACAATTTTCTAGACTCTTTGCGGAAGAAGCTGCTAGAGTAATAGCTGGAAATGGAATTTCTGTTTATTTATCTAAAACTATCTGTCCGACTCCTCTTGTATCTTTTGGATGTCGGACCAAGGACTGTTTATCTGCCATCATGATCACAGCCTCACATAATCCTCCTGAGTATAATGGCTATAAAGTATACTGGTCTGATGGCGCTCAAGTGGTCTTTCCTCAAGACGAAGGAATCATCGCCGAAGTCGTCAAGATTACCAACCCAACCATGGTTAAATTAGCTCCTTTATCTGACCCTCTGATTGAAGAAGTGGGTGAAGAGATCCATGAATCTTATTTAAAAGCCATCCATACCTTGCAATGCTATCCTACAATCAATCAAGAGAAAGGGCAACAACTTAAAATCGTCTATACAAGCTTACATGGTACAGGAATGACCATCATTCCCCAAGCTTTTCGTGATTGGGGTTTTTTAACTGTCGATTATGTAAAAGATCAAATGGTGCCTGATGGAACTTTTCCCACTGTTAAAGTTCCCAATCCAGAAGATCATGGTGCCATGAAAATGGGCATCGATCTAATGCAACAACTCGGTAGCGATCTTTTAATTGCCACAGATCCTGATGGGGATCGGATGGGAATTGCCGTTGCGGACAAAGGAGAAGCGATTCTTCTCACTGGAAATCAAATTGCTGTTCTTTGTTTAGAACACCTCTGTGAAGCTCTTTCTAATCAAAATCGCCTACCAAGGAACGCCGCTTTTATTAAAACGATTGTGACAACAGAGCTCTTTCAAGCCATTTGCGATTGGTATCAACGCCCTTGCTTCAATGTGTTGACTGGATTTAAATACATCGCCGAAAAAATTCGTGAATGGGAAACTAATCCTCATGAGAGATATCAATATATTTTTGGAGGAGAAGAATCTTATGGTTATCTTTTAGGCACTTACTCAAGAGATAAAGATGCCATTATTGCAAGCACTCTTATTTGTGAAGTTGCTTTACAAGCTAAACTTCACAATCAAACACTTGTGGATCGCTTGTATGATCTTTATCAAAAATATGGGATTTATCAAGAAGGATTATTATCTTTAAACTTTGGTGAGACAAAAGAAGGAAAGGAAAAGATGTCCTTAGCGATGAAAAGCATGCGCGAGACTCAAGTAAAATCCATCTGTAATATACCTGTAGTGGCGATGGAAGATTATTTAATTTCCACTAAACTTTATCTCGATTCAGGAAAAACCGAAGCCCTTCATCTACCCATGTCCGATGTTTTGCTTTATCGCTTAGAAGACAACACAAAAGTGATCATTCGTCCTTCTGGAACAGAGCCTAAAGTCAAGCTCTATTGTGGAACAGTTGAACCATCCTTTACGTCGATTCATGCAGGCATTCAAAGCTGTTTAAAACGAAACGACTTGATCCTTCTTTTTCTAAAAGATTATTTATTGCATGAATCATGAGGATTTCGGTTTAGAAAAGGGGCGTTTCCGCTGTTTTAAAGGGGGAGAGAGAGGCGGAGGAGATCCAATCCAAATGGGCTCACGTTTAATCGTTTTCAAGATTTGTCGTAAATGAGGTAATTCTTGGTTCGTCACTAATGAAATGACCATTCCTTCTTTATCAAAACGTCCTGTTCGTCCAGAACGATGAATATAGGCGTCAATATCGGATGATAACTGGTAAATAAACACATGGCTAATACCAGAAAAATCCAATCCTCTTGCCATCACATCCGTCGCTACCAAAAACCGAATCTTCCCTGATCTAAATTTATTTGTCACAATGGTTCGAACTTCCTGTTTAAGACCCGCATGTAAGAAATCGACCCCTCCTAGCTTCTGCCTTAATGCTCTACAGACTTTCTCTACTTGAATGCGTGAATGACAAAAAATAATACTCTGGGTGGGTTGCAATGTTTGAATCACTTGAATCAATTCTTGATCTCGTTGTGCATGATGACAATAAAGGAATCGGTGTTCAATTAAATCTGGACTTGCTGTTCCTTGAACAAGGCTAACTTCAACGGGATCTTGCATATGTTTTTTAGCCAATTGTCTAATCGCTGGAGGCATGGTTGCTGAAAACAATAAGGTTTGATGGGGATGAACTAAACATTGAATAATAAACTCTAAATCTTCATAAAAGCCCATGCTTAACATTTCATCAGCTTCATCTAAAATTAATGTTTGAACTTGAGTCAGATCGATTTGTCTGGAATAAATAAAATCAATGAGACGTCCAGGTGTCGTAATGAGAACTTGAACACCATGTCTAATTTTAGATTGTTGCAAAGAAGGATCTTGCCCACCAAAAATAGCAAAGACTCTCACATCTTTATATAAACCAATCTTCTCAACTTCTGTTGCATATTGCAAAGCTAATTCTCGAGTGGGCACAATAATTAAAGCCTGAATATCCTTTCTTGAAACATCCACTTGATTGCAAATTGGGATGGCACAAGCAGCTGTTTTACCAGATCCCGTTTGAGCTAGAGCAATTAAATCCTTTCTTTGTTGAATAATGGGGATTGTTTGAATTTGGATAGAAGATGGCTCTTTAAACTGCATTTTATCCAATGCTTTTAAGACGGTTGGATCGAGTTGAAAAGCATCGAATCCATGGACAGGTTCATTTATATTCATGAGTGACTATTTACCAATTTCTATAAAGGTTCTAGGGATGATTCGTTTTTTCATATTGTTTCTTACAAGCTTAATCACAATCGATTGAGGTAAAAAAGAAGCTAAATGTGTTAATAACCAATATTTCCAATTCATAATCAGTAACGTTCGCTTTGTCTGAATTTGCCACCAAATTTTCTTGGCTACAGATTCGGGAGACATCACTTCGACTAATTCAGTACTTTCTATTCCTCCTGCCCTTTCGCGAAAATGTGTGTCCACCATTCCTGGGCAAGAAACCAATACACGTACACCTTTAGACTGGACTTCAACATCTAAAGCTTGAGAAAATTGATTCAGAAAGGCTTTTATAGCTGCATAAACAGCCATATCTGGCATTACTTGAAAGGCAGCTGCTGAAGAAACATTGACAATGACACCCTTTTTTTTCTTTGAAATTAATGTCCTTGCTGCTTCTAAAGTTAATTCTAATACGGCATTTCCATTCACTTGCAAGATTTGCTCTTGCTCACTTGTCGTATAGGTTAATGCTTCTCCATATAATCCAAACCCAGCATTATTGATGACTAAGTCAGGAGCTGACTGATGAATAGCTTTGATCAATTGTTTTCTCTCACTTGGTACACTTAAGTCAATTTTCATGGCCTGGACATGAATTCGAGGTTCCAATTCATTTTTTAATTGACTTAAGTGCTCTTCATTGCGTCCCACAATGATTAGAGGAATTCTTTTGTTTGCTAATAAATAGCAAAGAGATTCCCCGATACCAGAGGTGGCTCCCGTGACTAGAGCCAATTGAAAAGTCATTAGGCACTCTCCTCAATTTGAATCGGGACAATATTTCTATCCTGTACAGGATATTTAATGCGAGAGTGGCCAGCTGCTAATAAAGTCTTTATCAACACTTTTTTGACAATAGATAATTCTTCAAAGGTAAGTAAACAATGGTCAAATTGCTTATCTTGCACTTTATCTCTGACAATTCTTTCAATCAATTCTGTTAACGTCTCTTCATTGATTTTTTCTAAAGAACGGGAAGCTGCTTCAAATGAGTCAGCAATCATAATGACTCCCGATTCTTTGCTACGAGGTTTAGGTCCTGCATAGCGGAATTCTCTTTCATCGACTTTACTTTTATCGTTCCCCATTTTTTCTAGTTGCTTGCGATAAAAGTAATAGACTAATGTTGTTCCATGATGTTCCTTAATAATATCAATAATCGGTTCAGGCAATCCTGCTTCACGTCCCAAGGCAACCCCTTCAGGGACATGTGACATAATGACTTGAGCGGATTCTTGAGGGGTCAAAAGTTGATGAATATTCATCCCTCCAATTTGATTCTCCGTGAAATACTGAGAAGTCGACATTTTTCCTACATCATGATACAACGTCGCAACGCGACAAAACAAGCCGTTTGCTCCAATTGCCAATGCTGCTGCTTCTGCCAGATTTCCTACTACGACAGAATGCTGATAAGTGCCTGGTGCTTCAATTGTCAATCGACGCAATAGATCATTATTGGGATCCATGTATTCCATCAACGTGACATCGGTCATAATCCGAAACGTCGATTCAAGAAGAGGCAATAGTCCCACCACTAACACCGCCGTGAGCAGCATGAAGAAACAAGCACTTAATATATCTGTTAATGTCGACATATTCCAAAAGTTGTTCGCATAAAAATGAAGGGCAATAATGACTGTCACGCAGGCCAACCAAGCTTTTAGACAGACGACGAAAATTTCTTTACGACGTCTAAGAGAACGGGTATTTAGAATTGCCACAATCGCTGCTGTTAAATTCGTAATCAAAAAGCCTTCACGGTCAAAGGCCAGTGTCATTGACAAGATGATGGCTAAAAAACCACTCACAAAAGTGGCAATTCCTGGATTCATTAAACTACACAAGAGAATCGCTGCTAAGGGAACAAATAAAGGATAACGAATAATTTCAATCAGATGCTGTTTGGAGCCCAGTAAAAAAATCTCGGTCAATTTAGCTAGACTCAGCGTTAATACCACAACTGTTACCAGTAAAAACAATTTCCGGTTAGATTCCAGTACAAGTGGATAATTAAATCGAAAATAGCTAACAGAAATAGAGACTAGTAACAATGTGAGGATAAAAGTTCCTAGGAGGGTCAAAGGATGAAAAAGATGGCGACTTCTCCCTAAAGCCTCTTTCATTGCTTGGAACATGGCTATATGGCGGGCTGTGACTTTTTCTCCCTGATCGACGATACGGCTCCCAGCACTGACTTGAGTGATTTTTTCAGGAACACCAGCTTGAATTTTACTGCGCAATATTTGCTGAGCAGGAATATCTTCTACAACGTGCCAGTGACTATTTTTAAAAAATTCAATGATTAAGGCTGTAGCTAAAGGATGATATTGATCTTTTGGAAAATAATTTTCTTGAATTGAATTCCAAATCCAAGCAGGTAATAAAACCTCTTCGAGTAAGGTATTGGGGATATAAATTTTATAATTCCGAGTGGATAAGTTAAGCTCCTCCATTTTTTGTAGCGTTCTTGCGTCTGTAAAACGCATGTGCAACAAAATGTGCTCCATGACCTCAGCACCTCGATACATTTCATCAAATGTTCCTGCCTCAGCTTGTTCACGCCATCCTTGATTATAGATCAGAAAATTGTCAAATTCGATCCGTTTTTGTCGAACATCTTTATCTAAAATTTGATAAATTTTACCTACATCTCGAACAGCCTCTTGCCTTAAGATAAAGGAGGCCTCGTCATCTGGAAAACTAAAATCGACTTGAGCAACAGCATAACTAGGAGCAATACTATGGAGCTCTGGAATTTCCACTCGTACTTCTCGAAAATGCAAAAATAGAAAGAGGGAAATACCAAAGATTAAAATAATTAAATAACGAATTGCTTGACTTTTATCAAAAAATCCTTGCTCTCCAGAAAATTTGAGTTCTTGATTATTTTCAAATTCACTAGTCCTATCTGGCATTCGCAACCATACCTTTGCGATTAATTCTCATGATTTACCATAACACAAATCAAAATTGGATAGTAGGTAAAAAATCAAGTGAATCATTCGCTCTTCCAGTTTTTATTAATTAAAAATTTTTTTAATTAAATTTTTTATTTTTATTACCACTATTTCTATTTGTTAGCTAGAAAAAAAAGAGCGTTCTCGCTACTCTTTTTCATTAAATTGTTGAGGGTGTATGGAAAAAAAAACGATTTTGATTACGGGTGGTGCTGGCTTTATCGGCTCTCATGTCAATAAATTGTTAAATCGTGCAGGTTACTCAACGATCGTATTAGATAATTTAAGTCATGGTCATTCATCTACTGTTCAACATGGAACCTTCATCGAAGGAGATATGGGAGATGCAGAAACTGTAGCTCGTCTGTTCAAGACCTATCCCATCCATGCTGTCATGCATTTTGCTGCCTACATTGACGTCGGTGAATCGATCCGAAATCCAGCTAAATACTATCAGAATAATGTAGCTAACACGTTGACTTTCCTCCGAGTGATGATCCAGCATGGAGTCCGTTTCTGTATTTTCTCTTCTTCAGCTGCCATTTTTGGCCATCCCTTAATAGAACGAATACCAGAAGAGCACCCTTGTTCTCCCATCAATCCCTACGGAGAAAGCAAATGGATGGTAGAAAAAATATTGCGAGATTTTGATAGGGCATATGGATTAAAGTCCTGCTGTTTTCGCTATTTTAATGCAGCTGGAGGAGATCCAGAGGGAAGGATTAAGAATAATCAACAGCAAGCTCAAAATTTGATTCCCATTATCCTTCAATGTGTGAAAAATAAAAAAACATTCACAATTTTTGGGACAGATTATCCAACCGTTGACGGAACGTGTATACGTGACTATATTCACATTGAAGATTTAGGAACTGCCCATATTCAAGGAATGGAACGCTTATTAACGGGAGCTCCTTCTGAAGCCTATAATTTAGGCAACGGGCGAGGATATAGCGTCCGTGAAGTGATTCAGGCAGTTGAATCCGTAACTGGCCAAAAAGTGAATCTGATCGAAGGAGCACGTCGCGCGGGCGACCCTCCTTTTTTAATTGCAGATAGCTCAAAAGCCATACGAGAACTTAATTGGCATCCACAATATTCTTCATTAGAGCAAATGATTGAACACGCTTGGAAAGCCATGAATGTCAATTCTTGTTCGAATTCTGTTTGAGGAGACACATCGGATGTTGTGATGCTTGCATGAGTATCGGAAAGGGCTCAAGTAGCGTCACAAGCAATCTTTTCTCTCTTAATTTCAAGTTCGAAAAGACCAAATTCAAAAGCTCTCGTTTTTCATCCAAGTTCGAACTCATGAAGATTTCCTTAGCTCACCTTGCCAAATCGGTTACGGCTTTGATTGTAATCAAGCAACTTTCGTCGGCTTCTATGTGTGCTTCCATTTCTTGAACAATTTCTCGCTGACGCTTCTTATATTCCTGTGGGCGTGTCTGGAAAATACTTTTATAGTATAATCTCCTTTAGGGAAGGAGGAGGTTATTTATGTTTAGAACTTTTTTAAAAGAAAATGAGTGGGAAATCATTCAGCCTTTGTTACCTTCGCACGCTGGTAAACCACAGCTATTTTGGCTTGTTCTTTAAACTGTTGCATGTACCAATTTAGCAAGAGTATGAAGAGTAGGATTTTTACTCTTAAAGGCGTGATATAGAGTTGTTCTGGGTAAATCGTGCTCTTTAGCAAGTTGACTTTTATTTTTGGCACTGATATGCGCCTCTAGAATTTCAATCACACCATCAGGATCATTTTCTTTCAAACACTCCCAAATAGCTTTGGCAATCAATTGTTCATCTAATAAATCTTTAGCTGGATTATATTCACGCGGCTGTTTTTTAAACTTAGTCATAGACCCAGTCCTTATAGATTTTTTCTGCTTGATTAATGTCTTTGGTCTGGCCATTTTTATTTCCTCCTAAAAGTAGCAGCACTTGGCTGACTGGTATTAAAGAGTAGTAGATGCGCCTTCCATTTTCCCATCGAAGTTCCCAAACGTGTTCTCTTACCTGTTTGTGATCTCCAAAATGTCCCTCTTCTCGGACGTTTTCAATTCTTTTAGCAATTTGAACTCGCGATTTTGCGGGCTCTTCCTCAAGCCACTCTTCAAATTCACTCGTTACTAATATCTTGTACTTCATCTTTATTGTACCATATATTGAACAATTAATCCAATAGGAAATTTCAACTTTCGAACTCTAAAGCTAAAGATTTTACTTTAAGCATGGGAAACTTTCAACTTCATTCCCTCGGATAACAGACCATTGATAAGAGGAAATTGAACCAATTTTTGCTGATAATCTTTCCAAGGAAAAGTTCGAACTGTATCCCATGTCTACGGAAGTCAAGTATTTCCGTGTTAAATTTGGCTTTTGTTTTTGGCACTGACTGGTATTAAAGAGTAGTAGATGCGCCTTCCATTTTCCCATCGAAGTTCCCAAAATGGTCTCTTAGTTGCTTATGATCTCCAAAATGTCCTTCTTCATTGAAAATGTGATTGGCAGCCTAAAGAGATTTAAAATTATAAGCGATAGGTATAGAAATCATTCGAAAGAAGTCTATTATCAAATTAAATCTAATATGTAGCGTAGACTTCAGTCTGCGCTTGTTTTAGCAGGCTTTAGCCTGCGAAATATAAAAACTGCTG
>WUUC01153853.1_pt1 | contig 12194 bp, 5 predicted proteins | sample 6278441 | NCBI WGS metagenome assembly WUUC01 (sample SAMN13675441, study PRJNA597444) | soil metagenome | isolation source: soil | place: USA: Washington | collected 2017-10 | reverse complement strand
TTCTTGTTGCCGTTGTTGCTGCTGCTCGGCGAGCTTTTCTTGCCGTGCGGCCAGCTCTTTCAACTTGGCCAGCGCAGCATCGAGTTCGGCGTTGTTCTGCTGCTGTTGTTGTTCCTGCGAAACCTGGCGTTCGGTCTCGTACTGGTTCTTGTTGAGATCCATCTCAAGTTCGTACAACTCCGAGATGTCGCGGCTTGCCGCCGCCGCGCCGCCACCGCCGCTGCTTTGACGCGCTACCTGGATGTCGCGGAACGCCGATTCGGCGCGCAGCAACATCTGCAAGGCTTGCTGCTCGTTCGGAACGGCTTCCTGCAACTTCAAGGCGCTCAACTGCTGAGAGGCGGGACGCATGAGTTTGGCGGCCTGCTCCAAGCTTTCGACAAACTGCTTCAGCCGCGGATCGCTCTCGATGCGGGCGCGAGCGCGGGTGCGTTCGGCCAGCGTAGTGGTCTGTTCGGCGAGCGTGGTCTGCATTTCGGACAGGAGCTTGGCGCTGTCTTGCAGTTGCTGCTGCGAGCGTCTGTTTTGTTCTCGCGCGCGTTGCAGATTCCACGTGGCCATCAATAGATCTTTTTGACGCTCGGCAATTTGCTGCTGCTCGTTGCCGCCACCATCGCCGCCCCCGCCGCCGCCTTGGGATTCGCTGAAGCGCCGCTCGAACGGCTGCACCTGGACCATGAACAGATCGGTTTCTGCTTTTTGACCGCGATCCTGCGCGACGGCGTAGTAAGTCACGATATCGCCGGGCACCAAAGGCGTCTTGCCGCCCAGCTCTTCCATCTGCAATAGCGTCCGGCTCGTTGCGACCGAAGCATTCGCCGGCAACTTCACCGACTGGAATTCGCCGCCGTTCACCGCATAGCGCAGCTCGACCTTGGCCACTTTGAAATCGTCTTTCGCGTTGACGTTGACCGGCACTTCTTCGATGCTGCTGGCGCGCGCGTCGCGGCCGGGTTTCACGATCTCGATCGTCGGCGCCTCGTCGTTGATAGGCGTGATGTCGTATTCGTCTGTCAACGCCACCATTTCTCCGGCCACCCGCGACGCCAAGTGATAACGGGCAGGCTTGGTAACCGTCAGCGTGCCATCGCTCTTATTCGCCGCCGCCTTCATCTCGTTGGGTTGCTTGTCGACGATCAGCACCGCGTCGATCAAGGGTTCGCTTGCCTGGACTGCAATACTGACGCGCGTATCGGCGACAGCGTGGATGTTGCGCTCTTCGGCTTCCACCTTCGTGGGGAGTCCCGTCCACTGCGGATACGCGTAGCTCAATTGCATGCTGTCGATGCGGGGAACATCGACGACTTTAATCGCGTGCTCGGCGCTCTTCACACCATCCGCCACCGCGTAGTACTGAACCGGCGCACGCACGGCATACAGCGTAAGCGCGTAACTTCCGTCCGCACCTTCGCCGGCTTTCATGGCGGCGCGCTCCCATTCTTCACTATCTTCGAACTTGACGAAGAGTTCGACGTTCTCGGGCTTGAATCCTTTGACCTGGGCTTGCACCGGCAGATCCGCATTCCGGCGCAGCACCAAATCGCCGGGCTGAACGGCAATTTGTTTTACCGGCACGGCTTCCACCGGCAGCGTTGTGCCCAGCAGCAAGTGCCGCGTGCCGTAACCCCATTGCGCACTGCCGACAGTGAGCGCATATACAATCACAATGAGACCGACGGCCGCGACGCCACCCGCGATCATCAAGCGTTGATTGCTGACGACTTCATTGGCGGGCGATTGCTTCGCGAGCCGGAGCGCATCTTCGGCCAGCAGCTCCGCGAACGGCGACGGCTCGGCTCGTCGTTGCAAGTCGAGGTAGGTTTCGATGCGACCGCGTTGATCGGGCAATCGCTCCTCGAGCAATTTACCTTTGCCGCGTGCATGCAGGCGACGCAGAGGCTGCCAGAGCAAGAACACCGCAGCAGCGGCGACGAGAATCAACAACCCAATGCGAATCGCGATGACGCCGGCGCTTGGGAAACCGAGCGGCGCAAGCCAAACGATTGCGCCGAAAGTGACGACTACCACCGCCGCGACGATCGCTGCGCCCGCCCGGGTGACAACCGCCAGCTGCAAGCGGCGTTGCAGTTCGGTCAAATAGTCATCGAGCCGTTGTCGTGCGTTCATCACGTGGCCTCTCTGGTGGCCGGAATCAGGTCGTCTGGGCTTGTGGCGTTGGTGAGTTGGACAGGTTGGTCGGCCCGGAATTCACATCGAGATTCGCTCCGATCGAACCATCCCTGCGAATGGCGAGACGGTAATTGGCCATCAAGAGCTCCACCAGCGCCAGCGCAGCCAGCAAGGACAAGATAGCAAATCCAAGGGACCGGGTCGCAGGCTGGGTGGCGGGCGTTCCCACTTCCTCCGCAGCCGCATTGGCGCCTTGCGGCGCGTCGTGACGTAATGCAGTCCAGCGGGCCAGGTTATCGGCCGTTAAGGGCGTCAAATCGGACTCCCGGGGATCCGTGTTCACAGCCAGCCAACGCTTTTGGTTGTTGCTGCGAACCTCGTAGAACCCGTTCATTTCCGGCGCCAAGCGTGCCGCCTCATCGGCGTTGCTGAGGCCGTACACGCGTTGCCCCTTGGGATCGAAGATTTGACCGCCCGCGCTGCTGGAAGGCAAAAGGCCGGTCGTAATCTGCGACCCCACCGTAAATGACAGTGCGGTGGCATCTCGCCCGGTCAAATAGCGCGCGGTCTCGGCAATGAAACGAACGAACAGCGGATGAATCGCCAAGTCGTTCCAGGCCCGATCCAAAGGCGCGGTCAGGAGCAGCAAGCGACCGGCAGACTCACTCTTGGGATTCGAGCGCTCGATCAGCAGCGGCGATCCATCGGTAAGCGAGATCAACGTGCGATCGGTGGGCGCCTCAGCCGTAGCGCCGGTCACGGCTGCCGGTTGGCGCATATCGACATGTTTCATGAAACGCACCGCTCGCCAGCTCGACGCGTCACGGAGCGCCGGATGACTATCGTCCACCCAGACAACGTGTTGCTCGGCATCGCTGGTCTTGCGAATGGCAATGCCGGTCACCGGCTCCGTCGGCAATCTGGATGCCTTATTGCCGACGGTAATCAGCGCCGCGCCGCCTGCCTCCACATAGTCTTGAATCTTGCGCGTGTCAGCCGGCGAGAGAATGCCGCTGTCCGTGACGACAACAGACGAGAAGTCGCCCAGCGGCGTGTCGGCCAACACTTTTGCCAGCGTCAGCGGCGTGGCGCGCACGACGGAGAGTTGCAAAGACGACTGCGACTCGATCGCCGCGGCGAAATACGTTGCGTCGTCGGACTCGGTATTTTCGGTGATCAAGAGCACTGTGGGCTCAGTGTGTTCGATCACTGCGTAATAGGAATCGTCCTGTGGCAACGTATCTTCCGGTTGCAAAGCCACACGTAAGCGATGCCCGCCGGCAGTCAGCTTGATGCCGGTGAAGATCACTTCTGTCGATGCGCCCTCGGTCGTGACGCGCTTGCGCGCATACTCGCGATCGTCGACGGTCAAGATCACTTCCCGCATTTCGGGTTTGTCGCCGGTCGACAAGATCGCCGCCGTCAGGACGCGCTCCTGACCGCCGCGCACCGCCACATTGCCGACGCTCAAGTTGGTTGCAGCGGCATCGCCGACATCGTGCAGCTCCACTTCGGTGTTGGCCGGCGGTTCGAGATCGGAGAAGCGCAGTGGGCTCGCCGATTGTTGCAGATCGGTAATCAAATGCAGATGCGAAGGCAGCCCCTCGGCGGCAATCCAGGCTTTGCTGCTGGTCATTAACAGGCCGTAGTCCAATCGTTGCATGCTCGGTTGCAGCCCATTCAACGCGGCGCGCAGCACATTCGCATCGGAAGCGAATACGGGACCCGCCAACAGTTCGATCTTTCGACCGCTGGCGGCGACCAGCAACGCACGATCGTTGCTGCCCAATGCGTCGATCAATTTACGCGCCTCGGCTTGTGCCCGCGTCCAGCGCTCGCCCTGCTGCATCGACAGCGACGCATCGACCACGATCGCGTGCAGCTTCGCTTGCGGACCGACGGCGGCAATGGGGTCGTTTTTCAGCAGGGGCTGCGCGAACGCCAGCGCCAAGGCGATCACGAGCAAAATTCGCAACGCCAGTAAAATCCAATATCGGATCGACTTGCGGGAGGTATCCCGTACTTCACTCGCCTGCAACAACATCAGCGATGCGAAAGGCAACTTGATGCGCTCTGTTCTGGCAATGCGATGCAACAGCACCGGCAAGCCGATCGCCAACAGTCCCGCCAGAAACCAAGGTGCTGCGAACATCAGCGGTGGCCCTCGCGAAACCTTAAGTACTGGCGCAGCGCGCGATCGAGCGGCTCGTCAGTTGCAAGCGCGAGATGGTGCGCGCCCAGATTCGCAGCCGCGCGACGCAGTTCATCGAGATGATTCTGCAGTCGAACCTGGTATTCCTCACGCAGATACTGAGCCGAGACCTGCATCGTGGCGTGGGTTTCCATGTCCTCGACGACAAACGACTCCCGTCCTTTGGCGGCGCCGCCTTCGGCCAGCGCAGCCGGCGTGCGCTCCTGCGGGTCCAGCAATTGAAAGATCACGATGTCGTGGCCGTTGTAAGCCAGCGGCTGCACTGCGCGAGTCAATGCCGCAGGATCGCAATACAAATCGGAGATGACCACAACCAGTCCGCGGCGCGTCAAGTGCTCGCGAAATTTCTGAAAGCAGTCGAGCATGCGCGTGCCGCCGCTTGCCTTCACTGCGTCGATGGCGTGAATCAGTCCAAGCAGGCCGCCGGAACGAGTCGTCGGCGGCCGGTACTGACGCACTTCTTCGTCGAACACGATGAGGCCGGCCGGATCGTGCTGGCGCATGGCCATGTAGCCAAGCGCAGCGGCGAGAAACTTGCCGTACTGCAATTTGGTCACGCCGTGCGAGCCGAATCCCATCGAAGCGCTCGCGTCGAGCAGGATCATCAAGCGCGTGTTGGTTTCGCCTTCGAAGCGGCGGATGTAAGCGCGATCGGTGCGCGCGTAAACATTCCAATCGACAAAGCGTGGATCGTCGCCTTCCACATACGCGCGATACTCTTTGAATTCCTGACTGAAGCCGAAGCGCGGCGAACGATGCATGCCGATCAAGAAACCTTCAACGGCCACACGCGCAACCAATTCGAGATTGGCGAGGCTCGCCAAGGTCGAAGGGGGCAGGAGATGGCCGATGGAGCTCATGGTTAGTTGGCGAAGTGCATTCGGTGCGTGGGGTAGTGGAACCAGGACTTCGAGACTCGAGACTCGAGACTCGAGATTCGGTCGGAGCTGGGCGGCGCGTGCGCTATTGCTTTTGCAAGCTCAGCGACTTGACGGTGTTTGGCTCGAGTTAAGAGTTTGAGGATTGAATGCACAAAGCAGGGAACTGCCCCGTCGCTCGTTTCTGACCGAATCTCGAGTCTCGAATCTCGAGTCTCGATCTGCGCATCCCCAACCCTAATAGTGTCTGCCGTTCTCACAGCGCGATGACATCCTTCAGGACTTGGTCGACGGTGACGCCGTCGGACTCGGCTTGATAGTTCGTCAGAACGCGGTGGCGCAGCACCGGCGCGGCGAGCGCGCGTAAGTCATCTTCGGTGACGTGATAGCGGCCTTCCATCAATGCACGCGCTTTGGCGGACAGGCAGAGGAATTGCGTCGCGCGTACGCTCGCGCCGTAGCGCACGTACTTGCGTACGGCGTCGGGGGCACCGGGTTCGGCGGGCCGGGTTGCACGCACCATGGCCACTGCTTTTTGGCCGACCGATTCGGATACAGGTACTTGGCGTACCAAGCCTTGGAATTTCAGGATTTCATCGGCGTCGGTGCAACCGGTCACTTGAGTCGGCGTCATGCTGGTGGTGGTGCGCTCGACCACCTTCAATTCTTCGGCGGGGCCGAGGTAATCGAGCAACACGTTGAACAAGAAGCGATCGAGCTGCGCTTCGGGGAGTGGATACGTCCCTTCGAGTTCGATTGGGTTCTGCGTGGCGAGTACGAAGAAAGGCGGCTTCAGCAGATGCGTCGTACCGCGAACTGTCACCGACTTTTCCTGCATGGCCTCGAGCAACGCGGCCTGCGTCTTCGGCGGTGTGCGATTGATTTCATCGGCCAGCAGGATGTTGGTGAAAATCGGGCCCGGCACGAAGGTCCAGCGCCGACGGCCGGTGGTGGGATCCTCATCGATGATGTCCGTACCGGTCACATCCGTGGGCATCAGGTCAGGCGTGAACTGCACGCGCTTGAAAGTGAGACCGAGCGCATCCGCCATCGTGCGCACAAGCAACGTCTTGGCCGTCCCGGGCAAGCCTGTAATCAGGCAGTGACCGCCGACCAGCAACGTGAGCAAAAGATGCTCGACAACTTCGTCTTGACCGACGATGACGCGGCGCACTTGCTCGCGAATCGCACCGATCTTCTGACCGAACCTATCCACCAACGCACGCGTGTCGGCGCTGTCTGTCATGGTCATCTGAGTCATTAGTTCTTGTCTCCGGCCTGGTTCAAACACGCGTCGGTCAACGCGCGCTATTAAACAAAAGTGAGTAACCGAGCGATCATCCTGGCTATTCGCGCCCTTCCACAAGTTCGAGCAACAATTCCTGTGCGGGTTTGAAATGCGGCGCGGCCTCCAGCGCTTCGAGCACATTGCGCCGGCTTCCCGGTTGATCGCCCATCGTGCGCAACGCCCGCGCGACGCCCAAGTACGCGGTTGCCTTGTCGATCGTATCCAGCGCCAGCATCGCACGATACTCGCGCGCGGCATCTTGCGGACGCTTGGCGGCCAGCAGTGAGTCCGCGAGCTGTTGATGCGATTCCGAATTCAGCGGATCGCCATAGTTGATCGCCGTCATCACATCCAGCGCTTCCGAATCGCGCTTGCGCGCCAGTAGCTCTTTTGCCAACTTGCGCAGCGCATCCGGCTCCCAGCCTCCGGCAGCACGATAACGGATCAACGTTTGCACCATCTGCTCTGGCTTGTTCGTCTTTTCGTACGCCTTCGCCAGCACTAAGAATGGACTGCCGGAATCGACGACTTCTGGGTACAGCTCCGCAGCCGCGCTGGCGGGTTCAATCACCGCTTCCCACTCTTCCTTCTCCGCCGCTTCCAGTGCTTTCGTGTATTGACGCTTCCACGATTCGAGATTCGGCAGGACTTTTGCGTAGCGCTGCTTCATCCATTCGTTGAAGCCTTTGTCGAAGTCCCCGGCGCTGACGCTCAAGCTGTTCTTCACTGCGGCGGAGACGGTAACATCGCGCTTGTATTGATCGAGCAATGCCACAAGCTTTTCGAAGCCGAATCGCTCTTCGATATAAAGACATGTCAGGCCGGCCTGCATGTACGAGACTTGCACCTGGTTTTGATAGCTCGGACGAATGAAGCCTGAATCCAGCTCCTCGATCTTCAAGAATTTTCCTTCTTGATAAGCCGTGAGCACTTCGAAGGGCACCGCCACGCCGGGCGTCGGACCCGTGCGCCATTCCTCGAACACGGAAATGCCTTCGCTCAACCAGCGAGGGACTCGGTGGTCGGTCGCCTCCAAGGTGAAGACGTGGGCCATTTCATGCCACAACGTGCTACCCCAGTGGAAATCGCCGGTCGCCCGACCGGAGGGACTATCCATCGCGAGTAGATAGCCGAACGTGACGCCTAAAAGTCCGATTCCCGGCAATCCGCCGACGCGGACTGCGAAGTCGTCGTGGTTCGGATAGAACTCAATGGTGATGGGTTCTTTGGGTTGGAACTTGTAGCGGCGCGCGAATGTTTCAGCGCTCGATTTCGCCAAGGACTCGACGTACGGGCGCAGGATGGCCGCTTCTTTTTTATGCAGCCGCAATTCGAGTTGGGTGACGCCGCTGTCGATGCTGATCTTCTCGAACTCTGGAAAACGATCCAGCAACCGCAAAGTGTTCACGGTGGTAACGCTGTAAGGATCGGATTCGTATGCGAGCGCCAGATGCTTTTGCCCGTCTTCAATTTGACCCAGGCGCAACAGATTCAAACCCAACTGCGCTTGCGCGTCCGCCAGCTTCGGTTCCAACTCGATCGCGCGCCTCAGCAGGGCGGCAGCTTCGGAATAGCGACGGCGCATGACCTGATGATGGGCGATCGCGAGGTACACGCCGCCGTAACTGGGATTGTATTCCAGTGCACGTTTGATCCAGCGCTCGCCATCGTTGCCGCGCAGCACGTCGAGCGATGCACGCATCGCGAAGATTTCCAGCGGCGGGAACTTCTGCTTCTCTGCCAGCGACTCCGCACGATCAAGATTCTTCTCGGAATCCTCGAGCTTGCCTTCTTCGAGATTCATGCGCGCCAACAGCAAATGCGCCTCGATCAACGATTCGTCCTGCTTCAGCACTTCGTTCACGAGGTCGCGGGCGGCACCTTCGAATCGCTGCACATAGATCTGTGCGGACCCTAGCTTGGCTTGTGCATTGTTCGGGTCGGTGCTCAGGGCCTCGCGGAATAATTTGATGGCCTCATCGTCCTGATGCGTGGCTACGAACAGCCGTCCCCAAGCGATTCGGTTGAGGACCGATGCAGGATCGCGCTGCGAAGCCGCACGAAACAGCGTATTGGCCGCCGACAGGTCGCCCAACGACCAAGCCGCCAAACCGCGCAGCGTGTTGTTGCGAGCGTTACCGAACACCTCGGTGTAGCAATCGCGGGCTTCATCTTCTTTGCCGCGATACAAGATATCGTCGCAGGCCCGCAGTTCGCTGGCACGCGCCGGGTTGTAATCGATGGTGAGCGCTTGCGCCGAGCCTGCCGCACACGCCAAAGCCAGCACACTCAAACGTAGGCGTAACGAATTCATCGGCCGCCCTCCTTCACGAGCGCTGCTTCGCGCGCGTCGATGCGTTGCTGGGTTTTGGCCAGCGTAATCAGTGTCTTCTCGAGTTCGGAGTAATACGCGTCCGGCTGCATTTCCTGTTTACGCGCCTTGATCGCTTCGAATTCGGTTTCAGTGCGCAAGCGCTCAGCGAACAGCGAGGTGAGCGCCGCATCGGTGGGCATCAGCCGCGCATTGCCCAGGCGTCCAAGCGGCAAGCTCTCCGCGTGCTTACCCTCGATACGGGCATGCTCGGTGGCGAGCGACGCAGTGGTCTTGAATGCATCCGTCACCTTGCGCACTGCATAGTCGTATGCTTCTTGCGCAGTCACCCATTCGTTCTTGTCGCGATCCGCTTCGGTGCTGCGCATGGCCTGCACCCAGTATTCCGCAAAACGCACAGCATTGCGTTCGCCACCGCTCTTCGTAGCAGTGATGACGATGCGCTGATCCTTCTGCAATCGCGGCACCGCCGCGCCGCTCGCGCTGGTGGCAACCACCACTAATTGTTGGCGCGCTGTAATCGGCAACATCCATTCGCGCAGGTCGCTCGCCGTGACGTCGGGACCTGGGATATTGAAGCGATACTCTTCGCCATCGTAAGTGCCGTGACCGATCAAGGTCACCGTGACGCGATCTTCAACCGTGGCGCCATTCGCAAAGGTTGTCAGCGCCTCTTTGATTGCGGCACGGGTCGCTTTTGGACCCGCGAGCGTGACCACTTGCGCCTGATCGTCCGCATGCGTGGCCATCTCGCCCAGCTCCGTTGCCTGCTTGCGAAAGCGCTGTTCGTAGTCGTCTTCGCCGCCCAAGCCGCCCACGATCAGTGAATATTGTTTGGCCTGTGCAGCCGATGCCAACGCCGAGCACAGGATCAATGCGCCGAGCCGACAGAATTTTCGGACCGACTTGGTCATAGCGTCCCCCATCGCAGACGCAGCAACCATTCACCGAGCTTCAGCGCCAACAACATCAGAAACACAATCGGCAGATTCCAAAGGTCGAGCACCTGACGTTCGACGATGCCGCTCTTGGTATACGGAATCGCACGACTGATCTCCGGCAAGCCGTCCAATTGCCAGTACCGGCCTTGGGTGTCGTTCGACAAGCGCTCGAGCACGGCGCGATGTTGCCCCGTGTCGAAGTGCTCGACCACATTGTCGTCGCGGCGAAATGCACTGCTGGTCGTCACCACTTTGTCTTTACCGAATCGGGCCGCCAACTCAGCGCGATAGAGCCCAGGCGTCGCCGCATCGAAGCTGGCGGTGTAACGACCGGGCGAGGTGGGCGAAGGCAGCATTTCTTGAATGATCGGCTCGCCATTTTCGGGCGTGATCATGAGTTCGATCTTAGGTCTAGCATCGGTGGGCGCGCTGGGAGCGGCCGGACGCGAGCCGGCAGCATTGGTTGCGACCGTTGCCGTGGCAATCGGCATGAATTTCTCGTCTCGGACTTCGGCTTCAAGCGTCACACCGCGCTCATCCTCGTAAGCGACGCGATCGCTGCCTAGCCAGGCGCGCTGCGGCGTGCGATCGGCAATGGCGTGCAACAGTTGACGCCAAAACATCTCATGGCGCAAATCGTCGACGGGCAACGACATTTGCCATCGCTGCGTACTGCCGGTGGCCAGCACATAAGCGCTGCCGCTGCCGTAACGCTGCCACACCAATAGCGGCACACGCTCTTCTTTATTCGCGGTCTTGATGACGCCGTCAATCAACGTCACTGCGCCGGGCCGCAACGCACCGACCCGATGATAGTTCGCAAGATCGGGCAAGGTTTGCCACATCTCGGTGTTGCGCACAGGGTCTGCATCGAAGCGGACGATGGTCGATTCGGCGCCGTAGCGCGTCAAGTGCGCTTTGGTTGGTGTCTGCACGAAGTCTTTGCCGCGCTTGGTTGGTAAATGCACCGGCAGCACCTGCGCCAGCGCCGAGCTGCCCCAACCGCCATCGGCCAAGCCGCCATTGCCTGCCAACATCAGCAGTCCGCCGCCGCGTCGATCGACGAAGTCTTTGAGCAACTGATGTTGCGCAAGCGACAACGATGCCGCTTCGTAACTTCCTAGGATGATCGCGTCGTACGCAAACAAAGCTTCAGGTGTCTCCGGCAGGCCTTCACCCAGTTCATCACCCGATGTAACGCCTTGGCGATAGAACTTGTTCTCCGTGGTTCGCACGATGCTCGCGACCCGCAGCGAACGTTCGCCTTCGATTGCGCGCCGCAAAAATTTGAATTCCCAACGCGGCTCGCCTTCCACATACAAAATACTGCGCCGTACGGCCGGCACGTTGACGACGCGTCGACGCGAATTGTTGACGACATTGCGCTCACCGGCGAGCGGGTCGAGCGTCAAACGCAAATCCCGCACGCCCGCCGCGCCCGCTGGGAATTCCACCCGCACCGTTGTGGTGTTCGCACCGTCCGGCGTTGCGCCTGCAGTCAGCTTCAATTCGCGCGCGGCGAGCAACGTATCGTTATCGTAAATACGTAAGCGAGTGGTCGCGGCGCCGCTGTGCTTGATCGTCACGTCAGTGGTCACGGTTGCACCCGGCGCAATGCTGGCCGGCAAGTCGACATCCGCTAACTCAAGATCGTTGACGATTCGCTCGGGCCCAACACCAATGGTGTGCACGGGGACGCCGTAGGATGCAATTTCGCCGAGCTGCGCCTCGCCTAGCGAGCGGCCATTTTCGGCCCCATCGGAAATCAACATCACGCCCGCTAGCGGCACGCTGCCTGCCGTTTGCATCACATTCACCAACGCATCGCCGATTCGGGTTTGCGGACCCGCTGCCGGCAGCGCGTTGATCGAATCGATGGGAACGACGGAACTGCCGGTCTTGCCGTCGGCGTTGCCGAAAGCGAAGTATCGAAGTTCGAAGGTTTTGCCGAGTTCGGCCAGCGGGCCGGCTTCGAGCGCGGTGATCGCTTGCTGTAACCGGGTGGGGCTGACGCCCTCGGCGACTTCGGCGCCGCGTTCCACTTTTTGGGCGCCCCGCTGAGATGTCGGCTGATCGTCGATTCCATCCACCTGCATCATGCTGGCGGAGTTATCGAGCACAATCGCTAGGACGTTTTGCCGATCGCGAACGCGTTCGACATTCAACACAGGACGCCACAAGAGGCAAAGGACCAGCGCAGCGAGCGCCGCTTGCAATACGCCGATTGCCGCTACACGCGGCCAGCCAAGGAAGCGTCGTTGCCACAAGCCCACCGCAATCGCCGCGCACGCGCCCACGATCAACGCCACGAGCAACCATTGCGGCCAGCCGCTGGCCAGCGTTAGCTTGCCGGCGCGGTATGCCCACAGCGGATGAGTGAACAACAACTCGAACACCGAAAACCTCGGTTCTC
>WUUC01224194.1_pt1 | contig 12195 bp, 11 predicted proteins | sample 6278441 | NCBI WGS metagenome assembly WUUC01 (sample SAMN13675441, study PRJNA597444) | soil metagenome | isolation source: soil | place: USA: Washington | collected 2017-10 | reverse complement strand
TTTCTCTGGCATGCGGGCCAGACCCTGCTGGGTGCACCGTGCCCAGAGTGTGGAGCAAGAGCCGTGCTAGAGCTGGAACGGATGTTCCGGGGCAAAACGAGCAGTTTTGCCGGGCTTGCGGGGAGATATCCCCCGGGGCAAAATGCGGCGCGGCACGGACAGCCCTGCGGCGGACTGGCGGAGTGAGGCGATCCAGCGCTGCTCAGTGGCTCGGGGAGCCGGGAGTGCAACCGCCCACGACGCAGCGGGTGGGGTCGGGCGACGGCGGCATGCTGGCCCCATCGCGTTAATAGTGTCCTGCACTGCGAGCCCGCCACTTGCCGCTCCCCGTGCGCGGCGCGGGGCCGGCAGCAGCGGCAGGGGAAGAGCGGCAGCTTCGGCAGCTTCGGCAGCTTCGCCCGAGGAGCAGCGGAGCCCGAAGAGGTGGAGCGGCTCGACATGGCGAGTCAACCAGCCCTGGCTTGACGTCGGGCTTGCCCCTGCAACACGATGGCGCGCCTCAATGAGATACCTGACCCGCATCGCGCCGCTCCTGATCCCGCTCGTCGCCAGCGCCAGCCTCGGCTGCGCCGGCTCGCCACCGAGCTCCATCGCGCCAAGTGCCGCTCCCGGTGCCGCCGAGCCCGGGCCCGCGTCGGGCGCGGTGTTGCAACCAGCAAAAGAGGGCGCCTTCGCCAGCGGCCAGTATCGGAACCTGTTCGTGGAGCTGGGCCTGCCGGCGTCGGAGGTGGAGGCCCGCGTGGCGCGCGCCTACCAGGAGTTGTTCCACGGTGGCGCGGACGCGGCGGTGATGTTCGACGCTGGGACGAACGAGCGCGGGCCACTCGCTTACATCCTCGACGTCGGCAATGACGACGTCCGCTCGGAGGGCATGTCCTACGGCATGATGATCGCGCTGCAGTTGAACGAGAAGCGCGACTTCGACGCCCTGTGGAACTGGGCCAAGGCGTACATGCAGATCTCCCGGAAGGACCACCCGGTGAGCGGCTACTTCGCCTGGAAATTGCGGCGAGACGGCAGCGCTGCCGACGAGATGCCGGCTCCCGACGGGGAGGAGTACTTCGCCACGGCGCTCCTGTTCGCCGCCCACCGTTGGGGGAGCGGCACGGGGATCTACGACTATCGGAGCGAGGCGCATGAGCTGCTCTCCAGCCTGAGGCACCGCAAGCCCATCACGGGCATGGTCAACGGCACGCGCAAGACCACGGCGGTCGCCCTGTTCCATCCCGAGCACAGAATGGTGCGGTTCACGCCGGACCAGGCCAACTTCGAGACCAACGGGGACCACACCGATCCGTCGTACCACCTGCCGGCGTTCTATGAAGCGTGGGCCCTCTGGGGTCCCGAGGCGGATCGCGGATTTTGGAGTGAGGCGGCCCAGGCCAGCCGTGAGCATTTCATCCAGGCGACGCATCCCAGGACGGGGTTGTCACCGGATTACTCCAACTTCGATGGCACCCCCAAGGCAGCGTCCTGGGACGCCCACACCGCGGACTTCCGTTACGACGCCTGGCGCACCGGCATGAACTGGGCGGTGGACAGCGCCTGGTGGTCCAAGGATCCGCGCCAGACGGAGCTCAGCAATCGGCTGCTCGGGTTCTTTGCGGAGCAGGGGCCGCGTTACCCCAGCACCTATACTCTGGACGGCACGGCGACGAGCCAGGACCACTCGCTCGGCCTGGTGGCGACGAACGCCGTGGCCGCGCTCGCCGCGAGTGACCCCGGCGCCGCTCGCTTCGTCCAGGCCCTGTACGAGGAGCAGCCGCCCACAGGCAAATGGCGCTATTACAACGGCATGTTGTACATGATGGGGCTGCTCCACGTCAGCGGCAACTTCCGGATCTACGCGCCAGCGCCGGGTTGAGGCTCCGCAAGATCAGGGTTGAGCTTCGCCGTGGCGGCACCTGGCGCATGGGCAAGGCCCTCGAGCTTGCTTCAGCGCAGTAAGCCCGGGTTGTTCCTGGCCATCAAGGCGCGGAGGGAGTGACGCGTCACGCCCAGGCGCTCCGCCACGAGGTGCGCCAGCGAGGTCCGGGCCACCCCCTCGATGAAGGCGTAGGTGGGGCGCTCGTTTTCATCGAGCCCGGCCTGGAGGAAACGGTGCTGATGCGTGGCGGCGGCGAGACCCGCCATGAAGTCGAGAAAATGCGTGGTGATGAAGGCCTGCGGCCCCAGCTGGTGCAGCGCCTCCAGTACCAGCTGCATCAAGGCCTCGCCCTCACTCGGGTTGGTGCCCGAGCACAGCTCATCCATCACGACCATGCTGCCCACCCGTAGGCGCTCGAAGACACGCCGGATCCTGAGCAACTCCGTGCCCAGCCGCCCCTCCGTCTGATCCGCCTCGGTGTGCTCCACCAGCGAAGCGAACAGCCCGCTCGCCCAGCGCAGCTCGGCGCGAGCGGCGGGCACGAACAGGCCGTTCTGTCCGAGCAGCTGACACAGGCACAGGGCCTGGAGCAGGCGCGTCTTGCCGCCCGAGTTCGGGCCGGTGATGAAGACCAGGTGCTCGCGCTCGCCGAGCTCCAGATCCGAGGGCGTGCAGGCGCGCCCGTCGGCGACCAGCCAGGGATTGAACAACCCGGACAGCGAGCGGGGTCCGTGGTCCGCGAGCTCGGGCAGACAGACGCCGAAGCCCGCCGTGTGCGCCATGCGCCGGAACCCCAGCGTGGCCAGATACACCTCCAGATCGCCGATCAGCTGAAAGAAGAAGATCACCGCTGACTCCAGCTCGGAGAAGACGCCGTCCACCAGGCGGCTGAGCACCTCCCCGGGGCCCGTGCGATAGCCCTCGCAGAGCAAGAGCAGCTGGGTCCACAGGCGCCCGAGCGGGGTCGAGTAGAAGGCATTGGAGCGGTTCTCGCGCCGCTCGATGGCCTGAAATGAACGGATGCGCCCGTCGAAGCCGACGCCCACACGCAGATCTACTTCGGCGCGCCGGTGCTCGTACTCGAGCAGCTCGCACAAGCGGCGATAACCGGGGCTGCACGCGATCGAGCGGCCGTAGTGATGCAGGCGAGCGAGCCCCGAGGTCGTGCCCGCGAAATCGGTGGCGAGGGACTCGATGACCACGCGGACGGCGCCCAGGATGCCGAGCCGCCGCTCGATCCCGTCCTGCACGCCCACGCTCGGACGGCTGATGCGATCGCGAAACTGGCGCAGCAGCAAGTACAGGTCCTCCACACGCTCGGCGAGCGGCGGGGAGCTGGCGAGCTCCGCGCAGACGCGCTGCCGAAAAGCGACGTGCGCGCGATCCTGGGGTGGAGAGGACAGGACGCGCAGCAGGTACCCGGGGCTGGCAGGCCGCCGCTGACCGCGCGCCAGCACGGGCATGCAGCGTTCGACAAACTGATCGAGCTGGAGGTCACGGGCGAAATCCTCGGCCACGAACTGCGAGGGGGCCGTCGGCGTGTGATCGACCAGGCGTAGAAAGACGTCGCCGTCGCCGCTGGCGAACGCGAAGGTCAACCCCTCCCGGGCGGCGGCGAGGTCGATGCGCCCGATGGGCTGCTCATACAAAAGGTCACAAGGTGAGCAATCGCGGCCCACCGGCGCAAATAGGAGCGGTGACGGGGCCTGGACGCGGAGGGCGGCCCTGGCCAGCCGGGTGTGGCTGCGACTTCTGGCGTTCTGGAAGCCTTTCATGTGCATCATCTCATGTCCGGCGGCGGCTGGGCTGGACGCGGATTGAACACCGTTCACTTTTTGCGTCGAGCCCTGGGCGGTTCGGACATTAGCTGTCGAGACCCGAACACCGCGCCCCCTCCTCACCTCGTGATCCTCTCCGTCATCGTTCGCAATTGGCCCGGCTCGATCAGCTCGGGCACGGCCGGCATGGCCGACGCCCGAGTGGCCCGGATCGAGCAGATCTTCGAGCGACACCTGAGCGCCGTGTGGCGTGCCGCACGAGACCTGGGCGTCTCGCCGCGCGATCAGGAGGACGTCGTTCAGGAGGTCATGGTCGTGTGCGTGCGCCGTCTCGCCGACATCGAGGCCGATCGTGAGCGGGCATTTCTGCTGGCCACCACGGCGCGGGTCGTCGCTAACTGGCGGCGCGGGCGGCGCCGTCGCCCGGCCGAGCCGGTGGAGTCCGTGGACGGGCTGGGCGTGGGTGCTCTCGATCCGTACTCCAATCGGGACAGCCCCGCAGACGCGCTGGAGCACAAGCGGGAGCTCGCGCTGGTGCAAGCCGCGCTGGAGCAGATGACGGAAGCGCAGCGCGTGGCCTTCACGCTATTTCAGATCGAGGGGCTCACGGCCCGCGAGGTCGCGAGCGAGCTCGGCCTCACGGAGCCGGTGGTGTTTGCTCGCGTGCAGCGCGCGCGCAGCGTGTTCCACCGTTTTGTTGCGCGTGCTAAAGCCCTGGGGCAAGGCAGAGGGCCAGGTTAGATGTCGAGTCCAAAGTTTCCCGTCGACGCGGAGCTGTCCGTCGAGGACCTAGAGCTGCTCGGGCGCGTGCGCCGAGCGCGGGAGGATCAGGGCGTGCCCGCCGCCGTTCGTGAACGCCTGTTCGCGCGCGTGATCGAGGAAGCGGCGCGCAGCCACCCGAGCTTCTCGGTGCCGACGGGGCAGCTAGTGCCGGTGCAGCGCCGGCTTTGGGTACCCACCCTCTGGCTGTTGGGAGCGGCGGCCCTGAGCGTGGTCTTTTTGGGTGGTGTCTTTCGGGAACACGCGCCGGGGTGGCTCGGCGGCTCGGCGCGGGTGGGGGCGGAACCGAGAGGGAAGGCCACCCCCTCTGCAGCAGGCTCGGCCGGCGAACGGCTGCTCAGGTTTCCGATTTTCAATACCCCGGCGCGCTCATTGCCCGAGAGCGCGTTGCCTGCCCTCGGCCCGAGCCTGCTGGGGGAGCGCCTCTTTACCGCGGAGAGCCGGGCCTGGCAGGTGCGGCGCTGGGACGACCTGAGCGCCGAGCCCACCCAGCCGGCTGCCCATGATTTCGACTCGGGCGTGTTGTGCCTGACGCTCGGCGCGGGCGAGCGCATTCTCGGCGGTTGGCCCTGGATCGATGCGGCAGCTGACGTGGCCGCGCCGAAGCCGGTGGAGCTCGCTGCCGGCAGGCCGTACCGCCTCGTGTTCAAGGCCTGGGCGCGGCAGCCGTTGCCGGCGCAGTTCCTGGTCGCCGTGGGGCACGCGCGGCTGCCGTTTTCCGCGCGCGCGGGCGCTCGCGTGCCCCTGTCCAGCGAGCCCCAGCCGTTCGTGGTGGAGTTCGTGTCGCCAGCGGACGACCCCTCCGTGGGGGTCGCGTTCCTGGCAACCGCAGCTGCGGGCTCGGAGCCCACCCGCGTGTGCCTGAGTGACGTGACGCTCACGCAAGGAAAGAGCGAGTAGTCGAGGCCCGAGAGGGCGGGCTGGGTTTCACCGATAGAGGCGTCGAGCGCGCCTCGTCGTGTGCGCTGGCGCCGGGACGGGCGCACGGGGCCCGCCCGTGCGACGGCGCCCCGACCATCCGTGAATCGAGCCCGAAAGCGCCAGCAGCGCCCGTTCCGCCACGTTCGTCAGTGGGCGTCGCGTGGAGCAAGACGTGGCCCGGGGCCTCGTGGCCCTTTGCCTCGGGATGAATCACCGCAGCTGCTGCCGTGCTGATCGCTGATCCGGGTCGGACATCGAAGCGTCTGCATGCGCGCGCGGCCTCCGCTGGCTGGGCCGACGCGGCTGGGTACAGGGATTGCACCCAGTGCACACGAGATAGGAGCGTGGGCATGGAGCGGCCGGACCTGGAGCAAGAGACGATAGAGCAACGCGACCTGAGCTTGAACGCAGAGCCCATGCGCGTGAACATGGGCCCTGCCCACCCCGCGACGCACGGCACGGTCCGCATCGTGCTCGACCTGAGCGGCGAGACGGTCGTCAACTGCGACGTTCAGATCGGCTACCTGCACCGCGGCTTCGAAAAAATGTGCGAGCGTGGCTGCTGGACCCAGGCGCTCCCCTACGTCGATCGTGCCAACTACGTGTCGCCGATGCTCAACAACGTGGGCTACGTGCTCGCGTGCGAAAAGCTCATGGATGCCGAGGTGCCGGAGCGCTGCCAGTGGTACCGCATGGTGCTGGGTGAGCTGGCCCGCATCACCGATCATCTGACGTGCACGGGCGCCATGATGATGGAGCTCGGGGCCTTCACCGGCTTCCTCTGGCTGATGAAGGGGAGGGAGGCGATCTACGACGTGCTAGAGGAAGAAACCGGGGCTCGTCTCACGCATAGCTTCGCGCGGATTGGCGGTATGGCCATGCCTCCGACCGAACATTTCAAGCCTGCGTCGCTGGCCAGTGTCGACCTGGTCCAATCCGTGCTCGGGGAGGCGGAGCGGCTGTTGCTCGGCAATCGCATCTTCCTCGATCGGCTGGAGAAGGTGGGCGTCATGAGCGCAGACGACGCCATCTCACTCGGCTGGACAGGCCCTTGCTTGCGGGCGAGCGGTGTGCCGTATGACGTGAGGAAGGCGCATCCCTACCTGAAATACGCTGACGTCGACTTCGACGTGCCGGTGGGAGCCGCGGGGGATTGCATGGACCGCGTGCTGGTCCGGTTCGAGGAGATAAAGGAGAGCATCCGCATCATCGAGCAGTCTCTGCGCGCCATGCCCGACAGCGGGCCCATTTCCATCAACGACCCCTACGTGACGCTGCCCCCGAAGCTCGACGTGTACACGACGATCGAGGGGACGATCCAGCACTTCAAGATCATCATGGAGGGGGTCAAGCTGCCGGCGGGGGAGGTGTATTCGTACACCGAGGCCGCCAACGGCGAGCTGGGATTCTATCTGATCAGCGATGGCAGCGGCACACCGTACCGGGTCAGAATGCGACCGCCCTGCTTCTTCACGACCGCCGGCGTGGAGCGGCTGATCACGGGGCAGATGGTTGCCGACATCGTGCCGTGTTTTGGCTCGGTCAACATGGTGGGTGGTGAATGTGACCGCTGACGGCGTGATCGTTCGCGCTTGGCACGCTTCGCGCAAGCTGGATGGCATGCTCGTGGAAAGGAAGCATTGAATATGGCCCGACGTCCACGCCGCCCCCCCGGGGCTGAAGAGCTCCCGGCTGATCTTGCCCACAACGCGCAGAAGCTACCGACGCCCGGCACGCCTGCCGCGGATCTATCCGATACGGTTCACGCGCCTCCAGAGGAGCCGGGCGTGTCCGTGGAACCGATGGAGGTCGGGGTGCAGTTCCTCAGGGATGCTACCGAGCAGTACAACTTCGAATCGCAGCTCCGGCCTGAGGACGATCACGAGGCCTCGGGGGTACCCATTGGCCAGATGATCTCGGATGCTACGCTCGAATCGGCGAACCAGGAAGATTTCGAGTTGCCGCTGAGCGGGGCCCTGGCGGACGATCAACCCGAGGTACTGCCGGAGCCGGACGAGCTGGAGATCGATCTGACGAGTGACGCCATCCGCGCGGCCTCCCTGTTCGATCAGCCCATCCCCGAGCTGGAGGAAGACGAGGAGACCGAGGACGACACGACGCTGGCGGCGCCCTTTCGCGAGCCGCAGATCAAGACCGACGATCCGAGCGAGGTGGACGACGAGAAGCAGCAGGAAATCCAGCGCGAGTTCGATCAGCGCGTGCAGCGGCGCCTGGCCCTGGAGAGGCTACGAGCGGAGACGCAGAGGAAGAAGGGGAACCCCGGCTGAGCCTGTCGTGCAGCGAACGCCGGACCGAGCCTTGCCGCCGAGTCAGCTTGCCGCCGAGTCAGGGGTGGCGCTCGCATACGGCTCCCGCGTACCTCGCTCGCGTGCGTGCCGCCCCGGCCACCAGCAACGGGGGCACATGCCCTTGGGGGTCGTGGCCACGATATTGTCGGGATCCGGGTGGATATCGTGGAAGCCGTCCAGGATCTGACGTGCCTGCTGGGGTGGGGCTTCCAGAAACAGCGCTGACCGATCGAGCAGGCCGAAGCGTACCTTCGTGTTAGGACCGATACACTCTACGTCCAGGTCGTAAAACCACTCCTGCTCTCGCTCGGCGCGACGACTCATCTCCAGCAGCAGGTCGAACGAGACCGGCAGGGGTGTGTCCCTCGAAACCAGCTCTTCCCAATCCCGTAGGCGCGAGCCATAGGTGCGGGCGCTCATCACGGCCAATTGACACCCCGTGGGCTCGAGCGCCTGGCGCACTCGCGCCACCAGCTCGTACAGCGGGCGGAGTTGCGGCGTCAGCTTCCGGTCACGTATCCAGTAGCGCATACGGTTGATCCGTTCGAGAGGTCAGAGGTACGACGGGCCTCGGTGAAGTCGTTGCCTGGCTGCGCGCGGGCATGCCAATGCCCGTGCCCGTGTCCATGCAAAGCGCAGACCCAGGCCGATGTGCGGCTCGTCAACGCGCGGAGCGCCCGAGCGGTTTTCGGCTACGTGCGCCGGTCCTGCCAGGAGCTGTGCTGAAACGGCTGAGCTGCGGCTGCCCCCGACCCGCCCCGAAAAAAAAACCAGCAAGTCAGCCGAGCGCCCTGCGGGTTGGCGATACGTCAGGCCACAGGCAAACGTCAGCTGGTCTATACAGGCGGCGTGACGGCAGCCGCGATGGTGTTCGACGACCCGGAGCTCAAAAAGACACAACGGCGGCTATTGCTCGCGCTGGGGGCGGCGGTCTTCATGGCCAACCTGGATGCGCGCGTGGTCGCGCCGCTGCTGCCCACCCTGGCGGCGGAGCTCGGCGTCTCGCTCTCGCAATCGGGCTGGCTCGTTTCGGCCTACCTGTTGCCCTATGGTTTCTGTCAGCTGATGTTCGGTCCACTCGCGGACCGCTACGGCAAAGTGGCGGTGTGCTCGCACGCGCCGCTTGCTCGGCCTGGGAGGCGCGGCGCTGGCCCTGGCCTATCTCGTCAGCGCGCTGGCGCCTCACTGGCTGGTGGTCTCGTTCGCCTGCTGCCTGCTCGGCACCGGGTTCAGCCTGTGTCACACCACGCTGCAGACCCGTGCCACGGAGGCGTTCCCGAGTGGGCGCGGTACGGCGGTCGCCTTTTTGCCTTCTCGCTCTTCCTCGGCAGCGGGCTCGGGACCGTGGCGCTGGGGCTGCTGCTCGACGTGGTGGGATTCGGCGCACTGTTCGCCTGCGTCGGCCTGCTGCTGATCGCGTTCACGCTGCTCGTGATGCGCCTGCCCGGCCAACGTGCGGAGCCGGCGCGGAAGGGAGCTGACGTGCGCCCCGTCATGAATTGAATTAATGTCCACTGGGTGGAGGTGTTCCCGTGCTGTTGAATGGGGCGTGTTTTTGTGGTGCCGTGCGCTTCGCGGTTGAAGACGCCTTCCTGTATGCGGCGTATTGCCATTGCTCGCGCTGCCGGCGCCGCAGCGGCTCGGCGTTCAATGCGTTCGGAGGCCTGCCGCAGCATCAGCTGCAGGTCAGCGCCGGCGAGGAGCAGCTGTTTCGAGTCGGGGAAGGCGCCAAGGCCTACGACTGTCGCTGCAAGCAATGCTTCTCGCTGCTCTATTCGGTGTTCAGCGAGCGTCAGCTCGTTCACGTCCCGCTCGGGGTGCTGCTGGACGCTCCCAGCCGCAGGCCGGATCATCACATCTACGTCGGCTCGAAGGCGCCCTGGTACGACATCAGAGATGAGCTGCCGCAGTTCGACGAGCTGCCGCCGGGGTAGGGCGGACGGCGAGGGATGACCTCCCGGCGCCCGGACTTTGGTGAGATATGTGCTCAGCGGCGCTCGATCCCCTGCAGCTTGTCAGGGTTCACGAGAGCGTGGATCGCATAGATCCGCTCGTCATCACACTCGATGGAGATGAGGGCCTTTAGCTGATCTCCCAGCCAGAGGAGCGCGCCGGGCCAACCGTTCACGTCCACGTACTCGAAGCGGGCCGCCGCCAGGAGCCGTGCGCCGCCCAGGGTGCCGCGGGCCACGGCGTCGCGCCCGCTGATGGGGCGGAGCGCCGCCTTGGCCTTGCCGCCCCCGTCGCTGATGGCGGTGATGTCCTCGGCGAAGAGCGCCGTGAGTGCCTGTAAGTCCCCGAGGCCCACTGCGCGCAAGAAGGCCGTGAGCAGCCGTTCATGACTCTGGCGCGAGCTGGCAAAGCGCGGCCGCTTTGCCTTGAGCTGCCGCTTCGCTCGGCTGAGCGCCTGCCGCGAAGCCGCCTCGGTCGTGCCGATGATGCCGGCGACCTCCGCGTGGCTATATTCGAAGACCTCCTGCAACAAGAACACGGATCGCTCCAGGGGAGAGAGGCTCTCCAGCAGCAGCATGAACGCCATGGAAATGGATTCGGAGTCCAGCGGGGCTCTCTCTTCGCCCCCCACGAGCGGCTCGGGCAGCCACGGCCCCGGGTAGGTTTCGCGACGCACCCGGGCGCTCTTTAGCTGGTCGAGGCAGAGGCGCGTCACGATCGTGGTCAACCAGGCCCGGTCCGATTCGACCGCGCTGAGGTCGCTCACGCGCCAGCGCAGCCAGGCCTCCTGCACCACGTCTTCCGCTTCCGCCCGCGAGCCCAGCATGCGGTACGCGATCGAAAACGCCAGCGCGCGCTGCGCCTCGAATCGAGAGGTCGGCTCCGCTCCCGCGCTCATCACACCCGCTCGGGCCCCGGCTGGGTCGCAGGCTCGGGGAGTGCCTGATCGCTGCCGGAGCCTGTCGGGCCTCTCCGCCAGGTCAAGCCGACACCCAGCCGAGCTTCGAGCCACAGGCTGCGCGCAATGAACGTGCACGCCTGCTCCTTGAGGAACGCCACGCCTCGGCCCCGAAAGATCGTCTCCGTCATGGCCCCGTCACGCTGGACCAGCTGCAACACACCGTCACGCCGCCCCAGGCTGACACAATAGCCGGCGTCGCCAAAGGAAAACGGTTCCTCCGCCCGGCCCTGTAGGCGCCGGGCGATGTTGTCCGCCGCGTGCGCGCCCATGGGCAGCGCCGTCTTGCAGCACATGTGGATCGGCGCGCCCACCGACGCGTGCGGCGACGCCGCGTCTCCGATCACCCAGACGTTGTCGTTTTGAGACCCGAGCGCTCGAAGCTCGCGGTCGACTCGGGCCTGGCCTCGTCGATTGACGTTCAGGCCCGCCTGCGCGAGCAAGGGATGGGCTCGAAACCCGGCCGCCCACAGGCAGAGGTCGCAGTCGATGGGCCCCGAGCTCGAGCTCACGCGCCCGGGCTCCACGCCAGTGATCGTGCAGCCCTCCAGCACTTCTACCCCGAGCCGCGCCAGCGCCAGCCGAAAATAACCCTGGGCCGCGCGCGACAGCTGCTCGCCGACCACGCCGGCGCAGACCAGCTTGACCGAGAGCCCCGGGAAGCTCTCCGCGATCTCGCTCGCCCCTTCGATGGCCGTGAGCCCGCCGCCCGCGACCACCACGCGTGCTCCCTCCGGCAGCGCGCCGAGCGCCGCCCGGAGCCGCGCCTGCCCGTCCGCGTCGAGCCTGTGGGCGTGCTCTGCTGCTCCCGGAACGCGCGTCACGTCCGTGCGGCTGCCGAGCGCGATCAGCAGCGAATCGTAGCCGACCTGTCGCCCGTCGACGTCCAAGGTCCGGCGCTCCAGGTCCATGTCCTGCGCCCAACCCCGGAGCAACGTGGCGCCGCGATGCGCGAGCAGCTTCGAAATGGAACGCACCGGCAACTCTCGGCCCGCCGCCAGCTGATTCAGCCGAACGCGCTCGACGAAGCCGTCGCTGCCGTTCACGACCGTCACGCGGGCCGCGTTGCCCGCGCGTCGGCTGAGTCGGAGCGCGGCCGTCAGCCCCGCATAGCCCGCGCCCAAGATCAATACATTCCGTGGTTTACCTGTTGCCATCACGACCTCCTCCTACTGGACGAGGTAGCTCGCGAGAATGTGACGTCCGGGCGCGAGCGACCGTCATCGCGCACGCCGGTGAGCGCAGTTTGGCGCTCTGACCGGGTCAGCGCTGCGCGCCACCCTTACGGGATCAGCACGATCTTGCCGACGCTGCGTCCCGATTCCAGCGCGGCGTGGGCCCGTGCGGCGTCGGTGAACGGCACCTCCTGCAGCGGAAGGGGGCGGATCTTGTCGGCGGCGACCCAGGCCATCAGCTCGCTCATGGCCTCCGCGAGCAGCGGCGCGCGCTCGAACAGGTATGACAGGTTGAAGCCGAGCACGGCCTTGTTGTGCTGGTTCATGTGGAAAGGATTGAAGCGGGGCGTGCGCAGATAACCCCAGAGCAGCTTCAGGTAGTTGGGCCGATCTTTGCCGCGCGACATCAGCGTGTGGAAGCCGTACACGATCAGGCGCCCGCCGGGGGCGAGCT
>WUUC01132795.1_pt1 | contig 12195 bp, 13 predicted proteins | sample 6278441 | NCBI WGS metagenome assembly WUUC01 (sample SAMN13675441, study PRJNA597444) | soil metagenome | isolation source: soil | place: USA: Washington | collected 2017-10 | reverse complement strand
GGGGTGGAGCAGGGGTTAGCTCGTTGGGCTCATAACCCAAAGGTCGGAGGTTCGAATCCTTCCCCCGCTATTTTTCCCATGGCGGTATAGCTCAGTTGGTAGAGCAACGGAATCATAATCCGTGTGTCGTCGGTTCAAATCCGGCTGCCGCTACATCACTTTATCTAATCTAAAATATATCTTAAGCCTTATTTAGTTTTTTTATCTTTCCGTTAGCTCTTTTTCTTTTTGTCTCATGGGGCACTAATGGGACACTTCTTGGCAACTCACTGCCACAATTCTTCCTTTATTTTTTTGAATAATAACTTAGGCATCTTAAATTTTTATTTTTGGAGGTTATTCTTTCCCATGCCTAGAATTTTTTTACCTTTGCTTATTTTATCGATCATTGCGTGTTGCATTGAATTGGAGATTTCTGTTCCGGATGAGCTAAAGTATGTTCTATCCTCCGTCCTCCCTCTTTGGCTACCTTGTAGACTCCTTCTATTCTCTCTCTTAATCCGTTGATTAATCTCTGAACAAATGTTGGTAGTTGCTTTTTTTGATTCTCTTTATAAGGCGTCAAAATATTAATCCCTGTCCACTCGCTTTTCCAGTCGTCTCCTATAAACCCTTTATCACCAATAACTAATGCCCCATCTGGCAACCGATCTAATACTTCAAATCGGTCCAATATTATGGTTGTAGTCGTTGTGCAAGCCCTGAGCAATTTAATGATTGGATTAGAGGCCATTGGGAAAATCCACTGCATTATGTAGTAGATGTAATATTCAAGGAAGATGCATCTTTTGCAAATGCAGGACACATAGCTGAAAACATGAGTATATTTCGTCGACTTACAATGAATGTTGTTAAAACTTTTGATCCTAAGCGTGGCATGGCTGACGCAAGGCGTGGAGCCACCTATGAACCCAGATATTTATTGGGATTATTGTCCAGATTATTTTCAAAAAAATGGTAAAACTTTCTTATCAGAAGGCCCTGCTAAGTGAATATGCTTTCCAAGATTATATCTATCATCCTAAAGAGCAAGCTTACGATTTAAACCTCGAATTTATCCGATTAAGAGTGTATCAAAAGACAAATTGGGATCAGAAAATGGTTGAACTCGTTCATAAGGTAAAGACAAAGCAGGGAGTAACTGGAGAGACGAGGATAAAAAAGCAATTTGATAAGCCAGCAGAAGCTAGTGATTTTTTAAACTCTTATGTATTGGCATTCAGTTATGAACGTACAGGAAAAGAATATCGATTAGAAAATTTAAGAATCTTCTTGGAAGATATCGAAGGACTTCCTCCTTCTATTGAAGTTTTGGCACCTTCTAAAGGAGAAATCGAGAAATTCTTTCATAATCTGCCATCTGCTGGTGTGGTATCAGATTCCATACCAATTCCATACCAAAATTAGTTGAGGCCAAGAGGTTTGTATGAAATGACTATAAAGTATATTTACAATTTTTTAATTTGAATTTATTACCATTTTTGGTAATAATAGATTTTGGGATTAATGATGGATAATATTGATAAACCGCTCACTTGGATTGGTTCTAGTAAAGATGACTTATTAGATTTACCACGTAAAGTACAAAGAGAAGTTGGATATGCCCTCTATTTAGCTCAATTAGGACTTGAATCTACAAATGTCAAGCCTCTTACGGGATTTGGCGGAAGAGGCGTTTTGGAGGTTATAGAAGACGATACGGGAGGAACTTATCGAGCTATCTATACTGTAAAGTTTAAAGAATCCGTTTACGTGCTTCACGTTTTTCAAAAGAAGTCAAAGAAGGGCAGAGAAACTCCAAAAGAAGAAATGGATATCGTGAAGAATAGGCTTAAAATAGCCGAACAAAAGCATGAAGAATGGCTAAAGAAGGTTAAGGATGAGAAAAAAAACAAAAACATATGAAGAAAAATTAGCGGATACACGAGTAGAAGTTGGGTCTGGTAATGTTTTTGCTGATTTGGGATTTGATAATCCAGAAGAAATGCTAGCTAAAGCTCAGCTTGTTTCTGAAATGCAAAAAGCGATCAAAAAGAAAAAGCTCACACAGACAGAAGCAGCTGAAATATTAGGGCTCACCCAGCCTAAACTTTCCATTCTTTTGAAAGGGCAATTTAAGGGATATTCAACCGATCGTCTTATTCGCTTTCTTCGCATCTTAGGTCAAGATATTGATATTTTTGTAACTCCTAAACCTCGAAATCGGCAAGCTCATTTACACGTTTATTCTTCTATACAGAAGCCTTCTATTCCAATGGTAGCGAAGCCCCATACTTCTTAGGCAATTTTAAGTTAAAGTTGAAGGGACACTAATGGGGCACTCATCAGCAAAAAACAACAAAAATTAATGAGAATTAGCAATAACAAAAATAGCTTAAATCGCTAAATTTGTTGCTGTTAAGTGTTGTGATGAATGATGAATTGTCTATTACAACGGAATCATAATCCGTGTGTCGTCGGTTCAAATCCGGCTGCCGCTACATCATTTTATCTTTTATCTTATATTCTAGAGCGTTTTCACTAATTAGTACATCTAAGCCATCGATTGAAAAATTGGCTCCGTGGTGCAAATAATGCATGTTTAGTGAGTGATCGAAGAAACGACTTTTGCTAAAGTTTTAATAGTAGGGTTTTTACCTTTTAAAATAGAGTAATAAGTTGATTTACCAATTTTAGCTTTGTCTCTAAATTTTTCCTTATTTAGTGTTTCTAAATAAATTTCTAAAACTTCAATAATGCCCTCAGGATCGTTATTTAATAGACAATCTGTTATAGCATCGCCAAGATTCTTTGGATCGAGAATATAAGCAGTTGGATTAGCTTTTCTTATGCCTGCAAATTTTTCTAACATATTAAGCTGGTCTTAGGTAAAACAGCCATCAGCAAGTGGCCAGCATAAATGCCAATTCACAAGTATTTTACGTAAATGCTGGAATGCGTCTTTACAATTATGCGGGTTTATCTTATAATGAAGGAAACAAGGAGGGTGTTATGACTACCTATCATGATAATAAAGTAAAGTTAACTGTTGAATGTTCTATTGACGAAAGAGTATACATAAAGTCCTTAGCGGCTAAAAAACACATGACCATAAGTGAGTTTATCTTGTCTTATATTAGAAAAGAAATGCCTGTTAATCGTAAAAATCGAGAGCCTAATGAAGAAACAAAGCAGGCAATGAGAGACGTTGATGAAGAGAAAAATTTAGGACACGCTAAAACTGTAGAAGAGTTTTGGTCAGCAATGGGGATAGATCCAAATGCTTGAAATCAAGTGGACAAAACCCATGAAAAAGGACCTAAAAAAATATAAACATCAGAAAGACGTCATTAGTGATTTGCAAGAAATTATTCTTCTTTTGGTAAATAAGAAGCCTTTACCGTCAATAAATCTTGATCATCCTTTAACTGGCAACTGGGTTAATCATAGAGAATGCCATGTTAAAAATGATGTGCTCTTGATTTATAAAACAAATGATAAATTTTTATATTTATCGAGATTCGGTTCTCATTCGGAACTTTTCTAATCAACAGGGAATAGTCTCACATGAATAATCTTGAGGAAATTATTCCCTGTCTTCGTTGTGATAAAATCCTTTATAAAAGTCGTGTGCTCTCAAAAGAATCATATTTTTGCATCAATTGTCGCTTATTGCAAGCTAGAATTTCTTAGAACCAAAACTTCTTTGAACTTGCGATTATTTTTCTTAGAATCTAAGAAATGGTCAATTGCTAATTTTCTTTCGGCTGTTTGAATATCAAATCTTAATTCCTTAGTTATTTGTTCATCGGGAATAAGTTCATCTAGAATTTTGAAGTAAATCTTAGCCTGCAGGATATCCTTCTTGGCTAAAAAATATTCTATCATTAGAGAATAAAAAGCACTAACTTCGGTAATATGAAAGACATCTCGTTCTGGATACAATGTCTCAAGACTGAAATTTCCGTTAAGAAGTTCGGAAATACGGTCATATTCGCCTCTTCTTAACAGATATTTGCCATATTCTGTTAGCCCAAAAAGATAATTAGGAAATTTATTTAAAGTCTCCTTTAAAATATCTAACCCCATAATGATTTGTCTATTGTTAACGTAAGCTGCATAAAGCCAATTATAGAAGCAAGGAATAGTTGAATATTTCTCTTTGAGAGGAAGAAGAAATTGCAAAGCTTCTTTTGGATTTTTGTAAAGCTTGCCCAATCTAAAATGTATGATTTCCTCGAATTCAGAAGGTGTAAGTTGATTTTCTAAGTTACTATTGTCTAAAGGCTCAAATGTAATTATAGAATTCAAAATTTTCAATTGAGGTTTGTTGGTGGTCTCTAAGATCTTATGACTCGCTTGTACAGGCAGACAGCATTTTTTATATTTTTTGCCGCTTCCACATGGACAAGGATCATTTCGACCTACGTGAATATGCGCTAAAGATGGTTTTGATTCTTCGGTTTCCTTATCTGTAGCCGTAACTATATCTTCTATAAATTCTCCTAATTTCTCACTATCTAATCTACCTATCGAGCTTTTTTCTTCAGTTTTAGGAGATAACCGGATCATATCTAATGGGTGATGATTGTTTAAACACTCTTTTAATTCAGCTATAGCCTGCTCTTCTCCTCGTTCCAAATCTCTTTGAACGCATTCTATGTCAATAATCGATAGATCTACGGACCATCTTCCAAAAGCTTCTCGAATTTCTTCCATCATTTCTGCAGGATAAAAATCTCCACAAGTGGCAATCAAAAAAGCAACCAATTCCTTATTTGGCTGTTCTTGATTAATTATCGTTTGAAGCAAATGCTTTAAATATTGAGAGACTTCTTGTCGAGAGACTTTACCTTTTATAACTAAATATAAAAGACTCTCTAGTGCAGCGACTCGCCAATATAGATTAATCTCTGAATTCTCGATTATGGGCTTAAGAGCTAACCAATTAGGAGCAAAAGCGGCAAAAAGATAATGTCCTTGTTCATTCATGAAATAAGATCCAAAGACCAGATCTACTTTCTCTTCATTAAGATGAATTAATCGAATGAATTGAGAAAAAACTTCAGTTTCCTCTAAATAAGCGAGAAGATGAAGGACTACATAGAGCATACTATCATTTTCATCAATTTCATCAACAGTCTGCTTTTCTATTTTGTCTATTTCTCTTTTTACAAAATAAACAAGTTGTTCTACAGTAGTAGGTGATCGACGAAAGCTTAATAAACGCTCTTCTTGTTGTTTTAAAGGTAAATGAATTATTTCACTTACTAAAGAATGTATCTCTAAATGGTCTTCCATGAATACGTAACCTTTTTAAACAGAAGAAACTCTATTTTTTGCTTGTTCCATTGCAATTTGATTGATATGGCCTAATGCTTTTGACCCTGAAGCCCCTTCAATTGCTTTTACTGCAATATCTTGTACTTGACGTGTTGCATCTTCCAGTCTACTTTGTAGCAAGGTAATTTGGGCTTGCTGCTGAGCAATCGTTTCCTCTAATGCTTTAATTTTTAACTCAGCCACTTTCTTTTCCATTTCACGATCTCGCTCTAGCAAAATCTTTTCTTGACCTATACGCTGTTCTGTTTGCTTGATCGCATCTATGGCTGCTCTATCAATCTCTTTCTTCAATTTATCAGGATAACTGGTCACTTCCTTTCTTAGCTGAGAGAGCTCCTCTTCTTGAGCCTTAAGGGCCACTTCCCGCTCTTTCCAATTCTTTTCTAAACTTTCTTGTTGTTCACGATTTTTCCTATCTCGTTGTCGAACATCTTCTTCATACTTGTCTTGCTCTTTTTTCCTTTCAAGATTTTTTTTGTATTCATATTCGTCACTTTCTCGTTGTCGACTTTTCTTCAGAAAGTCTTCTTCTTCTTTTATTTTTTTCTCTCGTAGCTTTTGCTCTTCTTCCCAACTTGTACGCATTTGGTCTATTTCATTTTCTAAAGTCAAATTTTGGGCATGATAATCTTCTACCAATTGATCGACGGCTAGAAGACTCACATCTATCTTATGTAGTCTATCTAATTCTTGTTTTTCTAAATGAATCGCTTCTCTGATTTTAGCCAGTAGATTGACATCTGCCATCATTTTTTCAGATAAATCTGATAGGGTTTTAGAAATTTCAACGTTAAGATTAGAAATTTTTTGTGCGACGTTGTCAATTCCTACTTCATTAACAGCCTCTCTAATTTCTTGCTCATGCAATTTTGCAAATTCACTTTGTTTGGGACTGATGGCAACAGAATCATTGGCTTCTTGCTGAATGACTTCAAATTCTTGTTGAACTTCAGCTTTTGTGCGTCTTGTGCGCTTAGGTGTAGTAGTTGTTGCTTTTGCCATAGAATTGACCTTATAATTTAATTTTATGTTTGATAAGTAACTCTTTCAATTTGGGAACTAAATGATATTTACGTTGATGTTCTTTAAGGAGATGTTGCATATGATGGATCCATTGATCAATTAATTGCGCTCGCTCCGCAGCAAGATAACCTTTTTCCAACCATGCAGCTGCTTCACTATAATGAGAAGACCCTTGCTGGATGGCATTTGTGGCAAAGTTTTGGCATTGCTTTAAAGACCAAGCAGGGCGTTGAAGGGATGCTTCTTCAATAAGAAATCCGGGAATATTTCTTGATTGTTCTGCAAGTTGAATGGCTTCATCTATTTTTTTTTCATACAATAAAATTCTAATTGATTCAGTTTGATAAGAAGATTTGTCATTTTGGATGAGTTTTAAAAGGTTTGGCTTAATGAGTTCCCATTGCTTTTGAGATTCCTTTTCCAAAACTTTATAATCCTCAAAAGATGGAGCGATTGCCAGCAAATCTGTTCCCGCTTTTATTCCCACTTCGATTTGTCCAAGCTCGAAAGCTAGGTTCCTTATCCATCTGAATAAATCTTTTGCTTGGCTGTCTTTAAAGTTTCTATAAAAAAGAGCAATTTCCAAAGCCAATTGAGGCTCTTGATATTCATAAAATTGTTGAGAAAGTTCTAAAAGCTTTTCAGGATCTTGAATATTGTTTTTTATAAATTGTTCAGCTTCTGAATAGCGTTTAAGCTCAATTAGCAAACTTGCATATTCTTCATCCATTAAGGTTAAATGAGCGAGAAGCAAACAACTTTCAAACTTTTTCTGTCTCTTTAAAACCTGAAAAGCAACTTTTGCAATTTTTTCATTAATCTCGTCCTCTGTATTTTCATCATCAAAATCATTTTCAATAACTGCTTTCAATAATGGATAATCCCAACCAGTCTCCATCAATGCAAGGGCTGCTGTAAAAGCACCGTCAAGCTCTTCATTCCACTTGTGGAATCGCTCAATCCAAATGGATTTTTCCTTTTGAGAAAAATGAGAAACAAGAATGGCTTCTATCCAGAATGCTTCTAAAGTATCTAGAAGATCTTCTCCTCCAAAATCTGTAAACATCTCCGCCTTTTCTATCAAGGGCTCAGTCACGGCTCTTAAAATATTTATAGCATTTAGACCATCTTCCTTCTCTAAAAAGGGGCTAGCTTGCTTGATTAAATCTATAATTTGTGAACTTATTTGATCTAAGGTATCACCTTCATCATCCCAATAATCGAATTCATAATGAAGAAGATCTTTTATTTTTCTTATAATTGCCTGTGTATTCACAACAGGTATTTTTCCTTCTGTTACTTCGGAATTTATTAAATAAATTTGAAAATCTCCTAGAAGATGAGGGTGTTGCTCTAATAATCTTAGAATTATCGATCTTAGAGTGCTTATGTCTAAAGAGCGTATTTTTTCTTGTAAAGATGGTTCAGACACTTCAGCACCGTGACGAATAAACTTGAGCAAAACGGCAATCAGATGCTTACAAGGATAAATATCAGAGGGACAAGAGCAGGAGCCTTTTTTCCATTCTTGGTCTTTTAAGATAACCTTCACTTGATAAGGGTTAAATGAACTGCCCTGAACTGTGGCATGTAAGTGATCACCAAGAAGTGTTAAATGATTCACATTCTCAATGTAATGCTCACCTTTAAAGAAAGTGTTTGAAGAGCACCATTCTTGAATCATTCCTTCATTAAGGTAAAAAGATTTTTTTTCCATCATCTTTAACTTCGATTGATTTCTTTCTATTATAAAGCTTTGATATGATATCTTTGAAATGGATTTTTATCAATAGCGGCTTCATATTTAAAAAAGTTCTGCATGGGATCCAATTTGAGTAGAAAATACTGGTTTAATCGAGAGAAGAAGGAGAAAGAAGATCATGGCTGTCACCAGAATAGGCTGTTCCAATTCCCTCTTTATTCCCTCTGGACCACTTAGGTTCTATTCCAGGTCATTGTCTACATTTTGTCCATATGTATCCCCAGGCTTTTTATCTTTAAAGTAATAATAAAGCGGAATCCCATTATAAGTGCTTGGCGTGTGTTATCCTTTCGAGTTGTAGTCCCTAGTTGCCCAGGAATGCCGGGAGCTAAAGTCAGTTGACCTGAAGCAAGTAAAAGTGGTGGCCATTCAACAGCGCATTGACCATAGCAAACACTCATATTGTTCTTATCAGGTGTAAATAGATATAAAGTCATCCCCTGGCTATCAGTCAGAATTTTTCCTAATTGAGGATTGTCCGAACTGCAGACTATACGGTTATGAGGGTTATTAAATATTAAGTGATTTGATCATGTTCTTGGCCGATTAATTGGCGATTGTGTTTTAACGGTATTTCATTTTAATGCTCACCTATATGCTGCATTTGATTTCCTTCTAGAATGCCTTGCATATTGTGCTGCATCTCATTTGTTCCACCATGCATCCTATGCCCCATGCTGTCTTCAGGCTTGCTTTGCATCCAATTGATAATCTCTTGCCCGTACTGCAGTTGTTTTTTATCTTCTTCTTTGCTAAACCAGCTCATTTTACTTATGTCATGCGGAGATTTCTGCATAGGGCCCATATGATGCTGCATTCTACTATGCTCTATTCCATTCCTATTAACCGCTTCAGCTACAGTTCCTGGAGGATGTTGATACCAACCTGGATCAGCATAAGAATTCAAATGTTCTCGAACCTTAAAAATGGTAAACATCCCACCAATTTCAATGACACCAAAAGGCCCTGGATTTCCAATCGGAGAAATGTTTTCAGGAATTTTAATCTTCATACCCATCATGTTTTGAGAAGTACCGTACATCTCAAACATCTCACCCATACCATTGATACTCATGAGTCCCATGAAATCGGGTAAATATTTACGAATTTTATCCTCAATTTTATCTTTATCGATTCCTGTTAAATTAGGTAAATCATGTTGCATTTGATTCATGACGTGATGAGACTTATGACAGTGAAAAGCCCAGTCGCCTGGATTGTCAGCAACAAGCTCAATGTCTCTCGTTTCCCCAGGGGCCACAGTAATTGTTACTTCAGAATATTGAGCAGAAAGTGATAATTTTTTGGCTCCTTTTCTTGTGACAATAAATTCATGGCCATGTAAGTGAATTGGATGACTATTCATCATGACGTTGCCAAGACGAATGCGAACTCGATCTCCCTTTCCAACCACAAGAGATTCAATCATGGGATAAAGAACGCTGTTGAATGTGAAGATATTAAAATCTAGCATTTCAAATGGTAAAGGTGTTTTAGCTCCCATTGGAATGCGCCATTCATGAAGGAAAATAGCAAAATCTCGATCAATTGGAGGATCATCTCCCCCTTTTGGATGAATGATAAAAAAGCCCATCATTCCAAGGGCTATTTGCGTCATCTCATCAAAATGGGGGTGATACATGAAAGTTCCATTCTGCTTAAGCATAAATTCATACTTGAATGTTTCACCAGGTTGAATGGGTTTTTGAGTAAGACCTGCAACTCCATCCATTCCATTGGGTAAAATAATTCCATGCCAATGAACAGAAGTCGCTTCATTAAGCTTATTGGTTACATAAATTCTAACGCGGTCTCCTTCAACGACTTCAATGGTCGGTCCCGGACTTGAGCCATTATATCCCCAGCAGTTAACCCAAAAACCAGGGGCAAATTCACGTTTAATGGGCTCTGCTATTAGATGAAAGACCTTGACATCGCCGTCCATTGTCCAAGGAAGGGAGCCAACATTCGGCGTAATAACAGAAGGATAGCGAAGAACACCTTTGAGCGGGTCTTTGTTTTTCGATTCTTCTCTAATCTTTTGCCTATCTTGTTCGTTGCGATCCATCTGCTGCATTTGATCATGTTGCATCCTTTCGCCTTGTGTCATGTGCGAATGATCCACTTCCTGATTCATTGGCATATTTTGAGCAAATAAACCTGAGAAAGATAGAGTGATAATAGCTGTTAAAAGTTTTTTCATTAGAGAGTTCCTCCTTCGCACTCTTGATTTTCTTGGTAAGCAGAGCCAATCAAATACAATTTTCCACCAACGGATTTGTCTAGCTCAACTCTCGCTGTCCAATAATCTTTTAATGCTAAGTAGTAATTGAGATAAGCTTGGATTTGATTGCGCTTATTATCTAACAGATCAAAAACTCCTGTTCCCATGACATTGTAAAGCTCTTCAGTTAAATTTAAGATTTGCTCCTGATTGGGCAAGACACGACCTGCATAGAAAATCAGTTGATTGCGGAAGACAAGGAGTAGATCTCTGGCCTCCCTCACTTCTGCATAGGCCTCAATCTCTAAAGCTATTAAGCGATCTTGTGCTTGTCTAAATTGAGCGAGAAAACGTCTTTTAACACCTTGACCAACGTTAAAGATGGGGAGCGCAGCTGAAAATTGTGGACCTGTGACTCTTGTGCCATCTATGTCTCTCTCAGAAGAGACACCTGCTTGCAATTGAGTAAATGCCCACCCTTTAGCGGTTGGGAAGAATCTCCTAAAACGCTCGACTTCCCAACGAGCAGCTTGAATATCGAGCCTTTCATTAAACGCAATGAGCTCTAAGCATTGAAGACTTGGCTCACAATCTTGAATATAAGGCAGCTCTTGCTCAACAGACCAATAACTATCGCAACCCGTAAGACCCATGAGTTTATTAAGCTTTTCCCTGAGCTGAATGATTTCTTTTTCGGCATCGACTAGTTCGACTGTCTTTTCTAAATACTGAGCTGTGCGCAGCTGTTGCTCTAATTTATTAATATTGCCTACTTTTTTTTGAGCTAAAGAAATTTGATTTTCTATCTCGGCAATTTCAATAAACATTTTAATTAGATTTCTTTTTTTATAAGCAGCAACTAATTCGTAATAAGTTTTTTCTACATCAAAAGAAAGTTCGATAATTTTATTACTTGTTTCTAGAATTGCTTGTTGTAATTCAGCTGTCGCTATGCGGGTTTTCAAAGGAATTAAGAAAATATCTAGAAAATTCTGCATCACAGAGATCTCTGTATTGATTTTCAATTCTTTCCTATCAGAATAGCGAATAAAGCCTTCAAAGACTGGATTGGATAAAAGACCGGCTTCAATGAGATCTGCCTGGGCAATTCCTATCTCTTCAAAGGCTTCTTGGATACGAGGGTTATTGAGAAAAGCAACTTGAACTGCCATGTCAACAGATAACTCTTGGCAAACCATGGCTTGAATGATTTGTCTTATCCGCTTATCTTCAAAACAGCTTTGGTGCCAATGGACTTCTTTTTCTATTCTTGTTTTTATAAGTCTCGCTACTTTCCCTTCACTTCCTCGCGGCAATTTAGTACAGCTTGAAATTGAAAGAGTCAGTGACGTAGCTAAACTGACTAATTGCCATCTATGCATAACTGTTATTCTATACATTTTAAATATTTTTATATTTACAGAGATTTGATAAAAATTGACAGTTTAATGTTCTATTGTTACAAGATAAAGAAAATATAATAGGCAATACAACTACTATATGTGGACAGGAATTAATATTTTGATACCTTTACTTCTCGCAGAAAAGATCCACATCTAAGAAAATATCCGATTTTTAAATCTCGAGGTTTTGGTTTAACTAATACCCATCTAACTTATGCAGATCGAGTAGAACGATTGGTGTTGATTATGGCTATTGCAATGATCTGGGCAACTTTAAGTGGTCTTTGGCAAGCAAGCCATCATCCTTTGCCTTATGAGAGTCGGCAATCAAAAAAGCTTTAAGGAGCCTTGTCTCCTATTTTAAACGTGGGCTCCGTTATCTTATTCAATGTGCTCAATGCCTTCTTACTGTTCCAAGTCTTTATAGTTTACTCTTTTTTTCTTCCGCTTAATTAAAACTG
>WUUC01145607.1_pt1 | contig 12196 bp, 10 predicted proteins | sample 6278441 | NCBI WGS metagenome assembly WUUC01 (sample SAMN13675441, study PRJNA597444) | soil metagenome | isolation source: soil | place: USA: Washington | collected 2017-10 | reverse complement strand
TGGCTTGCGGACGCGCGATCGCGGCTTGCAGGTTGTGGACGTTCGACTCCAGCGTGCGGCGGTAGTACTGGCGCGCGTTGGTGTGGTCGCCTTTGCCTTCGTACGCCATCCCAATCATGTTGAGAATGAAGGGATCCGCCAGGTTGCCCTGGGTGAGCTCGGCGATCGCGCGATCGTAGTCCTTCGCGTAGTAGGCGACATATCCCGCCACCCAGCGATAGAGCTCGTTGTCCTCCGGCCGCTTGCCGCGCTTTTGCATGATCGATTCGAACTCGGCAAGAAGGCGCCGTGCTTCATCGATTTTTCCTTCGCGTGCGGCGATGCGTGCCTGCGAGTGTCGCCACCGCAGTTCCCATAGGAGCTGCTCCGCCTCCGGCTGGCTGGGCAACGGCCGCCACTCGCGGTAACCGAGCTCGTACCATTTGCGGCCCTTGGCGACGTCGCCGGCCTCCAGGTAAATGCGCCCGATCGCCCGCGCCGATGCGCCGGCGCCGGCAAAATCGCCGTCGACTTGCTGCTGCAGGCGCACGGTTTCGTAGTGGCGCTGCGCCTCGGCGGCATTGCCGTCGAACACGTAGGAGAGGGCGAGGTCGGCTGTGGCCTGATTGCGCACCGTCGGCGTGGGTGCGACGGTCACGGCGCGCTGCAGATGATTGCGCGCTTCCGGATACTGTCCCTTGAGGTTCAGCAGAATGCCGAGCGCGCGCGCCGCCTCGAACGAACGCGGGTTGGCAGTCAGCGCCTGACGATAGAGCCGCTCGGCCTCGTCATGCTTCCCGGCGGTCATCAAGGTTCGACCCTGCTTCACCAGCGCTTCGGCATCCGGCGTCTGACTCGCGGCCGGTCCAGCCGCGAGTCCGGCGACCGACACGAGCATCGCGATCATGAAGCGGCGGCGCATACGGGGATTCTACGCCAGTCGCTTGCTCGAGCGCAGCGTGGCCAGCCACAGGATGGCGACCCCCCAGGCCAGCAGCGCAAGCGCCTGCGGCCAGAACGTCTCCAAGCCCACGCCTTTCAGGAAAAGGCCGCGCAAAATGACGAGGAAATACCGCAGCGGGATGAGGTAGGTCACCGGCTCGATCCACGCGGGCATGTTCTCGATCGGGAAGATGAAGCCCGACAGGTAGATCATCGGGGTCAGGAAAAAGAACGTGGTCGTCATCATCGCCTGCTGCTGGGTCGCTGAGATCGTCGAAATGAACAGCCCGAGACCCAGCGTCGTGAGCAGGTAGATCAGGCTCATCGCAAAGAGCAGCAACACGCTGCCACGCAGCGGGACCTCGAACCAGGCGATCGCGACAACCAGGACCAGGACGACGTCGATCATGCCGATGAACGCGTAGGGCAGCAGTTTGCCGGCAATCAACTCCCACCGCGCCAACGGCGTGACGCTCAACTGCTCGAGCGTGCCCAGCTCCTTCTCGCGGACAATCGCCATGGCCGACAGGTTCGTCGTGATCACGAGCAGGAGCAGCGCGACGATGCCGGGGATCATGAAGTCGCGGCTTTCGAGATCGGGGTTGAACCAGACGCGCACGGACGCTGTGATGAGCGGCTCCGGCTCGCGTCCGCCAAGGCGGTGCGCGATGAGCTCAGCGGAGTAACCGCCAAGGAGCGCCCGGGCGTAGCCGAGGGCGACCGTCGTCGAGTTCGAATCGGTGCCATCGGCGACGACTTGGATCGTCGCCGTCTCGCCGCGCGCCACCGCTTCGCCGTAGCCGGGCGCGATGCCGAGCGCCATCCACGCGCGGCCGCGCTCGAGCCAGTCGTCGATCTCGCCTGTGGAACTGACGATGCCGGCAATGGTGAAGTTGTCCGACGCTTCGAAGCGCGCAATGAGCTCGCGGCTGGCGGCCGATCGATCGGCATCGGCGACGACGATCGGCACGTCTTTCACGTCGGTGGTCGCGGCGTAGCCGAGGATCGTGAGCTGCAGGATCGGCGCGATGATGACGATGCCGAACAGACGCGGATCGCTGCGCAGCTCGAGAATCTCCTTGCGCATTAAATGAACGACACGTCTCATTGCCCGCCGGCGGGACTAAAGTCCCGCCCTCCACCTGCTCCACTCAAAGTCCCGCCCTCCATTGGCGCGAGAGGCGTGCTGAAGCGAGCGCCAGCATGACCGCCGCGAAAATCGCAAGCGCCAGGAGCTCGTCCCAGAACGCGGTCACACCCGCGCCTTTCAGGACAATTGCCCGCAGCGCCACGAGGAAGTAGCGCGCCGGGATGACATACGTGATTACCTGGATAGCCAGCGGCATGCTCGAGATCGGAAAGATGAAGCCCGAGAGGATGAACGTCGGCAGGAACGAGGTGAGCAGTGCGAGCTGAAAGGCCACCTGTTGCGTCGGCGCTACGCTGGAAATGAGCAGCCCCTGCGCTTGCGCCCCGATGAGAAACAGTCCGATCGCGCCGCACAGAGTGAGCCACGAGCCGCGCATCGGCAGCGCGAAGAGCGCCATGGCGACGAGGATGATGAGCAAGGCCGAGATGAACGACAGCAACAGGTAGGGGATTGTTTTGCCCAGCACGTAGGACGCCGCGCCGACCGGCGCCATTCTCACCTGCTCCATCGTGCCGCGCTCGGTCTCGCGCACGACCGAGAGCGCCGTCGAGACGACGGCCGTGATCATCGAGATGTACGCGATGAGGCCGGGCACCAGAAAGAGCGTGCTGCGCAGCTGCGGGTTGTACCAGATGCGCGGCTCGAGCTTAATCGGCGGCGCCGGCGCGACCGTCACGGCCGCTTGCGCTGCCACTTCCGCCACGATCGAATTCGCGTAGCCCATGACGGCGGTTGCGGTATTGGCGTTGTCGCCATCGATGATGATCTGCACTTGCACCGGGCGGCCATTGATGACGTCGCGCCCGTACCCGGCAGGAATGACCAACGCTGCGCGCGCCTGGTTGCGGTCGAGCAGCCGTTCCATCTCGCCGGCCGAGGTCACGTCGGCGACGAGCACGAAATAGCCGGAGTGGGTGAACGCCGACACGAGCGCCCGGCTCTGCGCCGAGCGATCGCGGTCGTCGAGCGCGAGCCGCACGTTGCGGATGTCGAAGTTGAGGGCATAACCGTAGAGGAGCAGAAACATCGCGGGCACGAAGATCAGAATCAGCAGCGTCCGCCGATCCCTCGCGATCTGTCGCAGCTCTTTGGTCGCGACCGCAATGGTTTTACGCATGACTGAAACCTCGACCAACTACAGAACCGCGCCGCGCGGGGTTATGCCCCGGACTGCTCTTCGACAACATCGAGGAAGACGTCTTCGAGTGACGGCGTGACCGGCGCGACCGACCTGACGGCCATCCCGCTCCGCCGGAGTGCGGGCTCAATCGCGGCGACATCGGCCGTGCTGCGCAGCACGGCATGGACGGCGGTGCCAAACAGACTCGTCTTCTCGACTCCCGGCAGTTTGTCGAGCGCGGTCATGGCGGCAACCGGATCGTCGGCGTGCACTTCCACGATCGGACGCGCGGCAAAGCGACTCTTCAACGCCGTCGCCGTGCCAAGCGCCGCAAGCCGGCCGGCATGAATAATCGCGATGCGATGGCAATGCTCCGCTTCGTCGAGATAATGCGTCGTCACCAGCACCGTCACGCCGTCGCGTGACAGTCCGCCGATGAGATCCCAGAACTGCCGGCGCGACAGCGGATCGACCCCGCCGGTCGGTTCGTCGAGGAACACGATGGGCGGCTGATGCAGGATGGCGCAGCCGAGCGCGAGGCGCTGGCGCCACCCGCCGGCAAGATCGCTCGTCCTGGTGTTCTCGCGCCCCTCGAGGCCGGCCATTTTCACGACGAAGCGCCGGCGCTCGTCGAGCGCGCGGCCGCGCAGCCCGTAGATGCCGGCAAAGAAGCGGATGTTCTGGTCGACGGTCAACGGCTCGTAGAGCGAAAAGCGCTGCGACATATAGCCGATGCGGCGCTTGACACCCTCCGGATCGCGCGCGACGTCAATGCCGCCGACATGCGCCGTGCCCGCGGTCGGGCGCAGCAGCCCGCACAGCATGCGGATCGTGGTCGACTTGCCGGCGCCGTTGGCGCCAAGAAAACCGAAGATCTCGCCAGGCGCTACCGCAAAGGACACGCGGTCCACGGCAGTGAACGCGCCAAACTTGCGCGTGAGGTCGCGGACCTCGATCGCGGCCATGGTCATCGCCCCAACGCGCGATCGAGGCGCGCTTCCGCGAGCCTGATGCCGGCCAGCGCGCGGGTGCGATCCAGTTCAGCCTGCAGCAGCGCCAGTTGCGCGTCCAGGACCTCCGTGCTGGTGGCGACGCCGACGGCGAAGCGCTCCGCCACGATGCGGCGCGCCTCGGCGGCGCTCCGTACGGCGTCGGCTGCGGCGTCACGCGCGGCGCGAGCGGAGTCCAAATCGAGCCCGCGCTGCCTGATGTCGAGGGCGATGAGGGAATCCACTTCGTCAAGGCGCGCCCGTGCGGCCGTCACCGCAGCGGCGGCCTCCGCTGTCTCGGCGGCCACGCGTCCGCCGTCCCATAACAACCAGTTGACGCTGACCCCCACCTCCCACGACTCGCGCCAGTCATCGCGGCGCGGAAAGATACGCGGGTTGGGATTGGCGTAATCGACCGAGCCGGTCAGGGCCAGCGTCGGGCGGCGGCCGGCGTGCACGGCACGGCGGCGTTCATCGGCCGCGGCCACGCGGTCGACCAGTGCCTGCCGCTCAGCGCGAGTGGCGGCATCGGCCATCGCTGGCGGTGCCGGCCCGGGGTCGAGCGGATCGGCCGCCTCAATGTCGCCATTCATCCCGGTGAGGCGGCGCAGTTCTTCAAGGACACTCGCGCGCAGGTTGCGTGCCTCGATCAACTGCATCTGCTGCCGCGATCGCTGCGCCTCGGCGCTCGATACCTCGTTGGGCGGCACCAGTCCAACGTCGAACCGGCTGCGCACATCGCGCACATGGGCCTCCGCGCGTGCCATCGCCTCCTGCAGCACGCGGGCCGATTCTGTGGCGGTTGCCAGTGCCCAATACACGCGCACGACCTCGAGCCGCAGATCGGCGCGTGCCGCCTGCACATCGGACGCGGCCGCGCGCGCCTCGGCTTCTGCGGCGCGGACCAGCGCGTCGGTCCGTCCGCCGGTGTAGATCGGCCACTGAAACGAGAGCCGTGTCAGGAAGTTGTCGGGAATGTCTGGATAGATGACGCGTAGGCCGCCGCCGGGCTGTGGCACACCGAATTCCTCGACGTGATTGGTACGGCTGTAGGCGGCGCTGGCAAGCAGGGTCGGTTCGTCCGCGGCACGCCGGCTGCGGATGGCGGCTTGTGCGGCGAGCTCGCGCGCACCGGCCTCGGCGAGCCGGTGGCTTGCCTCGGTGGCGCGACCGATCGCTTCAGCGAGCGTCAGCGGTTGAGGAACCTGGGCGATCGCCGGCGCCGCGGCGAGCACCGCCAGAAGTGCCGCAAAGGATAGTGTGTTGATCGTCATGCGTCGGCCAGCAGTGTGAGGTAGGCGTCCTCGAGCGACGGCGTGATACGACGAACACTTGTCGCGCCGATTCGCGTCGCCACCCCGCTGGTGAATCGGGCCAGCGCCATCTCGGGGTCATCGTCGCGAAGCCACACGTGGAGCCGATCGCCAAACACGTGGGCGTCGAGGCGTTCGGAGGCAAGTGCAGCCTGCGCCGCGCGCGACTCCGGGACCACGACTTCGACGAGCGTCCCTGGTAGATCGGCACGGAGCCGATCGGGTGCGCCGAGAGCCAGCAGGCGGCCGTTATGAAGCAGCGCCACGCGGCTGCAGCGCTCCGCTTCATCGAGATACGGCGTCGACATCACAATCGTGATGCCGCCGGCAAGCAGCTGCGACAGCAGCTTCCAGAACTCACGCCGTGACACCGGATCGACCCCGGTGGTCGGTTCGTCGAGCAGGATGATCTCGGGCTCGTGCACCAGCGTGCAGGCGAGCGCGAGCTTCTGCTTCATCCCGCCCGATAACCGATCCGCAAGCCGCGAGCGGAACTGGCTCAGTTGCATCATGTCGAGCAGGCGATCACGACGCGTCCGGTAGTCGCGGACGCCGTGAATTTCGGCAAAGAACGCGATGTTCTCGTCGATAGTCAAATCGCCGTAGAGGCTGAATCGCTGCGAGAGGTAGCCGACCCGTGTGGTGATGTCGCGGTGATCGACGACGGGGTCGCGGCCCGCGACGCGGATGCTACCGGCATCGGGGTGCAGGAGTCCGCACAGCAAACGGATCGACGTGGTCTTACCGGCGCCATCGGGTCCGATGAGGCCGAACATCTCGCCGCGAGCAACCGCAAACGACAGCTGGTCGATCGCGACCGTGGCTCCGTACCGTTTCCCGACATGGTCGAACGAGAGGGCGGCATCGCTGCCCGTCATGGCTGCGCCTGCAGCGCGATGAGCGCTTCCACCGGCATCCCCTGCTTGAGGATGCCGTCCTTGTTGTCGACCGACACGCGCACGCGGTAGACGAGCTTCGATCGTTCGTCGGCGGTCTGCACGTTGCGCGGCGTGAACTCCGCTTTCGGCGAGATGTAGCTCACCGTGCCGGGCAGGCCGCTCCCGCCGGCATCGGTGAAGACGGTGGCGGCCTGACCGAGACGAATGCGCGGGATGATCGGCTCGGGGATGTAGACGTCGGCCCATGCTTGCGCCAGGTCGGTAATCACGACGACCGGCGAGCGCGGGCCGATGACTTCGCCGACTTCGACCAGCTTGTCGGTGACGACGCCGCCAATCGGCGACTTCAAGGCAGTGTCGTTGAGCGACTCTTCAGCGGTGGCGACCTGAGCGGCGGCCGCGGCGACGCGGGCGCGGGCCGCTTCGATCTCCTCAGGACGCGCGCCGGATCGGAACCGCGCGGTGTTTTGATCGGCCGCGCGCACGCGGCTCTCGGCTGCCTGCACGCGCTCGCGCGCAACATCGCGTCTGGTCGCGGCATCGTCTCGCTGCTTGCGCGAGCCGGCGTTGGCCTGCAGCAGCGCGTCGTAGCGTTGCAGGTCGGCTTCCGCGGCACCGAGCTCCGCGCGCGCTGCTAACACGTCGTCTCGCGCCGCCTGCGCCTGCGCCTGGGCCTGGGCGATGTCCTCGCGGCGGGCGCCGGCCTGCAGCAGCTTCAACTGCGCTTCCGCCTGTGCCAGCTCCGCGCGTGCGCGCTGGACGGCAAGCTCAATCTCGCGGCCGTCGAGACGCAGAATCAGCGTATCGGGCTCGACGCGATCGCCCTCCTTCACGGTGAGCAGCAGGATGCGGCCGCCCACTTCCGGCGCGAGCCGCACGTCGGTCGCCTCGACGTGGCCCGACGCGCGAATCTCGTTCGGCGAGGGCTCCTCGGCGCATGACGCCAGCGCCGCGAGGACGATCGCGACGGCGATGCGCGGTGAGCGTGGTCTCATGACGGCTCCTTCAGGCCGGCGGCGTTGTCGGCGGGCTGAAGCATGCGCAGCGCCACCAGTTGCATATGGCGCGTGAGCTCGGTGTGTGCGACAGGCACGAACATGGGCAACTGATCGCGCCCTGGAACGGCTGCGGCGCGCTCTCTGGCGGCGTTGAGCATCAGCGGCCCGAGGATGCTCATGTAAGCCATGACCGGATGGACGGGACGAAACGCGCCGCTCTGCTGTCCCTGCGCCAGGATGCGGCCAAACGCGAGGAACACGGTGCGTATCAGCGCGAGCGTGTCGGGATCCAGATGCGGCGCGCCGTCGGCAATCTCCCGCATCATCAGCGGCGGAAAATACGGACGTTCGTCGGTGAGCGCGACGAACGCTTCGATGAACCGCGCCATCTTGTCGGCCGGCGTGGCCTGGTCATCGACGATGGCAGTGACGCGCGCGCCGGCGGCGCGCAGCATGTCGCAGACGACGTAGCGGTAGAGCGCGAGCTTGTCGGCGAAGTGGTAATAAATCATGGCTTTGTTCACGCCGGCCGCGTGGGCGATGTCGTCGACCGACGATCCGTCGAAGCCGCGGCGTGAGAACGCGTCAGCCGCGGCAGCGAGAACGGCGCCGCGCGTCACTCCCGCGTCGGTGCCGGGCCGCGGCCCGCCGCGGCGGCGCGGCGCGCGGCGTGGACGCGCGCGCGGGCGGGGTTGCGGGCGGGCGTGCGGGCGCTGGCGGGGGGTGACGGGAGCGCGTTTGCGCATTAACTAAATAGTTAGTTAAGACACGGCGCGTGTCAAGAGGAATCTCGGTATGCTGGCAGAGCGGCGATCGGGGACGGCGGGACCTCACTGTCCACCCGCCGCGCTCGCTGTTGGAGGCGCCGATGACCCGTTTGATTCTCGCGCTCGCGGCTGTGCTGGCAACCACATCCAGCGCGACGGCACAGGGCCGGCCCGACCACTCAGGCACTTGGGCCATGGATGAGGCTCGCAGTGAATCGCCCACCCACGAAGGCTTCGTCGGCCCCGTCGTCTGGGTCGTCAAACAGACACCACAGGAGCTCGCCGTCGAGATCAAGCGCGGGCCAAAAGCGGTGGCGGTGACCTACAAACTTTACGAGAAGCAACCGACCAGCCCTTCCACGGAGGGCGTCCCGTCGTTCCGCGGCTACTGGGATGGCGACCGGCTCGTCACCGAAACCGCGCAGAACATCCAGGGCCAGACTGTCACCACCAAAGAGACGCGGACACTCCAAGCCGGTGGGCGCGAGCTGCTCGTCGAACGGCTGATCGTTGTCGAACACGGCTACACGCTCAAAGGCACGCAGAACTACAACACGGCGAAGGACGTGTTCACGAGGGTGAGCCCTTAGAAGACTCAGACAGAACGAAGTCTTCTCTGTCCACTTGACGTGAAGGTCATCATCGCCGGCGGTTCCGGTTTCCTCGGCCGGGCGCTGCAGACCAGACTCCAACAAGGCGGCCATGCGGTTGGCATCCTCACCCGCCGCCCGCGCCCCGGCACGCAAGAAGACATCGCGTGGTCGCCTGACGGGTCGGCGGGGACCTGGGCCCGCGCGCTCGATGGCGTCGATGCGGTCATCAATCTCGCAGGCGAAGGAATTGCCGATCAGCGCTGGGACGAGCAGCGCAAGCACGCCCTCCGCACGAGCCGCGTGGCGGCGACGCGAAGCCTCGTCGCGGGAATTCGCCAGGCGGCGCAACCGCCCGCGGTTTTTGTCAGCGGCTCGGCGATCGGCTACTACGGACCGCGCGGCGCCGAGATCGTCACCGAATCGACACCACCGGGTTCGGACTTCCTGTCGGAGCTGTGCGTTGAATGGGAGCGCGAGGCGGAGCAGGCATCGGCCGTGACTCGCGTCGCAATCGTCCGTACCGGTCTGGCGCTTCACCGCAGCGGTGGCGCGTTGGCGAAAATGCTTTTGCCATTCCGGCTGGGGCTCGGTGGGCCGCTCGGCGCCGGCGGTCAATACATGCCGTGGATCCACATCAGCGACTGGGTCGATCTCGTACTCTGGCTCCTCACCGATTCCGGCACGCGCGGCGCCTTCAACGGGTCGGCGCCGGTGCCGGTCACCAACGCCGAATTCACACGCGCGCTCGGCCGCGTTCTTCGCCGTCCTGCCGTCGTGCCTGTGCCCGGTTTCGGGCTGCGTATTCTACTTGGAGAGATCGCGGGGGCGCTGTTGACCGGCCAGCGCGCCGTGCCCGCACGCGCGCAGGAGATGGGCTTTCAGTTCCGGTTTCCGCAGCTGGAACCCGCCCTGCGCAGCCTCATTGGGTGATAGGGTGATTGGCGATTGAGCAATTGCATTGGTGATTGGGCGATCGAGCGATTGCATTGAGTAATTGGGACGTTGGCGCGGATTGACCGATTTGGTGAATGCGGCATTGCGTCAATCACCGGATGACCAATCGCGCAATGCAATCACCCAATTGCCAATCACCCAATGCAATCGCTCAATCACCCAGTCGCCAAATCGCTCAATGCACGTGTCACTTCCCTATCGCTATCAGTTCGTCATCGCCACGCAGGAACAGCCGTCCGCGCGAGATCGCCGGGGATGCGACGATGTGCGTGTCGATCTTGTTACGAGCGAGGATCTCGGGCTTGCGGCCGGCGCGCAGGACTACGGTCTCGCCGGTTTCGCTCACCAGATAGACTTTGCCGTCGCCAGCCACCGGCGATGCCGTGAACACCCCGCCGATACGCTCTCGCCAGACTGACTGCCCCGTCGCCGGATCGAGCGCGCTGACGATCCCCATTTCGCTCGCCATGTAGAGGAGTCCGTCGTAATACACGAGCGACGAGACGTAGGGCGCACCGGTCGGCGTCTTCCAGACAACGTGGCTGTTGCTGACGTCGCCCTGGCCGCCAAGGCGAATGGCAAGGTATGGGCTGCTGCGGTAGCCGCGGCTCAAATACAGGATCCCCTGATGATGCGTCGGCACGGGGATTGGGAAGCGGTTCTCTTCCAGCACCTGCCATAGCGGCGCGCCTGTCGCGGGATCGAACGCCTCGACGCCGCGACTCGAGTTGAGCACCAGCGTCGCCTTCCCTTCGTGCGTCACCACGAGCGGCGTGCTGTACGAGTGCGCGCCGGGTTGCCGGTCGCGCTTCCACCGCAACGCACCGCTGCGCTTGTCGAGGGCGAGCAAATACGACGACGGTTCGTGATAGCAGGGAAAGATCACGAGGTCGCCATGCAGGACCGGCGAGCTCGCATGCCCCCAGTTGATTTCAAAAGCGCCGTACTCTTTGCCGAGATGACGCGTCCAGAGTTGCTTGCCGCTCGCGGCGTCGAGGGCCGTGACCTGCCCGGTGCCGAACCACGCAATCACGATCTGGCCGTCGGTCACCGGGCTGGGCGTCGACAGGTTGTGCTTGTCGTGGACGCCGGTCAGTGGGCCATCGGCGCGCGTCTCGTGCTGCCACACGCGACCACCGTCATTCCACCGATACGCGGTGACGGCAAAGGTCACTGCCTCGGCGTTCGCGGTTGCGACCGCGCGGCTGAGATTTTTCTCGCCCGCCACGGCAGCATCGGCCCCCTGGACGAGAGAGGGATGGTTGCCGGGCTGTCGTCTGCCGCTGCCGATTTGACTGGTGACGAACAGTTTCTCGCCGGCAATGACAGGCGAGGACACGCCAGCGCCGGGCAGGCGGACGCGCCACGCGATGCCGCGCGTCTCCGTCCACTCCTGCGGCAATCCGGTTTCCGCGGTGACGCCGGTCCCCTTCGGCCCGCGCCACGCCGGCCAGTCGTCCGCGGATACGACGGCGATGAGAAACGAAAAGAGGACCGCTGACATTGCGAGGCGTTTCATGCAGGAATTATCGCAGGGGAAGCCGTTGGAGGAATCAAGAGAAGGCAATCCGCGGAGGGGCGGAAAACGCGGAACTGCAGCGGGCCGCAGCGGGCGAAGCCCGCTAGCAGGGTGAGGCGGTGGCCGGCGGCCCACTCATGTCTCGCTGTTCGCTCCGCTCGCGTGACACTTCCCCGTGTTCCGCTCCTCCTCGGATGTTTTTTCCGTCTACAGGAAATTCGGCGCGCCAGCCTTGAAGTCGGCCCCGAGAATCGACACCGAATTGCTGCCCAGCCAGCTGTCGATCACCTTGGCGTAAACCGATCGAAAGTCGGTCTCGAATTTCACATCCGCGGCGTTGTTCTCGAGGGTTGGATTGGCCGGGTCCTGTCGCAGATCCGCTGCCGTCCCATAGATGCCACCGCGGACGCTGCCGCCAATCGCCATCATGATGCCCGCCGCGCCGTGGTCGGTTCCGGCGCTGCCGTTCTCGGTGATGCGGCGGCCGAACTCCGAGAACACGACAACGAGCGTCGATCCCAGCAGCCCTTGATTGTTGAGATCCTGATAGAACGCGAGCACGCTGTCGTTCACCGTTGCCATCAGGTTGACGTACGCGCCTTGATTGGCGCCCTGGCCCGAATGCGTGTCGAAGCCGCCGGTCTGCACCCAGAACACCTTCGTGCCGAGCCGCCGGTTCATCGCGCCGGCAACCGCGCGCAGCGCTTGCGCGAGACCGTTGTTTGGATAGGTGAGCGTCGGCTGGTACGACCCGACTCGCGCCACCTGCTCGAGCGTCCCCAGCGCACCTTGCGCTGTGGAATTCACGAACGCCAGGTGCGGTCGATCGACCGGCAGATGCGACGAGATCCGCGTCGCCGCAACGCGCTCGAGCACCGCTTCATTGCCGGTATTCGGGCTCGAGAAGCTGTACGTGGCCGGACTGGTGATGGCCGGCACACCGACGGTACGGGCGATCAGCGGACGCGGCATC
>WUUC01233636.1_pt1 | contig 12199 bp, 6 predicted proteins | sample 6278441 | NCBI WGS metagenome assembly WUUC01 (sample SAMN13675441, study PRJNA597444) | soil metagenome | isolation source: soil | place: USA: Washington | collected 2017-10 | reverse complement strand
TCTGATTCCTGACTGTCATCACATAATCGGCTTGCTGCGGTTCCGCCTGCATTTTTGGATCGTGGAGCCTTATCGTCTCTTTGGTCACTATCGTGAAGCCCTTTGCGCGTATCATTTTTGCGCCCTTTTGTGGCAGAGCGTAAGCAATCGCCGCAGAGAGTACTCCGACAACGAGCAACATGATCGATATTAATCGGAGTTTTCTTGAAACTGAAGTCTTCATGATTTCCCTCCTGAAGTTGAGCGGAAAGCAGGAGTGTAAGGACTACCTCAAAACGGAACTCCTGCGGAGGGGGTGAATTCGTACGCGTGGCTACGCTATTCCCGCATTGACTGTTATGTCAACGTTAAAGTGTTTGGTGACTAGTCAAACCTAACTTGGAGCGTTTTGGAGCAACGGAAAACGAGGTTGTACGGCGCAACTTATTGAAAGAAATGGTAGGCGCGTGGGGATTTGAACCCCAGACCCCTACCGTGTCAACGCCGTCCCCAAGTAGCTCGGACAGCGCGTAATCTTTCCTACCGCGCTAAACATTAACTACTGCGGCTAGAGAAGTCACGCTTAGGCTGCGTAGATTGATTGGATTCGAAGCGTAGTCTGCCAAAAGTCTGCCAAAAGTAAACGCTCACTTCGACACGCGCGCCGCCTTAGAGGATCTCGCGTTATTACTTCCTGTCCTTAATTAGCACTCCAACTTTCATCGGACTCTTACTCTTCGATCGATAAAGTTTTATGGTTTCGGGTTCACCAAGTTCGATACACCTGTAATGAACCGGAACCGAGTCACTGGAAGGGCAGGTAATGGCTGCCATTATGGGAAGCGCGGTACCAGGCTGGTTGAGCGTCCAATGATAACCACCCAGGTTGACCGTTAAAGGATCTTTGAAGGCAAAATGGTGAACGATGACCTCCTGATTTGGTCGAACTGCGATGTTGGTCTGAACCCAGCGGTCTGACGGTAAAGAATACTGGTAAAAGACTTCATCAGGTGTTCTTCCGAGTCCCTTTTTTTCCGGTTGAACAGTGATTTCAGTTTTGATGACATTGCCGGGAGATGGCGGATGCCTTGAACTTCCTGCACACGCGACAAGCACAAACACCATCACGAACGCCGCGATCGCTGGACTGCTTTTGTCGTGGCCCCGACAAGCTTTTTCCCAGTCACCAAAGATTCCTTTATTCCGAAGATTCTCTTTCATTCTTTTATCATCGAATCGGGAATGTAGAATCCTGAGATCTTAAGTTGGCGGTTTGCTTTCTTAAGGTAATCTGGGACCTTGAAGTGTATGTGTAACTTACTGCCTTGCCGCAATATCGCGAATCGCCGGTCCAACTGCTTGATTAGAGTGTTTCCTTCGGCGCTGATTATCGACCGACGGCCGTTTTCGTCCGTTACCTCTAAATACACCTGATCAATGAAGGAAGTCTCGGGCTGCGACTCTTCGACGACGAATGTGTCAACATTCCCGTTAACTAAAACCCGCACAGTCTGCTGACGACTTCGGGTTACTGCGTTAATTAAAATGGGCCCCATCCGTTTTAGCGTGCCGCTCGCACCATCTTTGTAAAATAATATCGGACACGATCCTCCCTCGAATGCCCCCCTCGCAATTAAGTTGTTAGGCTCGAACCTTCGGACTTTCCACGGCGTCAGAATTCCTTTGCCGGTCTTAAACACAACGTCCTGTACGTCTATTGAGTTACCTATGAAATATACTGGCTCGACATAAGATTCAAACCGTGGTTTGCTGTCCAAATTCGATTTACTGATGGTTACGATCGAAATGATAGGATTTCCTTGACGATCTGCGCCTCTTACGAGTTCAAAGGGAATCGCTTCCTCGACTCGACTTGTCCACCAATGCTTAGGCAACCTGCTCGTTTCCATGTACTGCTCCTGATTCCAAATTTCTCGGTTCCGTGGATTTGTGGCAAAGCCAAATTCGAGGGACAGCGGAACAAACAAGTGTTCATTTGGACGGAGTAACTCTAAAGGTAAAGCAGTTTCCGTCACTATTCCCTTGGACAGGGTCGTTTGCTGTTCAGCTCTCGAAACTAGCCTGTAGGCCTGATCAGTTTGGACAACCTTTTGTTTGAGCGCAGACAGCCCAATAGGTTTATCGCCGACATTTTCTATGTCGAGAACTAGCATCTTGAGTTCCCGAACAGAGGTTAGGTCTTGATAACCATCGTGTTGGAAATAAGTGGTCAGGAAAGCAAGGTCTCTTATTTGCGAATTGGCTGTCGCTATTGCTTTCGTAATGGGATCACTAGTGTGTTGCGACGCTTCAGTAGCATTAAGCGGTCCAAAAATTTGAAATTGATCAAACGGTATGATTGGAGCTTGAGAGTCTGACATTACCCACCAATGTGGATCTGTTTGAACTCGCAACATCAAGTCATCGATGCTCAAGGTTGATGCAATGTGCTCTTTGAGCGGATCTCGCACCTTCCTACCGCGATAAAACTCTTTAGGATTTTGCGCTCGTTTGGCAGATCGCGGAGCTGATTCCGTAACATTCTCTGCGAATGTCTCGACATCCGCGTACCAAAGCTCTTTGCCGTCCTGCGTGCCCGCATACCACCGAGTCATTTGATAGTCAGTTTGTTCCGCATCCCGCTTACACAACTCGATCAAACCTTGTAGATTTTGATAGACATCGTTCTTAAGCCAGATCGGTCTAAGAGCAAAACCATCTGCCGGCGAAAATCCAAAGCCATTCATGGCACGATCCAGTAGGATCGCTCCTTCTATTCGATAGTAGGTTGCCCTGACGTTAGGCATTTCTTGAAATACCTGATTATTGGCGGGGCTATTCCCAATTGAGGTAGGAGGAGGAGGAGTATCTTTTCTGGGAGTAATGGCCCAAATCGCCAAAACCAATCCGATGATGGAAGATATCGCCGTTATGGATAACAGCCACGGATGATTGTGGTATTTTTCAATTAGTCGATCTGTTGCACCAAGGAACCTGGCTCGCCGCGTGACGGTACGTGCGTCGCCGATTTGCACTCGCGGATCATAGCGAAAATAAAGTTTACCCTTGATTCTTGAACGCTCGAGCTTTTTTGCGCGTCCGAGACGGTAAATATCAGCCGGGGTCGTTTTCAAGAATTTCGCGAGTTGCTCTGCTGTATACCATTCATTTTTCATAGATGAGACACAACCTCCCGCAACCACTCCCCCCACATTGAAGGGAAAGAGCTTTTAAGATCGCTTGTCATATGGTTCCCAGGTTCAATCACAGGGATTTAACATGCCGCACTGCGGTTTCGGCGTTTTACCCGCTTGCGATAACCGAAAATGGCAGCTTATATGTTTCCATGAGGTGATTTTCGGTCACACTCAACAGTTCGAGCTGTTCTACCGTCGACTTCTCTTTCGAGAGTCCGGGCTGTACAACGTAGATGCGAAGTTGTAGGGGACATACGCGAGCCATCTCTCTGATCGTCACCAGTAGATCCTTGTCGCCTCTTTCGAACCGTGTTGCTTGTCGTCGTTTGCTCTTCTTTGGCTCCCGTCTCAGTAAATGACTGAATAGCTCAACCTGTTTTTCGTGACTGTACATCCAGCGAATGCTCTTCTGCGCTTGGCCACAGACCTCATACATATCTTTGATACGTTGACCCGGTTCGCTCTTTGAGTATTTGCAGTGATAGAACTCAACATCGATTCGTTTCTTCTTCTCCGACTCCTCCACAACCTTGATCGCAACGACATCTGCGGCTTCTCCTGAGCCGTCGTCGTCGAAGATAACGTTGTAATCCTTTTTCTTCAGCTCCTCGATAACACGAAACTGGATTGTATCTTTCGCCTTGGCAACGCCTTGGGACTCTTTTCTCAGATCGACACCCGCCCACTTCCATACGGCAATTTTGTCTCTGTCGTATGGAGCGTATTTCGTCTTTAGTGGTGTAAACGTATTACCTTCCAACGAGGAGCCATCGACGAACCAGAAGACCGGCGGCTCCTCATAGAAGAAATCCTCAAGGGGAATAAGCGAAGAGCGGTGCTTCACTAACATGTTCTTCCCGCCCAAGACGGAATAGCGGTAGTCGCTGTTACCGGCACGCTCGAATAAGCTTAGAGATATCTCGACTCGCGACTCGCCCGACGATATTTCAAATCGAAGCTCGTTCGCCTCAGCAGAATCGACAAGAGATATTTCCGTGTGGAGTAATTGCCATTCTGGTTCTTCATCAAAAACAAATGAAAAGAAGGTTTCAGGCTCCTTATAAATTTTCTCTGGCCAGTCAACGGCTATAGGCGCGTTGTAAGGTAATGCTGCAACAGTCGTAGATTCTAGAGTCCCCTTCAGTATTTCGTCAGGATCAATGCTCTCGTCCAATACTTTAGCGCCTATACTTTTGCACCACTTCGCCAAGACCTCGACGTGGTCTCTGCGAAAAGACCAAATTCGCCCTTTGCGTGAGGCGCCCACTGTTACCTTATTTCCATCTTCGAAGCCTGTACCGGACAAGACGGCTTTGCGGGCGTTTCGCTTTTGCGCCTCCGTAAGACCTGCCTCAACATCTGCGCCCATTCGTCCCGTATATCTCACCAGCCTCCCAAGCTGTTCAGTGAGTCCGACATTCTGAAGTCTAAGCCGATTGATTCCGGCAAAAGAACGAAACACGGCTTGCTCATTGACAAGCTCTACGTCCTCTCCTGCAACTGCCCTAGCAAGCGATTTGAATTCGCCCTGGTTACTAGAGTTGTTGATAAAGAGTAACTTCTGCCGATCATCCCAGATCACGACGTAGAGTTCCCAGTCCCAGTTGTAGATTTCTTCGATCTCCGCCCATTCGACTCCTTGCTTCTGAGCCGTAACAATGATCAGAGTGTTTTTCCCGTAATTGACATCGAAGTGAACACGCTCGAAGGATGCAATACCAGGGATCCCACTCTTAAAATTCTCGGGTGTCCAATTCTCGCATTTTGTTTTGTAAATGACGGTGCTCGTCGCAGGCTTAATTTGGGTTAACGGTAGATCTTCGGGGAAGTTGGCAAATCCATCCAGGAATTCCTTTAGGCTTACTTGCGTCTCGATCACACTCTCGCTGAGTTCAGGCAACAGATGATTCCAGTCAGGGTCCCTTGTATATAACTTTCTAAGTTCGTCCTGCACGTCTACGTCCGCAACATTGGCAATGAAGGTTGCATTCCCTAGATCTGGTCGCGACCGTGTAAAGCGGCCTGCGAGCTGAAGTGTGACAGCGAGGCTTTTCCTGATGTCATGGAACGCTGCAATCTTTAATTCCGGCAAATCGAAACCTTCTCCTAACATGTCGACGCAAACGACGATCTTCGATTCGCCTGTAACTATCTTTCGTCGGATCTCTTCTCTTTGGACTTTTGATTTGATCCCTGTATGAATCTGAACCGGGTTAAACTCACTGTACTTCTCATATAGTGGAAACACCTGTCCCGCACGTTCGACGCTGTCGACCCGCGCCATCAGTATGTGATTGTATTTCGCATCAAGACGGAGTTGCTCAACCGCCTTTGCCGCAATCGCCTTGTCGGATTCAGCAGGATTGAATTCGAGAACTGGTTCGAAGTGGATCGGCTTGAAGTAGTCTTCTTCCTGCGCCTTCTTTAAAGGGTACTTAAAAATGATCTTGCCATCGAGTGGTTTGCCGTCTTCTCTGAAAGGAGTGGCCGTAAATTGCAACGTGTATTTTGCGTAGAATTTTTCCTTAAATGACCGCCATGTCGGGGCCTCAGCGTGATGCGCCTCATCGATGAAAAGGTACGGGATGTGTTGGGCCATGCGCTCCTGAATCTCTTCAGTGCATTGCCCGGCAATCTGGCTTGTCGTCACAACCACATGGCATCGTTTGAAAAAGGAATCTACCTCATGAACGTCTTTAGGCTTGTGACGGAGAATGCCTACCGCAGGATAAAGAACGCTATCTTGCAGAACATGACAATTCTTGTCCTTGAGAATTCCAAGGGTCAAAAACTTATTCGCCAGTTGCACTCGCGGGGCGTCCGTCGGGACGACTACTAATATCTTTGGGCAGGGTCTAGAGATTAATACGGACAACATCGTTTCGGTCTTGCCGGTGCCTGTTGGCATGACGATAGTTGCTACCTCGTTTGAGACTATCCAATGCCCGTGGACCATGTGCACCGCTCCGACCTGCGGTTTCCTTAGGCCTTTGACATTCTTATCAACGTCTTCGGTGACATATGAGAAAGACCCGTTCCACGATTCGATGACCTCTCGCATTCGCTTGCCGCGATCGGCTGCGTAGAGGGCAACCTCCGCTAGCGACGGATGCTTGATCCATTTGTCATTGGATAGATCAAAGAATGCAGTGCCGTTGCTTAATCTTCCTGGGCTTACTCGAATTGCCCGCGTGAAGCCATTGACAACTGCCGAAGGTTTTTCGAAAAGCAGGATTCGTTCTGTCTCATTATCCGTCGGAATGAGTATCTTGCCTTTAAACCTTCCCTCCTGGTAGTTAGCGATGGTTCCGTCAACGATGGTCTGCGGGATGAAAAGTTGTTGAATCGTATTGCCGCCCTGAGCTGCATTGACTTCAAAAACCGGCGGGAGTTGGATTTGCTCTGTCATCGCGACTGTGATAGTTATCCCGAGCGGTCCTTCTTATGCGTCAAGTCTTTCCGCGAGTTTGTCGGCGAGCCAACGACCGACTCTTAAGCGTCAAACAAACTCGCGATTTAAAGGCCGGCTGAGAGTTATGCGAGATGCGCAGGCTCTGAGGACCAGCCTGATGAATTTCGTTCTCCAGCATTTTAGCATTGAAAGAACGGTCGTATCATATCGGCGCTAACTCGGCCGGTCTGGCCCACCCACTCCCAGGAGGACTCAATCCTTGCGAGTTGTAAAGGTCAACGCGAAGGGGGACTTCAAAGTTTTACCAGTGAGGCATCTCTCTGCTCGGGTGCCCTGGCACGACGATAAGTGGAACGGCAAGACCTGTTGTAATGTCCTCGACAATTCTTTTTGTCGAATATTGCCAAAGGTCGATAAGGAGAAGGACCCCGACCGTGAACTTTCGAATAAGACAATTGATGAAACAAACTTCCCACCGTGTATCTCTGAAAAGGGAACTTTTCTATCACCAAATGAATACGCGCGTGACATCACCCACGCGTGGAAAGATATCAACCCGTTGTTCAAGGCGTACGGCCCGTGTCGATTCCTTCACAAAGCATACTCGTTCAATGCTGTCCCATTCCGTTGGATGATTAAGTCGCTCGCTGAACCGAATTACCATTTCGATCCTACTGACCGACCGCATAAATCATCCAAGGCTATCCAGTTTGAGGTTGACTACAGCCCTGACCTAGAACAGGACATCGACGAGCAATTAGGATTTGAAGGAAATATTTGGGTGCAGCACCCGCAAAATCAAAGAGCCCTTCTCGATACGTTTTTTGGCTGCCTCTATCCGGAAAAGTCTCTGATCTTCTTTTACGCGAAGCATACGCCCCTCTCAGAACCAAATGAGAGAGTGATCGTTGGCGTTGCCAGAGTCAGACGAGAAGTTGGTCCCACCCTCGAGTATAAATTCCCGCGAAATTACACAGGCCACCAGAGCTACCCATGGGACAGGTGCGTTGAGCACACGCTCAGACCTAAGGGGCATGACGGATTCCTTTTGCCTTATCACGAGATCCTGGACTATGCGAGAGACAACAACAGCGATTTAGAACTGCACGATTACGTTGCCGTCGCGCCAGACTTCGAACAGTTCTCATTCGCGGCGGAGTTAGTTGAGCACGATACAGCGATCGATGCGCTGCTAAGCATCGCCGAAAGCCTGCGCAAAACGAGGGGACTCCTCAAGAAGTCGTTCGAAGAAGAACTCAATTGGATCGATCGCGAGATATCAAAGCTCTGGGACATGCGCGGAGCGTTTCCTGGATTGGGTCCTGTGTTGAGCGCCATTGGAATTGAGAGCGGCAACACGATAGCTTGGGAAATCGAGAAATACATTCTCGACAAAGATGGTGACCTTCTTAAGATCAATCCATGGACGATTTTTGAAGAGAGCATAAGTGAGCCTCAAAAATACTTTGGATACCGTGGATCGAGACTGTTTAATTCGACCATTAAAACTAAATGGGCGAACAAGCCAATCAAGAAGAAACAGTTTTATAAGTTTGTTAGCCGCTGCCAGCTTAACAACGATGAAGCGGCTTTTCTGTTAAAGGAGTTTGCCACTTCCTTTGAAAATGTGTTTCAGAATCCATATATCCTATACGAACGCACTCGACACGATCCCGACGGGTTGACCTTTCAGAAAGTTGATAAGGCCCTATTCCCGCCGGAGAAAATCAGGACATCATTCCCTCTAGCCGAAGGCGTCCTAATGGACAACCAACTCGACCCTTGCAGAGTGCGTGCGGCGTCGGTTTGGGCAATGGAAGAGGCGGCGGCCAACGAAGGTCATTCACTCCTTTCATTTGATGATCTTCTGAATCGACTCATCGAGAAACGATTGGAGGAGTCTTTCCCGATCGATGAAGATACGTTGGCGGCACAGGCTGAAGATGAGTTCTTTAAGGACGAAATTCTAATGATCCCGCCATCGGCTGACAGCACAATCGTCTTCCTGAAACTACAGAGACTCCAAACACTGAAGGAGATCATTCTTCAAAGACTCAATCTGCCAGAAGGACTGGAACCTACCGAGGATGTGAAGGTCGATTGGCTCTCCGAGGTGAATAGATACTTTAACGAAAGACGGAAATTAAAGGACGGGCCAATTAGTCAACTTGAACGGGAGGCGCGCTACGAGAAGGCAGAGGCGTTGAAGATTCTTGCCAACCACAGTTTCTCAGTTTTGATTGGACCAGCGGGCTCCGGGAAAACGACTCTCCTGGAAATATTCCAACAGCAAGCCGATATCGATGCGGGAGGAGTCCTCAAGTTGGCTCCGACCGGAAAAGCGCGGGTCAAGCTCGGACCGGACGCCATGACAATCGCTCAATTTCTTTATCCGAGTAGATATGAGGCACGCACAGGCTCCTATCATCCTAACAAGACGGCGCCGAAGAGTGCGTACCTTCGCAACGTCATCGTCGATGAAGCTTCAATGCTAACCGAGGATCAGCTGGCAGCATTGCTCGACGCGCTCGGCCCAATAGACCGTTTCATTCTAGTTGGAGATTACCGGCAATTGCCGCCAATCGGCACGGGCCGGCCGTTTTTTGATATCGCGCAAAGACTCAAACCGGAGAGGTCTACTTCGGCTCCGCTCGATGAGGAGGGATCGTTTCAGCCGCTTACCGGACCAGCTTATGCAGAGCTGACGAAGAACCTCCGACAACCAAAATCTGGAGACACACGCTGGGACGTCAAACTGAGTCGATGTTTCAGCGACAGCATCGAAAAAGACGACGTAGACATATTCCGGCAGATTAGTTCAGGTATTCAATCGAACCACCTGCGTTTAGAGAAATGGTACGCCAGCGACGATTTTCGTGAACTATTGAAGAAGACTCTGGAGGAAGAGCTTAGGCTTGACCCTAAGGATCTACAGAGATCTTTTAACCTAAAGATCGGGGCAATCAATGACGGCAACTACCAGTATTTCAACTGCGGGGCAGCGGAAGACAGCGTGGAGGTCTGGCAGATACTATCTCCAGTAAGGGGATATGGATTTGGTGTGAAAGAAACGAACAAGCTTATTCAACATACCTATCGAAAGGGATTCGTAGATCTCGCCCTGGGTAAAGCACGAAAAATCGCGAAGCCAAAGGGAACCGACAATGTCGTGTACGGAGACAAAGTTATAAACCTGCGGAATTCAAAATGGGAGGACTGGCAAAAGATTGAGCCCAGAGAGAAGAAGCTCACAGCTTTGAATTACATTGCGAACGGAGAGATTGGAGTTATTACTGGTGACTTTCGTAGCAGGAACAGCTCTTACACCGGCGAGCCTAATATCGAAATTACTTTTTCTACTCAGCCAGGCTACAGCTATGTTTTCAAACCAAAGCAACTTGGCGACGAGGGCAGCCGATACAGTGTAGAACTGGCCTATGCGATCACGGTTCACAAAGCTCAGGGGAGCGGCTTCAAGAAAGTGTTCTTGGTTCTGCCATCGAAAGGAGCAATCTTAAGTCGCGAACTTCTTTATACGGCCCTGACTCGGCAAGAAGACAAAGTAGTAATTCTGCATCAGGGTGAATTCCGAGACTTCATTCGTCTAGCCTCGACGGATGCTTCAGCTACAGCCCGACGTTTTACTGACTTATTCTATCTTCCCGACATTAAGCAAATAGAAAACAAATACTACGATGCCAAATACGTGAATGTTAGTGAGCGCGGGGAACGAATGATCAGCAAGAACGAAGTCATCATCGCAAACCTTCTCAACAAGTACAGTGAGACAATTCAATATGCTTACGAAGACAAATTGAAATTCACGGGGTCGGGAAGGACGGTTCACCCAGATTTCGTGATTGACAATCTCATTACGCGAAAGCGCTTTTACTGGGAGCACCTCGGCCTAATGACACTCAAGGACTACCGCGATAAATGGAATTTGAAATTCGCACAATACGTTAAAGAAGGATTTGTCCCGCATGCTAAGGCTAAACCGACGGACAAGCGGGTCTTGATAGTTACAGAGGAGAATCCAAATGGAGGAATTAACTCGCAAGAGCTTGATCAACTTATTCAAACTGTAGTTCTGAGATAGTTAGTTCCCTTTAAGCCGCTCCAGGTGCCGCAATCGTAACAATGGATGATGCCTACCAACCGAGTCAAGAACCTCGGTCGCCAAAAACGCCTTCCAACAACGACGCGATTACAGAGCAGATTCGCGAATTAGAGCTTTTCGATCTCCGGACGGTTGACGACGACCGGATTTACCAAAAGGTCCTCCAGCTAATGGCCTCATATGGTGGTCGTCAAATTGGCCTCAACCCCGCGAATCGTTTCTATCGTGTGAGGAAAAACTTCAATGAAAGACTACGGAATAACAAAGGCCTGGAGTGGTATCCGCCGCTATTTACTCAATTGCGATTGACTTGGTATCCACAACCGGAGAGTTGTACGACTCGCGGTCGCGTTAATCGAGTTGGTGAATCGGTCTTCTATTGTGCGAATTCAATCGACACTGCTGTTCTGGAAATGAAACCTAAGATTGGAGAGTACTTAACAATCTTGGAATGTGCGTTCGTAAATGAGAATGCCGAACCTAATATTTTCGAGAGCGGAATTCATGAAGGACCGGGGCGCTTTAATCCCAATTATGGAGCGTCGCCACCGGACGAAGATCATAAGTACCAAGGGTTTCTCAATCAGCAAGGAATTACAGAACAAACTCGACTAATTCGATCATTCTTAGTGCGCCAATTCATGAAAGTTGTGGAGGTAGGTTCTGAACACGAGTATAAGATCACCAACGCGATAGCCAATGTACTTCTCAAGGAATTTGCTTTCATTAGGAAGACTGATTTCATGCCAGTTGAACTGAAAGCCGATGGCATCGCTTACGCAAGCATCGCTGCGGAGGCTAAAGGAGCAAACATCGCGTTCACCTGTGAAGCCGCAGATCGTCTGTTAAGGCCGCGAAAGCGGTTCTGGTTGCTCAGGGAAAGGATGGAAAGCCGAGGGTCTTGCCGTTGAATCGGACAGCGCAAGGTGTCTTCAAGGTTCTTGTCACTGACCAGACAACGGGTGAGTGGCTCTTCACCAACCGCGACGGTGAACCGATCAGCGATCAAGAAAGGGTTTGCCGCTGCGTGTGTGAGGGCGGGAATTGAAGACCTGCGTGCGTACGATCTAAGGCATACATTCGCGACTCGACTGCTCGAACGAGGCGTTCATCACTTTGTGATTTCCGCCTTGCTCGGACACTCGACGCCTATGACGGGCTTTGGTTTTTCGTCACGCATGACACCCGGTTACGCGCACGCTACCTGGGACACGATGGTTGCGGCAGTTGCAACGCTTGAGGAACCATTACAACTCAAGCATCACGCTGCGAAATTGGAACAGGTAAGGAAGGTTGGTTAGCTTTGAAAAAGACGATGGAAGACAGAATTTCGAGAGTAAGCCAAAAGTCTGCCAAATCGGAAAACGGACGGGAACCCTTACGCACTGCATGAGATGGCTAATTCATTGAGACGCTTTGATATAAAAATGGTAGGCGCGTGGGGATTTGAACCCCAGACCCCTACCGTGTCAAGGTAGTGCTCTACCCCTG
>WUUC01054997.1_pt1 | contig 12199 bp, 22 predicted proteins | sample 6278441 | NCBI WGS metagenome assembly WUUC01 (sample SAMN13675441, study PRJNA597444) | soil metagenome | isolation source: soil | place: USA: Washington | collected 2017-10 | reverse complement strand
GGACGCTCATCCTCGTCGACACGTCCAGCTCGATGCACGAGGCGTTCTCCAAGGACGGCTCCCTGATGCGGTGGGATGCTGCGGCCCTCTTCGGGATAGCCCTCGGCCGGCGCTGCGCATCGGCCGATGTCGTCTCCTTCTCCTCCGCCCGCTACTACATGAGCGACGCCCCCGGTGCGAAGACGAAGGCGTTCCCGCTGGCCTCCGGCGGCTCACTCCTCGGCGACGTGAAGAAGTGGCGGGACGGCGGCTGGTTCCTCGGCGGCGGCACCGACACGGCGGCGGCGCTACGGCAGGAATTCCACCGGCACGACCGCGTGGTCATCGTCACCGACGAACAGGCCGGACACGACCACGTCGAAGTCGACCAGTCCATCCCGCAGTCAACGCCCATGTACACCTGGAACCTCGCCGGGTACGAAGCCGGGCATGCGCCGTCCGGCCACGGGCAGCGCCACACCTTCGGCGGCCTCACCGACGCTGCGTTCCGGATGATCCCCTTGCTCGAATCCTCTCGCGACGCCGCCTGGCCGTGGGAGAACCGGGGCGCCTGACCCGGCACGGCAACGCCCCCGCTCCCTTTCGCTGCCATCGGCGGCGGGGGAGTGGGGGCGTTCGTCACGTCCTGGTCTGGTCGGTGCTGTCGTCGTCTGTCTTGGCGGGGGTGGCGGCGTACCGGTGGAGGGCGGTGACGACGACATCGGTGATGGTCCTGCCTTCCGCTTTGGCCTTCGCTTTGACGGCGTTCCAAACCCCGTCTGGTACGCGGACGTTGCGGATGGGTGTCTCGCCGGTCTTCGGCCTGGCCACTCGGCCACCTCTCTCTAGGTGTGGGTACAGAAACTAGCATCCATCTCCCAGGATGGGTTGACAAGGGCTTGCGATGGGCGCATTCTGTAGGTACAAAAACCAGCCGTGATCAGGAGATGGCATGTCGATCCAGTTGGAACTCCCCGTGAGTGCGGCGACCCGTCGCCAGGAGACCGTCATCCGCGATCTGTCTGACTACGGCAAGGCGCGAGCCCCCCAGGCGGGACGGCCGCGCGTGTCTGACCGTGCCCTGCGTAATGCTGCCGCTGCTCGGCTGCGGGCGGCTGCTCTGCCTGGCAGTGGAGAGAGGGCGAAGCTGACGCCCGAGCAGATCGTGGATCGCAGGACTTCGCTGGCAGACGCTCAGATCGCCCTCTGTGTGGCCCATGGAGTCGCCCTTGACGACATCGACTCGTTCTCCGGCTACAGCATGTCCCGCAGCGCATACGACGCCGCCCGTCACTCATGGATCTCACTCATCAAGTTCCACGGATTCAACGACGACTATGACCAGCAGCCGCTCGGCAAGGCCCTCGCATGGTGGGCGGAGCGGCGCCCCCAGTACCTGGCCGGAGATGACTGGCTCGCTGCCGGAATGACTGCTCACCGCGAGTACTGGGAGGGCCTCGGTTATGGATGCGGAGGGCCGTACTGCGAACTGCATGCCGAGAGTTCGGCGAACAAGTAGGCCTCGCCCCTGATTGGAGACCCCGTGACCAACCTCGTCCCGCGCCAGCCGGACGCCACCCCCGCCGCCTACGACGCTGCGACGCTCGCCGTCCTGCACGCCATGGAAGAGGCAGCCGAGAAGCACCTCGACGCCACCCGCCCCTTGTGGCTGAACGCCTGACGGGGCCCAACTCTATGGTTGATAATGACAGTTATCCCATACAGGAGGAATGCAATGCAGGCGCCACCACCAGAGCGGATCCTGGAGCTGATGGCCCAAAGGATTGAGGAGGTGGGCCTGTATCGCGGAACTGACCCACACCACGATCGAGGCGTCGCGGTGCCGCCCACTGTGATCGGTGCGTGGGATTGGGCGCGCGGCAAGACCCGCCCGGACTGGCGGACACGAGAGAACAGGGCGCTGTGGGACGAGTTCCACACGGCATGCTTCGAAGCACTTCACCGCCTTGCCGTTCACTGTGCGCGCGGCGAGCCGGTTGCTCCCGCGTGGTGGGCTGCGGGGCAGCTGGCATGGGAGTCGCACGTGGTCGCCGTCTGGGGCGAGTTCCATGATGCCGAGGAGACCGTGATCACCATCCGTGTAGCCGCCCTCGACGGGAGTCTTTCGCCGTGACCGCCCTCGTCCCGCGTCCGTCGGCGGAGCTGTCGACCGACCGGCACGACCCCCGCGACGACTGGCCCGACGAAGCCCGCGCACTCGCCGACTATCTGGCCGAGTTCTACGGCGACGCCGACCCGCTGCCCACCATCGCGGGCGGCTGGGTCGCTCGGCAGAAGTCTCGGCATACCCGACGCGCATACGTGCGGACGTTCAAGGCGTGGGAGGGGTATGCCCGCAAGAGCAAGATCCACCCGCTCCAGGCCAAGCTGCCGCTCGCCGACGCCTACGCCAAGCACCTCGCCAAGACGCCCACCCGCAACGGGAAGCCGCCCGCCGAGACCACCCAGGCCCAAGCCCTCGCAGCCGCCGGGAGCTTCTACACCTACGCCGCCCGACTCCAAGCCGTCGACACAGACCCGTTCGCCGCTGTCAACCGGCCCTACGTTGACCCCGACTACAGCCCGACCGAAGGCATGACCGAGGCCGAGACGATGCGGCTCATCGAGACTGCGCGGGACTGGGCGCCCCGCTCCTACGCCCTCGTCATGCTCCTCTACCTCACCGGCGCACGCGTCGACGAGCTGCTGTCGCTGAACGCCGACCAGCTCGGCTACGACCGAGGGCACCGCACCCTGCCCCTCACTCAGAAGGGCGGCAAGAAACGGCCCGCCCCCGTGCCGCCGCTCGCCCTCGACGCGCTCCTCGCCTACCTCGGCGACCGGACGGACGGCCCCCTCTTCACCACCGAGACCGGCCGCCGCTGGACACAGCCCGAAGTGTGGAAGCACCTTCGCGTCCTCGCCCGCCGCGCCGAAATCCCCCAAGCCGCCACCATCAAGCCCCACACGCTGCGGCACCAGTTCATCACCGACAACCTCGCCAACGGCGTGCCGCTCCAAGACGTCCAAGACGCCGTCTCCCACTCCGACCCGCGCACCACCCAGCGGTACAACCGGCGCCGCCGCCAGCTCGACAATCACCCCGCCTATGCGTTGGCCGCGCGGCTCGGCGAGCGGCTCCATGCCACAGAGGAGCCGGCGCCGGAATGATCTTGTCTGGGTGCTCGCCAAACTGCGGGCATGACACAGCACCGATTGACCTACGAACCGCAATACCGCCTGGTCTTCGACAGCCTGGCCAAACCGAAGAAGGCACCCACCGGCCTGGCCTGCGTCGACTGCACCTGCGGCTTGAACATCTGCCCAGCACCAGTGAAAGAGGCGTGGCACATCTTCGTAGAGCATGGCGTCCAGCACGCTGGCCTGAGCTTCTGACCGCTACCCGATCCGTGCCAGACTGAGGAGCGGCGCCCGCCAAGCATCCCCCGTCTTGGCGGGCGCTGTCGCGTGGTCTGGTTCAGCCAGCCTTCACTGTTTCCCGGAGTTCGTGGACGTTGGCGGCAGTGAGGGTGCCGTCCTGCTGTTCGTAGTGGGAGAGGGCGAGGCCGAGGCCGAAGAAGGTGGGCGCCCATTCGCCGACGAAGATGCCCCATCGGTCGGCGCGTGCGAGGTCTGCGTGGCTGCCGGGTTCGGCTTTGAGGCTGGTCATCCAGGTGAAGACGGAGAGCCCGATGCTGCCGATGGCGGCCATGTAGGCGTGTTCGCTGCGGATGCCCGTTTCGCGCATCTTCTTGATGATCATTGGTTGCTCCGTTCGTGGGGGTTCCCTGGACGGAGTGCCCCACCCCGCGAGCCCTATTCATCCCAGTTGTCTGGTATGCCGCTTTCTGTGTCAGCTCGTAGGCTGGTGCTGCTCGGGGCTCACGCGGAGGTCAGCCATGCCCCGAACCATCTGGAACGGCGCCATCTCGTTTGGCCTGGTCACGGTACCCATCAACGTCCAGAGCGCGACCGAGGACCATAGCATCCGGTTTCACCAGTACCACCTGGAGGACATGGGCCGGGTGCGGGTGCGGAAGGTGTGCGAGCTGGAGGACCGCGAGGTCGCCAACACTGAGATCGGCAAGGGCTACCAGCTGACGAAAGACCAGGTCATCCCGATCTCGGATGAGGAGCTGGCGAACCTGCCGCTGCCGACAGCGAAGGCGATCGAGATCGAAGCGTTCGTGCCGCTGGAGTCTGTGGACCCGATCCGTATCGCCGAGGGGTATTACTTGGCCCCGTCCGGGCAGGTGGCGGCAAAGCCGTACAAGCTGCTGCGGCAGGCCCTGGAGAGATCATCGAAGGTGGCCATCGCCAAGTACGCCTGGAGCGGCCGGGAACGCCTCGGGCTACTGAGGGTGCGCGGGGACGTGATCGTGCTGCATGCGATGCGCTGGCCTGACGAAATCCGCGACCCCACCGAACTGCTGCCCCCGCCGGTGGAGGTGTCCGAGGACGAGATCGAGGGCGCGCTCGCACTGATGGACACCATGACCCGCGACAGCCTCGAGGGGCCCGAGTTCGAGGACGCCTACACCGACGCCCTCACGGAGATCATCAAAGCGAAGCGCGAGGACAAGCCGCTACCTGAGACCGCGGAGCAGGAGGCCGCACCGGGCCAGCTCGTCGACCTGATGGCCGCGCTGAACGAGTCCGTGGCCAAGGCGAAGGCCAGCCGCGGCGAGGACGCCGAGGTGCACGAGATGCCGAAGAAGACCGCCAAGAAGGCGACGAAGAAGGCGCCCGCCAAGAAGGCCGCGGCAAAGAAGTCGTCGGGGCGCCGGCCCCGGAGCGCCTAGTCGAGCACGCCCAGCTCGCTGTCGGGCCGACAGTGTGGGCAGGCGTCGATGCCTTCGGCGAGCGCCCGCAGCGCGACGTCCCGGCTGACGCCCCTGCTCCTCTTCCCCGCCATGTGGCAGCCGCCGACGTGGACGTAGACGGGTGGCGCGTCGCGGTTGAGGCCGACTTCGATGAGCCAGTCCGGGGCGGGCGGTCGGGCTTGGATGCCGCGTTGCTGTTCGGCTTCCCGCCGTTCTGCTGCCGCGATGGCCTGCCGGACCGCGACGAGGTTGAGCTGTAGCCAGGTCTCCAGGGTGCGGAGTCTGGGCAGGTCATGCGGCAGGTCGTTCACGCGTTCGATATTACGCTGGCGCACACGTACAGGGAGTGCCAGCTTCAGGTCGGCACGATGGAGCGCCCCGCTTCCGAGGCGGGGCACTCCGCCCTATCGCGAGTCGCCCGAGTGGGCCTGCCGCTCCGCTCTGTAGCGCTTCGCTCGGAGGTTGTGGCACGTCCGGCAGGCTCGACGGCTTGCCCAGGTCAGAGTGTTCTCAGGTGTGTACTCGTGCCCTTGGTGGCAGTGCGTCCGAAGCTCGCGCTTCAGGTTCTTGGTGTGGGGTGAGCGGATCCGGTTCTCGCTTTGCGTGACGGCGTCGAGGTGGTGGGGATTGATGCACCGGTGGTGAATGCAGATGTCTCCACCCTTGCAGCTCGCGTCTCTGTTGTGGCAGGCGTGGTCGATCACCAGGCCATCAGGGATGGTGCCCTTCGCCAGTTCGTAGGAGACGCGGTGCGCGTAGCAGTCTCGGCCATTCACTCTGAGCTGGCCGTAGCCAGTGACGGGGTTGGTGCGACCAGTCCAGATGATGCATCCGTTGCGACCTGGCACCGCTTTGGAGAAGAGGCGTTGACGCGGGTCCCTCACTGGTTCCACGTACTCGCCGGATTTCTTGAGTGCCCGGAGGTGTCGCTGGTAGCAGTTGCTGCATCGGCCGCGACTGATCAACCCACGGAAGATCTCGGCCCTCGATTTGCCGCACTCTATGCATCCGTCAGTGGCTTCAGTCATCCTGCTGCGCCTTCCGCCAGTAGTTTGCGTCGGGCCGCTGGGGGAGTTCGGCGCCAGGCCTTCGGATGTACCAGTCGATGAACGCCCTGATGGTGGCGGCTCGTTCGCTGCCTTGGGCTTTGGTGGCGAGGTCGAAGTCGTACCACTCGTCGCCGATGCGCATCTGGCGGGCGGGGGTCTTCGGCTGGTTCGGCATGCGTGAACGGTAGTCGGGTGTAGCTACGTCAGTCACTTCTTGATCCTTCCCTGATGAGGTTGCGGTGTAGCTACACCAGATTCTAGGGTGTAGCTACACCTCGATCAATGACCTACCGGAGATCACATGAATCTGAACCGTGAACCCGCCACCATCGCTCAGGCGGCAGCCGAAGAGATCCGCGCCCTCAACCACCGCAGCCTCGACGCTGGGGCGTTCGAGCAGCCCGCTGACGTCTACCGCACGGTAGAGGCCCTGGCAGCACTGGCTCACGGCCTGCCACAGGCCATCGAGCAGACGTGGAAGCAGCTCCGCGCCATGGAGCAAGATGGCGCCATCCGCATGGACAACGGCACCGACGTGTCGGCGGAGATGGAGAAGATCCGGCTGGCGTTGAGTGAGGCCCGCAGGCTGCTCGCCACCGGAGGTGGCTTCCTCCGCGATGCGAGCGCAGCACTGTCGCACATGGGTGGACAGTGGTAGCCGTCACGCCCCAGAGCCAGGAGTCCTCATGAGTGACGAGCGAAGCAATAGGGTGCGGGTCGCCGTCGATGGCGTCACGGTCGAGGGCGTCGCGCCTGAACGCCTGAAGCTGATCCGCGCCGGGCAGGCACCCACGAGCCTGGAATACGCCCTCATCGCCCAGGCGAGCGGGCGCACCGTCGAATGGCTCCTGCACGGAGAGGAGAGGGAGTACGCCGCCGTGGAATGCCACGCAAGCAGGTACGCCAGCCTCGCCGACACTCACGACGGGGCCGCCCTCTGCGGCTGCGAGGACTGCGTCGAGTACGTCGCCGAACGAGAGAGTGAGGGCGAAGTCTGATGGCCAACCAGCAGCGCTCTGCCGCTTGCGCCACGTGCCACATGGAACTGTGCGAGACCTGCCATGCGTGCCGCTGTGAGATGGGGATGGATTGGACGTGCGGGCTCTCGCACTGCCCGGCGAGTGCGCTGCCGCTTTCCGAGCTGCCACTGGAGGAGCGGGATCCGGAGACCGAGGAGATCTGGCGCGACATGCAGCGGGGGGCGTGACGATGACCGAGCGCATCAAGCACTCTGGGTCACACACGGAATTCTGCGTGCTGTGCCTGTCCGGCGAGCACGAGCGCGTGGACGAGGAGAAGCCGTTCGTCCCGCCCGTCCACTACCGCCGTGACGATGGCGTGGAGTGCTGCGCCCACACCATCCCTGTCGGGCCCGACTCATGCCCGGCCTGCCGGGAGCTGCACGGCGACGAGAAGGCGACTCCCCGGCGCCCGGCGCCTCCGCTGCCATCACCCTTCCGAGTCGACACCCACTGGTGTTGGGAACCGCTGCACCCGCACCGCCGGGGCACGGTACGCATAACGGGCACGCGCTGGGATGGCGAAGCGTGGTGGATCGAGACAGAGGCTCTGGGGCAATCCGGCAGGAGCCTGGAGGGGCGGCGGAGATGGGATGATCTGGACCGCTTCATCGAGTCGGCCGTGGCCGTCGACGACCCCGTCGAGTGGCGCCCGTGACCGCCCTCGTCCCGCGCCAGTCGGACGCCGATTCGAAGCCCCGCCATCGCGCGGGGCTTCGAATCGGCGCGGTAGTCACGTCCCCGCGTTCGATCCGTTCTAGTTCGGCGATGAGCGCCTGATACTCGGCCCGCTGCACATCGGTCAACGGCAGCGTCGGATGCCCGCCCGGACCCATCCAGAACGCCCGGATCCGCGCGTTCAGCTCGGCAACCGAGCGCGCGTCGGGCTGAGGCGGGGGCGTGGGGGGCATGATCCGAAGTCTACGACCCCGGTCTGACAACAGCTACGACTTCGGCGGTTCCTCAACGAACGTCCCCAGCCCGACCTCGGCCCGCACCAGCCCCTCCGCCTTCAGGTGAGCCAGCACCTTCTGGGCCGTGCTGGCGGCAACCTGGAACTCGGTGCTGATGTCCACGACCGAGGGAACCCGCGCCCCTGCCGGATAGGTGCCGTCTTCGATGCGGCTGGTGATGATGGCCGCGATCTGCTTCCAGATCGGCCGAGTCCGGTCAAGATCGACGCTCACGACGTTGACGCTAGATATCCCCAGTACACCGCGCGACCGCAGTACAGTGCGGTCTACCGAGGTATACCGTGAAATTGTACGCAGGACCCCCGCGACCGCTGGCCCGCGGCCCGGGGGCATGGCCGACGAACGGAGCGTCGACGTGGACGAGCCTACGGACCAGGCGCCCGAGCGCCAGACCACACCCGACGACATCCCGCCGTGCCCCTGCGGCAGCCTCGAACACCGTGGCATCCGCATCGGCGACCGGCTGTCACCCAGCGGCGGAGCGATAGGCGTCGTCTACGTCTGCCCCGCCGAAAGCCCCGCAGGGCTACGAGGCGCGCTGTGAAGCCGCGGGCCGTCTCGGACCGCCGCGACGACGGCGTCACTGTCTGCGAACCCTGCCGCCTCGGCGAACACGGGCACTGCGACGGCAACATCGACCTCAAAGGCGGCGCCGGCCCGGCCGTGCCGCTCACCCGCTGCATGTGCCGCTGCATCCGCGGGCCGATACAGGTGAGGCGCACCTAACCGCAGGCCAGAGCCTTGGCAAGCGGTTACATGTTCACACAGGGCACACAGAATCCGCCCGCATATATGCAGTGGACACCGTTCCCCTGCGGGTATCCGGCCTGTTGACTGAAATTCGGTTGCCGCGCTGATGCTCACTGCGCGACCGCACCCGCTAGCCGTGAAGGAGGTCGGTGACGTGCACCCTCAACGCGTGCGCGACGTGCAGGAGATGGCTCAGCTTCATCTCGTAGCCGGCTTCCATGCGTTGGATCGTCGACCGGTCGAGGCTGGCCGCGTGGGCGAGGGATTCCTGCGTCATGTTCATGTGCAGTCGTCGCACGCGGATGCGGTCGCCGGCGGCCCGGCGGGCATCGAGAACCCACTGGGGTTGGTCGGCTGGCACCGGTCAACCGTTCACCGGACCATGATCATAAGTCAGCAGCAGTTTTGCGGCATTTTAGGATCATGAAACCGTGGCGACGGACACGCGTCGCCGCCACGTAGAACAAGCAGCAGCTCCGCCACCCCCCAATGGCAGCCCTGCGGCGTCCTGGCATATGCCGCAAGGCTCGGAGTAGTGTGCGGGAATCAAACGCATGTTCGCTCAAAAGGGTGAACCACCCCGGAGTGATACATCCCGTTGAACAGAGCGGGAATCAGAGCAGCGCCCCCACCCACCAGGCCGGCCAATCAACGGGAGACAAGATGGACCGCCAGCAGATCCTCGACCTCTACCAGTGGGCCGACGGCGTCTGCTTCCGCCACCCCTCCAGAGGCGAAGTGCCCACGGCCGTCGTCGGCGTCGTTCACCCGCGCGAGGACGGCGAGCGCGAGGTGCGTGGCTGCAAGGAGTGCGTGCTGATGATGGAAGACATAAGGCGGGAAGAGGCCGCCCGCTCGGGGAGAGAGTACGAGCCGGGGCGCCTCGGAGAGGTGTTGCAGTAGTGGAGACCCCATGGTGAGGGACCGTCTCGGGCGGATCGGCTGGGGAGAACCTGGGGAGTGAAACCCAGCGGGGGGCCGCCGGGGAGAGTCAGCCATCACCCATTCGTCTCACTCCGGCGCACTTCGCCTCAACACGTCTCAGCACTTCAGCGCAGTTCACGCCCCGCCGCGGTGAAGCAGCGCAGGTCCATCGAGCCATGCATGCAGAACTCCGACTTCCGGCCGCATTGCTCGGCTCGCAGGCCGCCGACCTGCGAAGGGTCGTCGATTTCCTTGATCAAAAGGACTGCCGGGGAGAATCTGGGGAGATCCAGAAGCGTCACGCCTCACTGGCCCCCAGGACCCGCATCCGCACCCATGGCAGTATCCAACAGCCTGCCCAGCGCGGCTACCGCGCGCTTCCCCGACTTGGGCATGAAGTGCACGTAAGTCCTCAACGTGAACGCCGGATCCGAGTGCCCGAGCCACTCCTTGAGCTGCGAGATGGTCTCTCCCTCATGGAGCACCACGCTGGCGAACGTATGCCTGAGGACGTGGAAGCCTTCCTCGCGCGGCATCGCCCACGTCTGCCGCCGCCACGGCTTCTTGCCCTTGCCGGGCACGTACTCAACCACGGGCTGCGGGATGACACCCGCATCGGCCAGAGCCGGCTTCCACACGTTGTTGTTGAAAGTGTCCCGGTTCAGTGCGACCCGCGACGAGGGCGTTGTGACGAACAGGCGGACGGTCCGCAACGGACGCTCACCCCACGGCAGGTTCGGCCGGTCAGGATCCACCCACGGCAGGGTGACCTCCACACTGGGGAACTGGTTGGCGTACTCCTTGAGCGCGCGCCCCAACTCGGGCGGGCAGGGCGCCTCCCGCGTCTTGTTCCCCTTCGGCGGGGCGAACGCAAGCTTCCCCTCCACCTTGAGCACCTGCCGCTGCACCTGGATGACGTCGCCCTCGCCGCCCGTGATCTCGACATCGTCCGGCGACAACCCGAACGCCTCCCCCTGGCGGAGGCCCGAGGAGAAGGCCATGTCGAGCAGGATCCGGTAACGGGCCGGGAGGTGGTGTCGGACCCGTGCGACAGTCTCGACGGGCCAGGCCTTCGCCCGCGACTTCGGCTTGGTCGGACACTTCAGGTCCGGATCCCTGAACGGGTTCGCGGGGATCCGCTTGGCCTTGTGTGCGGCCTGGAGGATCGACGAAAAGTGCGCCCATGTCGCCCGTAGCGTGGTGATGTCGAGGTCTTGCTCGGCCTTGGTCAGCCAGGTCTTGATCTCGTCGTGGCCGATCCGGTTGAGCGGCAGCATCCCCGCATGCGGCAGGATGTGATTGAAAACCCGCCGCTTCATCACTTCCTTGGATGACGGGCCCTTCCGTAGGGTCGGCCACCAGTGCTTGCGCACATACTCGTCCAGTGTGATCTGGCCGTCACGGGGGTCATAGAACGCGCCGCGGGTCGTGTCGGTCGCGGCTTCCTTGAGCCACGCCTTGGCGCCGTGCTCGCCTTCAAGATTCTCGAACGATCGGTCGCGGACGCCGGGAATGCCGGCCACGCGCCAGCGCTTGCCCTTGCCGTAGCGGGCGGTCTTCCGCTTCTTCCCGGTCTTCGGGTCGGGCTTCTTCGTCCACCAGCGGTCTTCGATGTATCCCGGCATGGCGCCCCCTCAGACCTGGCTCATCGACTCCGGCGAGTTGTCGATGATCTCACCGGCGTACAGCTGGAACCACTGTCCTCCATCGAGCTGTTCCTTCGTGGCCGGATTCATGGCGGCGGCGAACTCCACCGTACTGAGGGCGGGATCGATGTGGACGCTGACGAGGCCCTTGCGCTCCTTGACGCAGACGTCGTAGTCCTCCTCTTTGTGGAGGAGGTACTCGATCCGCAGCGGGCAGCCGGGAGTGTCCCGGGAGACGATCTCGTCCCGCCACAGTTGGAACCAGTGCGAGGACGACATGAGCAGGTCTATCTCTATGTTCAACTGCCGCACTACGTCGGCGAGGGGCGCGTCTTTGTCGAGACGGACGCGGACCTTGCCGCGGGCTTCGTCTATCTTCGCCAGCCTGCCCGGGGCGAGGTCGTCGACGGCTCTGTAGGCGACGTCCAGCATGCGTCCTCCCGCGTTGCAGCGGTGCACTCCGAGCCAGAACGGCCAGAAGTGCACGGTTGGTCAGACTACGTCTACAGGGAGTCGCCGACAATCAGTTGACGAAAAGTCTACAAACGGACATTCGCGAACAGTTGACGATCGCCGGGCTACTCGTCGACCTCGCGGCGTGCCTGCTCCTCGGCCTCGATCATGCGGCGCCACCTCCGCTTGTCGGCCGGCGACTGGCCCGAGAGGTGGGCCACGATGATCCGTGTGTCCTCGTCGTAACCGGCTAGTTCGGTCGCCTCATACATCAGCCACTGCTTGGCCGTGGCCTCTTGGATGCGCTCGAATGGTTTGCCAAGTGCCTTGGCGATGGCCTTCATCATTGGCACGGTGGGCGGGTTGGCCGGCGGGTTCTTGACCACCCTTTGCAGGTACGGCTTGGAGACGGTCTGCCCTGAGTCGGGGTCGATGGCCCGGTCGGCGAGGCGTTGGTAGGAGTCGCCTTTGTCGAGTGCTTCCTGGATGAGATGGGAGAGCGCGCCCAGGGTGGGGGGTTCGGCCGCGCCAGGGTCTGGGGCGGTGGCCGGAGCCGTCATGTCCTCTTCCTCTCGTGACACT
>WUUC01101864.1_pt1 | contig 12203 bp, 10 predicted proteins | sample 6278441 | NCBI WGS metagenome assembly WUUC01 (sample SAMN13675441, study PRJNA597444) | soil metagenome | isolation source: soil | place: USA: Washington | collected 2017-10 | reverse complement strand
TCGAGCATGCTCGATGAAGTGCTGGTCACCGGCGAGCATCCGGGCCCCAAGCTTTGGAAGGTGAGTAAGGACGGCCATACGCTCTGGATTTTGGGCACGTACCAGCCGCTGCCGAAAAAGATGACGTGGCGGTCACATGAAGTGGAAGCGATCATTACGGAATCGCAACGCGTGATCGGCTGGGTGAACATCGATGCGGACATCGATGTCGGTTTTTTCGCCGGTCTCGCCGCACTGCCTTCGCTGATCAATATCGGCAACAACCCCGACGGCGCAAAGCTGAAGGACGTAGTGCCTCCCGAGCTGTACGCGCGCTGGCAGCCGCTCAAAGAGAAGCATTTCGGCCGCGACAAGGACATCGAAGAGATGCGTCCATCGTTCGCTGCGCTACGTCTGCGCTACAAAGCTCAGGAAGATGAAGGTTTTACCAACGAATCGGTCGTGTGGCCCGAGGTTAAGAAACTCGCCCGCAAGCATCGCGTGAAGCTCATCGAGCCCGAAGTCGACTTGGAAATAAAAATCGACAAGCCGCGCGCCGTGCTCAAGAAATTCCGGAAGACACCGATCGCCGACGTCGAATGTTTCGGTGAAACTTTGACGCGGTTGGAAAGCGATATCGACACCTTGATCAGCCGCGCCAACGCCTGGGCAACGGGCAACCTCGAAGCCCTGCGGCGTTCGCCGCCGGACCCGGGCGCCGACTGCGCGCAAATGCTGCAGGACGCGGTACTCAAAGGTCAGCTGGCCGAAGAAGTTGGCGCAACAGCCATGCGTGACCGCGCAATGAAAGAGCTGGAACAAACCTTTGAAAGGCAGCGCGAGGTTTGGCTTAAGACCGTGGAAAATGCGCTGCAAACGCATGAGTCGACGCTGGCTATTGTGCCGATCGATGTGTTGCTGAGTGAGCAGACGCCGCTCAACACCCTACGCGAGCGCGGATACGAGGTCGATGATCCGTAGCCGGCAAATATTTCCGCCAAGATTCAGACTGATCGATTCGAACAAGAACACTAGTTAAATAAGAGCATTGAGGAGCCCCCATGACCAAGGCCATCGAGTTACGCAATATCGTCAAGACCTACACACGCGGCAAACAGAAAGTCGAAGTGCTGCATGGCCTCGACTTGGAAGTGGAAACGGGTGAGTTCGTCGCGCTCATGGGACCCTCGGGCTCCGGCAAGACGACCCTCCTCAATTTGATTGCGGGGCTCGATAATCCCACCAAGGGCGAGCTGAAAGTGGCGGGCGAGAACATCGAGAAGCTCTCGGGTGCGGCGTTAGCCAAATGGCGCTCGCGCAACATTGGCTTCGTATTTCAGTTCTACAACCTGTTGCCGGTGTTGACCGCAGAACGGAATGTGGAAGTGCCGCTGTTGCTCACCAAGCTCTCAAGCTCGCAACGCAAGCAGAATGTTGCGGCAGCATTGCAGTTGGTGGGCTTGGCGGATCGCGCACATCACAAACCCAATGAATTGTCCGGCGGTCAGCAACAGCGCGTGTCGATCGCTCGCGCCATCGTTGCCGATCCGACGATCTTGGTGTGCGACGAACCCACCGGCGATCTGGATCGCGAGAACGCCGAAGAGATTCTCGGGTTACTGCAAACACTGAATCGCTCGCATGGCAAAACCATAGTCATGGTCACGCACGATCCGTTGGCGGCGAATCATGCGAGCCGGCAGATTCATATGGACAAGGGCCGCTTGGTCGATGGCTCGCGGAGCGCCGCATGAAGTATTTCATGCTCGTGTGGGCAGGCATTTGGCGCAAGCCGGTCCGCACGATATTGACGATGCTGTCGATCGTCGTGGCGTTCTTGTTGTTCGGCATGCTGCAGGGCGTGAACCAAGGCATCAACTCATCGCTCGCCAACAACAATGGCAACCGGTTGTGGACCATCAGCCGCATGAGCCAGGTTCAAGCGATTCCCATCGGACATCTGCAACGCATCAAGAGCGTCCCGGGCGTCAAAGAGGTCGCGCATTTGAGTTTCTTCGGCGGCTACTTCCAGGACTCGCGCAATTCGATCGGTGCATTCTCAACCAATATCGATGCATTCGCCAACGTCTATCCGGAACTGCGAATCACGCCGGCAATGGTGCAGGCGATGCAAACGACGCGCACCGGTGCCGTGATCGGCAGACCGCTGGCGGTCAAGTATGGCTGGAAAGTGGGCGATCAGATTCCGGTGGGCACCACCATCTGGACCAACAAGGCCGGTAGTAACACTTACATGTTCGACATCGTCGGCATTTTCGACCCGACGCCGGAAATTGCGAACTCACCCCTCGGCACCGGTTTTTGGTTCAACGATGAATATTTCACCGAGGCGCGCGCGTTCGGCGCAGGTGGAGTACACCAGTACATCACGTCGATCACCGACGCGCGGAAGGCCGGGGAAATTTCAAGCGCCATCGACAAGTTGTTTGCAAACTCGCCGGACGAAACCCGTACGCAAACCGAAGCCGCATCGCTGCAGGCGCAACTCAAGCAGCTGGCAGACATCAACTTCATCGTGAACGCGATCGTCGGCGCCGTCCTGTTCACCCTGCTCTTCCTCACCGCCAACACGATGATGCAGTCCGTTCGCGAACGCATTCCCGAGCTCGCGGTGCTGCGCACGCTCGGTTTCTCAAGCCAATCGATGCTGGTGCTGGTGTTGTTCGAATCTTTTCTGCTTTGCGCCTTCGCGGCGTTGTTGGGCCTGGGACTTGGCGCCATCGGCTTGCGCGGTGTCGGCAGCATGATTGGCATCACATCGATTCCAACCATTGTTGTCGTCATGGGCGTCGGCATTGCCGCACTGTTGGCACTGGTCAGCGGCCTGCCGCCGGCGCTGCGCGCGCAACGTCTCAATATCGTCGACGCCCTCGCCGGCCGTTAAACGACGGAAACCCATCATGAGCCTCTATACACAAATCTCCGCCGTCACCGTCATGAATGTCCGCTCGCTGCCGCAGCGAATGGGCACTTCTTCCGTCATCGTCGTCGGTATTGCCGGTGTCGTCGCCGTCTTTGTCTCCGTGCTCGCGATGTCGACCGGCATCGTCAAGACGCTGACCAATTCAGGCCGCGACGATCGCGCGATCGTCGTCCGCACCGGTTCAAGCTCCGAACTCACCAGCAACCTGCAACATGACGCTGGACTGACCATTGCCGACGCGCCTGGCGTCCGCCGCGGCGGCGACGGCAAGCCATTGGCATCGGCCGAAGGAGTCCGCATCGTCAATTTGGTGCGCACCGACGGTCTCGAGGCCAACGCGCCTATCCGCGGCATCACACAGCAGGGTCTCGCCATGCGAACCGAGTTCAAGTTGATCGAAGGCCGAATGTTTACGCCCGGCGTCAATGAACTGCTGATCGGTCGCGCGGCGCAGCGCATCTATCGCGATTCGCAGGTTGGTCAAGTGCTGGACGTGAATGACGCCACGTGGACGATTGTCGGTGTCTTCGAAAGCGGCGGCGATTCGCACGAATCCGAATTGCTCACCGACGCGAACACCTCTAACTCGGCCTTCCGGCGAGGCAACAGCTTTCAAAGCATGACGGTGCAACTCGACTCGGCTGAAGCGTACGACAAGTTTCGCGATTCGGTGACCACGAATCCGTCGCTGCAAGTCGAAGTCAAACGCGAACGCGAATTTTATCAGGCGCAAACGCAAACCATCAGCAACATTCTATCCATCGTTGCTTACGTGGTGGGTGGCATCATGGCCGTCGGCGCGCTGTTCGGCGCGCTGAACGCCCTATATTCGGCTGTGAGCACGCGCGCGCGGGAAATCGCAACGTTGCGCGCCATCGGCTTCGGAGCGACCGCGGTGGTGGTCTCTGTGTTCGTCGAGGCACTGCTGCTTGCGCTTCTGGGCGGCCTAATCGGCGCGGCCATCGCATGGTTGGTCTTTAACGGCCACGCCGTGAATACGAGTGGCGGCGGACTGGGCGGCCAGCTGGTGTTCGACTTGACCGTGACCCCAGAGCTCGTCGCGATTGGTGTCATTGGGGCGTGCGCCTTGGGGCTCCTCGGCGGATTTCTGCCAGCGATCCGCGCCGCAAGATTGCCGATCGCCACGGCCTTGCGTGCGGTGTAACGCATCCGAAATGCAACAACACGACGCTCCAAGCCTTCCGATCCTTCGCCGCAGCGACTTGTTCGCTGCGGCGCAGAGAGCAGTTCGCGAAGTTCAGGCTCACAGTGCGACAATCCTATGGCCGCGCCCTCGCTAGCGGACGAATCGGCGATCGCCGGGCCCGAAGCGGGCCGCCCAGAAAGCGATGACACCACCCGCGTCTACTGGCTTTGCCAAGTTGGCGGGTGGGGCATTTTCTGCGGTTTCCAAGCTTGGTCGGCCATTCAAGTGCTTGGCATTCCCGCTCATATCGCCATTGGCGACTATGCGATCTATATGGCGATGCTCATCGGCGGCACACATCTGCTGCGGGGCTACAGCAAACGGCATCGATGGGCGTACTTGCCGACCGGCGCGTTGATCCGTCATGTCCTGATCGCCAATGTCATCCTATCGTTCGCCATCGTCGTCGGCATTTTCATCGCAGTCACCTTGCTCGCCATGTTCGGCATCGAGTTGGTGTTTGCGCCGAATCAAACCCGTCCCTTCGCAATGGGCTTGGCGCTCCTCAACACGCAGGTGTTTCTGTTCTTCTGGATGGCGTCCTACTTTGGATTCTCGGTGTTGCGCCAACGGCAACTGGCGCGCGCCGAGGAAGCACGTCTGCGAGCTGCCTTGCGGACGGCGGAACTGAGCCTGCTCAAGTCGCAGCTCAATCCGCACTTTCTCTTCAATGCGCTCAATACCGTGCGCGCGCTGATCGGCGAGAGCCCGCAGCGCGCAGAACTTGCGGTGACACAACTCGCCCGTACCCTGCGTTATTCGCTTAATTCATCGCGCGACGAACTCGTGACGCTCGAACACGAACTCGACATCGTCAAAGACTATCTGGGTATCGAGACCCTGCGCCTGGCCGAGCGCTTAACGATTGTTAGGGAAGTCAGCCCGGCTGCGATGAAAGCTTACATTCCCATCATGTTGCTGCAGACGCTGGTCGAAAACGCCGTCAAACACGGCATCTCGCAATTGGCGGCCGGCGGAGTGCTGGACATCAAGGCACGGATGGACGGCACCATCTTGGTCATCGAAGTCAGTAACGACCGGCCGACGGTCAAGAGCCAAGGCATCCCCTCCGACAAAGTTGGCTTGGCCAACGCCGGCGATCGGTTGCGATTGATGATCGGCTCCAATGCTTCGCTGTCATTGGACCTCAATCATCCGCAGCGCGCCCGCGCCATCGTTCGAATCCCGCAGAATTCCGCAGCTGAGGCGAAATAACATGCGAGCAGTCATCATCGAAGACGAACCCCTTGCTAGACGCGAGCTGCGCCGACTGTTGGCGCCGCACCCGACGATCGAGATCGTGGGCGAAGCGGCCAACATCGAGGAAGCGAAACAACTGATCGAAGCGACCACGCCCGATCTGCTGTTTCTCGATATCCACATGCCCGGCGGCACTGGCTTCGATCTGCTTGAACAACTGGAACGAGTGCCGGCGGTCATCTTCACCACCGCCTATGACGAGCATGCCGTTCGCGCCTTCGAAGTCGACGCCATCGACTATCTGTTGAAACCCATCGAATCGGACCGGCTGGCCGCAGCGATCGGGCGCATGGAAGTCGCTGCCGCGCAGAAAGCAGGCGCCAGCGCTTCGCCGCAAAACATCCTCGAGCAGATCTTCGTGCGCGACGGTGAGCGTTGCTGGTTCGTGCCTCTGCAAGAAGTCCACTTGATCGCATCGGAAGGCAACTACGTGCGGTTGCACTGGAAGCAGGTCAAACCCTTGTTGGGTAAATCACTGGTCAACCTGGAGCTGCGACTCGACCCGAAACGCTTTTTTCGCGCAAACCGCCAACAGATCATCAATCTCGACTTCGTCGGCGGGGTCGAGATGGGCGTGGGAGGCCGGCTGCATATTCAGCTCAAGGACGGTCCGGAGATCGAAGTTTCGCGCAGACAGGCGCGGCTTTTTATCGAGCGCGCAGGCGGCTGAGCCTTGAATTAATGGCAATTGCGCATCGCTATGATCGTTCGGGTACAGCGAAAGCGCTATTCTCAAACAGATACAGCGTCTCGGGGCCGGGGTGCGCTCGCTCCGGAGCGTAAGTCAAGATTTGTACATAGCCTGCGGCGCACTTAGACCCTGGTTGCTCCTCCCTCCTTAAGGTGGAAGAATCCGCCTACTTTCGCAGCGCTTGTAGGGGGATTCATTCATGTTGCGCTTAAATGTAAACGGGAAAGATGTGCAGGTCGACGATGCCGCCGACGACACACCACTGCTGTGGGTGCTGCGCGATCATCTCAACTTGGTCGGCACTAAGTATGGCTGCGGCGTCGCTCAATGCGGTGCCTGCACAGTCCATGTGAACGGCGCCCCCACTCGCTCTTGCCAGGTGCCCGCAAGCGCCGTGCAGGACAAGAAGATCACCACGATCGAAGGCCTTGCCCAACCCGACGGCACGCTGCATGCGCTGCAAAAGGCATGGATCGACCACGACGTCGCTCAATGCGGCTACTGTCAGGCCGGTCAGATCATGAGCGCCGCGGCGCTTCTTAAAAATAAGCCTAAGCCCACCGATGCCGACATCGATGCGGCCATGGCCGGCAATCTCTGCCGTTGTGCCACCTACATCCGTATCCGCAAGGCGATTCACGCTGCGGCCGGCACGGTTCCAGGAGGTGCGGCATGAGCGCGAATCTCACCCAGGCGCAAGACGCCCAATCGTATCTCGACGAAATCATGGCGATTGTCGAAGGTAAGGCTGCCCCAGGCGGATCAGCTCTTCGTTCGGCCATCTCGAAGTCTATGGATCGTCGTTCGTTCTTGAAGATGTCCGGCATGGCCGGCGGCGGCTTGGTGCTGGCGTTCAACGTCGGCGGCAACGAAGCCTTGGCCTACGACACCGATGCAATCGGCAAATTCTCGCCGAACGCTTACGTGCGCATCGGCCGCGACGGCATCGCAACGCTGTACGCAAAGAATCCTGAAATCGGCCAAGGCGTGAAGACGGCGCTGCCGATGATCATTGCGGAAGAACTCGATGCCGATTGGAACCTGGTTCATGTCGAGCAATCGGCTGTTGGACCGCAATACGGCAATCAAAGCGCCGGCGGTTCCCGCTCGATTCCGAGTAACTGGGACACCCTGCGAAAAGCTGGCGCCGCCGCCCGCCAAATGTTGGTGGCCGCTGCTGCCAAGAAGTGGAAGGTGCCCGAATCCGAACTGACCACCGAGAAGAGCTTCGTCATCCACGCTGCGAGCAGTCGCCGCGCGAGCTATGGCGAACTGTCCGATCTCGCCGCAACGATGAAGGTGCCGGCCGATGCCGCCATCACACTCAAGACGCGCGATCAGTACAAGCTGCTCGGTCAACGTATCACCGGCGTCGACAACGACGAGATCGTCACCGGCAAACCGCTGTTCGGCATCGACCAGCAGCTGCCCGGCATGTCGTACGCAGCGTTCGAGCGTTGCCCTGCTCCAGGCGGCAAGGTGAAGAGCGCCAACTACGACTACATCAAGACGTTGCCGGGCGTGAAAGATTGCTTTGCGATCGAAGGCACGGCCCAAGCCACGAGCGGCTATCCGGGCGTCGCGATCATTGCAACCTCGACCTGGGCGGCTTTCAAAGCCAAGCGCGCATTGAAGATCGAATGGGATGAATCAACCGCCGCCAAGGACAGCTGGACCGATTTCAGCGCCAAGGCCAAAGAGCTGTCGACGCAAGCCGGTGCCGACAAGGTCAAAGACGTGGGCAACGTCGATGAAGCGTTTGCAGGCGCCAAGAAGACGATCGAAGGCTATTACACGTATCCATTCGTGTCGCACTCGCCGCTCGAACCCATGAACTGCACGGCCGAATACAAAGACGGCGGTCTCGAGTTCTGGGCGCCCACGCAGATGCCGACTCCGGCGGTTCGCCTGGTCGCCACCACCTGCGGTGTGCCTCCTGAAAAAGTGAAGATCAACCAGACGCGCGTCGGTGGCGGCTTCGGTCGTCGCTTGATGAACGACTACATGTGCGAAGTCGGCCAAATCGCTAAGCAAGTGAAGGGTCCAGTAAAATTGACCCACACGCGCGAAGACGACACGATGCACGACTTGCTGCGTCCGGGCGGCTTCCACTCATTGAAGGGTGCTGTCGATGCCAACGGTAAGATCTCGGGCATTCAGAACCACTTCATCACGTTCGCTGCCGGTGAGCGTCCCGCGAGCGGCGGTGCACTGAACGGCAATGAAATGCCGGGTCCGTTTATTCCGAACTACCGCGTCACGCAAACCAAGTTACAGCTGGGAATGCCCACCGCTCCTTGGCGCGCACCGGGTTCGAATTCCTTCGCCTGGGTGCTGCAATCCTTCCTGGACGAACTTGCTGTTGCTGCAGGCCGAGACCACAAGGAAGTGTTGCTCGAGATGCTCGGCGAACCCCGCCAATTGGCGCCGAACGAAGGCGGCATGCACACCGGCCGCGCGGCCGCCGTCATCAATCTCGTCACCGAAAAAGCCGGCTGGGGTCGCAAGCTCCCGGCAGGTCGCGGTTTGGGTCTCGCGTTCTACTACTGCCACGCCGGTCACTTCGCTGAAGTCGCCGAAGTCAGCGTAGACAAGAACAAGAAAGTCACGGTGCACAAGGTATGGGTGGCAGGCGACGTCGGCCAGATCGTCAACATGAGCGGCTCCGAGAACCAGGCGGAAGGCTGCGTGATCGACGCGCTGAGCACGATGGCTGGACTTGAGATCGGCTTTGAAAACGGCCGGATTCAACAGCAGAACTTCCATCAGTACCCGATCTTGCGCATCAGCAAGGTGCCGGTGGTCGAGTCGCACTACATCCAAAGTGACTTCCCGCCGACCGGTATTGGCGAACCCGCGTTCCCACCTGCGATTCCGGCGATTACGAACGCGATCTTTGCGGCCACCGGCCATCGCGTGCGGACGTTGCCGCTGACCCGCGAAGGCTTCTCGGTCTAAGGCTCGTCGATGCTCCTACAAACCCTCCTCCGCTTTGCGGGGGAGGGTTTTTTCTTGCCTGACGTTTGAGAAGCTCGGAACGCAAGGAGCGCGTGAAAACCTCAACGACGTCAAAGCGGCAAATGGAACGCAGCGAACGCGAGCGACGTTGATTTTCTCCGTGACGATTCCTTCTCAGCTACAGGTTTGCTCATGACAACAACTTCCGCACCTATTCGTCGCATCGTGACGGGACTCAATAGCGAAGGCCGCTCTTGCATCATCGAAGACGGTGCATCGCCCGCCGTTCGACTCGTACCGGAACGGCCTGGCTATCGCGTCACAAATTTATGGCGCACGCTCGACGACTCGCCTATCGATGCCGCCGACAGCATCGTCGAACATCAAGGTGTGGCGCCACCGCCCGGCGGGACCGTGATTCGAATCATCGACATTCCACCTGAGGCAAGCGATCCGGCGGAGCGCAAGCGCCAAATCGCCGCAACCTTCGGCAAGCTTTTCGCCGACGCAGACCATCGGCTGGAGGATCGTCGCCACCCCGGCATGCACGTGACGGACAGCATCGACTATGCGGTGGTGCTCGAAGGCGAGCTCACTGCAATCCTCGACGCAGACGAAACCGTCATGCACGCTGGGGACGTCCTCATTCAACGCGGCACCCATCACGCTTGGGCGAACCGGTCGGACAGATCCGTCCGCATCCTGTTCGTGTTGGTCGCCGGCAAGCGCTAGCAATCGTCGAGCGCCCTCGACAGGCGAAGATCGGTCTCCAACCGACGCAATGTCAGATTGCGCCGACTTCGAACGCCGTACCAAACACGGATAATTCCTGAGCGCGGACATCCTCGCGATCCGTCGGCCAGGAGCATTCCATGTTTAGAGTTCAGTCTCCGTGCGGAGCGGCTGCGCGCAGTCACGAATTCGTGGGCGCAACATTGTTACGCACAGTCGCTATCGCGGCGATCGTCGCAACGCTCACCGCCTGCTCGCAAGGCAAGCCCCCACCTCCATCCTCTTTTGGAACAACACCATCGTTGCCGGAGCCTGAAGACAAACTGTTGCCAGAGGTCAACATTGCACCGGCAAAGCAGTGGAACGCGGATCAACGCCCCACTGCCGTGGCTGGCTTGGCGGTCAATGCATTCGCCGCAGGGCTCGATCATCCTCGGTGGTTGCTTGTTCTCCCGAATGGCGATGTGCTCGTTGCCGAAACCAATGCGCCGGAAAGACCTGAAGACAACAAGGGGATTCGCGGTTGGATCATGAAAAAGGTGATGCAACGCGCCGGCGCCGGTGTGCCTAGCGCGAATCGAATCACCCTGCTTCGCGACGCGGATGCAGATGGCGTCGCGGAAGTGAAGACCGTTTTCTTGAGCGGCTTGAATGCGCCCTTCGGCATGGCGTTGGTTGGCGATACGCTGTATGTCGCCAACACCGACGCGTTGGTCAAGTTCCCCTATACCACTGGCGCCACGTCCATCGCGGAAGCAGGAGTTAAAGTGGCGGACTTGCCGGGTGGCAGATTGAATCATCACTGGACTAAGAACGTCATCGCCAGCGGCGACGGCACTCGCTTGTATGTCACCGTTGGATCCAACAGCAACATCGCCGAAAACGGCATCGACAAGGAAGAGCATCGAGCCGCCATTCTGGAAATCGATGCCGCGACCGGCGCAAAGCGAGTGTTCGCGTCCGGCCTGCGCAATCCCAATGGGATGGCGTGGCATCCCGAATCGCAGACGCTATGGACTGTCGTCAACGAACGCGACGAACTGGGCGACGATCTCGTTCCCGATTACCTGACATCCGTACGAGAAGGCGGCTTCTACGGTTGGCCCTATAGTTATTTCGGCCAACACGTCGATGAGCGAGTGAAGCCACCGCGGCCGGATCTGGTGGCGACGGCAATCGCGCCGGATTATGCGCTCGGGGCGCACACTGCCTCGCTTGGCCTGACCTTCTATAACGCCGAGGGTTTGCCTTCACGATTTCGCGGCGGCGCCTTTGTGGGACAGCACGGTTCTTGGAATCGATCGGCACTCAGCGGATATAAAGTTGTTTTCGTGCCGTTCGCCAACGGCCAACCTTCCGGTCCGCCTGAAGACGTTCTGACAGGATTCGTTGAGAACGGTGACGCCCGCGGCCGCCCGGTGGGCGTCGCAGTCGATAGCCGCGGCGCGCTGCTGGTCGCGGACGACGTCGGCAATGCGATTTGGCGGCTCTCACCCGCACACTAGACAATGACATGGCCAAACGTCGACAAGCAGGCGGCGTCAGGCATCGACACAAGCTGTTATTCGGGCTCATCGGCGCATCGGCGTTAATGCTCGCGGGCGTTGCGGCAGGCTTTGTCATCCTGCTCTCCGGCGGCTTCAGCACCGCAGCGACAACCCAACATTTCTGGATCACGCATCGCTTGCTGGACATCGGACTTGGCCTCTCGGTCAACGCTCGCGCCAGCGACATCGAGGTGCCGCCGCTGACCGAGCCCTCGATGATCGCAGTGGGCATGGCGTGCTATCGCCTGCATTGCATCGACTGTCATGGCGCGCCGGGTCAAGCACCGGCCGCGGCTGGCCGGGGAATGCTGCCGGTGCCCGCGCCACTCTCGCAAGCCACTCGCGATTGGTCGCCGGCCGCGCTTTACTACATCACCAAAAAGGGCGTGCGCATGACGGGCATGCCGGCTTGGGAATTCAGAATGTCGGAGCAAAGTCTGTGGTCCACCGTGGCGCTGCTGGCCGCAATGCCCACCCTGTCGCCCACGGACTTCCATCAATTGAGCGATCAATCTCGCTCCGTCGCTTGTCCCGTGAATGCTGAGTCGCCGCAGACCACCTACGCAGATCGCGGCGAGATGTTGTTGCGCCAGTATGCGTGCCATAGTTGCCATCGGATTGAAGGCGTGACGGGACCAAAAACCTACGCGGGCCCAGAACTGAAGCGCTGGTCGGAGCGAAAGTACATTGCCGGCGTGTTGCCGAATACACGCAGCAATCTCGCACGCTGGATACACGACCCCACCTCAGTGAGCCCAAAGACGCTGATGCCCAATCTCGCCGTGCCGGAGCCGCATGCCGATGAAATGGCGCAGTACTTGTTGGCGCAGCGATGAGGTCATTCTCGCGACTGCTCGGCATTGCACTGACATCCATCGCATTGAC
>WUUC01137306.1_pt1 | contig 12207 bp, 7 predicted proteins | sample 6278441 | NCBI WGS metagenome assembly WUUC01 (sample SAMN13675441, study PRJNA597444) | soil metagenome | isolation source: soil | place: USA: Washington | collected 2017-10 | reverse complement strand
TATTCAGATATTTTGGAAAATGAGCACTTGGAAATTTATCGACTCTTTCAGGTCGTACAATACTCTTGATGAATTTATTTTTCCAGAAATCGTCTTTAGCTTTGCAGATCAATAATTCAATCATTAATTGATCGTCGGGAACTCTTTTAACCTTTGAAGTCCCATACATTTGCCAATTTGCACAAACTCCGCCATACTCTTCAAATTGATCTAATATTTCTATAAGTTGATTTTTTTCAGATGGAAACAAAAATTCATCAGTATCAATAACTGCTAACCATTTGGTTTTCCCCTTTGATCTCAAAATAGCTTCATCGTAAGCTGCATTTTGAATTTCGTGCCATTGATCCCAATCTTCAGACTCATAAGGCCAGTCAATTAACTCTACAATCCCCTCTTCAATATATGGAGCTAGAACTTCCAAATATTGGTCTTTGCTTAAGTTATTAAAAAGCCAGAAGTGTTCAACTCCAACAACTCGATGGAACTCTATCCATTCTTTCAAAAATCGGTCATCATCCCTGAAAATTGCGCAAATCGAAACTTGGTAAGTATACTGAGGTTCTTCAGAATCAACCCTGGTACAAAACAGACATAAAAGAATAACGAGATAAAGATTTTTTATTTTCATACATATCTTTTCTTTTTTGGTTTGGAAGTGAGCGCACTATAAAGGAAATAAGAAATATTACGCTATTCTCATGAACAAGAATGTTAATCTATCTACTTTTTCAGGTGCGAAAAGGAAAAGATTAGGTATAGAAGAAATAAAAAACTGAAAACAGACTAGCTAAGTCTCATGAATTTAAGCGAACTGACGTTTTGGCTTGGTCTGCTGAGGTTTAAGAGAAGCTGACCGATCATTGCGTGTTACATTCCACATGGGTGAAAGGAAAACTGCTGCTAATACGGCGCATATAGCCATTCCCAGAAAAAGGCCTTCCCAACCAAAGAGATCGCAAATTTTTCCAAAGGGGTAACCGGCGGAAGCCGCTCCCATATAGGCAAAACAACCAACAAACCCTGTGGAGGTTGCTGCAGCTTTCTTATGAGATAACTCTGCAGCCGCAACACCGATAAGCATTTGAGGTCCAAAAATTGCAAAACCTACCATGAACATAGCTGTGGAATCCAAAATGGGATAACCAGGAGGAATTAACCAGAAAGCAGTGAGAGAAAGAAGCATCCCTAAAGCAAACAAAACGTTGACAGGTCCCCTTCTCGCGCCAAAAAGACGGTCGGAAGACCAGCCGGCGAACAAGCTTCCGAAGAACCCCCCCACTTCAAATAAGGATACACATCCATTTGCACCTATTTTACTGTATTCCTTTGTCTTAATTAAATAGAGAGCAGTCCAATCATTGACACCTGTTCTAACTACATACACAAAGAAATAAGATACAGCAAGAAGCCAAATATATTTATTTTTGATAATGAATTCGATAAGTATTTCTTTGGTCGACAGTTCCTTTTCTTCTACTTCCGGACTGGTTGCTCCACCATAGTCGCTTCTGAATTTTTCGATCGGAGGAAGCCCAAGTGATTGAGGGGTATCTCTCAATCGGTTCATCAAGAAGAAACTTCCCAGGATGCAAAGAATCCCTGGAACATACATGGCATATCTCCATCCAAAATATTGAAGACATATTCCTACAATCCAAGGGATTACTGTGGCTCCGACATTATGCGAGACATTCCAAGTAGACCACCAAGACCCTCTTTCGGATTGTGAATACCAATGGGTTAAAAATCGTGCGCAAGGAGGCCATCCAAAGCCTTGAAACCAGCCATTTAAAGCCCAAAAAAGAGCAAAAAATAAGAACGATGAGGACATGCCGAAAAGAATATTGAAAACTCCAGTCATCATCAAACCGAAGGCCATAAAATATCTTGGGTTGGAGTGATCCGAGATGATGCCGCTAGCAAATTTGCTGATACCGTAAGAGATAGATAAAATGCTTCCTAAAAGTCCTAGGTCACTGTAATTGTACCCTAAATCCTCAATCAGACCAGGCTGAGCAAAGGTAAAGCTTTTTCTGGTAAAGTAATAGAAGGCATAACCAATGAATGTTGAGTAAAGTATGCGAATGCGCCAATAGTGATAATCTTTGGCGACCACTTCTTGATCTTGAATTTCTTCTATATGAGGAGCTGGCTTGAATATTTTTAATATAGCAGTCACGTCAAAGATCTCTGGTTACCTAGATAGAATTTGTTTTTGCAAACCTCTTTTCTAACTCGTATCGGATTTATTTTTCAAGACTTTTTTTTTCCTCCAATGATAGCTGGTTATGTTGATTTATAATCCATAGATGATTAGGGTATCGGTTCACCTCAATTCATGATTTAAAAAAATATAATGTAAAAATATTTTTGGAATTGCAACATCTTCTATTGACGCTTGTAGGGAAGATATGCTAGAAAATCAGGAACAGTAAAAAAAACTGATTATTTGGATATGATCAAACAGTTTGGAATGGTTTTTTCCTGATTCGTGGTATCATAACAAATACGATGTAATGATGAGGCTTATAAGAGGTAAAATAAAAGTTTATGACTTGGAATAGGCTTGATAACTCTCACTGAGGGTACTTCGAATACAAAGGGCGGACAATGTTCAAACTCACTTTAAATCCAGATGCTAACCCAACGATTGCAAATTTTTCTCAAACTGAAATTATTATTGGAAACAAAAACTCTGGATTAGCTCATTTTAAAATCTCAGATCCAGCTATCAGCGAAGTTCATATTAAGATTATCAATCAAGGAAACCGGTTTTTAATCATTAATTCAGCCAATGATCCCTTTACATCTTTAAACGGTATTCCATTTGGAAAGAAATCAATAAATCATTTAGATCGAATCCAGATTGGACAACATGTCATCTTATTCGAAGTGTCTGAAACTAAATCGCCTACGGAACAAACAACCCATACTGATGGAAACGACCGTGCAGTTGAAGATGCGCAATTGCATAAAGAAATGACAGAGCCCGTTTCCAAAGAAGAGCTTGATTTCATCGATATTGAAGCCTTATTGAAAGAAGTCGATCTTTGGGATTCCAAAAAACAAATGCCAGAGTCTGTGCCTACTCTTTCTAACGAGTCTTCAACTCTATCTTCTCAAAAGTCAGCGCATCCCCCTCTTGCAAAGGACGAACCGGCTCAAGTTGAATTAGGAGATTCCCCCCCTGTTCAAACATCCACAAGAGCTACGTTTGAGGATGCAAAACCTGTCCGACCGCGGAAAGAATCATTGAAAGCCGATCTAAATCCACCTGAGGAATCAAACATTGACCCGCAAGAGACTTATGTTCCAGGCAGCTGGAAAAAACTTACAGGATTTTTGGTCGCTTTTGTCGCTATATGCGTTCTTGTTTGCAGCGGAATTTATTTCAAAGCGAGCGGAAAAAACAGCCAGGAAGAGAAAAAGATTGCCGCAGGAACTGCAGATATTGCAATGGCTATGTCCCACGCACAGCTGAATCATATAGCTCCAAGCAAACAAAATTGGGCAGATCCCGATTTTATCCAAAATAACTTAGCCTGCGTCCTTTCTCCAAATTTACACAGCCAAGCTCAAATAGATGACGATGGCCAATTTACACGATACCCCTACATACTTAGGGTCTATACCAGCAGCGATTTGGGACGTTTTATAGTGATTGCTCAACCCGCACCCAATCTTTTGCAGTGGCTTGTTCATAAAAAAGCAATGGTAGTTGATTCGTCAGCAATGGAAATGAGAAAAATCACCGATCTAAAGAAACTCAATCGCCTGCTTGCCAACCCAAATCCTTTAGAAGGAAAAAATGGCGTAGAAATTTCTAAAGTTGTGAAGGAAGGAACACTATTGTCGCTAGCCTCTCTTTCCGGAAATAATAACCACTGGGGATTTCCTCCGCCTAAAGCCTTGGCATACATCAGACCTGGAGCGGAGAACTTCATTTACAACGCCCCTCGCTACTATCCATTCGGAGAATCTTTCTTGAGAAAAGCAGTTTCTCTATCCGATAACGATGTGACAAGCTCCGAAGTTTCTAGTCTTCAAGATGAAATGAATGAACTTTCAAAATTTCCTGATTTAGTGCTTTACACATCCCAAGGTCTGCAAGCATCCATTGAGGCTCAGAAAGCTTTGACAACGTTTTCTCCAAACCGAAAATTTTTAGTAGGATATGTTAAGTTTAATCAAAAAGGTTATGTAGCAAGCAGCCATATTTTTATGAATGATGAAGCAAATGAAATTGCTTTGTTGGAGCCAGGAGTTCTTTCTACACGCTCCCTCCTAGAACGAACGATTTCTGACGAGGGTGATTCTGATCAAAATTCCACTTTTGAAAATGATCTTCATTTTCTAGACAAACCCTTCGCTGAGAACTCGGATGTGGACACTAATCATCCTTTATTCCTCCGCCTTCAAGCTATCGCTTCATCACGTTCAAGGGCCTTAACTCCAATTAGTGAAAAAATCATCATTCTAGTCCACAGGCAAAATATCGAAATTATTCCTGACTTCAAGGATCAGATTGCAAAATTGAACCATGAATATCTTGAAACAGACCAAATCCACCGCACCCGTATGGTCCAAGAACTCGCAAAGCTGTATCAAGAATACTCTGAAATGCCTCTTGAAGAATTTATGAAATTCATTGAAGCATCAAAGATGACATCCTTTATTAATGAAACTTTGAAAACCCAGAAGGAACAAATAGAAGAAGCTGATATTACCGAAAATAAAATCCAACTTCAGATTGATGCTCTTTCGGTCTCTAAAAACCTTGGAGATTTAGATGAAGCCGTTCAGAAAACGTCTACTATGCTAAACTTAGAAATGTTTCCCGATCCTGCTAGATTGATTGTCATGCAAGAAAAAATGTATAACACTGTGCTGGACAAACTTAGTAATTTTCTTCTTTATCCCGACAGTATCTATGCCCGAGCTCAATTAAAAGACCACGAGCGTACCGCTCTTTTGCGCATCCTCAAAACTTCGTGGGTGTCTGGAGATGAGTATGACTTCTTTGTCGGAGAATTTGACTACCTAAAAAACATCAACTCAAGATAAGAACTAAATCAATAGAAGCTCTTATTAATTCTCTATTCTCCCGTTATATCACCAAAAATTAATTCACTAATTAACAGTATTGAATTCATATAAATAAACAAACCGCAAACTGATCTATTTAAGTTTATTTCAACTACTATCTAAATAAAAATTATATTTGAAGTCTTAATATTATTTTAACATTGTTATGATAATATAATTAAAAATTAAAATAATATTAAACCATATATAGGGGATTTTTTTATTATGTATAGCCTCAATAATTTTAATGAACCATTAATGTTTTCCCCGCCTTTTTTCGAAGATAAAGGTGGGCCCAAAAGAAAAAAGATAAAAACCGATGTGCAATGTTACCAAATATTTGAAAATAAACAGCCCATGAATAAGTCGGATCCTTTACTTTCACCTTTGGAAATTCCTGTAATTCCACCAACATCCCCAACCTCTTCGAAAATTGAATCTTTTTCGCAAGCTTCTCTTTTAGGCAATTCAGTACAAAAGCCTCAGAGTTGTTCCTTATCTCTCGCAAATCTCCCTACTTTTGATCGTACCGTTGTTGTAGAAATTTATAATCCCCATTTAGAAAATACAAAAAATTTAACACACGAATTAATTGCTAACTATGAACAAGGGCTATTGGGAAAAAACCATCATTCTGATCACAGATTTATTTGGTGTCTTGATAAAGCCATGAATGCAAAGATATTGGAACATGCGGCTGGTTTATTGGATAATAGAACTGTCATTGGCATTAGCAATTGTAACCAAGAGAATTTACCAGTTTTTTCTCCTAATACAAAATTAATTATTGTCGCACAGGGGGATGATATTAATTACACTATAGCCGGCATGCAAGCAGAAGAATTTATTGAGATAATTCTTGAAGACCTAGGGGTAACAGACTTAGCAGAATTAGAATTGGTTGTATGCAAGATTGGCAACAGGCCGGAATATATCCAAGAAATAGGAGAAAGCTTTCCCAAAACAAAAATCATCTCCTACAAATGTTTGGTTGCTGTCAGTTCTATCGATAATTATAAAATTGTAGGATTTGACGATGATGGGCAATGGATTAAAGATATCCAAAGCGCAAAGATTGAATTTACTGCTTAAAAACAGACTACTAGATAAATGGGCGATGTCAGCGTTTTACCGAGTCTTTGAAAATCTAATCATGCTTAACATCAATAATTATTAATTCTTAGATAAGCGCATTAACTTTGTTTTTAAAAAGCAAAAGTTAGCAAGCTTTATTTCATTTTTTTGGCATAAAAGGAATGATGCTAGGACACAGTTCGTTAATTTTCTCAATGATTTACCGCCTGCATTCTTATTTGACCAAACTCAATAACATGATATACTATTCACCCAAACGGTTATTGAATTAAAAAGAGAGAAAAAAATGGATATAAAAGCCCCGCCAGGTGTTTTTGACATCTTACCCAAAGACCCTCAAGAAGAATGGCATAATTCTCACCTATGGCAATTTGTTGAAAGAGTCATGCGAAATACCGCAGAACAATACGGCTTCCAAGAAATCCGGACTCCCATATTTGAAAGAACTGAACTTTTCCAGCGTGGGGTTGGGGAAACTTCCGATATCATTACAAAAGAAATGTATACCTTCATTGATAAGGGGGAACGTTCGCTTTCATTAAGGCCCGAAGGAACAGCCCCTGTTGCTCGAGCCTATATCGAACATCACCTTAGCCATGATTCACCAGTACAGAAATTTTATTATATTGGCCCTATGTTCCGGTATGAAAGAGCTCAGGCGGGACGCTACCGTCAACACCATCAATTCGGTGTGGAAGCAATTGGAAATTCTTCCCCTGAACAAGATGCAGAACTTATCGACATGCTATATACGTTGTACACGCGTTTGGGTTTGAAAAACCTGAGAGTTATGGTAAACAGTATTGGCGATGCCCCTTGCCGCATTAAATACAAAGAGGCTCTCAAAAACTACTTGAAGCAGTATTTCGATCAACTTTCAGAGGATAGCCAGAAAAGATTTGAGAAAAACCCTCTGAGAATTCTTGATTCAAAAGATCCCCAAGACAAAGAAATTGTGGCCAAAGCTCCTTCGATCCTCGAGTTTCTCAGCGAGGATTGCAAGAAGCACTTCGAACAACTGCTGCTTTTGCTTAACTCTTTGGAAATCCCCTATGAAATCAACGATAAGATTGTACGCGGATTAGATTACTACAACCGCACAGTTTATGAAGTTGTGGCAGAAGAGCTCGGGGCTCAGAATAGCATTGGCGGTGGCGGACGTTATGATGGGTTGATAAAGGAACTTGGCGGCGATGATACTCCTTCAACGGGATTTGCAACCGGCATAGAAAGAATTATTCAGGCAATGCTCGGACAAAAAGCGGAAACACCCCAGTCCTATCATCCTACAATTTTCCTGATTCCTCTCGGAGACGAAGCCAAAATCCCTTGTTTCCAAATCCTGAACAATTTACGTATTAACGGAATCAAAGCTCAAATGGATTTTTCGGGACGCAAATTAGGAAAAATCATGAACTATGCCAACCAATTGGGTTCAAAATTTGTAGTTGTCATCGGTGACAATGAGCTCAAAACTAAACAGGTGGAGCTTAAAAATATGGAAACCGGGGAAAAGATTTTAGCCCCCCTCTTCCATTTATCCAGAATTTTGCGCATTGAAGTTGAAGGAGAGGATTTTATTCGGATTTGGAAAGAGATGAATGCCCCTTTTGAACAACCTCTTGAAGCTGAGTTTTTCCTCAAAAAATTACAGCAATCAATAGACAGCACAAAGCATCTTACCGAAGAGCTTCAAACAGCTATGAAGAAGATGCAAGATATACTTTAGTTCGAACGATGATTTAAATATGTAGGACAATATTTTTTTTATTTTTTTTCGTTCAATATTTATAGTTAATCAATTAATAGAGATAGTGGAGAAAAGAATAATATGTTTGATTACCGACGCTCTCACGATTGCGGAGCACTTAGAAATGAAGATATAGGTAAAAAAGTGACACTTTCCGGGTGGGTCCATCGACGTCGCGATCATGGCGGATTAATCTTTGTTGATCTCAGAGATCGCTATGGTTTAACTCAATTGGTATTTGATCCCGAAAAAAATTCAGATGCCCATGCTAAAGCTGAAAAACTCCGTTCTGAATGGGTTATCTCGGTAAAGGGAGCAGTGATCCCGCGCAGCGAAGGAATGGCAAATTCCAAAATCGCCACTGGTAAAATCGAAGTCGATGTGTCTGAATTAGAAATTTTATCAAAGGCGAATACACCCCCATTCTCAATCTGTGAAGGGGATTCAATCGAAGTCAATGAGGAAGCCCGCCTCAAATATCGCTACTTAGATATTCGCCGAGGAAAAATTGCTGAAAATTTAATCAAGCGCCACAATGCCATGCTTGCTGCAAGAAACTACCTCAGCAACCGCAAATTTCTAGAAATTTCAACTCCTATTATGGGAAAATCAACTCCAGAAGGCGCTAGAGACTATTTAGTTCCTTCAAGAATCTATCCAGGACAGTTTTTTGCGCTTCCTCAATCTCCTCAGCTTTTTAAACAGCTACTTATGATTGCCGGCATGGACAGATACTTTCAGATTGCGCAGTGCTTCCGAGATGAAGATCTGCGTGCAGACCGTCAACCTGAATTTACGCAAATTGATATCGAGATGAGCTTTGGAACCCCCGAAGATCTGATGGAAATTATTGAAGGCCTTGTAAAACACATTTTTAAAGAGTGTCTATCAATTGATATCCCAACACCTTTTCGCCGACTTCCCTATCAAGCATGCATGGATCGATTTGGCTGCGACAAACCGGATACTCGTTTTGGGATGGAACTTGCCACTTTGGACGATATCGCAAAGAAATCGGAATTTTCCGTATTTCAAAGTCAAATTGAAACAGGCGGTACTGTGAAAGGCTTCTGCGTCAAAGGTGGAGCCGATATCTCTCGGAAAGAAATCGATGGCTATACAGATTTCGTTGGAAGGCTTGGTGTTAAAGGGCTTGCATGGATGAAATGCCAGGATGAAGGCCTGTCTTCCAGCATCGTCAAATTTTTCTCTAAGGAATTACAGCATGATCTGATCGAAAGGCTAAATATCGAAGTGGGCGATTTAATATTCATGATCGCTGATATTCCTGAAAACGCAAATCAATCTCTTGATCACCTCAGAAGAAAAATCGCTGCAGATCGTAAATTGGTTAAAGAAGACCACCTCGATTTTCTGTGGGTAACAGACTTTCCCCTCTTTGGTTGGGATAAGGATAATAAGAGACTGGAAAGCCTGCATCATCCCTTCACATCTCCGCATGTAGAAGACATGCATATGCTGGATACGGAACCTCTTAAGGTGAGATCTTATGGCTATGACTTGGTGCTCAATGGATATGAAATCGGCGGAGGCTCCCAGCGTATTCATAATAATGAATTACAGAAGAAGATTTTCGATCTACTTCAAATTACACCTACAGAACAGCAAGAAAAGTTTGGCTTTTTCCTAGATGCTCTTAAATTCGGCACTCCTCCTCATTTAGGAATTGCACTAGGCCTTGACAGAATCATGATGATCATCAATAAAACTGATAGCATCCGCGACGTCATTGCCTTTCCAAAAACCCAAAAAGCAAGCGATTTGATGATGCAGTGCCCATCGCCAGTTACAAAAGCTCAACTCCATGAGCTTGGCCTGGTTGTAGAAGATAAAGAATTTACTAAAGGATAAGCATTTACTATTCCCGGAGGAAGAAGACCCTATGCTAAAAAAAGTACGAAATTTTTATACAGCGGCTTTGATTGTATCGACAGGAGTGACTTTCGCAGCTGAAAAAGACCGTTCAAAAGAACCATTTCCTTTCGATAAAGAAGTGAAAAAGCAAACGGAAGAAGTAGCTCAACTTCGTAAACTTTCTGAAGCCTTTGGTCACTTTGTCGGCAGCAATCTGTATAGTCCGGGAATCAAATTCGACCTCGATAGTTTTCTAACGGGTGTTCGAAACGGGGCTGCAGGCTCACCACCACCACTTTCTGAGGATAAATTCAATGAGCTTATGACAATATACCAAGAAAAAGCTTTCATTGAACTTTCAGAAGCAAATCTGAAAGATGCTAATGCATTTCTTGAGGATAATCGAGACAGTATCGACGTCATCGAAATTGAAAAAGGAAAGCTTCAATATGAAGTATTGAAAGAAGGTAAAGGAGAAATTGTTTCCGCATCCGCCTCTCCTCTTATCCATTTCAAAGGAAAACTCCTTGACGGCACAGTATTTGGATCAACTGAATCGAGAAGAGAACCCATCACTGTCTCTTTAGATCAGGCAATACTCGGACTGCAAAAAGGCATAGTCAAAATGCGAGAAGGAGAAAAAAGGAGGCTCTATATCCACCCTGATCTTGGATTTGGGTCCATGGGCGATCTTCCACCAAATACAGTTCTCATTTTCGACGTAGAAGTTGTAAAAGCAAATAATCCCGATTCACGACATATTTCTTTTCCTTCAATCATCGAAGCAGAAGAACCCGAAATTTCTCATGATGAAGAAACTACCATTAACCCGTATTTTGAAGATACTATGGAAGAACCTCCACTGTCAGGCGAGGAAGCTGACGAATTCGATGAGTACGGCGAAGAGGATGAGCCAGGAATCTCAGATGAAACAGAAAGTGATCCTGCATCTGAAGAGGATGCAGAAGAAGAAACTTTTTCCTATGTTGCAGAGCTAGATGATGAAACTTTGGATAAAGAAGAAATTGAACATCAAAACAACGATGAGCATCAAAATCAACCAGTAGACCACGATGCCATTAGCGAAAACCAACAAGGCTTTGAGCAAAAAATTGAGCAAGAAAATGATGATGTGGATTTTTTAAATGACGATTTTGAACTCCCGCAATGGTGATCTTCTATGAAGGTCGTTCTCTATCAACCGCAAATTCCGCAAAATACCGGAAATATCGTACGCACATGCTCTGTCACGGGCTCTGGACTTATACTCGTCCCACCTCTTGGGTTTAGTGCTAATGACAGATGGCTGAAACGAGCGGGGTTGGATTATTGGGAAGGTGTTAATGTAGAAACTCTCGTCAACCTAGAGTCCGCCCTGGAATCCCTACCAAATAACTTCTATTTTTATTCCAGCAAAGCAAAAGTATCTTATTCCAACGTTTCCTATACATTTCAAGACTGGCTGATCTTTGGATCTGAAACAACGGGTCTCCCTCCTCACTTTTTCGAAAGATGGCCCGAAAAGTTCGCCACTATCCCAATGCTTCCAGAAACTCGCTGCCTAAATCTCGCAACTTCGGTAGGCATCGTTGTTTACGAAGCTTGGCGCCAAACAGGTTTTTCATTTACTCCTGAACCACGCTGAAATTGGAAACAAAATCATAAGGTGGGCGGTAACCTTCTACTTCATATTTAGCCAGCTTTTGCTTCCATCTATCCCTTAGGTTCAAGAAATAATGCTATGGCTTTGCTCATATCTTCAACCTTGCCCAGGTTATAACTAGACGTTTGAGTCTTTTGGCTTTTTTCAAGACTATCGCTTTGTCCTTCGGCCAGCGCGAGCTCCCTAAGTATAAAATGAATTAGAGATGTATAAACGGTGCCATTTTGCGCTTCTGCTTTTAGAGCATTGCGCAGAATTCTTAGTCATCGCAAATAATTCCGTGCACCTGCTTAGCAAACCGATGAATCTCTCTTTCTTGAGATTATTAACATAAGATAAGGCAACATAGAGACAGTTAGCGCTTTGGAAATCATTCTTATGGAGGCACTTTTCAAGAAGTCTAAAATAGAAATCAATTTTGAGTTTCTTGAAGCGAATGACCCCCACGAAAAAATAAAGCAGTTCTTCTGAAACATCTTCTGCAAGTTTATTCAATCTAGAGCTTTATTTTTTTTCAGCCTCAATAGAGTTTTATCGAAATCTTCGGATGCTATTGCAAGAACTAACGATGGAGTTTCTTTCTTTCCGACTTGCTTCATCACTCTTTATTTTTCAACATAATCGATCACTTCCAAGGCAACTAAGGAAATAATAATAAAAATCAATACACTTTATTTAATTAATTTTATGAAGAACATTGCTCGTAGATTACTTATCGAGAAAAAAGGTAATAAAG
>WUUC01015959.1_pt1 | contig 12207 bp, 11 predicted proteins | sample 6278441 | NCBI WGS metagenome assembly WUUC01 (sample SAMN13675441, study PRJNA597444) | soil metagenome | isolation source: soil | place: USA: Washington | collected 2017-10 | reverse complement strand
GAAACGAGATCAAATTCTCGTGGGATTGGATATCGGCACCACCAAGATCTGCGCGATCGTGTCAGAGGTGGCCGAAGAGGGGACGCTGAACATTATCGGCGTCGGCTCGAGTCCGTCGCGCGGCCTCCGCAAAGGCGTGGTGGTCGATATCGAGAGCACGGTCGAATCGATCAAGAAAGCGGTCGAAGAAGCGGAGTTGATGGCGGCCGTGCAGATCAATTCCGTGTACACGGGCATCGCCGGGAGCCACATCTCCGCGGAAAATTGTAAAGGCGTCGTGGCGCTGAAAAAAGCCGAGGTCACGCGCGACGACATCCACCGGGCGATCGAAAGCGCGAGAACGCTTGCGGTTATTCCTCACGAGCGGCGCATTCTTCACGTCTTGCCGCGGGAATTCATGGTGGATGGGCAGGAAGGCGTCAGGGAGCCGTTAGGACTCTCAGGAAATCGTCTGGAAGTGAACGTGCATGTCATCACCGGCGCGGTCACGTCGGCGCAGAACATCATCAAGAGCGTGAACCGGGCCGGGCTTGACGTCGTCGATATCATCCTGCAGCCCTTGGCTTCGAGCGAAGCGGTGCTCAGCCAGGAAGAACGTGATCTTGGCGTGGCGATGGTGGATCTCGGCGGGGGAACGACCGACCTGGCGATTTATCTGGACGGAAGCATCCGGCATTCCGCTGTCCTTCCGATCGGCGGGCAGAATCTGACGAAGGATTTGGCCATTGGGCTGCTCACATCGCAAACAGAAGCCGAAAAAATCAAGGTGCAACACGGCGTGACGAGGACAGAACTGGTGCAGGGCCATGAGACCGTGGAAGTGCCCTCCGTCGGTGATCGCCCCACACGAACGTTTTCGCGACGGGATATAGCGGAAATCCTTGAGCCCCGCGTGGAAGAGATGTTCGAGTTGGTCCGGCGCGAGATCACGCGAGCGGGCTATGAGGGCATGTTGGGGGCGGGGGTGGTCGTGACCGGCGGAACCTCGCTATTGGAAGGCATGCCGGACGCGGCCGAGCACGTCTTGAATCTTCCCGCCAGACGAGGGGCGCCAAACGGCATCGGCGGTCTGCGGGACATTGTCAGCAATCCCATGCATGCGACGGGGGTGGGATTGCTGCTCTACGCCAGACGTCATATGGAGGAAATCGCCACAGCCGGCCACAGAAGCGGACGGCCGATCGGCAAGATGTTGGATCGAATGAAGTCGTGGATGTTTGAGTTCTTCTAACTTAACCGGCGCGCGGACCTGCCTCGCGCCAAGGGAGGTGCCCTGATGTTCTCATTTCAAGAAGATTGTCTTTTACCCGTCCGCATCAAAGTCATTGGCGTCGGAGGCGCCGGCTGTAACGCCATCAATACGATGATCACGTCGGGCTTGGCCCGTGTCGATTTCATCGCGGCGAACACCGACTTGCAGGCTTTGGATCGGTCGCGTGCGGCGTATAAGGTCCAACTCGGTCCGGAGCGGACCCGGGGACTCGGCGCCGGCGCGAAGCCTGAAATCGGGAAGGAATCCGCGCTGGAAAGCAAGGATCAGATTCGGGAATGCCTCGATGGCGCGGACATGGTCTTTGTCACTGCAGGCATGGGCGGAGGGACGGGAACGGGAGCCGCGCCGATCGTGGCAAGCATTGCGCGCGAGCTGGGGATTCTGACCGTTGGAGTCGTCACGAAACCCTTTTCGTATGAAGGGCACCGACGGATGACACATGCCGATGAAGGGATTCGCGACCTTCGACGCCATGTCGATACGCTGTTGGTGATTCCCAATCAACGCCTGCTTGGAATCGTCGACAAGCAGACCCCGTTGCTGGAAGCGTTCAAGGTCGCCGACGACGTCTTGCGCCAGGCGATTCAAGGCATTGCCGACGTGATCACGACAACCGGTCACGTCAACGTTGATTTTGCGGACGTGCGCACCGTCATGTCGCACACGGGCCGGGCGGTCATGGGCATGGGAGTTTCCCGAGGAACCAACCGGGCGATTGAGGCCGCACAAAAGGCGATTTGCAGCCCCCTCCTGGAAGAGGGCAGCGTGGAAGGTGCGCGCGGCGTGCTCCTCAACATCACGGGCGGACCGAACATGTCGCTGCACGAAATCGAAGAGGCGGCATCCATCATTCAACAGACCGCAGACGCCGAAGCGAATATTATCGTGGGACAGGTGATTAATCCCGATATGGGCGACGACCTGGTCGTCACCGTGATTGCGACGGGATTCGAACGTGACGATCAACCGATGCCGGTCGGCGCCGGAGCGCTCGCGAGAACTGGCCGGGCCGGTCAACCGGCTTTCAACACAGCCGGGGCGGCGATGGGTGATCGGCCGCACAAAGATCTCGACCGTCCGACCTATTTGCGCCGGATGGGGGATCAGCGTGAGCCGATGGATCGACTGACGGTGGTTGCCGACGACGAGTGGGATGTGCCCACATTCCTACGAAAACAGACTGACTAACAGTGACCTCGGGTTGACTGGAGTGAATCTATGACGGCATCGGTCATCACCGTGCCCGCGTTTTCGTCAGCGCAGGACGGGATCACACATTTCTTCGGAACGCGCCAGCATTCGCGAGCCGTCGGGACTGAAACCGGCGTCCCTGCTCCGGCGGGCGATGGGCAACGGCGTACGTGGCTCTTGTCCGTCAAGCAGGTGCATGGGACGGAGGCGTTGATCATCGATCATCCGTTGACCGGATCCGACCGTTTCGAAGGTGGATGGGATGCCTTGATTACCGATCAGCCTGGAGTGACGATCACGGTGCGAACGGCGGATTGTGTCCCGGTGCTCGTGTATGATCGGCACCGGAAAGCCGTGGCGGCTATTCATGCGGGATGGCGGGGAGCGGTCGCCGGCATCGTACCCAAGACGATTCAACTCATGGTGTTACGGTTCGGAATCGACGAGGGCAACTTACGAATCAGTATCGGTCCCTCGGCGGGGCCATGCTGCTACGAGGTCGATGATGCCGTCCTCGATCCTATACGGCGAGCCGGAATGGATTGGCCTTCATTGCTACATGATGATACAGGCGCCAAGGCCCGGTTAGACCTGAAGGCCTTCGTGAGACGGCAGACTGAGCACGCCGGTATCCGCCAGGAGCAGATCACGACGGTCAATCTCTGCACGATCTGCCATCCGAGTCTCTTCTACTCGTATCGGCGAGAAGGACGCGTCAACGGGACGATGCTCAACGGCATCACGCTGGTGACTCCCCGGTAGCTCCGCTTTGGGGCGGGCTGTACAATAAGCGCTCAGCATGATGGTACGGGTGATCAGGCGAAGATGGACGTCGAGGGCTATGGGTCAGTCGAGGACCGTGTCGGATTAATTTTGAGACAAATCCGGCAGGCAACGCAAACGGCCGGCCGTGACGATGGGAGTGTGCGGCTGGTGGCTGCCACCAAATTCGTCCCCGCCGATATAATCCGGACGGCAATGGCGGCAGGCCTGACCATTGCCGGAGAAAGCCGGTTGCAAGAGTCCCTGCCGAAGATCGAAGCGTTGAAAGACGCAGGCATCGTCTGGCACTTTATAGGCCGGCTGCAACGTCGTAAGGTGCGCTCGGTGGTCGGAGTGTTTGAACTGATCCATTCCGTCGACAGCCTCGAGCTGGCGCTCGAGATTGATCGTCGCGCAGAGACGGCCGGGCTGCGCCAGAACATTCTATTGGAAATCAATGTCGGAGGCGAGAAAAGCAAGGCCGGGTTTACGGTCGATGAAGCCGAGCGGATGCTTCCCAAGTTGTCGGCGCTCGACTATGTGGCAGTTCATGGACTGATGGCGATTCCACCGCCTGCGCGGTCGCCAGAAGACTCTCGGCCGTATTTTCGCCTCGTGCGGGATGTGGCGACGCGCTTGACACAGCAGGACCTCCCTCGGATCTCCATGGCCGAGCTGTCGATGGGCATGTCGAATGATTACCTGGTGGCCATTGAAGAGGGCGCGACGTTAGTTCGGCTTGGCACGGCATTGTTTGGGGCACGGCGTGGATAGGCTCATTCAAAAAAAGATTGCGTTTATCGGAGGCGGGCAGATGGCCGAGGCGATGATCGCAGGCTTGCTCGCCGGCGGTGTCTGTAAATCAGACACGCTGTGGGCGTCAGACCCAATGCCGGCGCGCCGGGACCGCCTAAAGAGCCGGTTCGGGATTCGAGTCGGATCTGACAATGGAGAGGCCGGAGCCTGGGCGGAAATCATGATACTGGCTGTAAAGCCCTCATCTGTAACCGCGGCGCTGGCCGAAATCGGTGGAGGCCACAATCACCTGCTGCTCATTTCCATCGCCGCCGGCGTGACGATCGAAGCCATCTCTAAGCAGGCGGGTGGAGCGACACGCATCATCCGTGCAATGCCCAACATGCCAGCCCTCGTTCGCGAAGGGATGACGGCGCTCGCCTGCGGCGGAGGCATCGCCGAGGAGGATGCGCTCGTTGCCCGAAGCATCTTTGAAGCCGTCGGCCGCGTCGTGTCGATTGAGGAGCGCCTCATGGATGCTGTGACCGGTCTCAGCGGAAGCGGCCCCGCCTATGTATTTCAAGCCATCGAGGCCTTGGCAGACGGCGGAGTGAAAATGGGTCTGCCGCGTCAAACGGCCGAATTGCTGGCGGCTCAAACGGTGCTCGGGGCAGCGAAGATGGTTCTCGAATCAGGCGACCATCCAGCACAATTGAAAGACCGTGTGGCGTCGCCGGGCGGAACGACGATCGCCGGGTTGCATCAGCTTGAACAGGGTCGGTTCCGTGCTACACTGATGGGGGCTGTCGAAGCCGCGACCAAACGTTCACAAGAGCTTGCGCGCTGATGTTCGTGATCGAAAACTTTTTCACCGCGTTGGCCTATGTCATTTATTACGTTCTGGAAGTTTATATGTATGTCGTTATCGCCCGTGCGCTTATTTCATGGGTCAACCCTGACCCATGGAACCCGATCGTGCAATTCCTCGATAGAGTGACTGAGCCGGCGTTGGCTCCTATTCGGCGGATGATCGGTGGAAGGCTCGGCGGCGTAGACGTCTCGCCAATAGTCCTTATCCTGGCACTCATTTTTTTGCAGAAATTCATCGTGCCTTCTCTATTCCACATGGCAGCAGTGATTGGTTAAGAGACGGAGGGACGCCATGAAAATTACACCGCTGGACATTCAACAGATGGTGTTCAAAACCGGCTTTCGCGGCTATGACAAGGAGGAAGTCAATCGCTTCCTGGAAGAGATTGCCGAAACGGTCGAAGAGCTGAATCGTGAAAATGCCGTGCAACGCGAAAAAATCGTGTTTCTTGAACAGCAACTGACCGAATTAAAACGAACAGAAGCCACCTTATCAAACACCCTTGTTTCCGCCCAGTCGCTTGCCGAGGACGTCAAACGCAGCGCTCAACGGGAGTCTGAACTCCTGGTAAAAGAAGCCGAGCTGAAGGCTGGTGAAATGATCCGGCAGGCGCGCGTCGAGCTCTCCAACACACAGCGCGATCTCTCGCTTCTTCAGAAGCAACGGCTGTTGATGGTCGAACGGTTCCGCGCGACCCTGCGCACATTCGAGCGGATGTTGGAGGTGGAGGAGCAAGAAGCCTTCCACGATGGCGCCTCGAGTGCTGACCACAAGCTTGAGGGAGAGTCGAGCCCGGCCTTGTGAAAGAATGCTGCACCCGTTCTCTGTGCTGCCACGTTCGCGCCCACCGTGCGTCAGATCCATTGTGCACCGGTTCCCTTGTTTGGCGGCCTTAGGCCTTCGTGCTGAATGATCGGCCCGATTGCCATTCAAGCCGCCATGGATCAGGCCGTTCTTGACGGAGTGTTCCCCGGGGGCATACTGGCGGTCCGATTGAACGGCGAGTTGAGAAGTCTCGCTGTCGCCGGGCGAATGTCGTCCGAGCGTGAGGATCCTGTCCAGGTCTCGACGATCTACGATCTGGCGTCGTTGACAAAGCCGTTGGTTACCGTGACATCCGTCCTCCTGCTGGTGCAATCGGAAAAACTTCGCCTCGATGAGCCGATTGAACACACTCTCGATGAGCTTGGAGGAACCCCGGTGGGTTCGGCCACGCTGCGCGATTTTCTGACACATGCGTCCGGGCTTCCGGGATGGCGTCCTCTGTACGAGCGGCTGAACGGCAAAGGAATCCTTGCGGGACGCTCGGAATCCGTACGGCAGGAGGTTCTGCGTATCATCAGGGATGAGCCGTTGATATTTGAAAGAGGCGACAGAAGCCTCTACAGCGACTTGGGATTTGTTCTTCTCGGTTTTGCCGTCGAACGAGCGAGCGGTAGGCCGCTTAACGAATATTTTTACGAGGCGGTGGCGCGGCCGCTGAAAGCGCATGCCCTGTGCTTCAACCCGTTGACGGACGGATCGCGCTTCCCGGCATCGACAATCGCGCCGACCGAGTGGGATGAATGGAGACAACGTGTCTTGCACGGTGAAGTGCATGACGAAAATGCCGCGGCCATGGGCGGTGTCGCGGGCCACGCGGGTCTGTTTGGCTCGGCGGAAGCCGTGCTTGCTGTGTCGGGGGCATGGATGAGCTCATATCATGATCAACGGTCTATTCTAGGCCACCGGCTTGTACGGGAGTTTACGCAAAAGCAATCGACCTCTCCTCAATCGAGCTGGGCGCTGGGGTGGGATACTCCCTCTACACCTTCCTCATCCGGCAGCTGTTTCTCTCCGGAGTCGTTCGGTCATCTTGGATACACGGGGACGTCCTTGTGGATCGATCCTCGGCAAAAGCTGGAAGTGCTGTTGCTGTCGAATCGCGTGCATCCCACCCGGAGGAACGAGGCGATCCGGGCCTTTCGGCCGATGATTCATGATTTGGTGTATCGGGAAGTGGTGCAGGGGGGAGGATAGCTATCGCGCAGTGTCCGGATACTCGACCCAGGTCTCTTTCTCGGCCAAGTACTTGCTGCCTTTGAAATTCGCTCTGGACCTGAGTCGACTAAAGCCTAGCGATTGCAGCTTGTCGACCAGTTCTGCGACGGCGGCGGCAATCGTCGGATGGGATTGCCCTTCGACGGTGAGGGCTTCGTACATGACCTTTGCTGCGTACCCTGAAGATGTGCGGTTGACGAGAACGGCCCGGTTAAAATAACGATCGCTCGGATCCACGCCTTCCAACTGATGTTTCTCGACGAGTCCGTCTCTCTTAAACAGCGAAGCCAGGGTGTTCATCGTCACCTCCGCAGGAGGCAGTATAGGGCCATCCCCGAGCCGACTGCAAGCCGTTGACTTCATTGCGGGAGGCCTCCTATGATTTCGTCCTCACTGCGGACGCCGGTTGTCTCCGATACGGCATGAATATCCCCAACAGCCTTACCATCCTTCGCATTTTGTTGATCCCAGTGTATGTGGGCTTCCTCATATATCAGCGATTTGATGCGGCGATGGTCGTCTTACTCATCGCCGGCGTCACCGATGCGTTGGATGGAACCATCGCTCGAGCGGCAAACCAACGGACGCGGTTGGGTGCCTTTCTCGATCCATTGGCTGACAAGCTGCTGCTGACATCCGGCTTCGTCACTCTTTCGACGATTCACCTCATTCCCTCTTGGGTCACCATCCTCGTGGTTAGCCGCGACGCCATGCTGCTGTTGGGAACCGCGGTGGCGCAATTCACCGAGTCGAATATCGACATCGCGCCGACGTTCCTCGGAAAAGGCGCGACTTTTCTTCAGCTCTCTTACGTGCTGCTCGTGATATTTTTGAGCTCACGTCAGATGGAACTGTCGATGCTCACCCCGCTCTTGATCACCATGGTCGCTTTTACAGTCAGCTCCGGCTGTCATTACCTCTACCGCGGATACCGCTCTGTCGGATCTGTTCCCTCCTGATTGTCCAAACGGGCCTGCATGTCGCACCCCGCATAGTTTGTGCATTTGTTTGACAGGTTTTTAGGTCACCGATAGACTCGCCTCGTACATATTTCTCATCAAAGAAATCAGCTTTTGTACGGTTCCTTGAAGGTGAGACTGAGCTATGGCGACATTTGCATACGTCGGACGCACGCGTTCCGGAGCGGTTAAAAAGGGAGAACTCACCGCCAAAACCAAGGACGAGGCGGTCGATCAGCTCCGCAAGCAAAGTGTCGTCGTCACCAGCCTGGAAGAAAAAACGGGCAAGGGAGGCATCAAGCTTAGCTTCGGGTCCGGCCTCACGGATAAGGACTTGGTCGTCTTCACCAGGCAATTCGGCACGATGATCAATGCCGGTCTTCCGCTTGTGCAATGCCTCGAAATTCTGTCCACACAATCCGAAAATAAGGTCTTGCGAGAGACGGTCGGTGAAGTACGAGGCCAAGTCGAAGCCGGTTCAACTTTCTCCGACGCCCTTCGGAGGCACCCAAAAGTGTTCGATGATCTGTATGTGAATATGGTGCATGCCGGGGAGGTCGGAGGCTTGCTTGACACCATTTTGACCCGTTTGGCGAAGCATATTGAGAAAGCGATGAAGCTCAAAGGGCAGATCAAGTCGGCCATGATCTATCCCTCCGCGATTCTGGGTGTGGCGGCCGTCGTCATTACCGTGCTGATGATCTTCGTGATTCCGATTTTTGCGAAGATGTTCGACGAGCTCTCCGGCGGCAAAGTCGGGCTCCCGGGTCCCACACAGCTCGTGATCGATATCAGCAACGCGTTTCAGTCGTATTGGTGGGTCGCATTGATACTCATCATCGGAACGGTCGTCGTCACGAAAAAATATTACGCCACGCCGAAGGGCAAGTATGCGATTGACAAGTTTTTACTGAAGACGCCGGTGTTCGGTGATCTGATTCGGAAGGCATCGGTCGCCAAGTTTACCCGTACCTTGGGCACGCTGCTGTCAAGCGGTGTCCCGCTCCTCGACGGATTGTCCATCTGCGCCAAGACGTCGGGGAACAAGGTCATCGAGGAGGCGCTCATGAATGCGCGCATCAGTATCAGCGGAGGGAAAACCATTGCCGATCCGTTGACCTCGAGTCAGGTGTTTCCGAAGATGGTCACCCACATGATCGCCGTCGGAGAATCAACAGGCGCGCTCGATGCGATGCTGGGCAAGATCGCGGACTTCTACGAGGATGAGGTCGACCAGGCGGTGGCCTCCCTGACGTCACTGCTCGAGCCCATGATGATGGTGTTCTTGGGCGTGGTCATTGGATTCATTGTCATCGCGATGTATCTTCCCATCTTCAAGATGGCATCGGCCATTGGATAGGCTATTGCGCCGCTCTTCGCACGTGTCGGTTTCGGTCAAGGCCTCACCCGCTCGGCGCACCGTCTCATCGTGACCTTTCATGGATGCTTTGCGAGCCAGGCTTCATTGGTTGATGGGGCTGAGGGTGACGTTCGTCACCCTCATGCTCGGTCTGTCGCTGATCTTCGAAGCCACGAAAGTTGAGCGCGTTGACACGTTCTATGCGCTCATCGTCCTGACCTATGCCCTGACTATCCCGTCTGCGCTTCTTCTTCGGACCCTCGAAGCGCCCTCCGCCCTCACGACGTTTTTCTGGATCCAAGTCGGCATAGACTTCCTGCTCGAAACGGTTCTGGTCGCACGCACGGGAGGCGTCGAAAGTCCCTTCGCAGTTCTGTACGTGATCACGGTTGCCGTTGCCAGTTTGATTCCTCAGCGTCGGGTCGGGCTGTTTGCGGCTTGTACCTGCATCATCGTCTTCGGCGTCGTGACGAACGCGCAGTTGTATGGATTTGCCCAAAGCTGGGGCGGTCTGCCGACCAGCCACCTCACCGCGGCGGCGGTGTTCCAAGGATTCGGGGTGTATGCGCTGGCATTGCTGGTCGTCGGATTGTTGAGCGGGACGCTTGCCGACCAACTCTATCGGGCCGATCAATCGCTGCGCGAAAAGGAACGGGGGCTCAATCGCCTTCAGGCGTTCCACGAGAATATCGTGAGAAGCATCAGCAGCGGCGTGTTCACCGCCGACGCGACGGGCGCGATCACCTCGTTCAATCCCGCAGCCCAGGAATTGACCGGATATGCGGCGGGTCAAGTCGTCGGCCGATCGTGGCGCGAGATCTTCAACTGGCATCCGAATCAGCCTGCGGATGACGAACCGACCGGAGCGCTGCCGGCCCTGACGCGGTTTGAGGTCGAGTGCAAGAGCGCGAAGGCGAACCGGCTGGTGCTCGGCATGACCGTTTCGCCGCTCCACGAACAGGGAGAGCATGACGGATTGGTAGGAGTATTCAAGGACCTGACGCACATCCGGGAATTGGAAGCGGAAATGCGCCGCAAAGAATGGCTGGCCAACTTGGGGGAAATGTCAGCCGGGATGGCGCACGAAATCAGAAACCCGCTGGGCGCATTGGCGGGCGCCATGCAGATGTTGCGGAAGGACTCGAGCGCCGACGCGACTGATCGTCGGCTCATGGACATCGCGATACGAGAAGCGACCAGGCTGGATGCCATTATTACCGAGTTCCTTCAATACGCCAGGCCGCCGGAGCTCAATTTAGCCGAGCACAATATAAACAAAATTCTTGCCGAGACACTGGATCTAGTACAACATGAAGCGCGGGTCAGGAAAAAGATCACGATCACGACGTCATTGGCCGTCGGGGCCCTCGTGGTCCAAGTGGACCAAAATCAGATGCGGCAAGTGTTTTGGAACCTCGCGACCAACGCGTTTGACGCCATGCCGGAGGGCGGACAACTGACCATCACCACTGGGTGCCGCCACATCGATGTTCCCGGGCGAAAAGGGGATGTGGTCGAGATCGCATTTCAAGATACCGGCGAGGGCATCGCGCAAGAGCATCTCGACAAGATCTTTCTGCCGTTCTTCACGACGAAGAGGGAAGGATCTGGACTAGGGCTCGCGGCTGTGCATCGCATTGTGGATCTGCATGGCGGCTGGATCAAGGTGGAGAGTCAGCCCCAACACGGGACAGGCTTCGTCGTGTGTCTGCCTCGTTCCGGGGACGATGGTGTGCGGTTATGGCATGAGGGGCGGACGCCGTGGAAAAGATCTTAGTCGTCGATGACGAGAAAAGCCTCCGCGAGGTCATGAGCATCATGCTCAAGCGTGCGGGATACGAGGTCACCGAAGCCTCCGATGGTGAGCAGGCCATCGGTCAGGTCAACAAAGAAATTTACGATCTCGTCATTACCGACCTTCGTATGCCGAAAGCGGACGGCATGGACGTGCTCAAAGCGGTGAAATCCTCCTCGCCCGACACGGTCGTGCTGGTGGTGACCGCTTTTGGGACGGCGGATTCCGCCGTTGAGGCCATGAAACAAGGGGCCTACGACTATCTCACCAAGCCTTTTCAGGTGGATGAAGTCCAGCTCATCATCCGTAATGCGCTTGAAAAGCGTCGGCTGTCGACGGAAAACATGCTGCTCAAGCGTGAAATCGCAAGCCACTCGTCATTTGCGCAGATCGTTGGTCAGAGCGACGCCATGCAAAAAGTGTTCGACGTCGTGCGCAAAGTGGCCGACTCGAAGAGTAACGTGCTGATCTGCGGTGAAAGCGGAACCGGAAAAGAATTGGTCGCGCGCGCCATCCATTACAACAGCGCGCGAAGCGGGATGCCGTTCGTCGCCGTCAACTGCAGCGCGGTTCCGGAAACGTTGCTGGAGAGTGAGCTGTTCGGCCATATGAAGGGATCGTTCACGGGGGCGGTGGCGAACAAGGCTGGATTATTCGAAATCGCCAACGGAGGGACGATTTTTCTTGACGAGATCGGCGATACCACGCCGACCATCCAAGTCAAGCTTCTCCGTGTCATTCAAGAGCGGGAATTCCGTCGCGTCGGCGGCAACCAGGACGTGAAGGTGGACGTGCGGGTCGTGGCGGCGACGAACCGCGAACTGGAAAAGGCTGTGGCGGATGGTTCCTTCCGGGAGGACTTGTATTATCGCCTGGACGTCATTCCCATTCGTCTTCCGCCGCTTCGGCTGCGGGCCGGCGATATACCCTTGCTTGTGGCGCATTTTCTCGAAAGATTTGGCGGGGAAAGTGGGAAAACGGCGCCGACGTTGACGTCCGAAGCCATGCATGTCCTCTTGGGCCACGAATGGCGGGGCAATGTCCGGGAATTGGAAAACCTGATCGAGCGGGTCGTGGCGTTTTCGACGGGTCCAACAGTCACCGAGACCGACGTCCGTGGATGGCTTCATCACGCCGTGACGCCGCAGCAGCCCCAGGGGGTGCCGACCGATCTTCCCGAAGACGGTCTGGATCTGGAGGGACTCATTAACGGCATCGAAA
>WUUC01061267.1_pt1 | contig 12210 bp, 12 predicted proteins | sample 6278441 | NCBI WGS metagenome assembly WUUC01 (sample SAMN13675441, study PRJNA597444) | soil metagenome | isolation source: soil | place: USA: Washington | collected 2017-10 | reverse complement strand
GCGACCTGCTCGCCAAGCTCGGCCATCTGCCGAAACGCTTCCTCGGGCAAAACTTCCTCGTCGACGGCAATATCGTCCGCAAATCCCTCGAACTCGCCCAGATCGCCCCCGGCGATGTCGTCGTCGAAGTCGGCCCCGGCCTGGGCACACTCACCTCCGCGCTCCTCACCGCCGGCGCCGAAGTCTGGGCCGTTGAAAAAGACCGCACCCTTCACGCTCATCTCGAAGAAACCCTCGTTCTCGAATTTCCGGATACGTTTCACCTGCTCGAAGGCGACGCCATCGAACACCCGCTCGCCGCGCTACCCGCCGGCCGCGCCGCACGCTTTAAAGTCGTCGCCAATCTCCCCTACGCGATCTCCACGCCCTGGATGGACGCCGTTCTCAGCGGTCCGCTCCCCGAGCGTCTCGTACTGATGCTGCAACAGGAGGCCGCGCAGCGTTACGCCGCGTCGCACGGCTCGAAACAATTCAGCGCGATCTCGATCTTCCTCCAGTCCGCCTACGATCTGGCGCCCGGTCACAAAGTCGCCTCCGGCTGTTTCTATCCCAAACCCGATATCGAGTCGTACCTCCTTCATCTCGTGCGCAAACCCGCGCCGTTCATTTTTGTACCTGAGACGAAGGCGGTCATCCGCGCCTGCTTCCAACAACGCCGGAAACAAATCGGCTCCCTCCTCCGGCAAAACCTCGCCAACGAAACCGACGCTTCCGCCTGGCTCGCCACGCTTGCGGCCGCCGGTCTCTCACCTCAAACCCGTCCAGAGGATATTCCTGCTACCCTTTGGACCCAGCTATCGGCAGGGTCTTCGCGATAAACGCTCCTTGTCTTTTCGCCCGCTCATTTTCCCACCCATGAACATCCGCCTTCCTCGTCTTCTCATCCTCCTCTCGTTGTTCGCCGCGCCTTTGTCCGCGCAGGACGAAGTTCCCTTGCTGGGGCAGATCGACGACAACAATAACTACATCAGCCCTGGCGGATTTTACCGCATCGAGATTCCGGTTCTTGCCGAGCTCGGCGGCACCGTCAACGACACGGCCGCGACCGTGACTTTTCGCGATCCCTATGGGGTTCACGCTTCCATCGGCTGCCTGTCGTTGGGCGCCCAGCTGCGTCCCGAACTAGAAAAGCGCGGCAAAAAAGATTTTCTCTCCTGGCTCTTCGCGCAACACGTGCAACCCGAGTACGAGAAGGCGTTTCCCGGCACGAAGGCCGAGAGCGCTAAGTTCCTCGGCGCGGTGCAGGACGGTGCCATTCTTGTCATGAATCTCATTCCCGGCGGCTCCGCATTTCGCGACCGCGCGTTTCTCGCGGAAGGCGAACCTCAGCCTGTCGCGAAACGCGGCTCGCTGCTCTTCATCAAAGAGGACCGCATCCTCATCCTCACGATCGAGCTCTACGAACGCGTTTTGAAACGGGACACATTCAAGAAGACGCCGGAGGAAGAAGACGCCATTTTGCGCAAGCGCCTGATGGAACTCCTCGCAAAAATGTCTTTCCCTAACAGCACGCCAGCAGCTGCCCGCGCTCCCGCCCCATCTGCCGCGGTGAAGTAAGCGTACCGCAACGTCTCCATGGATCTTAAAGCCTTTGTCACCATTTTGCTCATCGGAGCGCTAGCAGGCTGGCTCAGCGGAGTGATCATCAAAGGAAAAGGCTTCGGCGTCGCCGGTAACGTGATCGTCGGTGTCATCGGCGCACTACTAGGCGGCTTTCTCTTTAACCTCGTTGGCATCCGCGCCAGCGGGTTCGCCGGGCAATTGATCTTCGCCGTCGCAGGCGCATTGGTCTTCGCCTATTTGTTACGTTTCATAAAAAACTAGGCCGGCATGATCACTCGTCGCAACCAACCCCTCCTGCGACGCATCTGCGCGTTTTCCGTTCTCGCGGCCGCCCTCACGCTTTCGGGCTGTGTCTACCTCCGGCTCCTCGATCTCAAAAAACAACTCGCCGGTTTCGACACGCATTTCCGCGCCGACACTTCCGACGGCGTGCGCATCGAGTGCTTAAAACCGATTCTGTTCGCCGACGATGTCCGCTGGCTCGGCATTTATCCCGAGACCATCATCACCGATGGCGAACGCGAAAATTGGCGGGTGCGTTGGCTAAAAGAGCCTCCGCCCGGCACGCGCGAGGACGCCGTCTACGACGTGGAACTCGCCGCCCGTTTCACCAAGGAACGGCTTTCGTTTGTTAGCATCCCCGAGCGCTACTTCGCATTTTTCCCGAAGGAGCTGTTCGTCGGCCTACTTCGCTCCACCGGCGCTGCACGGATCGACCGCGGCTCACGGTCCGCCGATGTGGACAACGAACCCCACGCCGGCGGCATCACCCCTCCCACGATCGATTCCATCGCCGGCATGCTCGGCCGTCCCAATGAGCGCCTCCGGCGCGATGGACTCGACGTGTTTCGCTACCGCTACCGCGCCGTGACCTCGGAGAAAAAAACTAAACCCATCGAGGTAACCTTTTCCTTCGATGTCACCACTGGCCGGATGCAGACGCTGATCGCCAAGCTGCCAACCGGAACAATCAACTTCCGCGTCGCACCCAAAAACAATCCCTGAGCCGGCGCAGCGCCTGGCTTTCCCTTCTCATGACAACCATCGTCGCCCACCGCGCGCTCGACCTCACTTCCACCCCGCCCCCCGTCGCGCCCCGCCAGCCCAAGGACGTCACCGTCCACGGCGACAAACGCGTTGATGATTATTTCTGGCTGCGCGAAAAAGAATCCCCGGGCGTGCTCGACTATTTGAAAGCAGAGAACGCCTACACCGAGGCCGTCGCCGCACCCGCTAAATCGCTGCGCGACGATCTCTATCGCGAGATGGTCAGCCGCGTGAAGGAAACCGACCAATCCGTCCCGGCTCGCAAAGGCCGCTTCGTTTACTACACGCGCACCGAGCAGGGAAAACAGTACCCGATCCATTGTCGCAAACTCGCCGATACTCCGGCCGCCACCGAAGAAATCATCCTCGATGTCAACGCGCTCGCCCTCGGCGAAACGTTCATGCAAGTAGGCCACGTCAAAATCAGCGGCGACGACCGCCTGCTCGTTTACACCACCGACCGCACTGGATCGCGCGATTACACCGTCCACATCAAAAACCTGGAGACCGGCGCCGAGGTTCCCCAGCAGATCGGCAACGTCGCATCCATCGAATGGGCCGCCGACAACGACACGCTTTTTTACGTCTCCGAGGAAAAAGAAACCAAACGCGCCTACCGCCTCGAACGCTGGGTTCTCTCCTCCGGCCAACGCCGCGTGCTGCTCGATGAAAAGGACGAGCTCTACGATTTGGAGATTTCCCGCTCTCTCGACGATAAATACCTCTTCTGTTTGTCCGGGAGTAAAACAACCACCGGCATCCTCGCGCTCGCGAGCGATCAACCGCGCGGAAAATTCCGTGTCATCGTTCGCAAACGCGACGGCGTCGAATGCTCGATCGAACATCGCGACGGCCTCTTCTACATCCTCACGAATCTCGACGCCAAAAACTTCCGGCTCGTCTGCGCACCGGTCGCCACACCCACCCCGATGCATTGGACCGAAGTGCTTGCGCACGATCCTGCGATCAAACGCGAAGAGATCGAAGCGTTCGCGCATCACCTGATTGTCCACGAGCGCGAGAACGGCCTCCCGCATATCCGCGTATATGACTTCGCGACTCGCGAGCATCACCGCATCGAAATGCCGGAGCCGATCTACGAAGTGGCTGAGGGTGACAACCGCGAATTCGAGACCACCACCTACCGCTTCACGTACGAGTCTCCCGTCACTCCCGAATCCACATTTGCCTACGATCTTAAAACTCGCGCACGCACACTGCTAAAACGCGCCGAAATTCCCGGCGGTTACGATCCCTCCCTCTACGCGTGCGAACGCGTATGGGCCACCGCCTCGGACCGCGCGAAAATCCCCGTCTCGCTTGTCTGGCGCAAAGACCGCCGCCAGCAGGAGCCGCAGCCGCTCTTCCTTTACGCCTACGGATCATACGGCGTGAGCATCCCCGACTCGTTTTCCACGACACGCCTCAGCCTGCTCGACCGCGGCGTCATCTACGCCATCGCCCACATCCGCGGCGGCGGCGAACTCGGCGAGGAATGGCGGGGCGCCGGAAAAATGGCCGTCAAGAAAACCACCTTCACCGACTTCATCGCCTGCGCGGAAAGTTTGATCGCCAGTAAACACACCAACGCGAAACAACTCATCATCGGCGGCGGCAGCGCGGGTGGCCTGCTTATCGGTGCGGTGCTCAACAAAAAACCCGAACTTTTCCGCGCCGCCATCCTCGACGTGCCGTTCGTCGATATCGTCAATACGATGCTCGACGACACCCTGCCGCTCACCACGAGTGAGTACATCGAGTGGGGCAATCCGAAGGTGAAAGCCGAATACACGTGGATCCGCGCCTATTCGCCTTACGACAACCTCAAGGCCCAGGCCTATCCCGCGATACTCGTGAACGTCTCGCTCAACGACAGTCAGGTTCCCTATTGGGAAGGTGCGAAGTTCGTCGCGAAACTCCGTACGCTGAAGACCGATTCGAATCCACTCCTCCTGCGCACAAACCTCGACGCCGGCCACGGCGGCGCCTCCGGACGCTACGATTCGCTCAAAGAAACCGCCTTCGACTACGCCTTCGTGCTCAGCGTCCTCGCGGCCAGTAGCCGCGTCACTTAGCGCGATCCGGTAGGCCCCGCTCGCTCAGGCCTTCGCGCCAGAGCGTTAATCGAAACTGCACCGCCGGTCGGCAAATGCGGGGAACACGCCTCTCGCGTGCTGCACTCGATGTCCCGCCGAGTGCGGATCGCGAGACCTGGGCGAGACTCGCCGCGCGACCGGGTCCGCGCTCAATCCTCCATCTTGATGTCCTTGTTGCGATGCCGCGGGCAACCCGCGCGCAACCAAGAATAGATGAATTTATCCAGATCCCCATCGAGCACGCCCTGAGTGTCGCTCGTCTCCGTGCCCGTGCGCAGATCCTTCACCATCTGATAAGGCTGCAACACGTAGCTGCGGATCTGACTGCCCCAGCCGATCTCGCCTTTCTCACCGTAGAAGCGCTCCATCTCGCTGCGTTTCTCGTCCTGCCGCTTTTCGTAAAGCCGCGCCTTCAACACGCTCATGGCACTGGCTCGATTCTTGATCTGCGAACGTTCGTTTTGGCAGACCACCACAATGTTTGTCGGGATATGCGTGATGCGCACGGCCGAGTCCGTTGTGTTGACGCCCTGACCGCCCTTGCCGGATGAACGATAAACATCCACGCGCAGCTCGCTGTCGGGAATCTCGATTTTGATGTCGTCTGTGATCTCGGCGATCACGTCGATCGCGGAGAACGACGTGTGTCTCCGCTTGTTGGAATCGAAAGGGCTGATCCGCACCAACCGGTGAACACCGCGCTCGGCCTTCACGTAACCGTAAGCGTTTTCGCCTTTGATCAAAATCGTCGCCTTGCTGATGCCCGCGGTGTCGCCCGCCTGCACATCCTGCACTTCAAGTTCGAACCCGCGCCGCTCAGCCCAGCGGCTGTACATGCGGAAAAGAATGTCCGCCCAATCATTCGACTCCGTCCCACCCGCGCCCGCCTGGATAGAGAGGATGGCGTTGTTCTTGTCGAAGGGCTCGCTGAGGAAGGAGGCGATTTCGAGTTTATCGAGTTCTTCGACCATGCCATCGACCGAGGTCGTCAGCTCCTCTTCGTACATCGCCTTGTCATCTCCAGTGGCACCGCCGATGAGCTCCACCATCACGTCGAGGTCGTCGGCTTTTTTCTTGAAAGCGACGACCGGCAGAATGGACCGCTTCAGCGCGTTGAGCTTCGCGATGTGTTTTTGCGCTCGCTCGTTGTTATCCCAAAATCCGGGCGCGCCCATCTGCGCGTCCATGGCCTCGATCTCTCGCTGCTTTTGGTCGCAGTCAAAGAAACCTCCATAAGTGCCCGGCGCGCTTCTTGATGTTTTCGATATGGGAGAAAGTTTCGGGAGCGATCATGGTCAGAAAAATCGGTGATTTCGTGCGGTGAAGCGGTCATGGCCGCAAACCACGACGCGCGGCGCAAGGCTGAAAATCCCTCCTCTCGATCTGAGCGCGTGGCGCACCGCGCTCAGGCATTTACTCACCGCGGTTCAAAACCGCCTCAACTGGGGAAAATACTTCCGATCGTCGATGAGACGTTCCGTCGGCGGCGCCATCGGAGCGGGCCGGGCCTGCTCAGCCGCGGCGGTCGGAATCGGCGGCAGCGGACTTTGCGAAGGCGTCAAAATAGGAGGCGGCACTCCCGCCGCGTCCCTGTCTGCGCCTCCGCTCGCCATCGAGGTAACGGTCCGGAACTCCGAGGATGGCTCAGCCAAATAAGGATTTTGCGTGGGCCGACCGGAGCTGTCGGCGGCGACGCCCGGCAATTCCATCTGAAACGGATTCGCAGAGGCCGGCGCCGACGCTGCCGTATCCCGCGGAAACTCATTTCGCGGCGTTTCCCACGGCGCGGTCGACAACGTGGACACGTTGCGGTTGGCGTCCTTGAGCAGAGCTGGATCCCCCGTTGAAAGCCATTGTTCTAGGTATCCGGCAAAAGGATTCGCGGCGGCGGCGAGTGCTCGATCTTCCTTAGTGGATGCCTGGCGACCTTCGCTCGATTTGCCGCCTTCTTCAGCGCTGCGCTGCGATTTCGTTTCTGTCTCTAACTGGTTCACGCCATCCAAAAGCCAGTTGGCCGATCTGCCCGGCGCGGCATCGTCACGATTTTTCGCCGAACCGGCGGGCGTGTTTGGCGTCCCGATGGAAAGTCCCGTGACACTCGATGCCCCGGAGAACAGGGACTTGCCTGAGATCGTTTCGCTCGGCCGCTGCGCGACGGGCAGCGCCTGGAGATCCCGCTTGGCCGCCTCAGCCGCGTCCGACTGCGTCTGCTCGCCATGCACGGACGCAACCGCTGCGAGAGCGACGAGAGTGGCAAAAGGTGCGCGAGTACCGGCCATGTGAAAATTAGGTCCTGATGAAGATGCCTTTGAGATTCATTTCAAGCGCCTGCGGATTTGGCGAGAAGCGAAGCCCATCGGCTTTGCTGATCTTGCCGGCTTTGATGAGGCGATAGAGATCTTTATTGAACGAGAACGTGCGCGAATCGCTCGAGCTTTCCAGCAGTCCTTGGATTTTCTCGAACTGACCTTCGAGGATCAGAGTCTTGATCGTGGCGTCAGCAAAAAGGACTTCGTTCGCCGGCACTCGCCCACCGCCTTCGAGCGCGGGGATGAGTTTCTGGCAAATCAGACCGCGAATCGAACCGGCGATCTGGCGCCGCGCCTGCGCGACTTGCTCGGGGGGGAAAAACTCGAAGAGACGCGTGAGCGACTGCGCCACCGTCGCCGCGTGCATCGTGGAGAAAACCAAGTGCCCCGTTTCTGCCGCCGAGATCGCCGTCTCGAAGGTTTCGCGGTCGCGCATTTCACCGATGAGGATGATGTCGGGATTTTGACGCAGCACCGACTTGATCGCCAACGGGAAGCTCGGCACATCGAGCCCGATCTCGCGTTGATTGAAGACGGATTTGTCGTCCTGAAACGTGTACTCGATCGGATCTTCGATCGTGACGACGTGCTTGTCGAAATTGTGGTTAATCCAATTCAGCAGCGCCGCCATCGTGGAGCTCTTGCCCATACCGGTCGCACCGCAGAAAAGAAGAATGCCGTCTTTGCCCTGACCGAGATGCAGCAGCGGATCGGGATTCAAGTTGAGATCCTCGAAGCTCGGGATGCGACTCTTGATGTGACGGAAAACGATGCTGACCGTGCCGCGTTGGTGAAACGCATTTACGCGGAAACGCCCGATGTTTTCCGCCGCGTACGCGAAGTCGATCTGCCCTTCGTTCTCCCAAATTTGCTTGAAGACACGCGGCACATGGTCGTCCACGAACGCCTGCGCCTCGGCGCCCGCGATCGGATCCATGTCCACCGGCTTCAATTTTCCCGACAAACGCACGTAGCCGGGCTTGTTCGATTTTACCACCACATCGCTCGCTCCGCTGTCCACCGCCAATTTCAGCAAGTCGTTGAAGATCTCCGTGTGTAGCGAGGTGGACATAGGATACAGGGGGGGGAAGAAAAACGTTGTCGCTTTGTTAATGTGCCTGCTTTTTTCCGCAAGGTATCTTCCTGTAAACCCTCCATGAAACTCCGTCCGCTCACCGGTGCTATCACCGCTCTCGTGACCCCCTTTAAAAAGCAGTCCGTCGCCTACGACGATCTCCGTAAACTCGTGGAGTTTCAGATCAAATCGGGCATCCACGGCCTCGTTCCAGTCGGGACGACCGGTGAGTCCCCCACACTCTCTCATGAGGAACACCTGGATGTTATCCGCGCCGTGGTTGAAAACACGAAAGGCCGCGTGCCCGTCATCGCCGGAACCGGCTCCAACTCGACCAAAGAAGCCATCGAGCTAACCCGGCTTTCGCACGAGGCGGGCGTCGACGCGATGCTCGTGGTCGCTCCTTACTACAACAAGCCGAGCCAGGAAGGCGTCTTTCATTATTTCTCTGCCGTCGCCGAAGCGACCGACAGGCCCATCATCACCTATTCGATCCCGGGCCGTTGCGGTATCGAGATCAGCGTACCCGTGATCGAACGCCTCCGCGCCAAGTACCCGCATGTCCGCTACATCAAAGAAGCGGGTGGCTCAGTCGATCGCGTCGATCAGCTCAAGCAAGCGCTGGGCAAAGATCTCACGGTCCTCAGCGGCGACGACAGCCTCACACTGCCCTTCATGGCTGTCGGAGCCGAAGGCGTGATCAGCGTCGCCTCGAACTTGTTGCCCAAAGAAATCGCGATCCTCACCGAACTCGCCCTCGCCGATGAATTCGCGAAGGCCGGCAAGCTGCACCGCAAACTCTACCCGATCTTCAAATCGCTCTTCATCGAGCCAAATCCGGTGCCGGTAAAGACCGCGCTCGTTCGTGCCGGACGGATTTCCTCGGCCGATGTGCGTTCCCCACTCTGCGACATGACCGAGCCCAACAAACAAATCCTCATCGCTGCGCTCGCCGCGATCGGCAAATAATACCATGCCCCTCCGCATCGCACTCATCGGCGCCCGCGGCCGCATGGGCCAGGCCATCGCCGCTGCGGCGCAAAGCCTCGGTCACAGCATCTCCGCGCCACTCGACCAAGGCGACGATCTTGGTGCTGGTATCAAAACGGCGGATGCCGTGATCGACTTCAGCTTTCACGCCGCCACCGGCGAAGTCATCAAGCATGCGGCCACGTTTCAAAAACCGCTCGTGATCGGCACCACCGGCCACGCAGCCGAGGAAAAAAAACGCCTCCTCGCCGCAGCCGCGAAGATCCCGTGCGTCTGGGCAGGCAACTATTCGGTGGGAGTGAATCTGCTCTACGCGCTCACCCGCCGCTCTGCCAGCGTGCTCGGTTCCGACTACGACGCCGAAGTCGTGGAGATGCACCACCGCTTCAAAAAAGACGCGCCCAGCGGCACCGCCGCTCGCCTCCTCGAAATCATTCTCGAAGAGCGCAAACTCACCGCCGACGCACTCCGTCACGGCCGCGAAGGCATCACTGGCGAACGCACCTCTACCGAAGTCGGCATCCACGCCCTCCGCGGCGGCGACGTCGTCGGCGAGCACACCGTGATGTTCGCCGCTCTCGGCGAGCGCATCGAACTTACGCACAAAGCCTCCGACCGCGGCATCTTCGCCCGCGGTTCGATCCGCGCCGCCGAGTGGCTCGCTACTGGCCGTCCCGCCGGCGTGTACGACATGCAGGACGTGCTCGCGCTGCGCTGAGCGCGGCGTGAAATGACCCGTGACCAATGACTCAGTGCCCATTGGTTTCAGTAAACCAGCCCCCGCTTCGATTAACGAAAGTTTCGCCCCGCTCATGCCTTCTTCTCCGACCCTGACCAGCGGTCACTGGTCATTAGTCATTTTGTCGCAACGCGCATGATCACTTCCATTCAGGGCCTCCTCACCGAAGCCTCCCCACTGCGCGCTATCATCGAGCTCAATGGGCTGGGCTACGAAGTGAACATTCCCGTCACCACCGCCGAAAAACTTCCCGCGAGCGGCTCCACGGTGAAACTCCATACGCTCGTTATTTACCGCGAGGATGCTCAAACGCTCTACGGTTTCGCGACAATTCCAGAGCGCGATTTTTTCCGCCTCATGATCGAGCACGTCACCGGCGTCGGCCCGAAGATGGCGCTCACTATCATGAGCAAACTTTCCCTGCCTTCGCTCGAATCCGCGATCCGTATAGGCGATATCGCTACACTAGCGAAATGCCCCGGCATCGGCAAAAAAACCGCCGAGCGCCTCGTCGTCGAACTTCGCTCCAAAGTCGGCGCCGCGGCGTCTGCCGACCCCATCAGTCTCGGTGGCGGCTCCGGCGACAAAGCACCGCCAGGCGATTCGAGGATTCGCGATGCCGTGCTCGCACTTACCGCGCTTGGTTACAAAACCGCCGACGCAGACGAAGCAATCCGCCGCGCCAACTTCGCGCTCGGCACCAAAGCCACAACCGAGCAGCTCATCAAAAAGGCGCTCGGTTAGACCGAGCGCCTCAAGCCGCTTCACATCAGGCGTTCAAGGCGTGCTACTTGGTAAACATAAAAGCCGCCCTCGGTTCCTCGGCATTTGGTGAAAATTGAGTGGCCGCCGGTTTTTCGGCCGCCGTCCGAGCGTCGAAACCAAACTCTTCCAACGAGACTTTGCGGAGCGGCTTGAGCTGCACGCCACCCGTCCATTCCAAGGGTTGAGAATCGCTCGAAGCGCTAATAAAAAGTCCCTCCTGCTTATCCGCTGCAGGCCTTAAAGGGTGCGCGGCGAAAACACGCATGAAGTCATCGTTCGCCACCAACACGACCTCCGAGTTGGCCGCCGCAGCCGCGGCAATCGTCGACGCAACTACGCTGGATTCCTGCCGATTGTCGGTCGCTGCGACCTCGTTTCCATTGGAATTCGTTCCGGCAGGATTGGTACGAAGACCAACGACCAATGCCACGCATGCAGCCGCGGCCACTGCTGCGACAGAAAATCCAATGGGCCAGATCGCACGACGCGTTCCGCGTTCCGGGAACGCGACGATTTTACGATCCGCCGCAGCCATCGCCTGAGCGAGCGCAGTGAACGCCGGAGCCGAGGTCCGTTCGTGTTCAAACAACTGTGCGCACGCCTTCTGCATCCGGCAGTACTGTTGGTAGGTCCGATGGCGAACCGGACTCCCTTGAATTTCAGCCTCTAGCTCCGCCGCCTCCTGCGGACTCAGTTGCTGATCAACGTACAAGTTGAGCAGTTCGATAAAACGCGGTTCATTCATTTGAAATCGTCCCCCATTTTTGCGCGCAGGCTTTCGCGGGCACGCGCAATCCGACTTTTAACTGTGCCGACCGATATCTTCAGAATCGCGGCAATTTCCTCGTACGAGAGGTTCTTAACATTGCGCAGAATGAGAACCTCCCGGTGCTTCGCTCCCAGTTTTTCCATCCCCTTGGCGATGCGATCGACGAATTCCTGGGTCACCGTCACCTCATCCGGCGACTCGATTTCCGCCGCGAAAACCTCTGATAGCGGCATGTCGTTACTCTCACTCACCGGCTGATCAAACGACACCGTCTTATCACGCTTGCGGCGCCACCAGTACCAATACCGGTTACGCGCGAGATTCGTGGCGATCTGATAAAGCCAGGTCGAAAAGGCAGACTCTCCCCGGAAATTCACCAAACCGCGGTGCGCACGGATAAACGCATCCTGCGTCACCTCTTCGGCATCTTGTTGGTTACGCAAAAGCTGATGAACCATCGCATAAATGCGATCCCAGTAGCGTGTCACCATTTCATCGAACGCGGCTTGGTCTCCGCCTTTAAAGCGATCGACCAGCACACGATCCAAAGCCACGTCCTGAGCTTTCGTTGACATACGTTCAACGGAGCTTTGATGGGTGTATTTTTCGATTGTTCCCACTTTTTCAGGTTTGGAGGACTCGGATGCCACGCACTTTGTTGCGTACTTCGTCCATGTTTTCCGCCTAGTCGTCCTCAGCCAGCCCAATCGTATAAAGACTGCCACCTAGCTCGGAAAAAAACCTTGCAAAGCCCCACCGGAAAACCTTTTTCGACCCTTCTTCTGCCTGGGGGTCGATAGCTCAATGGTAGAGCAGCGTCCTTTTAAGTCGTTGGTTCCGGGTTCGAATCCCGGTCG
>WUUC01174716.1_pt1 | contig 12213 bp, 9 predicted proteins | sample 6278441 | NCBI WGS metagenome assembly WUUC01 (sample SAMN13675441, study PRJNA597444) | soil metagenome | isolation source: soil | place: USA: Washington | collected 2017-10 | reverse complement strand
TTTCAATTACTTTATACCGTGTATTTGCAGGGCAATAAAAGATCATAAAACCACCGCCACCTGCGCCGGATATTTTTCCGCCGGTTGCACCCGCGTTTGTTGCACGGCTGTAAATTTCTTCGATACTGTTATTGGAAATGTTATGCGCCATCAATCGTTTTTGCTGGAAACCGAAGTCTAGGATCTCGCCGATCTCATTTAATTTACCTCTTAGCAACGCTTCTTTCATCCTTTTCGCCTGCTCTTTCAACTGGTGCATGGCCTCGATCGACTTTTCGTTTTTTTCGTTTACATTTTTCTGTTGTTCTTTGATGATGGTAGCCGACTCGCGGCTGGTGGACGTGAAATAAAGAACAATATTATTTTGAAGCTCGTGCAAATATTCGGGTCGTATCCTCAGTGGATTGACAATTACGTTGTCACCTTCGAACTCCATAAAGTTTACACCGCCAAATGTTGCCGCATACTGGTCTTGCTTTCCTCCTGCGAGTTTAAGGTCATTCCTTTCTATTTCATAAGCATAATGAGCAATGTCATAATCACCCAACGGAAGCTTCAGCATTTCTACAAATGCACCAAGTATAGCAACCACCAGCGTCGAGGAAGTTCCCAATCCTGAACCGGCAGGTGCATCGACAAAAGTGGATAATTTGAAACCGGATGACAGAGCACCATAATCTTTTTGAATACGGTTATACACACCTTTCAGCAGGTCAAGGGTTCCATTAACCGGCAACTCTTTTGACCAGTCATAATTTTCTACCTGTTTTTGATCCAACGACTCAACGATGATCTCTTTTTTATCCAGCGGTTCAATGCTGGCGTGTGCAGCCAGGGAAATTGTTGCATTCAGGATAGCGCCGCCATATTCATCGCTGTAAGGACTAACATCGGTGCCGCCCCCGGCCAATCCAATTCGTAAAGGAGCTTTACTTCTATAGATCATTGACTTTTCTTAGGTTGATAGATATCAAAAGTTATTGGCTTACTTACCCGTTATCCTTTAGCAGCAAGCATAGTGACCGCGTTTACAATATTCAGCCACGTATATTTTTGTTTTTCGCTGCGAAGATGCGGAATAAAATAGTTCTCTCCTAATTGGTAAAACTCGATGATGCCGGCGGCAATAGCGGCGGCGACGGGCTCTACGACAAGGCCTGCTTTTCTATCAGGCACGAGAGAAGGAAGGCCACCGACATTGGTTACGATCATTGGTTTTTCAAAATGATAGGCGAGGGGAGTAACACCGCTTTGCGTGGCATTGCGATATGGCTGTATCACTGCGTCTGCAGCACAAAGGTAATATTGGACCTCGCTGTCAGGAATGAATTCAGTTCTTAAAATTAAGAGTTTCCCTATATCCAGTTTTTCGATCTGCTCACGGTATTGCTTTTCGTCTTCATAAAATTCACCGGCAACAAGCAGTTTGATAGTTGTATCGGGCGGTAACAGGGAAAGTGCTTCCAGTAAAAGGTCGAGGCCCTTGTACTTGCGGATAAAGCCAAAAAATAAAACGATCTTTTCATGTTCCGGCAGTGCGAGATGTTTTCTTGCTGCTGACTTTGAAATGATAGGTCCGAAATTATCATATAAGGGATGCTGTACCAATACGGCCGGCTTTTGTTTTTCAAATAACCGCAGATCGCTCAGTACTTTTTCACTCATGGTGATAAAGGCATCACAGGGTTTAAAAAAATATTTTGTAAAAGCTGTATCACCGGGACGTTTTTCATGTGGTATCACATTGTCCGCAATGCAAACGATCCTGGTATGATTATTTTTTTTTACTCTTCGCAACATCGTACCGAGTGCCGGTCCCATAAACGGTAGCCAGTAACGAACAACAATGATATCGGGTTTCTTTTTCTTTAGCTTATTGCCAACTTTTATCCAGTTAAACGGATTGATAGAATTGATAAGCGAATGAATGGTGATGCCCGAGGGTGCAGGCTCGTCAGAGTATTGCGTTTTGCCGGGAAATAAAAAAGACGGATATTGCAATGAAAAAGAATAAATAGAACACTCATATCCCTGGTCTGTAAATTCTTTCGCCAAACGTTGATTGAACGTAGCCAGTCCGCCTCTCAGGGGATAGGCAGGTCCTATAATCACAACTTTAGCCATTATAGGCCGGTTTTCTTTTCGATAAGATAAGAATTCCGGCCTGTTGCATTTCTTGAAATTAATTCGCCGGTGAAGCCTGCAAGAAATAATTGTATGCCAATAATGATGGCCGTCATTGCCATATAAAAGCCGGGGTTGTTGGTAAGCGGTGTGTTAAAGAAGATCTTGGAAATAATCAAATAAAGAGAAAAACCAAAACCGATCAGGAAAAAAATCGTTCCCCATAAGCCGAAGAAATGCATCGGGCGTTTACCAAATTTTCCCATAAAGAAAATCGTGAGCAAATCAAGAAATCCATTGATGAATCTTGTCCATCCGAATTTGCTGATACCATATTTTCTTGGCCTGTGCTCCACTACTTTTTCCCCGATCTTTTTAAAGCCCGACCATTTGGCAAGTACCGGTACATAACGGTGCATCTCGCCATATACCTCGATGCTTTTGATCACTTTTTTGCTATATGATTTAAGGCCGCAATTGAAATCATGCAATTTTATGTTGCTCATCTGCCGGGCAGCGGCATTGAATAATTTACTGGGCAGGTTCTTCGTTATTTTATTATCGTAGCGTTTCTTTTTCCATCCGCTCACCAGGTCATAGCCATCTTCGAGGATCATTCTTCTTAATTCCGGTATTTCGTCCGGACTGTCCTGCAGGTCAGCATCCATGGTGATGATCACATCGCCCTGTGCCGCACGAAAGCCTTCATTCAACCCGGCCGACTTGCCATAATTCCGTTGAAACTTTATGCCTTTGATATTTGGGTTTTTTATACGCAATTGTTCAATTACGTCCCACGAACTATCGGTGCTGCCATCGTCTACAAAAATGATCTCGTAGGAATAATTATTGTCCAGCATTATTTTCTCTATCCAGGCTGACAGCTCGGGCAACGATTCTTCTTCATTCAATAGTGGTATGACAAGGGAAATGTCCATGCTTTATTTTCTTCTCATTAATAATAATGCTGATCCGGCGGCTGTAATGATTGCCCCGGTGATCAAATATCCGAAAATTGTAAGGGAAACAAGGCTGGTCGTGTATTGTTCCTTCGCATCAGCAACGAGCTTTTCTATTTCTGCTGGTGTTTTATTCTTTTCTTTTATAAGATCCTCCTTATAATAGTTCGCTGCTTTCTCCGCGAATTCAGGATGCTGCATACTGAAAATAGCTGTAAAGGCAACCATGATCAGCGTGATAACAATGAAGCAGCGAAACCCTTGTCCAAAAATATCGCCGAATTTACCCGTGTAGGATGCAGAACGTGAATAGCTGATCAATGCCCATGCAATACCTGCAGCATAGAGTATATATGCTGCATAGTGAAGATTCGATTCAATTGGTATGTTGGAATAGTATAAGACAAGTGTCACGATCACCATCACAATGCCGGTAATAGTGCCTTTGATAAGCGGTGTGATTTTATTCATGAAGACAAATGAAATTAGTTAATGACGATATGCGTTTTGTTGATGATGCCGGTCACCTTTCCTGAAAGTTCTTTGCCGGTGAAAGGTGAGTTTTTCGATTTTGAAAAAAATTCCTTTTCAGTAACTGTCCATTTTTTGCCGGGTTCAAATAGAGTCAGTGCGGCCTTAGTGCCTTCTTTAATTATTACAGGTTCTATCCCGAATAGCTTACGTGGATTGATCGCTAATAGTTCAACCCATCTTTTCTGCGATGCTTCTTTGACCGCTGTGTTCAAAACGGCATACGCAGTTTCCAGCCCGATCATTCCATTCCGGGCATATTCAAATTCTACTACTTTGCTGTCATATTCATGCGGCATATGATGCGAAGCAATACAATCAACCGTTCCATCAACGATAGCTCTTTGCAGGGCGGCCCTGTCGTCTGTGGTACGGAGCGGCGGGTTGACCTTTAAGTTTGTATCATAATCATGAAGGTCTTCGTCGCAGAAAAAAAGATGGTAGGGAGTAACCGAACAACTTACCGCCGCGCCTGATTCTTTTCCACGTTTAATGTACTCAAGCGATTTTTTTGAGCTCACACCCGTGAAATGCAGTTTTGACGCTGCGTACAGGGACAGTTTTATATCCCGTGCTACTATTATTTCTTCAGCCATCGCGGGTTTACCCGGCAATCCCAATTGTGTTGAAGCAATCCCTTCGTTCATTAATCCATGCGCATTGATCGTTTTATCATCCGGTACCTGGATAAGTACGCCTTCAAACGCTTTCACATATTGCAATGCTTTCAGCAACAAACCCGACGATTGCACACTATTGATCCCGTCACTGAATGCCACCGCGCCGCTGGCCCGCATATCATACATTTCAGCAAGGTCTTTTCCTTCTGTGTTTTTTGTAATAGCACCGATAGGATGAATGTTGACCGGCAACGTTTTTGATTTTTGTGCAATGTATTCGACACCCGATTTATTATGAATGCAGGGATTGGTATTCGGTATCACCATCACATCGGTATAACCTCCAGCCGCTGCGGCAGCGGCTCCTGTTTCCAGCGTTTCTTTGAACTCGTAACCGGGATCGCCAAAATCAGCAAACACATCCACCCAGCCCGGGGAAACGTGCAGGCCGTCGATGTTGATTTCCCGGTCGGCGGAAACGGTCACATCCGTCGCCAACCGGCTGATTATCCCATTGTCAATAAAAATATCAATGATTTGTCCGTTGAAAGGAGAATTTGGATCAACGATCTTCGCTTTCTTAATGAGTAGTTTCATTAAGCGGCGAAGATAAAGGTTGTTTTTGGTTCGGAAAAATACTAATCGTTGCGAAACACTTTGCGAAAACAAGCTGTGCCAGCGGTCTGCAAACTATGGCAAAGCTGCTTGCAGCCGGCGGCAAACAAAGGTTCTTTTATCGATTACCCCGATCATTTTTTTGCTTGCTGCCGGCTTTGACTGTATAATTCCGGAAAGTGCTATTTGCCAGGGGCATTGTTACCTCAAGTGTAAAGCCTTTACCTGGGGCCGTTTTCACATTTACGGTGCCATTAAAGATACTAAGGCGGCCTTTTATATTTTTAAGTCCTATACCGGTTGTTTGATTATCTATTTCCATACCCACGCCGTTGTCGGTAATGATCATTTGAAAAAGATCGCCGGCAGTACTGAGCGATACATTAACTTTTTTTGCCTTCGCATGCTTCACGATGTTGGTGTATTGTTCCTGGGCAATGCGGTAGGCGGCCAATTTTTGTTCTTCCTCCAGGAGGTCTTCGTCCAGGTGAGTAATATCGACCGTGATCCCGATACCCGATTTTTCCAACATGTTCTCCGAAAGCGATGTTATCTGTTTCAAAAGAATGGTTGTCTCAAAATCGGGCGATACAAGCGCATGGGCTATTTTCCTGTTTTCTGCAATAGCCTGTTGAATAAAATCCATACATGAACCGATAACATCCCTGTTCTTAATAGGATCATCTTTTATCATCGATAAAAATAGTTTGGTGCCTACCAATATCTGGTTGACATTATCGTGCAGTTCCTGCCCGATCAGGTTCCTTTCTTTTTCCTGGGCATGCAGGGCCGTTGTAATTATTTTAACCTGCTCCATTCGTTGCTGTTCGTTCAGTTCCGCTTCCAGTTTCTTTTTTTCGGTAATATCAGTAACGGCCCCGATGGCTCTTATCGCTTTGCCTTTGTCATTACGGATAAAGATGGCGTGGTTGATAATATGCACGATTGTTTTTTCGCGGGAATAAACCCGGTATTCATCTTTCCATAATTCGCATGCGGGATCCAATTTTGCCAGGCGGAAATTTTCCCGCACCCTGCGCTTATCCTCTTCCACAATGTTTTTTCCATCAACGCCAAGTTCCCAGTTCAATGTCTTATTAAAGCCCGGCAGTTTCTCCTTGCCTTCATGAACCAGGTATAGTTTGGTATCGAAATTCAGTTCCCATATAATATCGGAAGTGGCGGTTATCGCATACTGGAACCGTTCGTTGCTTTTGCTTAATTCTTCCTCTGCCTGCATGCGTTCGGTGGTATCCTGTAGTATTCCAAAAAGGCGGACAGGCTTTCCTTTCTTGTCAAATTCATGCTTCCATTCAGCATAGCCATGTCTTTCGGCGCCATCTTCGCGGACGAACCGGAAGTGAAAAGATGAGTCGTTAAAAGTGGCAAATGCTTCTTTTATTTTTTCTTGTATCACCTCGGTATTATCCGGATGTACAAAGGATAAAAAAAGATCCGGTGATGGTGTTACTTCCGATTTATTAATTCCGAAGATCGAGTAGAATTCATCTGACCATGTGTGTTTGTTTTCAACAAGATCGATTTCCCAGTTACCAATATGTGTTATCGCCTGGGCTTCTTTCAGGCTAATCTCACTTTTACGAAGATTTTCCTCCGATTTTTTCTTTTCGGTGATGTCAGTCCGGATGGACATGTATTGGTAAGGTTTGCCATTTTGATTAAGAAAAGGGACAATAGTGGTATCGAGCCAATAAAAGCTTCCGTCCTTGGCCTTGTTTCGAAACTCACCCCTCCATATTTTCCCATTAGCGATGGTGACCCATAAGTTCCTTATATACGATGGGGAATGGTAACCGGAGTTAATAATGCGATGATCCTGTCCCAGCAATTCTTCGGCTGAATATTTAGAAATTTTACAAAACACATCATTAACATATACGATGGTTCCTTTCTGATCGGTAATCGCCACGATCGCTGACTGGTCGAGTGCATAGCGGTAATCTGTTATTTCCTTTTGTGCCCGGCGTTGCGCAAGTGCAGCGTCTATAGCAGCAGGCAGCCTGGTCATCCTGTCTTTTAAAATATAATCATCCGCACCCTGCTTAATAATGCTTGTCGCATAATCTTCAGATATGGTTCCGGTTACAAGTATGAACGGAACATGCTGCAGTGTACGCCTGGTAATCTGTAGGGCTTCAATGGCATCAAATTGTGGCAATGAATTATCAGAAAGGATCACCTCGGGAATAAAGTCCTCCAGCGCATGTACAAAATCTTTTTTATTCATCGCAAGCCGGAACTCACAATCTGGCTTTTCCTTCCGCAATACCCTTTGAATGATTTCGCCGTCGTTGCTATTGTCTTCCAGCAATAATATTTTTAGTGGTCGTTTCATATGCTTTACTTATGCCGATGGCTGGTTAAGTAATAACCAATAAAAGCCGAGGTTTTTAATTGCTTCCGCAAAACCCTCAAAATTTACAGGCTTAACGATGTAACTATTTGCCCCCAGGTCATAGCATTTCTGTATATCCGGGTCTTCTTTGGATGAAGTGAGAATAACTACGGGAATAGCCCGGGTTCTCGAATCCGCTTTTATTTTTTGTAATACCTCGATACCATTCACTTTGGGCATCTGTATATCGAGCAATATTACTTTCGGCGAATTTTCAACTTCCCTAGTGCCGCTGTATTTGCCGGTGCCGAAAATGAAGTCGATAGCTTCCTCTCCGTTTTTTAAATGCACCAGCTTGTTGGCCATATGGTGTTTTTTCAGCTCGCGGATAGTTAATTCCGCGTCGGTGCTATTGTCTTCTACAAGCAATACTTCAACTAATTCAGAACTCATAATTTTAAAAAGTTTAGTTCAGGAATGCTTCCTGGTAAATTTTTTACTAGTCAATTGGCAGACTAAAAGAAAAACAGGCGCCTTTATTCTCTTCTGCTTCAGCCCAAACTCTGCCACCGTGTTTGGAAATGATTTTTTCTACGATAGCAAGCCCCACGCCTGTGCCTTCAAACTCATCCGGGCTATGCAACCGCTGAAATACCTTGAATAATTTATCCTTATATTTTTCGTCAAACCCTACTCCATTATCTTTTATATAAAACGTAGTTTCTTCCCCCGTACTCTTGTTGCCGATTTCGATCTGCGGTTGCTCTTTGTTGGCCGAATATTTTACAGCGTTTGAAACCAGGTTGATCCACACCTGCCGCATGGCATTGATGTCACCGTTCATATCCGGCAAGTCATGAATAGTCCATTTAAGGCGGCCTTTATGACCTTCAGGGACAATGTCCTGTATCACTTCGTTGACCATCACCGCCGTGGATATGTTTGTCTTCCGGATATCCTGTCGCCCCATACGTGAAAAAGCCAACAGGTCGTCAATAAGACGGCCCATCTTCAGGGTATTATTTTTAATAACCGAGGTGATCCGTCTCCCTTCGGCATCCAATTTTTCACCATAATCTTCTTCCAGCATAGTTGCGAAACCGATAATGCCACGCAAGGGAGCCCGGAGGTCATGCGATATTGAGTAAGAAAAACTTTCGAGTTCGCGGTTTGCGAGTTCCAGTTGCGTTGTGCGCTCCGTAACTTTATGTTCCAGATTTAAATTAAATTCATTTAAAGCCGCGTTTTGATCTTCGATTTGCGCAAGCATATTGTTAAAGGCGTCGGTAAGCGAGCCTACCTCATCATTGCCTGCTTTCACGGCCCTCACCGAAAAATCCTTTTTATTTGAGATCACTTTTGCCGTGTCAGCCAAAGCGAGGATCGGTGTTGATATGCTTTTTTGGAGGAAGGAAGAGAGCAGGTAAGCGAGCAGGAAAGACAGCACAATTACCAAGCCTGCAATTACGCCATAAAGCCGCAACCGCTCATACATGGCCCCGAGGTCCGATTTGAGGTACAATGTACCGAGGTGTCTTGTCTCCAGCATGACGGGTTGAAACCCTTCGAGATGTGACTGCACAAAAAAATAGCCTTCTGTTCCCGGCCTGGCCGGCAAGCTATCTGAGGTGTTCCCGTCAGCATATTGTGAAAACAATTTGCCCTCGCTATCGTAAAGTGCTGCTGCAACGATATGCGGCTCGGTCTTCAGCGCTGCAAGGATCTCTTTTGCATCATCAGGATTTTCAAAAGCCAGTGCGGCCGTGCTGTTTGCAGCGATGATCTTACCAATTATTGAAAGTTTTTCCGTAGTCGTTTTGCGAAAAGCATAAAACTCATAAATAAAGAAGGTTATGCAGGTCACAAGCAGCACCACGCTGGTGATGAGAAAAATAATTCTCACCAGCTTTTTCCGGATCGGCATGTCTTTGAATAGCATCATCTACTTACTTTTTTAGCCCGGTAAATTTCTACCAACCGCAGAAGCTTTGAACTAATGACCAACTCCGCCGACTTTGCAGCCTGAAGATTGACCTGCAGATTGATCTTATCTTTTTTGGTGAAGAACCGAATCATTCCGCCCTGTTGTAAAAAATCAGTTGCATCACTTACGGTAAGAATATTTCGTCCTTCGAGTTGCGAAATTGCCTGGTCTCTTTTTGTTGCATCCGTTAAATTGATAAACAAAACCTGGCAACGGCCCACTTCATCAACATTATCGAAGTGCTGTATATGTAATGGATGGCCATTTATTTTTTCACCGGCAATGATCTCTTCCAGGTAAGTGCCAAAGGGGTCCTTGCCTAAAATGCCGATCACCATAGGGGCCTGCTCAGATGAAAAAGAATTGCCAGGCCATTCAACAAATTGAGTAAAGTTGAACAGAAACACTGCTTTCAACTGGTATTCACGGGTAGGAGCTTGCTGACCGGATAACGAGAGTTTACTTATGAGCAGCAAAGCTATAATTATCAAACGGGCTCCTCCCAGTTTATGGGCGGCACACAGCAAACGGCATATTATTTTTTTTATAATCGGCATATGATCTTTCCGTAAATACTTCTTTCTATTTCCCTTGGGCCGTTTGAAGGGATAAATTCAATATGGCGTTTGTCGAGCAAATTCTGACCGACAACACTTAGTTCTAATACTTTTAAAAATTTCCAGCCGATGCGTACATCCAACCCTGTATAGCTGCTAACAAAAGGATCCGGCAATTTATCGACGTAGCGGATCACCGTTCCCAGTTCAAGACCCGCCGGCAGACCAACAGTCGATTGGATAAGGAACTGGTGCACCGGATCATTGCTTTCGGCGGTTCCCCCGTTAAGATCGCGGCTGCCTGGTTTAACGGAAAGTTCTTTTTTCAAAAAACTGTATCCACCGCGCAGTTTCCAGCGCTCCGTTACCTGGTGGGTAGCCGATAACTCCAGTCCATAAGTTTTTCCTGCCACGCCATTTGCAAATGTGAGGGGAATATTAAACGGGGGAGGGCCGGGTTCAACACTTCGTATATCGTCATATACGTTATAAAAAGTAGCCAAAGAAATGGAGAGTTTATCTTTCGGTTGCACCCGCCATCCAAGTTCGTAGGCCAGCACATTTTCTGATTCAAAATTATCATTGCCGGATATAAAAGGAAGATTGGGAGCCAGGTGTAAAAAAAACTCGCCGTCAATACGGGCAGGGGTTTTAACGGCTCTCGATATAGCGGCCCATATTGTTTGATTTCTTGCTGCCGTCCACGTGAGGCGGGCATTAGGTTGATATTCAAATCCGGTGTAACTGTTATGTTCGATCTTGGAGCCGATGGTAAACTGCAAGCGATCCCTGACCAGCATGATATCATCCTGTATAAAACCACTATAAAGACGAAGTGTTTTCCGTTCCGGTAAAAAGGCAAACAATGCAAGGTTAGTAACCTGGTGATCCATCAGCCGGAAGCCGAGCCCGTAGGTCAGTTGATGTGCACTTCCAATCTTCAGCCGGTTTTGCCAATCCAGGTCATATGTTTTTAGATTCTCTGTAAAGCCATTGCCAAAGTCCCGCCATGTATGATCGTAATAGGCCTGTAGTTGAAAATCTGCTTTTTCAGAAATAACGTGGGTCCACCTGGCAACGATGTTATCCCCCCTGGCAATAACGGCTGTGTCAGCCGCATCGGGGTTAGGTTTACCGCCATAGGCATTGACCTGTACAGAAAGGTTATCTTTCTCCGTCACATTCCAGTCCATGCGAAAACCTCCTTTTATCATCATCCAGTCATCATTGCTTTTGGAGCCGTTGGTGTCCAATGCGCTACCCATCCTGAAGCCGGTTCCAAAAACACGGTAAGAAATATCATCTGTGAGCTGGCCGCCATAACGCAGGCTTCCCATACCCGGAAGTCCTGTGCCGGTTGCAGCTTCGGCAAAAAGGCCTTTCGTTTCCTTCGCATTTTTTGTGATAATATTGATTACGCCATTAACCGCGTTTGCACCCCATAGTGTGCCACCCGGTCCGCTAATTACTTCTATGCGATCCACATCTTCGAGCAGCAGGTTTTGCACATCCCAAAATGTACCTGCATACAAGGGAGTATATACCGTGCGGCCATCAATGATCACGAGTAATTTGTTAGCGAGAACATTGTTGAATCCGCGGGCACTGATAGCCCACTGGCTCGAGTTGACCTGTGCCACTTGTAAGTTCGGGGCAAGCCTTAATGCTTCGGCGATTGTTTTTGCGCCGGAATTGCGAATATCGTTCTGTGTAATTACCTGGATGGCCGAGGCTACTTCAGTAAGTTTTTCCGGGCGTTTGGAAACGGAAGTGACCTCGATATCCATCAGCTCTTCAAGGCTTAATCTCTTAAGCGTGTGGGAAGATAGAAGGCTGTCAGGTGTTTGCCCAAAAGTCAACGCTGATAAGAAAAGCAGCGTAACAACCGATGATAGCCTGCAAAAAAAATAATGGCGAACTTGTTCAGTGCTTCGCGATAGTTTCATATTATTTGGATGCTGGTGACAGATAAAAGGCGGTACGGCCGGCTTTGATCGAATCACACTGTGCTTTAAGATGGAAGAAATTAGGACGAATCCATTTAAATGATGTTCGTTTTCAACGGAATTGGATTTTAATGGTATCATAAGGAATAAAACGTAACTAAATATACCGAAACTAAGAAAAATGGAGTGATAAATATCTTAGAATCAACATCATGTAAGTGTAAACTCTTATAAAATCAGCAAGGTTTTAAAATTTCCTGAGCGAGATCAAACAGGAAATCCACTGAACTGAAATTCGGCGGGTTTACATTCGAATTGCCAGTCGTGATGACTGGACCCGGTCAAGCGACTCCGTGGTCGCAAACGACCTTCGATACCGGGCTGCGCTACATCACGAAAAAATGTAATAGCAAAAATAAAAAAAGACCTCTGAAAAGGTCAAAGGTCTTTTTTATGTCGGGACGACTAGATTCGAACTAGCGACCCCTTGCACCCCATGCAAGTGCGCTACCGGGCTGCGC
>WUUC01220134.1_pt1 | contig 12214 bp, 11 predicted proteins | sample 6278441 | NCBI WGS metagenome assembly WUUC01 (sample SAMN13675441, study PRJNA597444) | soil metagenome | isolation source: soil | place: USA: Washington | collected 2017-10 | reverse complement strand
GGTATCTCAATCGCCCGCCGGTGCAGGACCTGGAATATGAAATGGACTGCCGTCGCGTGCATATGGAGCGCGTAATAGAGGGCTAAGTCCGCCGGCACTCGCGTCGTTGATCCTGGCGAGCGCACGCCAGGAGTTCCGCTTCGGTCGGACTGCAGGAGCCGGAATCCTCCAGCCCTATGTGCCGCATCGCCGAGCGGCCGGTGAATTCCGGATGCAAGGTGCGCTGAGTTGATGATCGCGGTCCCCGCTGTCGCGCGCTGAATAGAGCGCACGAGAAGGTCGGCCGCGTTGCGGCTTTCCACCGCAAAACTTCCTTCGTTAGTGATGGCTGTCATCTCGCAAGCTCATGGGGCGGCAAAGCGGGGAACGGGGCGATCGGGAAAATCCCCTTGAAGCCGGCATAGGCCGGTGCTATTATTAGAACGGTCAGTCGGATTATTTTAGCCTGAGCCGCAGGGTTACGCAGGAGAGCCCGCGGGCCAGCCACGGAGTGCAGCGATGAACGTCGTGCCGCGCGCGTCGCAATGGGGGGAATTGATTCGGTCCGATCGGGTGCACGGCTCGCTTTACAGCGATCCCGCGATCTTCGAGGCCGAGCTGCAAAACATCTGGTACCGCACCTGGGTCTATGTCGGCCATGAGAGCGAGGTGCCGAACGCTAACGATTACGTCGTCAAGTCGATCGGCCCACAATCCATCATCATGACCCGCGACGAGCAGGGCAAGGTGAATCTGCTGCTGAATCGATGTTCACATCGCGGCAACCAGGTCTGCTCGTATGACAAGGGCAACGCGCGCTCCTTCACATGCCCGTTTCATTCCTGGACGTTTTCCAACGATGGACGCCTCGTCGGCTATGCATTCCCCGATGGCTATGAGGGCCAGGACAGGTCGAAGCTCTCGCTCGGCCGCGTGACGCGCGTGCAATCCTATCGCGGCTTCGTGTTCGGCTCGTTCGCGGCAGAGGGGCCGACGCTGGAGGACCACCTTGGCGGCGCCGTGGAAACCATCGATCGTCTGGTTCGTTTCTCTCCGGAAGGCGAGGTCGAGGTGACGGCCGGCTTTCTCAAGCATCGCGTCAAAGCCAATTGGAAATTCATTCTGGAGAATGAATGCGACGGCTATCACCCGGCCTTCGTGCATTCCTCAATCTTCGGGGTCGCCGACAGTGCGATCGGCAAGCTCTATGGCGGCGCGTCGACCGCGGTGACACGGGACTACGGCAACGGCCACACCGAAATCGACCTGCGGCCCGAGTTTCGCAAGCGCGATCAGCCCATGAGCTGGTTTGGCACCACTGAGGAACGCTTGCCGGATTATACGGCGCGGATGAAGGCCGCCTATGGCGACCAGAAGGCGCGTGAGATCATGATTGACGGTACGCCGCATGTGATGATCTTCCCGAACCTTTTCATTGCCGAGATCCAGATGTTTGTGATCCAGCCCCTGGCGGTGAACGACAGCGTACAGCACGTCACGGCGCTGCAGTTCAAGGGCGCGCCCGACATGAACCGGCGCTTGCGCCAGCAGACCATGGGATCGGTCGGACCGGCCGGATTGCTGCTTGCGGACGATTCGGAAATGTACGAGCGCTGTCATCGCGGCGTGCTGGCGCGCAATCCCGAATGGATTTTCCTCGGCCGCGGCGAGAGGCGCGAACGCCAGGACGAACTCGGCTTCAAGGTTGGTCATGTTACCGACGAGATTCCGTCGCGCGGCATCTGGCGCCACTATCGCAGCCTGATGGAGACGGTGTGATGCTGTCGCGCGAGAGCGGCGCCACGCTGATGAGCGCCGTGACGGCCTTCATCTACAAGGAGGCGCGATTCCAGGACGAGCACCAGTATGAAGCCTGGGAGGCGCTCTGGACCGACGACGGCGTCTATTGGGTGCCCGCCAATGGCAGCGATATCGATCCCGAGAAGGAAATGTCGATCATTTACGACAACCGTTCGCGCATTTCCTTGCGCATCAAGCAATTGCTGACCGGCAAACGCCACACCCAGACGCCGCAGTCGCGGCTGCGGCGGCTCGTGTCAAACATCGAACTCCTGGACGAGCAGCCGGGCGGCGATATCCCGGTCGCCAGCAACAGCCTGGTTTTCGAATCCAGTCTTCGCGACGATACCATCTGGGCAGCCCGCAACGAATACCGGCTGCGCTATGTCGATGGCGAGCTGCGAATGGCGTACAAGAAGGTGACGCTGGTCAACAACGAGAAAGCATTGTTTACGCTCTCGTTCCTTATTTAGCCGGCAAAAGGCGGAAAGCTTGCGATGATTGACAAGGGACCTGTGCTGCTCGACATTGACGATGGTATCGCGCGGCTGCGGCTCAACCGGCCCGATGCCGCCAACGGCATGAGCGCCGAACTCCTGAGCGCATTGTGCGACGCCATTATGGTCTGTCACGGCCAGGCGGATCTGCGGGTGCTTGTGCTGAGCGGCGAGGGGACGAATTTTTGCGCGGGCGGTGACGTCCGCGCCTTTGCATCGAAAGGCGAAAAGCTGCCCGACTACATCAGGCAGGCAACTGCCTATCTGCAGAACGCCGTGACGGGATTGCTGCGGCTGGAGGCCCCCGTGATTACGTCCGTGCAGGGATTTGCTGCGGGCGGCGGCGGCTTCGGTCTGGTTTGCGCTTCCGATATCGTGATCGCCGGTGAGTCCGCAAAGTTCCTCGCGGGCGCGACGCGCGTCGCCATGGCGCCTGATGCCGGTGTGTCCGTTACACTGTCGCGGTTGGTCGGCCTGCGCCGGGCGATGTCGATCCTTTTGACCAATCCGGTGATCTCAGCGGCAGAAGCGCTGGATATGGGTATCGTCACCAAGGTCGTTCCCGATGCCGAACTGGCCGAAGCGTCGATGGCCTTGGCGCGGGAATTGGCTGCGGGCGCGCCGAAAGCGCTGGCGGCAACCAAGCGCCTGGTCTGGGCCGGGACCGGCACAAGCATCGAGCAATGCCTTTCGGAAGAAGCACGCACGGTGTCCGAACTATCCGGCATGGCCGACGCGCGCGAGGGCCTTGCCGCCGTGATCGAGCGGCGTAAACCAATCTTTACGGGACGCTAGGCGTGCCGGCTTCCGGCACCCGGCCTTTCGGGCGGCTCGATGGCCGCCGCGCTTTCGTGTCGGGTGGCGCGCAGGGGATTGGCGCGGCGATCGTGCGTGTCTTCGCCGCCGCCGGTGCCAAGGTCGTTATCGGCGATCTCGATATCGCCGGCGCGTCGGATTTGGCCGGTCAGGTGGATGCGATGGCGGCACAGGTTGACGTCGGTGATGCCGGCATGGTGCAGAAGATCGTGTCGCAGTACGGACCGTTCGACATCGTCGTCAACAACGCCGGTGTCGACCAGCATGCGTTCTTCACCGACACGACACCGGATGATTGGGCAAGGCTGCTCGCGGTCAATCTGGTTTCGGTCCTGGCATGCACCCACGCCGCACTTCCGTCGATGCAGGCCGCGGGCTTCGGGCGCATCATCAACATCACCTCGGAAGCCGCGCGGCTGGGCTCCAAGGGTGGCGCGGTCTATTCCGCCGCCAAGGGAGGCGTCATCTCCTTCACGAAAAGCATTGCGCGGGAGAATGCGCGCTTTGCAATTACGGCCAACGCCATCGCGCCAGGGCCGATCCGCACGCCGATGCTGGAAGCGGCCGTTGGCATCGGCGGCGACAAGATCCTGCGCGCCATGACCGAGGCAACCTTGTTGCGGCGCCTCGGCGAGCCCGAAGAGGTCGCTGCGGCCGTATTGTTTCTGGCCTCGGATCAGGCGGCCTATATCACCGGCGAGACGATTGGCGTGTCCGGCGGCATGGGACTGGGCGGTTGAGATGGCGCGCACAGGCGAGGATGTTGCAATGGCCCCAATCGATCTTGCGATCGAGCGCATCCGCACAGTCTACCGGAGCTGGAACCGCGATACTTCCGTAGCCCGGATGCGCAGCGACTGGGATGCAGCTTTCGGAGGCTGCACAGCACCGGTGACGTGCGAAGGCGTCTCAGCCGGTGGCGTCGATGGCGAATGGATATCGCCGGCCAATGCGCCGCAGGACAAGGCCATTTTCTATTTCCACGGCGGCGGTTTTCGCATCGGCTCGGTGGCGTCGCACCGTGAGCTGATCGCGCAGATCGCGGTTGCCAGCGGCTGCCGCGCGCTCGCCATCAACTACCGCCTTGCACCAGAGCACCGCTTCCCGGCGGCGCTCGACGATGCGCTCGCGGCCTATGACTGGATGCTTGATCGGGGGCTGGAGCCCGCCAACATCGCCTTTGCCGGGGATTCCGCCGGCGGCAATCTCGTGCTCGCCGCGATGCTGGCGTTGCGCGAACGCAAGCTCCCGCCGCCGGGGGCAGGTGTGCTGATGTCGCCATGGACCGACCTGGCGGCGACCGGCGCGAGTTACATGACCCGCGCTGAAGCCGACCCGATCCATCAGCGGCCGATGATTTTGGCGCTGGCAAAGAATTATCTGGGCGATCAGGGCGACCCGCGCGATCCCCTGGCATCACCGCTACGTGCCGATCTCAAGGGGTTGCCACCGTTGCTGATCCAGGTTGGCGACCGCGAAACCGTGCTGGATGACTCCACGATCTTTGCCGACAAGGCCCGCGCTGCCGGCGTCGAAGTCGATTTGGAGGTGTGGGACGGCATGATCCATGTGTTCCAGATGTTCGGCGCAGAGCTCCCGGAAGCGGGACAGGCGATCGCCTCGATCGCAAGATTTCTCGACCGGAACCTTCACATCAGGGCCGAAAGGGCCACACAATGAACGTCATGGCAGCCAATCCGCGCAATTCCACGGACGGCGAATTTCATTTCTCGGAGCAGCCGCAGCTTTCCGAGGAACTGCGGATGCTGCGCGAGCAGGTCCGCCGCTTCGTCGAGAAGGAAGTGGTGCCGCATGGCGAGCAGTGGGAGCGTGAGGGCAAGATCCCGCGCGAGATCTACCGACGCATGGGCGCGCTCGGCTTTCTCGGCATGCGCCATGCAGCCGAATATGGCGGCACCGACATGGGGCCGCTGGCTTCGATGGTATGGGCGGAGGAACTCGGCCGCTCGACCTTCGGCGGTTTCACCTCGTCGGTGCTGGTCCACACCGACATGTCGGCAGTCCACATCAGCCTGCGCGGCACGCCGGAGCAAAAGCAGAAATACCTTCCTGCGATCATCCGCGGCGAGACGATCTGCTCGATCGCAGTGACCGAGCCGGATGCGGGCTCGGACGTTGCCGGGCTGAAGACGCGCGCCCGCCGCGACGGCCATAGCTGGGTGATCAACGGCTCGAAAATGTTTATCACCAATGCGGTCTATGGCGACATCCTGATCGTCGCCGCACGCACCGATCCCGCGGCCAAGGGCAGCCGCGGCATATCGCTGTTCATCGTCGAGCGGACGACGCCCGGGATTTCCGTGACCAAGCTCGACAAGCACGGCTGGCTTTGCTCCGACACCGCCGAGATATCCTTTCAGGATGTCCGTATCCCTGCCGGAAATCTGCTGGGCGAAGAGAACCGGGGCTTTTACGGCATCATGGAAACCTTCGAGAACGAACGGATCTGCATCGGCGGCATCTGCGCCGGCGAATCCGCCAAGGCCATCGAGCTCACCACCAACTACGTGAAGAGCCGCCAGGCGTTCGGCGGCCCTTTGTGGAACCAGCAGGCGGTACGGCTCAAGCTCGCCTCGCTCGCGGCCAAGGCCGCGGCCGCCCGGGCACTCGCTTATCATGCGGCGGAGCTCGTGGAGGCCGGCAAACCATGCCCGCGCGAAGTGTCGATGGTAAAGGCGCTGTCGCCGGAAGTGCTGCACGAAGTCGTGCACGGCTGTCTGCAACTTCATGGCGGCACCGGCTTCATGCGCGGCACGCCGATCGAGCGGATGGCACGCGATGCGCGGGTGCTGACCATCGGCGGCGGCGCCACCGAAGTAATGCTCGAGGAAATAGCCAAACGGATGTGAGGCGCTGACCGGCGCGTGAGCGCCGGTCAGTTGTATGGTCCTCGCTGTTACTGAACCGGCTTGAAGCTCAGTGTCGAGAATTCGGCCTGCATGATCTGCAGTTTCTGGTTCGAGAACCGGACGCCAGGGCCGAAGCTGATCGGAGCCATGACGCCGGTTTCGACGTTTTTGGTCTTTTCAAGCTCGGCAATGGTGCAAGCCCAGGTTGGCTGCTTGCCGCAGCGTTCGATCGCAGCGATCAGCACCTTGGCGGCGGCATAGCCGGTCATGGTGTAGCGGTTGATGCCCTTGAATTCGGCTTCCGACACCAGCGGTTTTGCCTTCTCCAGAAACGCCTTGCCGGCTGCGCTCGCGAACGGTTCGACGTAGTCGACGGCGTAGATGCCATCGCTGGGCGCGCCCATCAGCTTCAGCACCGGCTCGATGCGGCCAGGCCAGAAGATGCCGACGGCTGGCTTGATGTTGAGCTTCTCCAGCTCTTTTATCATCGCGATATTCTCGCCGATAATGCCGCCGGCGAGAAACACCTCGGCGCCGGAATCCTTCAGCTGAAGCATGTCGGACGAAAAGTCCTGCTGACCCTTCTTGTAGTTGCCGCTATATACCACCTTCAGCTTCTTGTCCTTGACCACGGTGTCGAACCCGTCACGCACGGTGATGCCGTAATCGTCGTCCTGTGTGATCAGGCCCCACTTCTTGCCGGGGTTCTTGTCGGCGAGGTATTTCACGAGGTGGATGATGCCTTCCTCATAGGATTGTCCGACCACGAATACGTTCTTGCGCGGCGGCTCCCAGAGGGCCTTTACCGGCGCCACGTCGATTACGGTGGGAATGCCGGCCTTCTCGAGCACCGGCATCACGGCGATGGACTGCCCCGAGCCTGAGATACCGAGCAGGGCAAAGGCCTTGTCGACGTCGATCACTTTCTTCACGCCCTGAATGGTGCGGGCAGTGACATAGCCGTCGTCTTCCAGCACGTATTTGATCTTGCGGCCATTGATGCCACCGGCGTTATTGGCTTCGGCAATCGCGATCTTGTGGCCGATCGAGGCGGCCACGCCGAGCAGAGCCGGCGGACCGGTCAGGGGTTCGACGTCGCCGATCACGATTTCGGTGTCGGTGATGCCAGGATCGGCCGCCAGTGCCGGGCCGGTTGAGAGATATGCACCCGCGAGCAACAGCGACGAGGTCGCCAGATATTTGATCATCGTCTCCTCCTCATGTTCGTTTGCTTTTTGGTTAGTAACGAAGCGGCCAGTTGACCCACATTCGCCGGATGTCGTGCCAGGCACCGACCAGACCGCGTGGCTGGAAGCGCAGGAACAGGATGATGACGAGGCCGTAGAGCATGCTCTTGAGTTCCTGCGCCCCGGTCGTGAATATCGCGTCCATCTGCGCGCTGAACAGGCTGAACACCATTCGCGTCGCTTCCGGCAGCAGTACGATCAGAATGGTGCCGAGCACGGCGCCGAGCGCGGAGCCGAGCCCGCCGACGATCAGGATCGCCAGTGCCTCGATCGAAAGCAGGAATGGAAAACCCTCGACGCTGACGAACGACAGGTAGATGCCGTACAGGGCGCCCGACAGACCGGTGATGAAGGCGGAAGTAACGAAGGCGAACAGCTTGTAGGCGTGCAGGTTGATGCCCATGACGCGGGCGGCTGTGTCGTTGTCGCGAATCGCGACAAAGGCGCGGCCAACACGGCTGCGGCGGATGTTGAGCGTGGCAAACAGCGTGAGGATGGCGAAGCCGAGGCAGAGATAGGTGAAGGCGGCATCGCTGTCGAAGCTGAGGCCGAGAATCTCCGGTCGCTGCACCGAAATGCCGCGGGCGCCGTTCGTCAACCAGCGCGCTTCCAGGATCACGGTGTTGATGATGAAGGAGAATGCCAGCGTGGTGATCGCGAGATAAAGGCCCTTGAGGCGAAGGGATGGCGCGCCGACGATAAGGCTCGCCAGGGCCGGAACGACACCGGCTGCGAGGAAACCGAGAGCAGGCGGCATTTGGTATTTGGAAACAACGATTGCATACGCATAGGCGCCGGTGACGAGAAAGCCGACGTGGCCGAGCGAGATGAGCCCGGTGTAACCGGTCAGGATGTTCAGGCCCAGTGCGCCGACCACCGTGATCAGGATGATGATCAGGAACGACAGCGCGTAGGAGTGCAGCACATAGGGCGCGACGACCAGGGCCGCGACCAGCACCGCCGACCACAGCCACACCGGCGGCGAATCGACGAGGGTTACGAGTTCGCCATAGGTTTGCTTGAAATCGCCGGTGCGCATCGCCTCAGACCCTTTCGATGTCGCGTTCGCCGAAGATGCCGAACGGGCGGATCATCAGTACGATGATGATCATCGCAAAGCCCGCGACCTCCTTCATTCCGGAGCCGAGATAGCCGCCGGCGAGATTTTCGGTGATGCCGATCAGGAGTCCGCCGAGGCCGGATCCGAGCACGGCGTCGAGGCCGCCCAGGATGGTAGCCGGAAATGCCTTCAGGCCGAGCTGGAACATTGCCGGCGACAGATCATAGGACAGTGCGAAGAACACCCCGCCGATGCCCGCGATCACGGACGAGGCGGCCCAGGCCAGCGCATGGACCTTGGTGGCGCTGATGCCCATCAGAAGCGCGGTTCGATCATCGGCGGCAACTGCGCGCATCGCAACGCCGATCTTGCTGTAGCGAAAGAACGCCCAGATTGCCGCGAGCAGCAGCAGAAGCGTGGCAATGACGGCAATCTGCCCGGTCCGTACCCCGATCGAACCGATCCGCACGATGGTGCGGCCGACGCCAACGTCCAGGTCGTGCGGATAGGCGTCCCAGATGAAGTTGATCGACGAGCGCAGGATCACGGCAAGCCCGATCGTCACCATCACGGTGGCGAAGACCGGCTCGCCCAGCATCGGCCGCATCACCACGCGCTCGATGACGAGGCCGAGCACGATGGCAGCGAGAATGGCGCCGATGGAAACTATGATCACGTTACCGCTGACCGTGGTCGAAATGGTCCAGGCGATATAGGCCGTGATCATGGTCATTTCGCCCTGCGCGAAGTTGACCAGACCGGTTGATTTGTAGATCACCGCGAAGCCCATGGCGATCAGGCCATAGATGGCGCCGATCGCAAGGCCGGATATCAGAAGCTGGATAAAATACTGCATCAACTTTCCGCCTGGTAGATGATGGCAAGTTCCCGCGCGAACTTCTTCTCGATCATGGCGCGGCGGACCTTTTGTGTCGCCGTCAGTTCGCCGTCGTCGTGGTCGAGTTCTTTTTCCAGAATGGCGAAGCGGCGAATGTTTTCGACGCGCGCGAAGCGCTTGTTGGTCTCGTTGACGATGCGCTCGACGAGGTCGTGCACTTCTTTCAGTTGCGACAGTGACTTGTAATTGGTGTAGGGCAGGGCCTTGTCGCGGGCCCAGCGGCCGACATTGTCGAAGTCGACCTGGATGATCGCGCCGAGATATTTCTTGGCCTCGCCGACCACGATCGCCTCCTTGATGAACTCGCTATCCTTGAGCGCATTCTCGATCTCGGAAGGGGCGATATTCTTGCCGCCCGCGGTGATAATGATCGCCTTCTTGCGATCGATCACCGCGATCTCGCCATTGTCCAGGACTTCGACGATGTCACCGGTGCGAAGCCATCCGCCGGGCTCCAGCGACGCAGTGGAGGCCTTTTCGTCGAGGAAGTAGCCTTTGAAGACGCCGGGATTGCGCAGCAGGATCTCGCCATCGCTGTCCAGCTTCCATTCGGTGTGGAGCAGGGGCAGGCCGCAGCCGCCGAGCCGGTGGTGGGTCTCAGTCTGGATAAAGGCGACGCCGCCGCTTTCAGTCAGTCCGTACCCTTGAGAAACCGGGCGGCCGACGATGTCGAAGAAGCGCAGCGTCTCCGGCGAAATCGACGCTCCGGCGCACAACCGATGACGGCTGCGGGCAAACCCGAGATGACGCTGGATATTGCGGAACAACAGGACGTAGAGCAGCGCGTAGCCGAGTTGGTCCAGCCAGCTCTCGATTCCGGCTTGCCGGCGGTCCGACAGCTTGCGGCCCCAGGCAAGGCAGGCATTGACAAAGCGCTGTCTGAAACGGCCGCTCTCGCCAAGCTTGAACAGGAAGCCTTGCTGAAGCTTTTCGTAGATGCGGGGAACGCCGACGAAGAACGTCGGCGCGATCTCGCGGATATTGAGGGCGACGGTGTCGATCGATTCCGCAAAGCTGACGGCGCCGCCGAGCACCAGATGCGTCACTTCGCCATAGCAACGCTCGGCCACATGGCAGAGCGGCAGGTAGCTCACGGCCTCGAACGGCTTGTCGGCAATCCCGACCGCTTCGGCGTAGGTATAGGCGGCATAGACCAGGTTGCGGTGCGTCAGCATCGCGCCCTTGGGCGGTCCGGTCGTGCCCGACGTATAGACCAGGATGCAGACGTCGTCTGGTGAGGCCTGCGAAATCAGGCGGTCGAGGGTCGCATTCGCGTCGGGGTGTTCGAGTGCGTAGGCCTTGCCCAGCTGGCAAAGTCTTTCGAACGACATCAGCTGCGATTGCCGGTACTGCCGCAAGCCCTTCATGTCGACGCAAACGATCGCCTCCAGTGCGGGCAGGCCTTCATTGTTGGCCAGCGCGTCCAGCACCTTGTCGGTCTGCTCCTGGTCGCCTGATATGACGACCCGTGAGCCGGAGTGGCGGACGATATACTGCAGTTCGATCCAGGGATTGGTCGGGTAGATGCCGACCGCAACCGCACCGATCATCTGGATACCGAGATCGGCATAGAACCATTCTGGCGTGTTTTCGCCGGCGATCGCGACACGGTCGCCGGGCTTGAGCCCGAGCGCGAGCAGGCCGAGGGCCACCGAACGCGCGGTCTCGTAATAATGGCTCCAGGAATAGGGATTCCAGATGCCGTATTCCTTTTCGCGCAACGCAAGCCTGTCGCCATGCATTGCGGCGCGCTGGCGGAGCAGTTGCGGTATGGTTATCGATGCGTTCTGTAGCGCGGTTCGCAACGAGTCGGTGGCGGGTGCTGACAAGGTCGGGGCGGAACTCGATTGCATCGGCGGAAGTTCGGTTCGCAGGCTCTCGAGCGTCGACATCACGCGCCCACCTTCGCAGCGGCTTCGGCGCGGTGGCCGCCGAGATAGGCCTCCGTCACCGCCGGATTTCGCCGCACTTCGGCGGGCGTGCCTTCGGCGATCTTGCGCCCAAAATTCAGGACATGAACGCGGTCGGAGATATCCATCACGATCCGCATCTCGTGCTCGATCATCAGCACGGTGATGCCGAGTTCGTCACGGATGTCGAGCACAAAACGGGCAATGTCCTCGGTCTCCTCCTGGTTCATGCCCGATACCATTTCATCGAGTAGCAGCAATTTCGGCTCACAGGCCAGCGCCCGCGCCAGTTCGACGCGCTTTTGCTGGCCGTAGGACAATGTTCCAACCACGGCATCGCGGATGTGCTCGATTTCGAGGAACTCGATGATCTCTTCGACCTGTCGCCGCGCCTCGATCTCTTCGCGCCGGGTCCGGCCGAAGAACAGCACGGCATCGAGCACGTTGGAGCGCAGATGGGTGTGACGGCCGGTCAGGATATTCTCGACCACGGTGCCGTGTTTGAACAAAGCGAGGTTCTGGAACGTCCGCCCGATCCCGATCGCGGCGAAGCGCGAGGGCGAGACCGTTGCCAGATCGGTACCGTCGAACACGATGCGGCCGCCGCTTGGCCGCAGCACGCCAGAGATCATGTTGAATAGCGTGGTCTTGCCGGCCCCGTTCGGGCCGATCACGCTGCAGATTTCGCCTGACGTCACGCCGAGGGTGACATCGGCGACCGCCTGCAGGCCGCCAAAGCGCTTGCTGAGGTTTTCGACCGCGAGCAAGGATGTCACGACAGCCACCTTTTGCGCCGCTTGTAATGCTTGACGTCGCGCAGACTCTTGCGCTCCGAGTTGGAGACGCCGAGATAGAATTCCTGCACGTCCTCGTTCGCGGCGAGCTTTTTCGCGGATCCGTCGAGAACGACGCGCCCGGTCTCCAGGATGTAGCCGTAGTCGGCGATATCGAGTGCGCGCTGCGCATTCTGCTCGACCAGCAGCACGGTCACTTTCATCTCGTCGCGCAGCTTTGCGATCACCTCGTAGATCCGGTCGATGATCAGGGGCGCGAGCCCAAGCGATGGCTCGTCGAGCGCCAGCAGCACGGGATCGGTCATCAAGGCGCGGCCGATCGCGAGCATCTGCTGCTCGCCCC
>WUUC01146681.1_pt1 | contig 12219 bp, 15 predicted proteins | sample 6278441 | NCBI WGS metagenome assembly WUUC01 (sample SAMN13675441, study PRJNA597444) | soil metagenome | isolation source: soil | place: USA: Washington | collected 2017-10 | reverse complement strand
CTGCTCTCGGCCTCCTCGGGCGTCGAGCATCGTACACCGAACGCTGCTGCTTGTATCACGACCTGTTAGGTGTGCCATGATAGGAATCAGTTACTCATCATCAACGATCTAGAATCTCCGCCACTTGAGCTGTAAGGTCGTTATCATAATTCTCGGAATCAGCGTAATATCCTGTCAGTGTATCCCTAACCGTTCGCTGGGACTCTCTAAAGGATAATGCTGCTTCACCTATCGCGGCATCGAGTTTGTACAATCTTACAACCAAAGGCGACATTTCATTGTGGGCTGTTTTATTCAGAGCTGCTAGTACAGCACGAGAGCCAACAATCGCTGGCAGCAATTTCTTCATCTCTCCTGTATATTCTGATATATGGTCTTTGGTGAGCGCCCCATTCTTCGCTGTCCAAGTAATCCAAGATATAGCCTGAAGACCAGCGGCTAAATTTTTCGTTAGTTCAGCAACTGCCAATCTATTCTCCTTGGACACCTCATCTTTCCTACGTGCTTGATTGGTCAAATAGATACCGCCCAAAGCTGCACTTGCACCAATAACAGAACCTATCAAGCTGAGTATAAGTTGCCCCCAACCTTGCCAAAACGTCTTTGGGGCAGTCAGCGATTTATAGTATTTTGCTTGTGCACCTTCATTCTCTATCTGGGCTTTAATTAGACTCTCTTGTAGTGAAGTAGATTCCTGAGAGTAGGCAACATAGGGCAACACCATTATCGCCGTAAGAATAAAAGTGACGGGAAATAGTTTGATTAGTCGCAATCTGTTCAGACTATCTCGGTAAAGTTCTTTCAATTGACGCATGTCAATCTCCTTCTTATTTCGAGTAATAACTCAAAGCATCCAGCCCGAATTAACCCGCCCAATGTTTTTGTCAACACATCGTCACTGAAGAGCAAAAGGCTATTTCTTATTTTTGAAGAGCCCTTTTAATTTTCGATACAATTCGGCCAGATTAACCTCTACCCCCTTCTCCTTATATGTTGTGAGCGAAACTATACCTCCAATCAACTCTTCCTTGTCATCTGCCTTCGGAGTAATGTCCTTTATGAAATCGAAAACAAACTCCCCACTCAATAAGCCTTTCTGTGTTTGAATAATTAGTTGCTGTGCTTCAACCGTTGTGTTCTTAGCCTGAAGTTCGGCAGAGGCTAGTCGTAAGTCGCTCTGCAATCTTAGAACGCTGGCTTCCAGTCTTTGCACGGCGATCTCGTTGTGGGTCGGATCACTAACCGGGCTGGTGGGAAGTCTCAAATAGACCTCTAGGGCGGCGCGGATTTTATCGAGGGCGGTGCGCGGGTCGGTCGGCTTCACGGTAAAGAGGACTTGCCCGGCCTCGTGACTTAGGTCGGACGTCGCCTGCACTCCCAAGTCACGCAAAAATTGCCCGAAGTAAAGCAAGTATTGTTCGCAGGGGACGCGCACCTCTTCAGGAAAATCAAATTTAACGGCAACCGAGTCGTCTGACTCTCCTATTGCCGCCCCAGCATTAGCTGCATCTTGGTCTGGCGGCTGTTCCGCCGACAACCCTCTAAGCACAACCTTAATCCGCGCTTCAAGCTCCCTGAGACTAAAAGGCTTTGTTATGTAATCGCTCGCACCACCTTCGAGTCCTAGAACTCTATCAACTAGATCTTCCGCTGCGGTGAGAAAGATAATGGGAATTTGTTTTGTTCTCTCATCGGCTTTAAGCTGACGGCACAATTCCAACCCGTCAATGTCGGGCAACTTTTTCTCAAGAATAATCACACTGGGTTTGATCTGATGAATAATAGCTAAGGCCTCTTGCCCGCTATTAGAGACAAAGACTTTATAGAAACCGATGCGATCAAAATATGATTGCAGTGCTTCAGTCATCGCCAAATCGGCATCCGCAATAAGGATCTTCAACGGTTCTGAAGGCATAATGTGTTGCTATCCGTATTAGTTTCTTTAGTTAATAATATACTTGATTCACTTGGTGGGAGATAGCAGACGAAGGCGCCTTGAATTAGCTAAGGACGGTGAGTCAGGTATATTATCGCCCAAATCAGAGAAGGATACGGAGAGGCCGCATGAAGAGCGAGTATGATCCCGGCGGTTTACACGCGCGGGCCGCTGCTCAACAGTTGTTCCTTCAAGCTATCCGTGACTGTGAATTAGAACCCTGCCCACAGAATCCCGGAAACGGGCGCCTGTGCCACGTGTTAAGAGAACTTCAAGTCACCCCCCTGCAATGCTTTCAGTCGCTCTACGATTACACTCATCGCGGCCTCAGCTATGACCTGCTCAAATGGAACCTCTTCGCTAAGAGGTGGACGGAGGAAGATGCAATCGGGTGGTCACGAGTTTTTACTGACTATGGCCGACTTTATGGCTATGAAACTCCAATCCCGAATCTCATGAATAATATTTCGCCGGCCCAGTTTTTCGCGTGGCTGGAATTGCGTAAGGCGGTAGAAGAGTGGGCCAATAAATGGAATCTAGCCTCGTGGGAAGGTGGTGATCCGTGGTTCTTTGATCATATGCTTTTCACCTTATATCTTTGGTGTGCACACCGAACAGCACGTGTTGAGATGATTTTGCCGCCTGTTAGTTCCGAGATTAACTCTCTTCCCATAAAAGATCTACGAACTACTGTTACCTTGGAGATCGAGGCTGATTTGGCAATCGAAAGCCGAAGGGAAGCGGCGGAGCGGATAGATAGGAAACTCAAAGAAGTACGTGAGGAATTTCTAGGTGGACTGGAGAAGTTAGAAGAGCAAAGAGGCGCGCGAAAATCAAGAGATATCCCTGCGGAGCATGCCTTCAAAATGCTAGTTAGGTATGTGATACAAGAGTGGTCTAATGACACGCTCCGCGCTGCCTTCAAGTATCAAAACAAAGAAGAGATATCTCGCTTTAATACTCGCACTGCCAAACTGATCGGCCTCGTCCTCCCCAACCGTCGAGGGCGTCCACGCAAAAAATAACAAAGCCTCACGTAAAATATGTGTATGGGCTGATCGGGTTAAACGCACATTTTTCTGTGTGCGGACGTTTGGTAATCATGACAATGCTAAGAGTTTAGAAAGGGATTGTCATGAAAAAAAGTAAACGTGCTATTGCTCGGAAGCGTAAGGTGGCGAACACACCAATTTACCTATGGCCCGCTGTCAGCTTCCTCGCGACAACAGTAACCGGCGTGTTAGCCAAAGAGGCCTCTGTTTATCTACTGCGAGTCTTGTGGAACTTTCTCACGAAAGTTTTCCTTTCCAGCTAGAAGGGAGCTGCACAAATATTTAGGTGTGTCTGGGAGGAGTCTCATCCCATTCACTCAGGTGACATGGAACATATCTTAAACCTCATCTTCTCGGTCAACCGGAGCCAATATTGGGTGGGTGCCAGCGGGGTGCGGACAGATTGATAAAAAGGCTTGAGAAGTCTATTGCAGAAATGCTCAGGGACGAACGGGTAGGCTTTTACCAAGACTCAGATACGTCCATGCCTTAGGATGCTGATATGTCGAAGTTAGAAATTCATCAACAAGGAGCCGAGGCCTTCAACAAGCAAGCGGCCCAACTCATCGCATCACTGGTGTCGACGCCACGCCCGACTCACCAAATCGATCCGGATAAATTAGGCTTTCACATCGCGGCAGTCATACCCGAAAGTGAACTACAGGAGATCAGTACATCGCACACAGACGCGCTGGGTCAGGAGGATGCGCGGTTCTTCGGCGACGGTGATCAACTGGTGGGGCTGGCGGGCGAAGGGTTCAAGAACCTGGTGCGGCTCTCCGAAGGAATGCAGAAAGCCATCAGACCCCGTGATACTGTCAGCGTCGAGTGCCTGACCGAGTTGATTTTCGAGTGGCTGAAGGATAAGTATCAGGAGAAGAACCTGACACTCATGACAGAGCACGTCTTGGCGGCGTGTGAGAGCCGAGTTGAAGAGATCGCAATGTTGATTCCGATCTCTTCCTTGCGTATTCAGTCATCCTTTTCGATCGGACGGGCGGCTTTCGTTACCTTGACCCGCCAGGTCATTGATGGCTGGCAGGCGCAACTCACGTCGAACAAGCCCGAGTTCGCAGAGTCTATCAAGAAATTAACGACCAGATGGCGCAAGGAGATGCAGGGCTATGCCGCCGCCATGGTGAAAGTAGAAGCCGAGCCTATAAGGGCTTCCCAAGTCGCCTTTGAGGAGGCGGAGAAGGCCGTAAGCCTCCTTCGATTCTTCTCGCGCGCCAACTTCCACCCTCGATTGATCTCCTCCTGCGCCCCGCTTGGCAGCCTCCGCGTCAACCGGCGTAACTACTTTAGGCTCCGGGGCGGAGAGTTCGTTGAGTACCACGCGAGCAAGCCGAGCAATGATTGGGAGTTAAGCGATGGGGCTGTTGCGGAGTATCGTAAGGAAGGTCTGGGCGTCCTGAGCGATCTTCTCTTGAAGGACAAGCTGACGGACTTTCAGGGAGAACTGCTACAAGCCCTGCTGATTTACTCAAAGAGTTCGACGGCACACGATGTCGCCGAGAAGTTGATTTACATACTCGTCGCTATTGAATCTATGTTCGTGATGAACAAGCAGGAGGCACTACAGAGCAACATCCGGGAACGCATGGCCTTCTTCGCCGGCACGACCGTCGAGGAGCGGTTGGCGATTAAAGACAACGTGACAAAAATCTACGACCTCCGCTCGTCGTTTCTCCACCACGGTCAACATGTCGGGATCGACAAGTTAGACGCCATCCGGGAGTTTATGGTGACGGCATGGCGGTGCTTACAGGCGATGGTGCAACTGGCGGCCGATGACTCGACGACGAAAGACGAGATATTCAAGATGCTCGAAAAGCGGAAGTGGTCGTAGGCACGAAGGAATTCGGCAGTAGGCAGGGTAGTGTTCTATGAAAAGAGCATGTCGAGAGAAAAATCCGCCCGGGCCGCCTGCCTCCGTTACTTTCTTCGACCGCCAGCCCCAACTTACCACTCGTGTGAGTAGACACGTTCTGAGCGGCTGATTCGGACGTACTGTGGAAGCTACAGGAATACTTATGAATGCGCACAAGAATAAAACGACTGAGAGTGAAAAGGACGGCTTCCTCTACGACCCGGATGAGGCGGTTCGCTATCTCTCATCTGTTGATATGACTCTGGGTAAGCTGATCAAGCGTGCAGTTCCAGGGGTGGGACAGTTCCGTCGCGTTTGTCGGACAAACTAATTCATCTAATCCAACCTAAATCTCATGAGACATTTCATTACTTTGCTCCTTTGCGTGGCGCTCGGTCTCGCCAATGTCACGGCGGGGTTCTCACAACGAGAAGAACCATGCCCCGTCCTGACGGCCGCCCCTAAACCACCCTGTCCGGAAGTAAAGGATATAGACGAGAAGTTCGACCTCTGGCGCTCGGGGACATGCCTGCGCGGGGTCAACATCTGGCAGAAGCGCATCAAGCCTGATGACGAGATGGGAGAAGGTGCCGTTGGCCCGCCATACAAGCAGGAAGATTTCTGCAAGTTGGCCGCTTTGGGCGCCAACTACGTCAACATCTCTCACCCGGGAATCTTCGCCGAAAAGCCTGATGCGCGCGGCAACTATTACGAACAGGAAGGAGTCTACGATAACCTCAAAAAACTGATTGAGATGTGCCGCATTGCACGCCTCTTCGTGGTCGTCTCCTACCGCACCGGCCCCGAACGCAGCGAAGGCGTTTTCGACAAGGACGAAAAGCCGCTTTATAGAGACGTCTGGAAAAACAAGAATGCGCGCGAGGCATGGGCACGGATGTGGGGAGTGACGGCGGCGAGGTTGCGAGACGAGGGGGCGGTCATCGGTTACGACCTAATGGTTGACCCGGCCTTGAACGCGACGGGGGCACGCACCGGGAGACGTGGAATAAGTTCGCTGAACTGATGCGCGCCCGGATTCGCAAAACAGACGGAGGGAATGACCAGACGACGCCGATACTAATCGGAACAGCAGGCGCGAGCGCAGTCGAATCGCTGAAGCACAAAGTACCTCCGGCAGACGACCGCACGGTTTACACCGTCCACCAGTACGTGCCCGATGAGTACGCGCAGCCGGAGTCAGGACAAACCATAATCTCTTACCCCGGTGGTCTATCTAATATGCCCTCAGACCTTAAGGAACTTTATGACCAAGTCGCGAAGTTTAAGAGAGAGCATCGAAACGTACCTATCGTGGTTAATGAATTCGGTGCCGTCAGGTATGCGCCTCGTGCAGAGTGCTACATCGGTCTCCAGATGGAACTCATGGAGAGGCAAGGCATCAGTCACGCGCTCTGGCTGTGGGAGACAAGCTTTCCTTTAAATTACGACCAGTTTAACTTCAGGTTTGGGCCGGACCCCATGCATCACGGGGAAGTCGAAACCAGCCCGTTGCTCGAAACTATAAAATTGAACTGGGCGAACAACAGGAAGGATCTACCATCGTTGATTGAAAAGTTCACGCGACGGTCATAAGTAATCGATAGCGCATTCGGCGTGTTTTTGTTTCCCCCACACTCAGCTTAACCCTTAGCCAACTCTGTTTATAACTCATCAGTTCCAAAACGCGGACGCGATGAATACTTTTCATCGCGTCCGCGTTTATTTTGACGCGTTACACAGAAAGCTCTCCGCCTTTGCTATCGCAAATATCTAAGTTCGTTGTCTCTCAGAGCCTGCTCGGTTAAATCCGCCAATTCCTCATTGCTCAGTTGGCGAACGCCGTATCTTTCTCTGACAATCAACGAACCGATTCGTATTCCGACCCAGTTGTTATGCAAATCCATGGCTCTCTCGTCGGGCGGGTTGCCAACAGTCATTTCATGCAAATCTGTGATGTGTTTTGCATTGCGCCAACCCATATCCCTTGTCAGTAAAGCCGATGCATACGCATGACGAAAGGCGTCCGCCCGAGTATTTCTCATCGGTGTGTTAGGAAAGCGATTGGTTGTCTCCCAGTGCGCGTGGGACCAAATGGTAGAGACTCCGTAAGCAATGTGTGGGTTTCGACTATAGAAAGCCCTTTCCGCTTCATTTAAGACTAAACCGAAGTAATCTTCACCTTCTGTGTTTTGAGTCGCATTTGGTTGATTAACTGGTCCAGAAGGCTCGAAATAGCCTCTGCCTCGATACGGTTGTGGCTGTTGTAGGCGTTCTTGACGTTGTAGCTCGCGTTGTTCTCGACGTTGCTGCAGATCACGACGTATTTGCTCAGTTCGCTCTTGCCGCTCTTGTTGCAAATCACGCCGCTCCGACGTCGACATTCGTCTTTCCTCTTGCGCGTTCCGACGCTCTTCCTGTATCTCGCGTTGGATCCACGTGGGCATTTCTCTTTCACGCTGTTGTTCGCGTTGCTGTTGACGCTGTTGTTCACGTTGTTCGTAACGTTCTTGCAGATCACGGCGTATTTGCTCGGTTCGCTCGCGCCGCTCTTGTTGCAAGTCACGCCGCTCGGCCGTTGACATTCGCCTTTCCTCTTGTGCGTTCCGACGCTCTTCATCCAATTCGCGGCGCTCCGCCGTTGACATCTGTCTCCCTCGTTGCGCATAGGTCGAAGTATTCAAGCCAATGGTTACTACAAACACTAAGAGCAACATAAAGCGTGCAATGTTTTTCATGGCTTTCCTTTCCTTTCAGTGGTGGCTACAGACTCTGCAAACCAACGTAACAGTTCCCAGAAATCAACTTTCTTTACCCGGAGGCGATCCCTCTAAACGTTCGAAGAATCGCCTCCGAGTTCCTACCGGAAATACGTTAGACTCAAAGTGTAATCGCTGGCGGCGTTATTTAGTCCGAGATTCAGCATGAAGCGCAGGGCGCGGCGACTGCTCTTGGTATTGTAAAAGAGACTGTGGCTCAGATATGACTGCGCGATCTTTTCGATCTGGGTTTCGTTGGGGTTAACGAGGAAAACGTTCGGCTGCTGGGAGTATGAGAGTTGCTCTGAGAAGACCCAGCGGTCGTTCATCGAGAAGCCGACGCCCGTCTGCAGCGAATAGCCAATCCCGGGTCTGACCCGCGTTCCTTCAAGCTGACGAGGAAGCGTGTAATTGGCCCCCACTGCGGCGTTGAAAAAAACCGGGTCGAAAACCCTCCGCACGCCAGTGATGGTGGAAAACTGGTAATGCCCCGCCCCCAACGGAGACTCATTCTCTTCCGTGTCGTAAATGCTTTCGCCCGTCGGCAGCTGGGCATTGACCCCCAGGAATCCGTCCCAGCCCTCTCGCACACCGGGGAATGTCCGCTCAAAGCCGATTTGGACATCGCCTAATCCCTCATTACTAAACTTGAATGAGCGGCCTCCGAGTTTGAAATCATCACGACGGCGGATGAACGGCAATCTCAGCGTCACGGTGTTGCGGTGGCTCAGGGCGAAGCGCAAGGAGAGAGGGATCTCCAGAAGTGATCGCTGGGCAGTTATCGTATCTTCTTGACGCGGGTGCTCATGATCCTCATGCGTCTCTTCGCCGTGCTCGCCATTAATGCTCAGTAGCGGCAACCGCTCACGGTCAAAAGTGAAAGAGGTCTCCACGGAAAATTGTAATCGTCGCGTCCAACTAGGAGATGAACTCTCCGCTGCCGCTGGCGGTGCTTCGGTCTTCACACCCTTGACAGTCGCCGCGTCACTGACAGTCGTTACAATCGGGGCTGCGATCACCATCGTTTTGCGGTTCAACGGAGCAGCAGCGCTCTGACCTTCGCTGCTTGTCTTCGGCGCTGGTTGTAATGGCGGCACGCTTCGCTGTGTTTGTGCGGAAGTGGGCGATGATGCCGCGCGATTTTCCGATGAGGAGTTATCAACGACGCGTATTATGATCTTTTTCTTCTGGCCGCCTCTGTGTGTGAGTTCCAGGACGGTCTCGCCGACAGCAGAAGCAACGACAGTCGCTTCATCACCTTTCAAGCTGTGAATGTAACTGACCAGAACATTCTGAACGGAAACGTCCGACAGGCCTTTTGACCTAACAGTTTTCAAATCTCCTTTTTGTATAACCAGCGTTTCACCCTGTGTTTGGGCGAAGGCTCCGACAGTGGCCAAAACGAGCAGGGACACAACAGCGAGAGTTCTTTTATGCATGACCTTTTCTCCTTGTCGTCGAACTAAAAACGTTGCAACGAGATGATGGAGTTTGCGCGCTTTAATGTACTGAGTCTGACACGCGCGGATTGCTTGCGCTTTTCAATCAAGGCGCGGTCGCTTGTGTGCGACGATATTATGGCAAGTACATGGTTATCCCAGCGGCGGAGGAAATCGGATATATGCATCGAGACCTCGCCTTGGGCGGGGTCACTGACCAGAACGTAATCGTCGACCTGTCCAATGAACAACACGTAATGGTCTAAAGGCTCTTTCAGATCGCTTACGCGATCTCTGAAATGCACTACGATGGGAATGCCGCTCACTTCAACTTCATACGCGAGCCACTCGAGCGTCGCCTCCTTGAAACCCTTGGCTACGACACCCTTAGCCTTAAGAGCTTCTCGCAGATCGGCCAAGGTCGTAGTCCCTAGCTTGTAGGTGCCAGCCAGTTGTGTGATTTCCTCCTCGGTGGCAGGTTTAAGTAGATGGAATGTTAACAGGGTGGCGACGGCAGCCGGGCCGCAAGTGATCTGGCTGGTCTGCCGGATCACGGCCTCTTTTGATTTTGAAATCATGAACTGCGAAAAAGTCGGGTTGGCGCAAACTGTTTGCAGCAGAATTGCCCCGACCAAACTCAGAATCGTCCATCTCCTGTTTGGCACTCTTTTAATCATTACCCGTATAAGGTGGGCAGGCGCAGGCTCTTGCGAGCCCCCGCCCGCCCGGTTTTTATCGTTGATGGTGGTAATGGACATACGGCAGGGGATAGTGCCAGTGGAGCCACCCCTGAGTATGCCTCTGCGGATGTAAGCGATGCCCGCCGTTATGGAAAATCTGCTCGGCTTCAGCCTTCGCAGAGTAAGCCAAAAACAGTCGAACGTAGACCGAGACAGCCATTTTTGCTGCCGCTGCTGCGGCTACGACAGCCGGCGCTATTTCTCCCTTCACCTCGCGCATCTCTTCTTCCGTTAATTCCACCGGCTGGCGGATCCCGGATTTGGAAATGTCTGTAGTGCGGGCCGGCTGCGGCGTCACACGTGCCGGTTGTTGTGCTGATGCCTGAGCGGCGTTCAAGACCAGTGCAGACATCAGCATTAAGCACACCGGAATAATTCTTTTCCAACCCATTGAGATGTGCTCCTTTCTTTCTTATCCAAGCATTGCGAACTGGCTTGGATGTCCGACTTTTCTTGACACGGAGTTTATTCTCATATTTTTCTTCTGGCAATCAATTTTTTGTGGTAAATTCCCGCTTCTATTAGTTTTTGTTTTTTATTACAATTAGATTCGCTCTGGAGGGAGCTACTCCGGCTCTCTTCGGCCGAGTGCCTCATAGGTGAATAAGAAAACTTACGTCTCCCTGCCTCACTCAGCGTGCGTAGTACTGTACGCCATTTGGCAATTGCAAAGTAGGCCCGGGTTTCAAGGGAGAGGCGTAACCCGAGAAGAGATCGCGGAAATGCTGCAGAAGACTCCCAACCGCATTTCTGGAATCATCCACTTGGTCACAAAGGAGAGTGACAGCTACCTCAGTGTAGTGACGCATCCCCGCCCAGAGATGGAAGGAAAAAAGGGACATCCCCTTAACCACTATCACCTGAATCAAAAAAAGTTCGTCACCACCCCCTATACTGCAGCTGTTCTCCTCGCGCTTTCCACTTTCCCTCCAGAGCACCCGATGGGCATCAACCGCAAAGAGTTTGTCAAGCACATAGTGCAAAGAGTCGAGCGCGACGAGGATGCCGTGCAGAAGCGAATCACTTGGGGCATTAATAATTCTTATATTCTTTCGGATGAAGGCTCCCCTCTCCTCTGGCCGCACGAGCGCATCGACTGCGAAAGAGAATATTTACAATTTCTGGAAGGACATATTTCCCAACCGTAAAGTTAGCCACCCATACGAAAAGTCGGACTTACTTGGTAGTTGTAAACAGCAGTTATGAATCTTTTATCAACCATCGCAGGAGTGACGAATTAATGGCCAAGATAATAGACGGAGAAGTCTACCTTTCTCCGCTGGAGGCGAGCGCGTTAGTCAACGTCAGTTACAAGACGCTGCAGCGCTGGGCGGAAACAGGGAAAATAAGCGTGTGGGTTGGCGACAACGGCAGCCGAAAGAGAGAAAAGAAACGCATTAAAATAGATTACATTACGACGCCCACCGGTTACCGTTACTATCAGCAGGAGTCGATTAAAAGGCTCTCGAGCGAAGTGAACTCAAGCGGATGACCTCTCTGCCAGCCTAATAAATAAAACAACAACATCACCCCAGCCTGACCGGGGTTATTGTAGAAGGCTTGTAAATAGACGGCTTTGCACAATTATTCATTTGAATGAATAAAAGCGATGATTTACGCAGCCACTACTTAATAATTGTGCAAAGCCAAGACTCTATGAAAAGCGGGAGCGAAGTAGATTGATCTTCGCTCCCGCTTTTATCTTTGACAATCAGTAACGGTAGTGTCGCAAAAAATATTTTTTGTATTACTACCTCTCAGAGTAGCTGATCCGGCGTCAGACAGAATATGGAGCAGACGTCCCTACTTCTGAGCTTGCACTGCAACTGAGGCAGACATGGTTATGAGCGCCGCGATTGTCAATAAACTGTTCAGCAAGAACCACACATTGCCGGCGTAGGGACCCAGCGCCAAGAACAGAAGAAGAAGGAGAATGACAGTAATGAGACTGCCGACAATCACCGCCGCGAATCCCCACGACTTTTGCTTAACAGCATGAGCGTAAGCCCCCAGGGCGATGAGCGCTGCCGGAAGTATGTAGAGGAAAAATCCCATTAAGAATGTTTCCAATAAGTATGGCTCATTTTTCAGGCGCAACGCTGTTTCCTGTGTATCACGAAGTAGGTGTAGCGTCATCACAATAGCTAACAGCACCGTCGCCAAGCCGCCACCCAACTCAAGTTTTCTCGTGAATGTCATGCGGGCCTCCCGCCTGCACTCTCAAGATATGAAGCTCATTACCTGATCCGCTTGAAATAGTAGTCAGTCCGGTACTGTCTGGAGCCGCCCTGCTGCGGGTGCTCGGTGACACGCGTCTCCACTAGCTCCCATCCCTCCGCCCCTAGCTTGTTCAACTCCTGCTGGCTGATCGAGGCCGGCTGCGCGCCGTACATCGCTTCCACCACCTTGTACTCCCACGTCTTACG
>WUUC01232978.1_pt1 | contig 12221 bp, 6 predicted proteins | sample 6278441 | NCBI WGS metagenome assembly WUUC01 (sample SAMN13675441, study PRJNA597444) | soil metagenome | isolation source: soil | place: USA: Washington | collected 2017-10 | reverse complement strand
GACAGATATTATTGTATTGTCGACTTGAATTTTAAATAGTTTTCGCCACGCCATCGCCAGGCGCTCAATGCGTTCCAATACATTACGATCAGCATTGATACGTTCGCCACTTCTCCACTTTCGCAGCACCTCCAATCGCAAAGCAAGATCGGCACCTGATTCCCGCGGTAACGGATCGCGTTCCTCTAAGACAGCCGCAAGGTCCGTCGCAATACTCAACTCCGTTGTTGATTCAGATGCTATGGTTAACATGTGAGCAATACGTGGATGCGTAGGAAGCCGCAGCATTTCTTTTCCCCGCGGCGTAATCTTACCGGCGCCAAGCGCGCCCAGCTGTTCAAGTAATTCTCTCGCCTGATTTATGGCACCAGATGGTGGAGGTGTTATCCATAATAAATCAGTTATCTGTGTTACTCCCCACTGACTGAGTTCTAGCATTAACGAAGCAAGATCGGCTTCCATTATTTCAGGACTACGATGTGGTATTAAATGATGCTGTGTGCTATCGCTCCATAACCGGTAGCAAACACCAGGGCCCAACCTTCCGGCACGGCCAGCTCGCTGGTCGGCCGCATCTTTTGTAACCCGAATGGTTTCTAATCGGGTGAGGCCGCTACGTGGATCAAACTTTGGAACGCGCGAATAGCCACTATCTATAACCACAGTAACACCTTCGATCGTCAGCGATGTTTCGGCAATAGATGTAGCCAGCACGATCTTTCGCAATCCCTGCGGATGTGGTAGAATCGCCTCCTGTTGTTTTTTAAAAGAAAGGTCTCCATACAACGGTTGTAAACTCGCTGAAAGGTTATCCTCTTCGAGTAAAGAAAGTGTTCGATTTATTTCACCGGCACCGGGGAAAAAAGCAAGAATATCACCGGTATTCTCATGGAACGCCTTTCGAATAATTTTCGCCATCCGTAAATGAAGAGGCGTATCTGTTGTATCCACACCACTGTAGCGATGTTCAACCTGAAATTGTTTTCCAAAACTCGTAATAACCGGAGCATTGTTAAGCAATGCCGAAAGTCGATCGCCGTCGAGTGTAGCGGACATAATGAGTAGCCGTAAATCCTCACGCAATACATTTTGAACCTGGCAACAGAGTGCAATCGCAAGATCGGCTTGCAAACTACGCTCATGAAATTCATCAAAAATCACCAACCCAATACCTTCCAGTGAATTATCACTCTGAATCATACGCGTCAGAATTCCTTCGGTAACGACTTCAATACGGGTGTTAGCACTCACTCGTGTTTCAAAACGCACCCGATAACCGACTGTTTCGCCCACATCTTCTTTCAGCAAATCGGCCATACGCGTTGCGACCGAACGAGCGGCTAGCCTGCGAGGTTCCAGCATAATGATCTTTTTTTCTGCCAACCAAGATTCAGTTAGTAGCTGTAATGGCAAAATGGTTGACTTACCAGCTCCCGGAGGCGCCTGCAGAATCACTATATTTTTCTGTTTAAGCTGTTGCTGAAGTTGAGGTACGATCTCAAGAACGGGATAACTCATGAAGCAAAATTAAGAAATCAGCATGAAGAATAAGAACCAGTTTTAGGTGCGTCAAAAAGTACACGCACTAATTCCCATAAACGGTTGAATAAGGTGCTATCTTCGTGTCCGGAATAAATCAAGCGCGAATTAATATTCACGATACTTTTAATCAATCTCCATCACGGTTTTCTTTTTTTGTTCTTTAATTTTATTATTGCCCAACTGGCAAAAAATAGAACCAAACCTAAAGCCAGGAAAAATAATTTCCATTTTAATTGATTAAAGATGGAAAAACGAGTTACCGTTTCGTTTTCGATAAGAGGGAATTGCTCGATCAACTCAATAATAAAATGATTCTCAATAAAATCAGAAATTATAATGAGGAAAGGTAGAACGCAACACGCGGCAATGGCCTTTTTGTTTGAGGTACAATAAGAAGAAAGCAAAAACAGTGTAAAAAAAAGCAATGCGCCATAAGAGAATGGATAAATAGAATCTTGTCTGATCGCTGTTTGTAAATACAATTCTCTCCCTTTGTCTCCCATGCATTCAAGGGTATAGAATGCTTCCTGTTGGCTTAATCCATTCATAAAAAGGTCCAGGGGAACTGCGCAACCTGGAGTTAATGCCGCCTCCTGAATAGCGCTAGCAGCACCCGACATAACAACACCTGCCATATAGAAATAAAACAGGAGTAAACTTATCCAAATCAACCAGGATGTTTTTCTACTTAGCGGGTTATGCATTCTAATTTATACCAGTTGAACTCCTATTTATTAAATGCACACCAAGCTATCGCACAATGACTACTTTCCCATTTTTCCTGTTTTGCTTACTCCCTGTTTTCAATACCAGGTGGTAAATATAAATGCCTGCGGGCTGTTCATTCCCGGCCGCGTCTTTTCCGTTCCAGGTAAGGTTGTTAATACCCACATGAAAGAACGGAGCCATGAATTGTATCTCATTTAAAACCTTACCGGCCACCGAAACGATTTGAAGTACTGCCTGATCCGGAGCCTCTTCACCACTTACCACAAAACCGAAATAAAATGAAGAATTAGAGGGGTTAGGGTGCGGATCACTAAATTCAATGGACGCATCATACGTTACAACAAATGAAATCTGATAGGGGTCTTCGCCACTTGAATTACCATTGGCATCTCCCACTTCGACGCGCAACGTATACACGCCCTCTGGTAAGCCAACTGGATTAAAATCTATGGTAAAATAGTTTGTCGCGGTAGCTGCTGTCCATACCACATCGGATCGCGACAAATTAATCCGTTGAAAATTACAATCATCATCTTCACAAGGATATTTTAAGGATATAGTAACACCGGCAGTATCTTTTTTAAGCACCACGCCATTTTCGTCCCAAAGTTTGATACGCATGGCGGGATTTGACGAAACGTAATCGCCGTTTTCTACATAGCGACCATCGATGGTCACATCCAGTACCGGGCGAAACAGATCAGCCTGAACATTAAGGTGATCAGGTAATTCAAGCGTGTTATTCTCATAATATTGTTCGGGTAACACACGAGGGTTAACAAATACGTTCACATCATTCAATCCACCGATGCCCGTAGTGTTCGTGGCGATACTGAACAACGTAGTGTCGGTTGGTAGCGGTGCTTTTATCTTGAGATAATTCACGTATGGCACACGCGTGCTCTTATTAAAGAATTCGTACCGCACACTTAATGAATCGGAAAAAGGGCGATCACCTATATTGATGAAACCGTACTCACTTGTCCAATCCTGTCCTTCCTGAACAAGGCTTTGTTCAATCGGGCTTTTGTAAATCAACAACCCTTCCGCAACGGGTTCATAAAGTACCAACCAATTTCGCAGTTGCACTGCCGTAAGGTTGACGTCATCGCTTACTTTGTAAACAACTTTCAGGAAAGGGTATTGCGAAGCCGCCACGGTCGACAAATCTTTATCGGTAGTGATGTCGGCAAAAAGAAGTTGTTCTACACCATTCAAATCAATTCCAATAATATCAAAGGCAACCTGATCGGTGGGTTCGTTTTCCCTTGTTCGTTTACTGAAGTTTTTCCATTGTTGGGCCGGTCCTATTAATACAGATTTTAGGCTACCCGACGTGTATCTCCCCGTAATTGTTTCATCGATCTGTAACACTTGTTGATTTACCGGTACCGAAGATGTTCTGAAAATCTTCGCCGTTCCAGGCGCTGTGCCCTTCTTACCAAGGATAACCACAGGTTCGCCGGGCAATAACGCGTTTATTTGCGCCACTGAAATTCCAAGTTCACCGAGCTTGTTCTTCACATCAATATGCCATGATGCGTAACCGGCATTGCCCATGGAAAACAATACGACTGAGTCACCGATAATAACATTATCAATCGTTTGGATCATGTCATCACCATTTCCTGTTTTTAACTCCGATACCAGAAAATTATTTATAACCTGAGGATCCCGACCACACGTCCGTGGATCGATGTGATTGAAGGGAATTGGCGCATACGGAACCGTGGATGTCTTATCAAAGGCTAACAGGTTTATTGTATTGGTCCTGCACCCGCCGGCCTGACTGAACAAATTATACTCTGCATTGTTGATCTTCACCGAAACATCGGTATTGGATGCTCCGTTGGCCGAACCAAATGTTTTAATGGATATATCAGTCTCCGTTTCTTCAAACCGAAGTTTACGTTGTACCACGTCTCTTATCAACCCAACAGACTCATCGGTGAGGTACTGTGGAAAATGCACTTGCGCCCACCCCGGTGCTCCGTTAAGGATATGCGTGAAAGAGCTTAATGTCCATTCTGTATTTTCGCCCGGTTTGGGTTGAGCAAGTTTGGTGCGCCAATAGTAAGCAAGGCTATCCGTTGAAAGAATGGCGAGTGCCTGCTTTGCCAAAACCGTTCCAGTTACCGTAAATTGTTTTTTATACGGACTGCTAAATAAATGTGTAGTATCCACTTCGACCAGAAATTGACGTTCTCCCGAAAGCAGATCCGTCGTTTGAAATGTTAAGTTCACTTGCGTTCCGTTAACAATGGCATAGTTTGTGGGAAAAATGTTTTTGGTCCCATTGAGCGGAATTAAGAATCCTTTGGATGCTGTGTTGTTCGTTTCCGACAGTTCAGGAAGAATGTCGTCAGAATCAACTTTTACCAGAAACGTATTATTTCCAAAACCTTTTTGTCCCTCTTTCTTTATAACAAAAACCAACGTGTCCATATATTTCACTGCCGGAAACAACTGGTGTATGGTGATCGCACTGTTATCCTCAAATGTCCGGGTCATGCGAACCAACAGTGAATCTTTCTTTGCTTGTCCGAAATTCCTTACGATAATATTTAATGCAAAAGAATCAGTATTTACAGTAATCGGAGAACCGTCAAATGATTCAATAAAAACATTATTCTCATTTATTTCATAGTCAGCCTTTTTCGCGCCAAATAATTTTACTGCAGGATCACCGAGTAATAACATCTGCTGTGCTTGCGACACATCATAAACACTTGGGTTCGCCCCGGTAAACCGCACAGCAACTTCTTTTTGAATATCCCCTAAGCCTTTATGGATAAAAGTCGAATCGCCATAACCCACCTCATAAAATGTATCAGAGTATTTTTTTAACAGACTTTCAAATCCATACGAACTATGAGCAATGAATCCTACCGCACCTTTGCCAGCAGCGTTTACCCAGTCTTCTCCAAAAAGGAGTGTATTAAAAAAGAATGCACCGGCGTTACACCCATTCATCAACAGCGTAGGGTATTTACCAGGGTTATTATACCCTAGAATCGGATCGGTTGCAAAACCAATTTCAAAGTCAATTGCTCCTGGCGAGGAGTGTCCGTAAAAAGTTACCAGGTTAAGTCCCTTATTAACTTCCTCTGAAATGTTGACAAGTTGGATATCGGTGCTTCGCTTTGCGACCGCTTTAACACTACCACCCAAATAAAAACCTTCTGCTATGGATTGAAAGTCACTCATGTAAGCTCTGAATCGTTCAGGTTCCCCTGTATTTATTCCACCACTTAAATGAAGTATGTTTTTGCGCCAAAGGCCATCAAATGGAAGCGCTTCCATCTGCACAACTTTGTTAAGGTAGGCGGCAACATCAGCTGGCTTTGCTGCAGTAATGCGACCGGTTGGAACTGCGGGTTCATTGGTCGTTCCTGCTAATCCGGCTGTATAAAACATGTCTGATGGCGGATAACCAGCTGCAGGTACAAAGTTTTTATAGGTAGGATAAAACGCCGGTGCTCTGAAATAGTTATAGTCGACGGTCAAGCCTTTTCCGATAATGAAAAGGTACTTAGGCGAACCAGCAGCGGTCAGGAACTTCATAAAATGAAATACAGCTAACGACGAAACTTCTCCATAATTAAATTGATCGTAGAGCTGATTGACATCGACCACTAAGGTATCATAGCCACCACCGGCTGTCGATGCCCTGTATCCGCCGTAGGCACGGACGACATCGCTGTAGCCCAACGCAGGTTTCATCAATTGTTTATTACTGATAATAATGTAATCGTGCTGTGCGGGTATAATTTGGCGGAACGTAATTTTCTTGATCGTTGCAGGCGCCGGCGTTATAACCGTATTGGTTGAAAAAATTTTACGTGAGACCGTTGTGTACGGTATAATCGCATTTAACGTAGTGGTCGCTGTGGTTCCAATTTTAATTACATTGACCGGATCAGTTACATCAAATAAACGAAGCCCGGCGGCGGGATTTTGTATTTCAATATAAGATTTACCGAAGCCATTCTCTTTTAATGTAAATTTCTTTTCGGACGATAATAATGCGTTAAAAGTTTGCGGGTATTTTAAGCGGATATACGAAACACTAATGCGATCGGGCTGGCCGTCTACTCCATTTGCCCCAACGCGGATGACCATCTTTCCATCGCTACCAATATCCGACCAATTTATTGGCAGTGAAATCGTCGACTTGGTAAAGCCAAAAAATTCAGCGGTGGTCAGTATCCGCAGGTTGCCAGCATCACGACCGACGGCAATACTCGCGGCATGTGGTGCCAAATTTCTTCCTATCAATAAAACCTCCAATTGCGGCAATCCCTGTGTTGTAGCTGTCTCGACGATGTCCGTAAGCGTGTGATCCAATGGCGCTCCATTTTGCCTGATCTCATTTCCTGTCCATCCTTCTGCTTCATCAAAGAAAGAGGTTTGTACGTAATCACTGTACGATACGCCCGGAAAATAATTACCCGTGTAAACAGTAAGCTGATCTCCGGTGTGTGCACTTTCCTTCGAAAGGTTTGAGGCATTAACTTCAGAAAATACCTCCATTCGTTTTCCGAAAATAGGTAGTGGATTAAAGGTCAGGAAATAACTCGTGGTATCATTGTGAAGGTTATGGAACGTATGCGGCTGCGCGCTTGAGGGCTTGTAAAGTTCGGCATCTAATGTGCCATCATTTTTTTTTCCGTAGAATTCAATGAAATCATTGCTGCCAAAATCTGCGTCAGTCTGACCTTCGACGTAAATAGCCTGTTCAACGCCACGATGAAAAAGTTGAAGCCTCCGCGGATCTATCGCGTCAACAGGAAAACCGGCTTCGTTCAGGGTATTATACGTTAGTTTATAAATCCCATCTTTAGCCGTCGCTATTTTATAATAGAATTGGTTGTATTTTATCCATTCATTACCAACCTGAGCTTTAGCAGCGAGTGACAACACGAACAAGCCAAACGTTATCAAACACCCTCTAAATCCAAAAACCGCAAATTTGCTTCTCATACCTATAAAGTAAACACCTCAACCCTTAATTCCAAATTGGATACTGCCCTTTGTGTGTTGGTAAGCAGACCTTCACATGTAACTTTTTTGACTGATAATCAGATACTTGCGAAAAAAGTTTACAAAAACCTTATTTTTTTATCTACAGTACCTGGCCATACATAGTACTTTACCGTATACAGTCCTATGTTTCGAATTTACAAATCGGTGTATGAATATTGAAAACACGCAAGTACAGATGAGAAAGGGGATTTTGGAATTCTGCATCCTTCATATCATTTCTCGGGGTGAGGTATACGCCTCGGATATGCTGGACGAACTTACGGCTGCAAAAATCATCGTTGTAGAAGGAACGCTTTATCCGTTATTAACGCGCTTGAAGAATGCGGGATTTTTGGAATACAAATGGGTGGAATCTAAATCCGGGCCTCCCCGCAAATATTATAAACTCACCGACAAAGGAAGCAAGTTCCTGTTGACGCTAACAGAAACCTGGGACGACCTCGTCCACTCAACTCAAATGATAACCACTAAATCAAACGCCTAATTTCACAAGAACTTTACTATCAATATGAAAAAGAATATCAGCATAAACATTAGCGGTATAATCTTCCACATTGAAGAGGATGGATATGATACCTTGCGCAAGTATCTTGACTCCATAAGCAAGTACTTCTCTTCCTTCGAAGATAGTAGTGAAATTATGGCAGACATTGAGAGTCGCATAGCTGAATTGTTTTTATCGAAACTCAATGAAGGTAAACAGATCATCACGGCTGACGATGTCAGTTCACTGATGGCGACCATGGGAAGTGTTAACGATTTCAAGGCCGCGGAGCAAGAGTTCTCGAAAGACGAATCATCCGAGCAACGCAATAGTTCCGACACGCAAAAACAATACACCCCTCCAAAACAATTGTTAAGAGACCAGAAAAGAAAAACATTAGGTGGTGTATGCGCCGGACTCGGGAGTTACCTTAATGTTGACCCTGTATGGATCCGGTTACTATTTGCTATCCTGGCATTTGCTTACGGAGTTACCATCCTGATTTACATTGTTATGTGGATCGTGGTACCCGGTTCTTATGACCTCGATGAACCTGAGATCACAAAAAAGATGTTTCGTGAACCCGACAAGAAGGTACTTGGCGGTGTTGCCGGCGGCTTAGCTGCTTACCTGGGTATTGACGTTGTTGCAACACGTGTATTATTTATTGCATTAACGTTTGCTGGAGGCTTCGGCATGCTCGTTTATATTGTTCTATGGCTAGTACTGCCTGAAGCAAAGACGCTTACCGATAAAATGCAGATGCAGGGTGAACCGGTTACGTTATCTAACATTGAGTCAACCCTAAAAAAAAACCAAAGCCTGAATGGCGATGATGACGAAACGCCCATAACAAAAATATTACTTTTCCCTTTTCGACTTATTGCTGTAGTCCTGACAAGCATCGCTAAATTGATAGGCCCACTTGTTGAAGTTTTGCGCGTAGCAATTGGCGCCATTCTTTTAATAACGGGCATCAGTTTAGTCCTTGGATTACTTGGGACCGGTGCCGTATTGTTAGGTGTATTATCCGGATTTTCACTTCCGTTTGGATTAGATTCGGAGGTCGTCAACGGCGACTTTCCTGTAGCTATTTTCAAATCGACATTTCCCTCGCTTACGTTATTAGCAGCATTTGTTGCGCTGGTTATTCCGGGTGTATTTCTCATATTGCTTGGCATCTCTACGATGGCAAAACGCATCGTATTCGGCGCAGCGGCCGGCTGGACCTTATTTGTTTTGTTCTTTGCAAGTTTTGGTGTGTTGGCTATATCGATACCCCGAATTATCTATTCATTCAAAGAAGACGGTGAGTTCAGAATAGAAAAAACATATCAGCCCACCGGTAAAACCGTTTTGTTAAAATTGAACGAACGTGGCCTTGAAAATTATAAAGTAGCATCGCTAACCCTACGTGGACATGACGGTAAGGATTTTAAACTCGTACAAACTTTTGAAGCGCAGGGCAGCACGCGGGCGATCGCTATCGAAAATGCCCACATGATCGATTACGAAGTTAATTTTCAGGATTCCGTTTTCACGTTCGACAGCAATATTCAATTTAAAAAAGATGCACGATTCAGAGGACAGCACCTGTCGATGACGCTTTATATCCCCTATGATTTTCCTTTTATCATGACGGAAGAAGTAAGTCGCTTTATTACGCAGGTTGTAGAACACGAAAATCTGGATGGAAATACCTGGAAAATGACGAACGAGGGATTAACGTGTATTACCTGTAAAAATTCTGCCTCCCGTAATGGTGGCGATGGCGACAGCGAACGCAGAAGTGATTTTTCGGATTTTGATGCTATTCATATAAATGGCATCGCTAATGCCACCATTGTACAAGGTGATTCATATGCCGTTGAGTTGATCGGTCCGACAAATGAAAAAGAGTACTATGAAATTTATCAACGCGGAGAAACATTGATAGTTGACTACGATAATGATGATACTTTTTTCTGGAAGAAAAAATTCAACTTGTCACCTGTACGGATACGCATAACCTTACCGGCGTTGAAGCAACTTGAACTTAAGGGAGCGGGGAACGTAACCATCGGCAATTTTAATATCGATGAAATCGATATCAATATTTTCGGCGCCGTAACCGTACAGGGAGAATTACATGCAAAAGACATATCCATTACGATGAGCGGCGCTTCATCACTGGAATTGGATGGTGAGGCTAAAAACCTCGAAGCTACCATACAGGGTGCCTCAACCTTAAAAGCTTTCGACCTTCAGGTTGTCGATGCCAACATAGAGGTTTATGGCGCTTCTCATGCAAAAGTTAACGTAAGCGGAACGCTTGAGATGGAAGAAAATATTGCGAGCGACATTGATTACCATGGTAATCCGCACATTATTAAACATGATTAACAGCGGGCCACGGGAACCGGTAAGAGAAAGTAAGTGTCAAGCCAGATCGCTGTATGAGAAAAGATTCTGGAATGTTTCAATCGGTTAAGGCTCCGCTCTTGGCGGCGTAGCTTTTCCAATTGGCCCAATATTACGCATGGATATAGCTGATCTTACGGACTTACGCTTGCTCGTTCCAATGACGTGCACGAGTTTTAGATTTCCAACGAACGCTCACCCTACCGAATCATGATCGCAATCCTTCTATTCGTCCTTCTTTATCTGATATTTTTGTTCTTGTAAATTCTACCGAATTGCGTATCGCTTGAATCAATCGGATAAAATTTCGTCAACGTGCATCCAATCTTACGTCTTTCCAAGAGCCGATAGTTACTATAGTGTATGCTTCTTGTAAAGCACCATTTCTTTCTCATCGCCTTTTAATTTCAGGTCGCGACATACTTTTGAAGGCCATGGCCAGGCTATAAAGAACAGAAAGAAAAAGAATCCATAAAGTCCGATAAAAGCTATATGACGTGTGAGCAAAAATCCAAACGTTACCAGTATACCCGATAGGGTGCCTACAGAATATCGCCACAGCGTGGCATAATAATAACGCTCAAGTTTCAGACTTAATCCTATTAGTTTACTGATCAACCCCGTGTTTTTGCGAAACAAGAAAGTAGCCCACACATAACCGATCACTGCTGTAGCGGAAACAAAACATGCTACAAATACAGCCTGTGTTTTGTCTAAACCCGGCACTTCGTAAGTTGCCAGCGGGCCAACAACGGTGCCAATAAAAGCCATTAACTGAACCAGGATAAGCATGAAGATGAAATTCTGAATTTTATAAAAATACTCTTGGAGGCTATTGAACTTCATTTTTATTTTGAATAAGGTTTTGAAAACTTCCCAAATTGAGGTTGAAGTTAAGTGAAGTGATTAATTTTCTGTATTTTAGAGTTTATTTTTACTATGTCAGAGGTCGTTAACTTATCTAGAAAAGAGCAAGTAATCCGGAAAGCTGCCGAGCTTTTCAAAGAAAAAGGGTATGCCGCAGCTTCCATGCGCGATCTTGCCCAGAAGCTAGGTATTGAAGCCGCCAGCTTATATTCTCACATTAAATCGAAGGAGGAAATACTCCATACATTGTGTTTTGATATGGCTGCCGAATTCAGAAGGTCGCTGGAGTCTGTAGAGAAAGAAAACAACCTGTCTGCAAGTGCAAAACTTCAAAAAGGTATCATAGGACACATTAGCGTGATGGCTAAAGATTTGACGGCTTCCGCCGTCTTCATGAATGAACACCGCCACCTCAGTCAACCCTCCCTGCGTGATTTCCTTTTACTCCGAATAAATTACATCAACCGCTTCAAAACCATGATTGAGGAGGGTGTAGCAACGGGCGAATTTAAGAGCACGATTGACAAAAAACTGGCTGTAATGACCTTATTCTCCTCTCTTAACTGGATGCCTATGTGGTATGACCCGGATGCCGCCATTGAGCCTGAGGACCTGGGTCGACAGTTGGCCGATATGCTTGTAAACGGATTAAAGCAAAACGCAAAGTAAATCTGTCAATTATATACTAACATCTGTTTGGATGACTGGGTGTTGGTAATCAAAGTCAATTATAGACTATTCAGCAAATCCAATTTCCGTTTACCGCAGCATCCTTCCTTCTTTATAACATTTGTTCGATTGTCGCGTAAAGCCGCCTTTATACACTAACCATTATTCTGATGGAACAAATTGCCATTGAACTTTCCCGGATTGCGGAACAGTACGCTCAAAAGATCGAAGCACTTCCTGAATTGGAGTTAATGAAGAGACCGCATCCGACTAAATGGAGCAAGAAAGAAGTAATTGGACATTTAATTGATTCCGCCCAAAATAACCTGCGAAGATTTGTGTGCGGACAATATGAAAGTATCCCTCCCAAAATAACCTATAATCAAGACTTTTGGGTAATTGCTAACGGCTATCACCGGATTGCGACGAAGGATATTGTTACGCTTTGGAAATTAACGAATGAACGCATTGCCGACGTATTGTC
>WUUC01060899.1_pt1 | contig 12221 bp, 9 predicted proteins | sample 6278441 | NCBI WGS metagenome assembly WUUC01 (sample SAMN13675441, study PRJNA597444) | soil metagenome | isolation source: soil | place: USA: Washington | collected 2017-10 | reverse complement strand
CGTAAATGCCGGGATCCATACGATCGATGGACGTGATGGTGCTGCCCTCGATTTCAAGCGTGGCGGGCGCGATTACGCGCTGCTCACCTCGGCCGAGCAGCACGCGGCGCGAGCGAATGCAAAACCCCATTGCGCGCGATTGTACAGGTTGACGGCTCGTGCAGGGGATTGCATCGTCCGAGCCACTCGATTTCCCGGAGAGTTTTGCATGTCGATCCCCGAGCTCGTCGCAGTCGCCGATGGCGAAAAGGCACTCACGAATCCTGCATTCGACGCCGTGGTGGTGGTGAGCGTTCACGCCGCCACAGGGCTTGCGCCCGTCGATGCCGTCTTGGAGCGCGCCCAGCGCGTGGACGCACGCGTAGGCAAAGACGTGCTCTTATTTTCGGCCGACGGCGTGCCGGGCGGACGCTTCGTGCACGCACCGACCGGGCCGCTTTCGCGTGACATCGACGACGTGCGCCGCATTGGGGATGCAGCGCGTGCGGGCTTGCGTCGTGCGCGAGACGCAGGAGCCAAGGCGCCGCTTCTGCTCGTGCGAGGTGCGGCCGGCAAAGGACGTTTCGAAAAGGCGGGACTGGTCGCCGCGCTCGAGGCCGCGGGCGCCGTTTGGCAGCCGCTCGAAGCGCGCGAAGCGCGTGGCGAATCCGAAGTGGAGACGGTGCAGAAGCTAGGCATCGAGGGCGAGGAAAAGCTGGTGCGCCAAGTGCGTGCGCTCGAGCTAGGCCGTCGCCTGGCACGTGATCTCGCGGGCACCGAACCAGAGCGCATGCGGCCCGAAGCGTTCGCCGCTACGTGCGTGGATGCTTTTGCCGGCGGTCCCGTCAGCGTGCAGGTGATCGATGACCTCGATACCCTTTCCTATCAATACCCGCTGATGATGGCGGTGTCGCGCGCCTCGTTGCGCGTGGAGCGCCATCGTCCGCGCGTCATCCATCTCGAGTATGTTGGCAAAGGTCCAATCGAGAAGACGATCTTACTCGCTGGCAAAGGTCTGACCTACGACACGGGCGGAGCCGACCTGAAGGTGGGAGGCCACATGGCGGGCATGAGCCGCGACAAGGGCGGCGCGGCAGCGGTGGCCGGCTTGTTGCGCACCCTCGCGGAGCTCGAGCCCGAGCGCGTGCGCGTGATCGGGCTGCTCGGCGTGTGTCGCAACAGCATCGGCGCGGACGCCTTCGTGACCGACGAGATCGTGACTAGCCACGCCGGCGTTCGCGTGCGCGTGGGCAATACCGACGCTGAAGGGCGGCTCGTGCTTGCCGATTTGCTCTCGCATTTGCGCGTCGCGGCGCAGGACGCCGTGGAGCCTCACTTGCTTTCCGTCGCCACGCTGACCGGACATGCAGGTCGCGCCGTGGGGCCTTACTCGATCCTGATCGAAAACGGTCCCGCCCGTCTTTCTAAGGTCGCGAGCACGCTCGATGCCTTGGGCGAGCTGTGGGGCGATCCCTTCGAGGTCTCGCGGCTGCGTCGTGAAGACTACGAGATGGTTCAGGCACGTACCAAAGCCGACGATTTGCTGTCGTGCAACAACTTGCCTTCGAGTGGCACGGCGCGTGGACATCAGTTCCCGGCGGCGTTCCTCGCCCTGGCTTCGGGCATCGAAGGTCCCGATGCGGATGCGCAGCTTCCGTTCACGCACATCGACATTGGTGGCAGCGGCGTAGAAGGAGGTGATTGGCAACATGGCCGCCCCTCTGCCGCCCCCGTGATCGCGCTCAGCGCCTGGGCAGCCAAGCTCTAGCAACCGCGCCTCAACGCTTTCGGTACTGCCCGCTATCCTTGAGTTGCCGCGTGGCTCTCACCACCGCGACAGGGTCGTCCAGGTTTACGTCCGGAACCTGAGCACGCACGTTTTCCTTCAGTGCAGACACGTCCCAACGCAAGAAGGGGTTGGTCTCGAGCTCTTCACGTAGCTTGGAGGGAACCGCGGAGCGCCCATCCGCGCGCAGCGCAGCGACCGCCCGCGCACGCTGTTCGAGAGCCTGATTGTCGGGCTCGACGGACCGTGCGAAGCGTAAGTTGTCTTCTGTGTATTCGTGCGCGCAGCACACGTACAGCTCGGGATCGAGTGCGCGCAGTCGGCTCAGGCTATCTTGCATGGCTGCGTAGTCCTGCGTGAACACGCGTCCGCAGCCGCCCGTGAACAGCGTGTCGCCGCAAAACAAGACGCCGTCGAACACGAAGCAAATATGGCCCTCGATGTGGCCCTCCGTGAGCATCACGCGCGCCTGGAAAGCCCCGACTTGGATCTTGTCACCTTCGCTGACCGCTTGGGTGATGCCCGGCACGTCTTGCGCCGTCTTCTCAGGCCCAATGACGGTAAGGCCATCGAGCAAGCCACGCCGTGCGAGGTCGCGGTTGATGCCGATGTGATCGGCGTGGGTATGCGTGTTGAGGATGTGCGTAAGCTTCAAACCGCGCTTTTCGAGGTACGGTAAGGTTGCCGCCGCATCAGGCCCATCGATCACGGCCGTCGCTCCGGTCTGTTCGCACACGAACAACCATACCAAGTTGTCTTCCCAGGCTGGGATTTGATGCACTTCGAAGCCGCCAGCAAGAGGGTGCGCTCGGCGCTGCGCGGGGCGAAACGGTTCGGTCGGGACGCTCACCACGTGCTTCATGCTTCACCTCAGCTGTCGTACGGAGCGATGAAAGCGCGCAAGCGCTTCTCCCGCTCTTCCTGCGAGGGAAGTTGAAACGGGCGGGGCTTCACCGCAAGCAAAGCGGCTTCGTCGATCTGCTCGAGCAGATGGGCTGGCAAATACCGTTCGCCAAAAGTTCGGTACACACCTGAGCGAATGAATACGTCGAACAGGTCGGGATCCAGATGATTGTCAGCTTTCATCTTGGTCATGATCTCTAGCGACTCCCTCAGCGAAAGCCCACGTTTGTAGGGTCGGTCTTGCGCGGTGAGCGCCTCGAACACGTCGGCGATGGCCATGATGCGGGCCGGAATACTCATGTCGCCCGCGTAAATGCCGCGAGGATAGCCCGATCCGTCCATCTTCTCGTGATGCCCGGCCGCGTACTCGGGTACGCGCTGCAAGTGACGAGGAAAGGGCAACGCTTCGAGCATCTTGATGGTGGCCACCATGTGCCGATTGATAATGACGCGTTCCTCCGGCGTGAGCGTACCTCGTGAGATGCACAGGTTCTCGACCTCGTCCGTGCTCAACAGACGCATGGGCTCGCCCGCTTGCTCGTAGCGGCGTTCGCCGATCGCTTCGATGCGCGCCTTGTCGTGTTCCGGTAGCAGTTCGCGCCCTAAGTTCGAACGCTCGAGGAAAGCGAGCTCGTCGCTGAGTCGTGCACGCTCAGCTTCGAAGGCTGCCTGCGAAGCGACTTGATTCGCTCCTGCAAGCACGCGCTCGAGATGAGCTATCTGCGCATCGCGGACCAACACTTCGTAGCGCGTTTGCACCGTCTGCATGCGATCGACGATGGCTTCGAGCTTCACGCCCTTGTCGATCACGTGGACCGGCGTGGTGACTTTCCCGCAGTCGTGCAGCCAGGCAGCGATGCGTAACTCGTACATCTCCGCTTGGCTGAGCGAGAAATCGGCGAGGGGGCCATCCGTCTCGGCGATCACGGCCTCGGCCAACATCTGCGTGAGTACGGGTACGCGCTCGCAGTGTTTGCCCGTGTGCGGCGATTTCGCGTCGATTGCAGTAGCGATCGCCTGGATGAAGCTTTCGAGTAGCTCGCGCTGTTGATCGAGCAGCTGTTGGTTGTCGAGTGCGATCGCAGCTTGCGAGGCGAGGGCGCTGACGATCTGCTCGTCGCCTCGAGCGAACGGTACGATCGCGCCGCTGTCACGATCGCGTGCATTGAGTAGCTGCAACACGCCGATCACACGGTCTTCGCTGTTCACCATGGGAAGGGTAAGAAACGACTTCGAGCGATAGTTGTTGCGTCTGTCGAAGGCGATCGTGCCCGAAAAGTCGAAGCCACTCGCGTGATACGCGTCGGGAATGTTGATGACACGTCGCTGAAGCGCACAGTAAGTGGCGACGTTCTTGGTGTTTGGCTGACCCGTCGCCCGCTCGAACAAGGGCAAGTTCGGCAGCTCGATCGGCACCTTCGTACTGCCACCGAGACTCATGCCGAGTGAGTCGCTACGCAAGATCGCGAAACGGAGCTGATCGTCTTCGGTGCGCAAGTAGAGAGTGCCGCCATCCGCGTTGCACAGCTTCTTGGCTTCGACCAGGATCATCTCGATGAGCGTGTCGCGATCACGCTCAGCACCGAGTGCTACTCCTACGCGTTGCACGATCTCGAGCTTGCGCACCTTCTCCTCTAACGACACCTCGGTCATTGTCCCCCCGAGTTCGACGAGCCCAGGTGACAGTGTACCTGAGAGGCGGTTCGAGCAGACAATCCCGCTGTGCAGACGGCTCAGCTGATGTCGTCGCGGTGCGTTTCGCGGCTGAAAAAAGCCACGGCACCGGAGACGATGCCGAGCAATGTCAGGTAATACGCAGGACTGACTACGTTGGCCGTGTGCCTGATCAGCGCCGTAGCAATCATTGGGGCAGTGCCGCCAAACAGAGCCAAGCTGGCGTTGTACCCGAGCGATAGCGCGCTGAAGCGCGTGCGAGCGGGAAACATCTCCGTAATCATGGCGGGGATAGGACCCATGACAGCGGCCGAGATCAACGTGAGCGCGCCCTGCACCACGAGCACGGTGAGGAAGCTTCCTTTCATCATCAGCTCGTAAAGTGGAATCGCGCCTATCACCGTGGCCAGACAACCTGCGACGACCACGGGCCTGCGCCCGATTTTGTCCGATAGCAAGGCTGCAGACGGCAATGCCACGACCAGAATGCAGAGCGAAATGCTGGTGGCCCCGAGTGCCAAGTGCTTGGCCATGCCCCCTTTAGCCAAGCTCGCCTGCACGAAGAAGAACAAAATGTAAAAGATCGCCGAACCGAGGCAGTAGACGAATACCACCTTGAGAATGCGCGGCCATTCCTGACTCAGCGCATCACGCAGCGGATTGCGTGCAACGGCGCCGCGCGCTTTGAGGTTTTCGAAAGCGGGCGTTTCGTGCAGACCGCGTCGCACCCATAGACCGAGTGCTGCGACGACGATGCCGAGCACGAATGGCAAGCGCCACGCCCAGGCTTGCGCATCAAAAGCTTCCGCCACGCGCGTAGTGATGACCGCCACCGCCGAAGCGAGCAGGATGCCCAAGATTGCACCGCACGTGGTGAGCGCTCCGTGCAGACCACGCCGATCGCCCGGTGCGTGCTCGATCACGAATGAAAATGAACTCGTGTACTCGCCGCCCACCGACAAGCCCTGTAGCAAGCGTAAGATCGTGAGCAAGATAGGCGCGGCAAGGCCAATCACGTCGTACGCTGGCAGAAGACCGAGTAAAAAAGTCGGGATCGCCATGAGTAAGACCGACAGTTCAAGTGCCCGCTTGCGCCCGAACGTATCGCCGATATGGCCGAACACCGCCGCCCCAAACGGTCGCACCACGAAGCTGATCGCGAATACGCCGTACACGGCCAGCAACGAGGCGAGCTCATCTTGAGCAGGGAAGAACAACTTCCCGAGCACCTCAGCAAAGTAGCCGTAGATCATGAAGTCGTACCACTCCATGACGTTGCCAACGAGACCGGCTAGGACGGGCCGTGTGAAGAAGGAACGCGCTTCGGCATGTGGTGCAGGCTCAGAAACGCTGGAAGACATTGTCTCTGCTGAAGTGGCGGGCATCCCTATGGCGCTCCCGTGCGAGCGAGTGGTGTGCCCAGCCCGCGCTAAACACTGTTAGCACGAGGGCGGCAAGAACGGCGTGCGGGATTTCGTCACGGGCAAGTGCGCGAGATCTCTTGCGTGCTCAGAATCACATTGTCGAACAAGATGTGCGCGGGCGCCTGCGTAGGTCCCGTCCAGTCGAACCCTATCGAGAGTTGGTCGACGGCCACGGCGGGCAGAGTGTCTAGCTTGCGAAGTGCGAGCACGGAGCTGCCGTCCACACTCAGATCGACTTCGCCCACCGATGAGCTCAGTAAGATGCGCGCCTCTAGGCAGAACCACTGGTCACGCGGCATCGAGAAGTCGGCGGCGGGCGCCGTGTGGTTGCCCGGTGCGACGAAGATCTCGAACCTGTCTGGCGCGATCAGGTTGATGTCGACGGACGGATCGTTGCCCGTGCTTGCCTGCAGACCAACGATGTTCGCAGCCGTGAGTTCGAAGCTGCCGGCAACCTTGACCCAAGCCGATAGGTACAAGCTCCCGGAGCTTTGCTCGGCGAACCTTATGTCGAGGGCCGCTGATCCTTGTTCTCGCGAAGTGGTGGCTTCGAGTTGACCTCGTTCGAGCCGGACCATGCCATTGTTCGCACGCGTCGTGGCGCGCTCCGGAAAACTCTGATCGAACGAAGCACACACGAGCGCACCGGGATTGAGTTGCTTGCAATCGAGCTGCCCGGGGCCTGGACTGCCCGCATCCGTAGCGCTGCCTGCATCCGTATTGCCGCCTGCGTCTGGATGCACGCCACCGTCATGCGCCCCGGCATCAAGCTCGGGAACGGTGCCAGCGTCGATTACGGGTAGCGCAGCGTCTTCCGGGGCCGGATTGGTCGCTGCATCCGGATCTACTGAAGGTCGACCCGCATCCCGCCCAGGCGAACCCTCAACGCCTATTTCGCCGGCATCGTGCGAGCCCGGGCGCTCTTCCGCGTCCTCATCTCCCTCGGGAAGCGCGCCTGACTGCGCGACGTCGGCGGAGGAGAAGCCGAGCCGGCCGCAGCCCGCAGCGAGCAGGCTGGCCATGAGCACGGCACTAGCCGCAAACGCGCGGCTCGCACCGATGGGGGACAGGCGCGTCACACCGGCAGACTGCCATGAGTCCATTGGGCTGGCGATGTAGGAATCGCGCTCCATACCTTCGATCGGCTCGTCTCGTCGTGGACTGTGCGGAGCTACGCCTGTTGGCGCTCTCCAACAAGCCCGTTGGGCTGTGGGACCAGGCGCGTCGCGGCTGCCGCGGACACGTAGGCTTTTTCGCAACGCAAGCTGAGCAACGCGCCGGGCACCGATCTTGCTGAACCCAGCTCCCATGGAACGACGACTCGTCAACACGGTCATCCGAGCAGGCCTGGTTTTCCTGCTCACGGCGCTCTCGTCTGTCGTGCATGCCGACACCCGGGTCGTCGTACGAAACTTCACAGGTCCTTCAGCACAGGTCGTACGCAAAGAAGTCGTACGCGTCTTGTCCCAACAGCCGGGCGTAAAGGTTGTCGACACGGGTGCCGCCGACAGCGCCGCACGTCGTAGAGGTGTCGATCTCGATGGCGCGGCTGGCAAACAGGAAGTCGCGCGCGAGATCGAGATCACGGCTTGGGTGGAAGGCAAAGTGGAGCGTCGCGCGGGCAAGCTGCACACGCGCGTCATCGTCATCGACGCCAATACCAGCGGCGAAACTGCCAAGATGGTGCTCGTCAAAAAGAAGCCCAAGCAACTGACGCTGGCGATGCGTAAACAGGTTTGGAAGCGCTTAGGCAGCGCCATCAAGCGTGGTTCGGCTCCCGAGGGAGACAGCCCGCCGGCCAATGAGCCCAGTCAGCAAGAACCCGATGCCGTGGCGTCTGCAGACGATGCCTACAGTGAAGAGGGATCCAAGGCGTCCGACTCAGAATCCGAGAGCGCAGAAGAGCCCACGGAACGCGCCGTCGCAAGCGCTTCGAGCGAGGCGGAATCAGGAGAAGACGCAGAGCTCATTCCCGGTCTTCGCCCGCTGCAATCGGGTCAGCGTGTCGACGGCGATCAGAACTCCGGACGCTCCAAGTACGCACCGACTGCTCTCGAAATCAACTTGGCGATGGCTGTTCTCAACCGCTCGTTGCGCTTCAACCAGCCGGTGAGCGCGGGGCTGTCCGACTACTCGCTCGGTGCGGCGCCAGTTGCGAACATGGGCATGCGCCTCTATCCGGGTGCGTTCTTCAGCGAAGGCTGGCCTTCCTACATCGGCCTCGATGTTGGCGCGCAGCTCGGCTTTGGTGTCGAAACCCAGAACACCGACGGCACCCGTTTTCCGACCAAATACGACGCCTATTCCGCGGGCTTGATCGGCCGTTATCCGTTCGGCGCCGGCCACGATGTGCACGCGCTGGCCGGCTACGGCGTGCAACGCTTTCAGGTCAGCGATTCCACCGAGGGCGAGGCCGCGCCGGTGCCGGACGTCGACTACCGTGCGGCCCGCTTCGGCGCGGGTGGCAAGTTGAGAATGAACTCGCGCTTGGCATTCGGGCTCGACGCCACCTGGCTCATGATCAACTCGTTCGGGGAGCTCGGCGCTGCCGAATGGTTCCCTGGTATCACGGGCTCGGGCGTGCAAGGGGAGCTGTTCGCCGACCTGAGCATGTGGAAGACGCTGTGCGCACGCGCTGGGGTCTCGTATCAGCGCGAGTTCTTCTCGTTCAACTCCAAGCCCGGCGACACGCGCGTCGCAGGTGGAGCATCGGACGACTATCTCTACGCCTCACTCGGCCTCGGCTACAGCTACTGATCGGCTCGCATTCACGTCACCGCGATGTCCACCGAGGGACGCATCTTCCCCACCTCGGCGAGAACCGCATGGATGACGTGAGTCTTGAACTCGGTGATGAGAGCGTCGTTCAGCGCCTGCTTTTCGTCGAGCGCAACGTACGCGACCTGGTCGATCAAGTAGTCGAAGCGCGGCGCCCATTTACGTGCGCCGAGGCGTGCAGTGGTCGAGCAGTTGTCGACCATGTACGCGACGCCGCGCGCGTGCATGTAGGGATTGAGCGAGTCCGTGCACTCGATGACGCTCTCGTTCGCGATCTCCGAGTAGGGATGACCATGCTCATCGAGCTCGTCGATCTGCGCCATCATCGCCGCGATGTACACGCCGGCCGTGAACGGATCGACGTGGACGCTCTTGCCTGCTCGTTCTTTGCGGACGCGCTCGCCCACCTTCCAGGTCTCGGTGCCGTCGATGCGACCCATCGGATAACGCGCGAGCCTCGCGCCCGCGAGATTGACGCTGCGGATCTCGTTCCCGCTCGACACCTCGTCGTAGATCTCTGCAAGGATCTCGCGCGCAGCAGGGTAGGTCGCCTTGTAGGCCTGCTCGAACACACCTTTGTCGCTCGCCGGCAATCCCTCGTAAACCGCGAGAATGCCCCGCTTGGACACGATCTCCGAGATGGGCCCGGTGATAGCTTCTGCTGAACGAGTGAACGCTTCTTCGCGGCTCGCACCTTGAGCCACGTAGCGACGATAGAGGCCTTCGATCAAGCCGTGTACGGCTCCGAGCAGGATGCCGCGCTCACCGAAAATGTCGCTCTTGAACTCGTTCTCGAGCGTGGTCTGAAAGGTGTACGGAGAACCGAGTGCGACTGACCAGCCCAGCGCGTAGTCCGTGGCTTTGCCATTGACGTCCTGATGAACGGCGAAACTCGCGTTGATGCCAGCACCGTTGACGGTTTTTCCTTGGACGTACAGCTTTCTCACCGATGGGCCCATGCCCTTGGGCGCGACCATGATCACGTTCAGGTGCTTGGGAAACGACTTGCCCTCGTTGCGCAGGTGCCCGAGCAAATAGCCATGAGATAGGCCGAGGGTCGCGCCGCTCTTCATGGCTTCGAAAATCTGTGGATACAGCTGACTCTGCGCCGCGTCGCTGATCAACAGCAGCACCAAGTCGCTCTCGCGAATGACCTCGAACATGTCGCCGAGTGTGCCGTTCTCCTCGCGAAACCCGGCAGCACGCGCTGCGTCGAGCGATCGGCTGTTTTGTTGCAAGCCGATCTTCACGCGGATCGAGGTCCCCTCCAACGATTCGCGCAGGTTCTGAGCTTGAGCGGGGCCTTGCGAGCCCCAGCCGATCACGCCGATTTGGCGAACGCCCTCGAACGCTTTGGGCAGCAGGCTGAACAGGTCGCGGCCACCCCGCACGACGGATTCGGATTGACCCTTCGGCAGCGTCAACGTGTCCTTCTTGAACACCTTCGAGTGAAAGTCTTGTGATCTCGTCATGCCCGATCTCCCCGCGCGGCCTGTGCGACGCATGAATATGCGCTTTCCTCGGTGTTGCGTACAATGCATTGTTCGCATCACGTTGTTGCGTTTGGAGCAACGCACATGGACTACGATAGTCTGCGCGTTTTCGTCGAACTCTCGCGCACGCTTCATTATGGGCGCACGAGTAAACAGCAGCACAAGAGCGCGTCTGCCATCAGCCGCACCATCTTGCGCCTGGAGCAAGAGCTCGGTCACGTGCTGGTCGAACGCGACAGCAAGCGCGTTCGTCTGACGCCGCAAGGCGAACAGTTCGCCCGCTTCGCAAGCGATGCGTTGGCCCGCTTCGAGGAGATGCGCGCGGCGCTGCGACGCGACACGGAGACTTTGCGTGGAACGTTGTCCGTGTTCGCGTCGGTCACGGCGTGTCAGAGCCTTCTGCCGGCCCTGCTCGCGCGTTTTCGCGAGGCGCATCCCCACGTCCAGCTCAAGCTCGAAACAGGTTACGCCGTGGATGCCCTCTCGGTGCTCGCGAGCGGCGCCGTCGATCTGTGCGTTGCGGCGCTACCGGAGCGTCTCCCGAAGCAGCTCGTGTCGCGCGTCATCATGGTGACGCCCCTCGTGTTCGTAGCGCCTACTGCCAGCTGCGAGGTGAGCGCGCTCCTCGCGCATCGTCCCGTGGCGTGGGCGGACTTGCCGCTCGTGCTGCCCTCGCACGGCCTCGTACGTGAGCGCGTCAATGCCTGGCTGCGAACACGTCGCGTGCGCGCCAACGTGTACAGCGAGGTGGCCGGCAACGAAGCCATCCTGGCGCTGGTGAGTACGGGCTCGGGCGTGGGTGTGATCCCGAAGATCGTCATGGATCGAAGCCCGTTGCGCGGCGACGTACGGGTGCTCGACGTTGAACCACGCCTCGGCGACTTGCGCGTCGGAGTCTGCACGCAGGCGAGTGCTCTCCATAACCCGCTCGTGGCCGCGTTTTGGGCGGCGACCGCGTAGGCGCGCTTGCGCGTGTACATCCTACACATGAGTACCTAACGCGCGCGCAATGAGTAAGGTTGCCCACGCGCATGACGCAATCCTACGCGAGAACTGTGCTGGCGCTTCATCCTAGAGACAGACGGGTGATACCGTTCAGTCTCGAGGGCGCGATCATGGACACTCAGCGGATGTTGGACAAGTGCGTGTCGCAGCAGTGGAAGGTCTCAGACCTCGACTGGGATGTAAAGCCGCGCGCGATGTCCCGGGCCGATGAAGAGTGCGTCGTTCAATATTTTACGGACATGGCGGAGATCGAGCGCTTCGCGGGAGCGCTCTTCGAAGAGCAGCGCAACATCGTTGCCGATCCGACACTCAAAAAGATCTTCTCGACCTTCGTCGCGGATGAGAAGCGCCACGCCGAAGTCGCAGAGCGGCTCGCGCGCCACTACGACGTGCACAAGTTCCGCGCGTACAAACCAAGCGCCGGCCTCATGACCTTTCGCCCGCACTTTCTCCGTGCCTTGAGATATTTGTCGGCAGAGATTGCCAACTCGTACATCACGGGCGGTGAACTCATGCTCGACGTCGCGCTGCTGCGCTCACTCGACGACTACGTTCACGACGAGATGAGCCACCGCGCAATGGAGCTCATCAATCGCGACGAGTCTCGGCACATCGCGGTCGACTACTACATGACCGAGTTCTACGCCTCGCCCGACTATCAGGCATGGCTTGCGCGCCAACCCAAGAAGTCGTTGCTGTTCAAGCTGCGCGCGCTGGGCGCCTTCGCGGGCGTGCTCTGGTATGCGGGGCCGTTTGCTCGTCAGGTGTTCTTCGGACCGATGGCGGTGACCGATCCGTCGGGCAAACGGCTACGAGAAGCCGTCAAGCGCATGCAGCTCGTCGGACATCGGCCAGGTGTGGGCGACCGGCCCTTTGCGAAGTTTCAGCGCGCGATGCGCGACATCAACAATCATCCCAGGCTCGGCCCCATCTTCGGACGGCTCGCCAGACGTTTGACCGGAAGCTTTCCAGAATCGCTCTACCAGCAGCTCTTCACGGACGAAGAGCTGCGCCGCGCAAATCGTATGAGCATGGATGAGCTCGCCGAAGAAGTGATTGAGACGCACGCCGCTTGAGCGTTGCAAGGGGCGCGGCCGACAAGGCGCCGCCGAGCTTTGTATGCACGCCACGACAGCGGTTGTTCCACGTGGTCCGACACTTGTGCGGCCGCCTACGCAA
>WUUC01092610.1_pt1 | contig 12222 bp, 12 predicted proteins | sample 6278441 | NCBI WGS metagenome assembly WUUC01 (sample SAMN13675441, study PRJNA597444) | soil metagenome | isolation source: soil | place: USA: Washington | collected 2017-10 | reverse complement strand
TGTGCATGGACTCGCACGAGAAGACCCTGCGCAAGCACGAGTTGACCACGCAGGCGGTGCAGAGCGCCGTACGCATCGCCGCAGTGGTCCACGCCGTGGCGGTGACGCTGGAGCAGCGTGGCTGAGCGCTGCGGGTTCACTGTAAGCGCGACGTAAAAACCCTCCCCTTCAAGGGGAGAGTAGGTAACTCTAAATATCCGTAAGTAAACGATATTTTTCGCTATAATCCCCTGCACAAGCCCTGCACAGCGACGGCCGATCAACAACTTACGTCGACGTTCTGCACGGAATCTGCACAGAAAGGGGAAATGCATGGCCTTCGTCACCGATAAGCAAGAGCTGAAACCAGGCTTGGTGATATTCCGCCGCTCGGACGTCCAACATCGGCGGTGGTACTGCCGCGTGAAGCTCCCAAAGGAAGATAGGTACAAGACGTTTTCCTTGAAAACCGAGCGGGAAGACATCGCGCGCGATAAGGCTTTCGACCACGACGCGGATGTCCGCTTTCGCCTGAAACATGACGTTCCGATATTCAACCGGCAGTTTTCGGCGGTGGCTAAGGAGTATATGGCGCTGCAAGAGCTTCGGGCACAGCGCGGCGAAATCAGCGAGGGCCGCCCGGCTAGGCTACGCTGGGTCGTCGAAGGGCCGCTGCAAGCCTATGTTGGCTCGACGCAGATTCACCTCATCGGCAAAGAGACATGGGAGAACTACCCCAGCTGGCGTCGCCAGAACGGTGTAGGCCGCTATCGCGACAAGCGCATCAGCGATTCATCTATCGACACTGAAATGTCGATTCTCCATGCGGTGATGGGGTTCGCTGTTGCAAAGCGCTATGTTCCGGCAAGCCTTAGCTTCAACAAGAAGCCGAAGCTCAAGATCATGCGTCGCGACGAGTTCAACCTTGAGGAATACCGCAAGCTGCACACGGTTGGGCGCGCCTGGGTAGCCAAGGCGACTAAGCCCGCGGGCATCTGGTATCGAACCGTTGTCTACAACTTCATCCTGATTATGTGCAACACGGGTATGCGCCCGCCTGAGGCCAAGAACCTTCGTTGGCGCGACGTTCGCCCAGCGAAAGACCGCGAGGGTCGCGAGATCGTGGTGCTGTTCGTCCAGGGTAAGGACAAGTCTCGTAACCTCGTCGCGCCCAAAAGCGTTCTCGATTACCTAGAGCGTGTCCGGGCAATTTCCAAAGCGACGAAGCCGGACGACCGCGTTTTTACAACAAGCACCGGGAAGCCAACGAAAACGCTCTACTACAGCATGATCCGGGACTTGCTGGACGAGGCGGGAGTGCGCGATGGTCAGAACGGGGTTCCACGCTCAACCTATTGCTTCCGCCACACGTACGCCACGTTCCGATTGAGCGAAGGCGTAGACGTGTATTTCCTGGCGGAACAGATGGGAACCTCAGTCCAGATGATTGAAGACCACTACGGCCATGTGAACACCGTCAAGCACGCTGACCGCGTGCTGATGGGCATGGGCGGCTGGGAACCGGTCGAGAAAGCCGAGCCGAGCAAAGAAGCCGGTGACAAGGTGGTTGCTGCCGCAGGAGCGCGCCAGCGTACGGCACCGCGGAGCAAGAACAGGTAATAGCATGAGATCGGCAAGGTGAGCACATCGAGCTTCGATGTGCTGCCGATCTACGCATACCCAGGCATCACCGATCGCGCCGCTGGCGCGCTCTAGGTCGGGGATGGCTGGGCAACGCAGGGTTGCTTGCGCATCGAGCCTCGATGCGCTCCTGCGTCGCTTGCTTTCAGGTCGATTGCGCCGCTGGCGCAGGAAATCGACCGCTCTTGATCGCTGAAACGCAAACTTCCACTGTACCGAACTTGGGGTGTTCAACGCTTGGACGCAGGAGTCGCAGGCTTAATCCTGCACCTTTAACAGCTATCCAAGACAGTTTCATTGCATGAAGGAATAAATTGGGCCGCGTGACACTTTCTGCACTGGCGCTATTGAGTTCCTTCTCGTGCGATGTCGCGAGCAAAATAGGTGAGGATTAGATCTGCGCCGGCACGTTTAAAAGCTCCGAGCGTTTCACGAACGGCGAGCTTCTCATCCAGAGCACCCGCCTGAGCGGCAAATTTTATCATCGCATACTCGCCGCTCACTTGGTAAGCAACAATTGGCAACAGACTTCTTTCCCTCACTTTCGCCAAGACATCAAGATAGGGTAAACCTGGTTTAACCATCAAGAAGTCCGCGCCCTCACTCTCATCAGCTATCGACTCCAGTAACGCTTGACGGGCATTTAAAGGATCAATTTGATACGATTTTCGATCGCCTCTTAGTTCGCATCCAGACGCTGCGCGGAATGGACCATAAAATGCGGAGGCAAACTTTGAGGAGTAGGCCATGATTGGTATATGCGAATACCCGGCGTCATCCAAGCCTTTGCGAATCGCTGCGACCTGACCGTCCATCATTGCAGATGGTGCAATTACGTCCGCTCCGGCCCGCGCTGAACTAACAGCTTGGCGAGTTAGATTACTGAGCGTCGCATCGTTGTCGACAACATTGTCGTTAAGAACTCCGCAATGCCCATGATCCGTGTACTCGCAAAAGCACGTATCAGCCATTACCAGCATCTCAGGTGCAGCGTCCTTCGCGCGCCTAATCATCCGAGATAGAAGTCCGTCCTCTCTCCACGAATCACTTCCAGTAGCATCCTTGCTGTGCGACACACCAAACAGCATGATCGCCTTGACCCCATCGGCGGACACCGCTTTGACATATTCGCCGATATGCCGTTCCGGGATGCGTTCTACTCCCGGCATCGACGCGACCGGGACCGGCGAATCTATTCCTTCTTCGACAAAAATGGGCAGAATCAGATCATTCAGGGTGACTGAATTTTCGCGCACTAGATCGCGTAACGCAGGTGTTCGTCGAAGTCGACGAAACCTAGCTATTGGAAAATTTGCTGCATACATATTTCGACAATAGTACCAATTGTCGATTTCTGCAAAGACAAATCCATCTAATCCGCGATCAAGAACTCATTACTGCACGAATGCCATCGTTATCTGCGGATTCTATGGTTCGGCGAACAAGCGCGTCGACAAGAGCGTTGTCCGCAGCTTGATCCGACTCACTCAACTCGATGCTCTCAGTTACCGCAACGACGGAACCAACTGAGGACGCAGCTCTAATAGAGAGTGAAAAATTCCGTCCATTGTGCCGTGCGAAGACACCTAAACAACTGCTGCAGTCTGCGCCCAATATTTCGGCAGCGGCACGTTCTGCTCGGAATTCTCTCTGCGTCTTGACGCTGGAAACCAGATTAAGGATTGACAATGTGTCCAGGTCGTCGGCGCGATACTGAGCGACCAATATTCCTTGGTTTTGCGCCGGAAGGACAATTTCAGGTGGAATGACTTGATACTCAATATCAAAGGCGAGGCGTCGAATACCAGCCTCCGCCAATACAATGCCGTCGAGTAACGAGTTGTTGTCAAGATTTTTTATGCGCGTGGGCACGTTTCCCCGATGGTCAACGGTTTCCACTCCAGGAATCGCTGACCGCAGGAACCGCTTACGCCGGGTACTTCCAGTTCCCACCGTCATGCCTGCTGAAAGTTCTTCTAGCTTCAGGCGTCGGCCATTTACGACGCGCCCGACAAAAACATCAGATGGATAGGTTCTTTGCCCCACAGAGAGCAGCGACGTCCCATTAGCCAGCTCGTGAGGCATGTCTTTTCCGGAATGAATGGCAACATCGATTTCACTGGAAACCAGTGCGTTTTCGATATCCTCAACCCATGCTTTTTTTGTAACTTTCCCTGCTCGATCTGTGCCCTGCGCTCGATCGCCTTCGGTTCGAATGGGAGTTACTTGAACTGCCAGCAGTTCGTGGCACTCGCTCCAATGCTGGACTTGAATTTCAGCCAGAATTCCGTAGCACTGGCGTAGAGCAAGAAGGCTTCCTCGGGTTCCGACGCGTAGACGCTTCACAACGCCCCCTAAATCAGTCAGGGTTGACTAGCTGGACTAGCTCTAGTTCAGCACGAGATTGCGAAAAATGCTATGTCGCGGTTGATAGCAGTCGGGCTGTTTGCGTTTAGATCGACTACACGTTTGCTCTGAACTTCTGCTGTCCAATTGTATCCATGCTCGGTTTCGGCCGTAGTGCAACCCAGTGAGGGCCAGCCGACTAGTCGAAGTCCAGGGCGTCAAGGTCGCGGGCGCCGTGGATGACACGAACGACTTCAATGCCGCCGGGAACCTCCCGGTGAAGGACGAGGTAAGAGCCTATCGGCCAAGCGCGAAGGCCGCGCCGGATTTCCGGGCGGGCCCGGCTGATGCCAGGCATGTCAGCAAGGTTCTGGCAGCTTGCCGCGATCTGACGAAGCTGGGCTGATGCCGCGTTAGGGGTGTCCTGGGCGATGTATTCCCACAGGTCGAGCAGATCTGCATCGGCCTGTACCGTGTAGAACACCTTCGCCATCCAAGCTAGTCTTTCTTCTGTTGCTTCTTCGCGCGCTCAATGATGGCTTCGATATCCATCTCACCTGCGGTTCCGCTGGCGATGCCTTCATCCCACAGCTTGCCGATGCGCTCAATGGCGGCGCGTTTCTGCGCCTGGCGCTCAGTCCATAGCCTCATCGCTTCGCGCACCACTTCGCTGCTTGTTGCGTAATCGCCCGATTCCACCGCCTCCCGGATGGCTGCGGCGTGCTCTGCCGTGAATGCCAGGGATAGCTTCTCTGCCTTAGTAGCCATAACTGCCACCTCCTACAATTAAAGTAGGAATTATTCCCACCATCGTCAAGAAAAAACGTCATCCGACGAGCCACTTCAATGCTTTAGCGATGCCGAAGGCTGCCAGCAGCCAGGGGGCGCCGACTGCTAGAACAATGCAGAGGGCCACAACCACAGGCCCGAAGGGGCTCGCCTCACCGAGTTGTGCATGGCTGCGATACGACTTCCGGGCCATCCCTAGCGCCCCAGGTAGACCGTTGTGATGGCCTCGCGGCCATGGCCAAGCTCGGCGGAGATTTGCAGGCGCACGCGTCGGTCTATGACCCGCTGCGCAGGCGTGAGCTGCCGCGTTCCCGGCCCGCCAACAGCCGGCGACGGCCATCCCGTCAGGCTGCGGTAACGCCACTGCGCATAGTGGTGGCGCAGGCCGTGGGTCTTGGAGATCCCGGCCTTGCTGGTGGCGAACTTGAACCGCTGGAGCTGATCGACGTAGCGCAGATGCCGAGGAATGAGGGAGCCGTCGCCGGCAAGGCGTCGCACCTCGGCCAGCAGGGCGCGCTGGCGCGGCGTCAGCACTGGCACCGAGCGCGAACGGCCTCCCTTGCACCAACTGCCGCGCAGACGGATGTGGTCGCCCTGGTCGGCGTAGGTAACGCGGAACTTAATTGCTTCCTCACGGCGCAGGCCGAAGGCGGCTTGCAGACGCAGCGCGAGGCGGATGTGGGGGTCATCGATCCGGACAAGAGCTTGCTGGGTGACTTGGATAGCCTTTGACCCCTGGGCGACGAACTCGCGGGCCTCGATGCCGTAAACGGTATTGTCACGCGCGATGATGGCAGGCTTGTCGACCTTTTCGGCCCACCACCGCAGGGCCGCCATCCGGTTCTTGATGGTCCCGGAGGCGAGACCTTCGCTCTGCCAATGCTGCACGAGTGCATCGACGTGTTTGGGCTTCAGCGACCGGGCGCCCATCCGCCCGAACCCTAAAGCCTTCAATTCGTCTGCGAACTGACGGAGCACCTGCAAGCGACCGGCTTGCGTTGCTCTGCTGCCGTCCCGGTTGCGCCGGCACAGCATCTTCAGCTCGAATTTCAAACACGCGGCCAATCGCTTGGCCCTTTCTCTTCTGTTTAGTGTTGATGCCGGGAGCGTGCCCGCAGGCACGCCCGCCGCCCCGAAGGGCGCAAGGGCAATTGCTTCATGCCTCAAACGAGGCGGCAGCCGCCGTGCCGGTGGGCACTGCGCGAACCGCCTTGGCCGTGCTGCTGCACGGCCTGATTTCTCTTGCTTAGTGCGTCAAGGTGCACCACGCCTACCGCAAAAGCGGCCCGATACTATGTCTTGGTAGACCTCCGATGGGTTGGGAAAAGGAATGGAAGGTGCCTAGGGAATATCGCATTGCTGCAAAGCGCGCAACTGCGCATAAGTGATAGCGCGCTGTCCACCTTGGCACGCAGCAACCTGCATGAGAGAACCGGCTCTTTCGTGGCAGTGCAAGGGACTGAAAACCCGACCGCGACTGAGGGGCGGCTATGTGTCCAGCGGGTCGCCCTAAGACGGCTCTGCCGACTACACTATGCGACGTTGCCGCATAAAGGGACTTTCCATGCTCTCCCGTATCGCGCTTGTGCTGGTGCTCGCCAGCGCAACAGTCACTCATGCCGCCGGAATAAACGATGTCAGCCGCCGGCATCAACCTCAACTCCCAGGCATGGCCGTCGCGCCAGGTCAGCCCCCTAGGCAGCTTCCACGCGACCCGCGCTTGCCTCCTATGGTGCCTGTGGACGAACACCCTGCAGATGCCATCCTGCGGCGTGCGACTGACCTGAAAAGCCGCGTCGCGACTGATGCTCTGGGCGCAGTTTTCACTTATGACGGCGTGGGAAATCGGGAAACCGCGACCTATGGCAACGGCGTGGTCACCACCTATACCTATGACCGACGCAACCGCCTGACCGAGTTGCATACAAAGCTCGACAGTACGACCCTGCACCGCTTCGTCTACACCCTCGACCCTTCCGGCTTGCGAATGCACATCGATGCGACCGAGGCCGACGGGACACTGCGCACCACGGACTACACCTACGACGGCGTCAAGCGGCTGACGAGTGAAACACAGCGGGTCAGTGGGGCTATCGTCTTCCAGGCGGCCTATGGCTACGACCGCGTAGGAAACCGCACCTCGGCGACGGTCAACGGCGTTACGACCAACTACGTCTATGACGCCAATGACCGCCTGGAAAGCGAAACCACCAACGGCGGCATCAACGCTGGCACGACGACATACACCTATGACCCGGCAGGCAACCGAACCGGGAAAACCGGCCCCCTAGGCACCGTCGCTTACGTTTACAACGACGCGGGCCACCTGGCCGAGGTTCACTCGGCTGGCGAGGTTGTGGAATACCGCTACACCCATGACGGGCTGCTACTCGAAAAGACCTGGACGCCGCTCACGGGTACGCCAAAAACCTGGCGGTATCTGTGGGATATAGGCCGCGACACCCCGCAGACCATCGAGGAATATTCCCGCGAGGGAAACGGTGCCCAACAGCTCGACGCTACTTATCTGTTCGGCGATGACCTCATCGCGCAGACGCGAGCGGGCGTGACGCAATACGTCCTCGCCGATGGTCTGGGCGATACCCGCACGCTGGTCGACACCGGCGGCGCAGTGACGGACACGCTCGCCTATGACGCCTGGGGCAACGTCCTATCGCGTACCGGCGGCACACCTGTAGACCACCTCCACCACGGCGAACGCTACGACCCTAATGCGCAGTTCTATTACCTGCGTGCCCGTTGGATGGACCCGTCTATCGGCCGCTTCACGCAGATGGACCCTTTCCAGGGCTTCTCAGCCGACCCGGCCAGCCTGCACAAGTACACCTACGCCAACGCGAACCCGATGGCCTACAGCGACCCATCGGGCAATTTCTCGCTGACCAACCTAACCACCGTCGTCAACATCATTGGCATCGGTAACACGGCAATTCATGCGGGCTTTCGGATTGCCGAGGGCGACTACAAGGGGGCCGCCTACGAGGCCGCCCGGGACGTAGCCTTTTGGGGAATGGGTGCAGGTGTTGGCCGGCTTGTTGCCCCTCTGAGCAAGCCCTTCATATCGCTATTCAACCGCACTTTCATGGTGCCTCTGGAGATTGGAAAGAAGCGTGCTTCCGACGTTTTGACCCGCAACATGGAAGCGGTCATGCGCCGCGCCGGCATGGTGAAGCCGACCGGTTGGCAGGCGCATCACATCGTCGGCGAAGCCTATCAGGAAGGTCGTCAGGCAATGGAAATCCTGAAACGTTTCAAGATAGATGTGAACTCGCCGCTAAACGGCGTTTTCCTGCCTGGCTGCAAGCATCATGGCAGTACAAGCATTGTCGGCTTGGCCGTGCACTGCGGTAAGCACAAGCAGGAATACGAGCAGTTTGTTCTTTCTCAGCTCCAAGGGCTTAAGTCCGAAGCCGAGGTCGTGAACGCCCTAACTACAATCCGTCAAAGGCTGCTCGACGGCGACTTGTTCCTAAACGCACGAGGGAACCTGTGATGTTCTATGAAGTGACCTCCCGAGAGGACTTCGCCGGTTACTGGCCAGAGGAAAAGACCGGGGTGATTTCCGACAACCGCATCCCGGAATGGTTGCGGGAGAAGGAAACCCTGCTTGGCGAGTATCTTGGCGACCCGCCGATAAGCGGGCCGCGCAAGCAGGGCAGCTTTCATAAGAGTGCTAACGGCTTCTTCGTTCGCGATGACGCGATAGACCTTTTCGAGGCGGCGACGCGGGGGAACCTGATTAAGAACCCTACCCGCATCATCGGGCGCGAAAGTGAGACATTCTGGCAAGTATGGGTAACGAACGTCGTCGATTGCCTCGACGTGGCGAACACCGTTGCATCACCGCAGATTAGACGCGAGCCGGGCAAATTGGGCGTTATCGAACGTCCGGCTTTTCACGTCGAGCGTTGGGATGGTTCTGGAGTATTCATTGTCCCCCAGGACAGAAACGGCCGCTGGTTCTGCAGCGAGCAGTTCATCGGGGAGTGGAAGAAAAGCAAGCGAAAGGGCATCAAGTTTTCGCGCTTCTTCTTCGACCCCGCCCCTATCAAGTGCTGATCGGTGCCTACAATGTTCTTTGGATGGGTTCGCAAGCTACTCGATAGCTCTGGTAACAACAGCTCGGTGCGTGAGCAAGAATCTGATACACCAGCCCCAATTGACTGGAAGGCAGTCGAAGACTTGTTGGTCAATCTGGCAACAGAACGCATAGGCCGGTTTGCCAACGAACACCGCGCAGAGACTTTCTACGGCTTGGGCTTCGACTGTACCGCTGACCGTGGCGAAGTGCTCATTTGCCTTAATACAGAAGAACGCCGGCAGAATGGCACCGACGAAGACCTGGGCGACCAGTGGGGGTTCGGCGACTGGAGTACCACGCCATCAACTACGATGACGCCTGGGAAGAAGCATGGGGCGATGTTGAGCTAGCGATTGCCAATGCCTCGAATATTCTGGCGAACAATCGAAAATACCCTGAGATGCAATTGCTCAACCAGTCCTTCCTTGAGACAGCTTCGCGTGCGTTGTTGCGTGTGGCGCAATCTGAATCCGTCGCTCGCCTGAACCGAACAGCAGATTTCCAGGTGCTCTGCGTTGACCACGATGAGGGGCCACTTGAGGCGCTGGCTCGCTTCGAGGAACTGCGGAAAATCAAGCAATCTATAACTATGTAAAATAATCGCACATGCCGTAGCCCTCCACAGAGACCCTGAGTGCACCCGAGACAATATGCCAATGTCGCGCAGCAGCGTGTCTTGAGAACGCTGCGCGTCCTGATTGAACGTGCGGCTGAGGGTGCTGCCCCCGGTGAGATCGCCGCCGAACTGAACACGCTGCCAAGCAACACCACGCGCGACCTCGCCAACCTACATATCGCCGGATTCGCAGAAGCCGACGAAGGGCTTTGGCGTCTTTCGCCGCGACTCGTGGCAGCCCTCGCGCCGACCCGCCCAAGGCGGCAACGAGGCCGCTGATTCCAGCGCCCGGCTGACGGAGAAACAGGGGCGATTGCCGCCCCTGTCTAGTTACCGCTATATCCAGCCCCGTTCGGCCAGACTGGTGACGTTTTCGCCCCCGACGACGAAGTGATCCAGCACTCGAACCTCGAGGAGGTCCAGCGCGTCCTTGATTCGCTGCGTGATAAGCCTATCCGACTCGGAAGGCTCACAAACACCGCTCGGATGGTTGTGCGCCAGGATGACGGCTGCCGCGTTGAGTTGCAGCGCGTAACGCGCGATGACACGCGGATGCACGGCGCAACCGTCAATCGTGCCGCGGAATAGGATTTCGCACGCGACGACCCGGTGACGATTGTCCAGGAACAGACACGCGAATAGCTCCTCCGGGTTGCCGAGTAGCCGCAGCATCAGCAACTCGCGCGCGGCACGCGGATCTCGTACATAGGCCCGGTCACTCAATCGCCGCTGAGCGATGCTCCGGGCCTCTACCAGTATCCTTTCCTCGTAGTCGGCATCGAACTCTTCCGGGAAGACTACGCGGTGCCACAAAAGCCCTGCAGGATTGTCGAGCATTGTTTCGCCTCCAGCCCCGCGTCGCGGGGCATCTTCTGGATGCCCCACGCCGGGATGGCGCGGGAAAAGTGAACTTTGTTTCGACAATATTCGTAGCAGCGCCAACTTCCGATTTCAATCCCACTGTGTAGGTAGTCAACTCACAGCGCACGAAGCGCGCTCGATTCCAGCGTCAGGACTTCGCAAGCAACAACACGAACGTGATGGCGTGACGGCCTGCCGTCCGTGACGCGTGATGACCAGGAATGAAGGCCGCCGTGATGACCTCGGTCATCACTGGGCTGGCACGCTGCTTTCCTCCCGAGAACCAGCGCCGGGCTTGGCTGGGCGCTGGCCGTCACTGTCAGCTCTCGCCGCCAGTGACGGCCTATTCATTCTTCGCTTGGCTTCATCACCGCGGGCGGTGGCGGCTGCAGGGCTACCGGCTCCGATATTCATCCTCAACCAAGCGCCGGACGGCAGTGCCTGAATACGCGAACAGGTTGAGGTCGATGTATTGGTACTTAAGCGACATGAGCTGCTCGGTACATTCGACGGACATGGTGAGCATCCTGTCTTTCGAGACCCCGGACAACGAAGCGCCGTTGCCGCTCGCCAGTAGCGATCGCTTGGTGAATTCGAACGCACTTTTGAACGCAGTCTCCTGCTGCTCGAACAGGTTCTTGGCGTCCTCCGGACCGCATTTCCAGGGCAGCTTAGCGACGGCCACGAGGCGCCAGTAGCGCTCTACTGACGTGCTAGGCGAAGCGAATTGAACGACGAGCTTGCCGCTCTTGAACGACCCGTAGACATCCTGCGGCGGGGAAATCTCGAACGCCTTTGTTTCGGGCTTGCCGCTTGGTGTGGTAGTTACCCCGGAAGGCAGTGCTTTGACGAACTCCTCGTAGGTGCTGCCGAGAGGCGGCAGTCCCATCACTGCTGGACCAAGCGATGAGCCTGGCTGGTTAACGCTTACGTTGGGAGCGCTTGTTTGCGCGGACGCGTCGTTTTTTGAGCAGCCGGAAAGACCCGCGCTCAGTGTCAGAAGAAGGATAAGGAGGTCGGGAATGCGTTTCAGGGATAGAGGCTCGGTCATGGCGTAAGCTCGGCAGGCACAGTGAGGCCAGATTGGACTAGTCCAGTTTGGACTAATCCGGCATGGACTCTAGCGTGGGCTGCCTTCTGCTGGCAAGCCCATGGCGCATTCAACCCACCACGATGACTACCGGCTGCTGATTTCGCTCCTGCGCGAGGTTCGCAAGGAGATGGGGGTCACGCAGATCGAGCTGGGGCAGCGTCTGGACAACACTCAGACGTTCGTCTCGAAGGTAGAACGTGGCGAGCGACGCCTCGATGTGGTGGAGTTCGTCGAGTTCTGCGAGGCCATTGGCGCCACCCCGCATGAGGTCTTGGCGCGCTTCATGGCGCAACGTCAGGAGAAAGCTACGTCAGGCCAGAAGAAAGCTGCGGCTGGTAAGCGAGCACGGGCTAGCTAACGAGCCCCTTCAAGTCGCACCGCGCTCCCGGTCTGGACCTACCCATGCGGATGAGAGGTCTAGCCTACTGGTGACAGACATTTTCCCGATTTACGCTTATCTCAGATGAGCCAAGGGGAAATGGCAATGTGGAAACGCCGGGAAACCTGGATAGCAATCGCTCTGATGTTCTTGCTGAACATCCTGGCCTGGGACATACGCACCGGCCCCCAGGTACGCGCCGGAGCCATTCCGCTCTACGAGCATCAAGTAGCGACCGGGATTGAGTACACCGTCCTGAGGCCAGCCCGCTTCTACCTTGACAGTGTTTGGTATTCCTACGCCGTCGCCCTGTTCATAGGGCTTGCGCTGCCATTCCTCCTAGCCCCCCCCCAGCGTCAGAATAGTTGTCGCCCCGATAAACTCACCAAGCTGGGGCGAAGGAAAGTAGAACGTGG